>ENA-ORXD01000896-ORXD01000896.1-sediment-metagenome-genome-assembly--contig:-NODE-896-length-30521-cov-101.191795_pt1 | contig 30521 bp, 40 predicted proteins | sample MGYA00237862_ERZ511471 | MGnify/ENA metagenome assembly ERZ511471 | reverse complement strand
GTTCAGGCGATGATCGTCGGCAAAAACGCCGGCAAGGTAGCAATCCAGATGCCCAGCGGCAAGCAGAAGTGGTTCAACGAGATGTGCCTGGCCACGATCGGCATTGTCGCCGGTGGCGGACGCGGCGAGAAGCCGTTTGTCAAGGCCGGCAACAAATACCATAAGATGAAGTCGCAGGCCCAGAAGTGGCCCAGATCGTCCGGTCTGAAGATGAACGTCATCGACCACCCGTTCGGTGGCGGTGGCCACCAGCACTGTGGAAGGCCCAAGACGGTCGCTCGCGGCACGTCGCCAGGTCGTAAGGTCGGGTCTATCGCTGCCCGCAGGACTGGCAGAACAAAGAAGTGAGGAGGGGATTGAATGGCAAAGAAAACGCAGAAGCGGTTACCGCGGCGACGTGAGGAGTTCACCTACCGCGGCTACAGGATTGAGGACCTCCAGCAGATGGGAGCGAGCGAGCTCGTCTCCCTGATGCCGGCCCGGGCGCGCCGCAAGGTCACCCGCGGGCTGTCGAGAGATCATGAGAACTTCCTTGCAAAGGTGCGCACCGGCGACGAAGCCGTCCGGACCCACCTGCGCGACATGATCATCATGCCCGAGATGGTCGGCAAGACGGTTGAGATCCACAACGGCAAGGAATTTGTCGCCGTAGAACTTCAGCCCGAGTCGGTCTTCCACTACCTGGGCGAGTTCGCCCTGACCAGAAGGAGAGTCTCCCACGGAACGGCCGGTATCGGTGCGACCAGATCCTCCAAGTACGTACCCCTGAAGTGATGGCAATGGCAAGGACTGGATATTCACTGCAGATCGAGGGGGAGAACCTCGCTCGCGCCAAGGCGAACGAGCTCTCCGTTTCCCCGAAGCACTCCATTGAGATTGCCCACTTTATCAGGGGCATGAAAGCCGACGCCGCCCTCGCATATCTCGAGGACGTCGTCGCGAAGAAGAAGGCGATCCCGTTCAAGCGGTTCAACAGGGACGTAGCCCACAAGAGAGGGCTCGTCGGCTGGGACGCCGGCAGATACCCGGTAAAGGCATCAGGCGAGTTTATCACCCTGATCAACCAGGCGAAGAAGAACGCCGAGTACAGCGGCCTTGACGCCGAGAACCTCGTCATCGTCCACGCCGCCGCCAACCGCGGCCGTGCCGGGCGCGGCGTCTTCCCGCGTGCGATGGGACGCGCCACCCCGAAACGGCGCGAGACCGTGAACATCGAGCTGATCCTCCGGGAGGTGGAGTAAGATGGCAATTGAGCGTAAATTCGTCAGTGAAGGCGTCACCAGGGTCAGGGTCGAGGAATACCTCTCCCGGGAACTCAAGCGCGCCGGCTACGGCGGCATGGACATCGTCCGCACGCCGATGGGCACCCAGGTGACGATCTTCGCCGAGAAGCCCGGTATCGTCATCGGGAAAGGCGGCAAGCTCGTCAGGCAGCTCACCCAGGACCTCTCGACCAACTTCAACCTCGAATCCCCGCAGGTTGAGGTTCAGCAGGTCGCGAACCCGAGCGTGAACGCCCAGATCATGGCCGAACGCCTTGCCACCGCCCTTGAGCGCGGCTGGTACTTCAGAAAGGCCGGGCAGAGCACGATGCGGCGCGTCATGGAATCGGGCGCACTCGGCTGCGAGATTGTGCTCTCAGGCAAACTGACCGGGGCAAGGTCCCGCGTCCAGAAGTTCCTTGAGGGATATGTCAAGCACTGCGGCGAACCGAGCATCACGATCGTCGAGAAGGGCTATGCCATTGCCATCAAGAAACTCGGCATCATCGGCGTCCAGGTGAAGATCATACCGGGCGACGCAAAACTCCCCGACCGCTTCGAAGTTCTTCCGCCCAAGCCGTATTCGGCGGAAACGGTTGAAGAGTCCACCGATATCGGCGACGACGTCGATGCCGAACTCGCAGAGTTTGAGGACAAGGTCCCTGAGACCCTGATCGAGGGGGAGCAGTAAATGGCAATCTTCAGAGCGCACGAAGTCCGCCAGCTCAGCGACGTTGAGCTTGGGGAACAGCTCCAGAAACTGAAGCTCGACCTGATGCAGTCGCGCGGCAAGGTCAGCGCCGGCGGTGCCCCGGAGAACCCCGGGCATATCCGCGTGGTGCGCAGGACAATCGCCCGGATCATCACCGAGCAGAACGCGCGGAGGACCAAACAGGCATGATCGCCCCGCAGACCCTCCTCAGGCACGAACTCATCGGGCTTGCAGTCTCTTTGGTGAAGGCCAGGAACCCGACGCATGTCGGCATTTCGGGCCGGATTGTAGATGAGACTCGCAATATGCTGGTGATCCTCTCCCGGAACGGGGAAGTGCGGGTGGAAAAGAAAGGCAGCGTCTTTCTCTTCACCCTCCCTGACGGGACACGCGCCGAAGTGGATGGGTCTGCCCTTGTGGCACAGCCTGAAAAACGGATCAGCATGCGCAAAACGAAATAGAGGATAGATAATGGCGAGAAACATTGGGTTAAACGTCCCGCTTCCCGAGAAGGAATGCAGTGACGTGAATTGTCCGTTTCACGGCACCCTGCCGGTGCACGGCCAGGTGATCACCGGCAAGGTCGTGAGCAACCGTATGAACGGGACGGTCGTTGTCGGACGGGATTACCTTCACTTCGTGCAGAAGTATAACCGTTACGAGAAACGCTCCTCGAAATATCATGCTCACCTGCCTGGATGCATCGACGTTCAGATCGGCGACACCGTAAAGATCGCCGAGTGCCGCCCCCTCTCCAAGACAACGAACTTCGTTGTGGTTGAGGTGATCTGAAATGAAGGCAAAAATCTCCCGGATTCCACGAGCAGTCCAGACCGGGACGAAGCTGATCTGCGCCGACAACACCGGTGCCAGGGTCGTCGAGGTTGTCTCGGTCGACGGCTACCACGGTGTCAGGAGAAGACAGCCGAAACTCGGTATCGGTGACGTGGCAACCGTCTCCGTCAAGAAGGGCACGCCCGACATGCGGCGCAAGCTCATCAAGGCGGTCGTCATCAGACAGAGGAAAGAAATGCGCCGGCCAAGCGGTCTGCGTGTCGGCTTCGACGACAACGCCGTCGTGATCATCGACGAGCGCGGCGAGCCCAAGGGCACCGAGATCAAGGGTCCGGTCGCCCGTGAGGTCGCAGAGCGGTTCCCGAAGATCGGATCGACCGCCACGATCATCGTGTGAGGTGTGTGTATGGTACGAATTGCAAGCAAGCAGCCAAGAAAACAGCGCAAGGCGCGCTACAATGCACCCATGCACCAGCGGAGCCGGTTCCTGTCCGCGCCCCTTGCCGTGGCGCTGAGAGGAGAGTACAAGAAGCGTAGCGTCCGTGTCGTCACCGGCGACACGGTAACGGTGCTCCGCGGCGACCATGCCGGAACCGAGGGCGTCGTCGACGGTGTCAACACCAAGACCGGCACCCTGCTGGTCCACGGCGTCACCGTCACCAAGACCGACGGCACCGAAGTGCCCAGGCCGGTGAACGCCTCCAATGTGATAGTCACCAAACTGAATGTCAAAGACCCCCGCCGGGTGGCGAAGCTGGAGGAGAGGAAGTAAATGTCATATCATCTGAAGAGGCTGACGGCTCCCGTCTCCTGGCATATCGCCAAGAAAGAGGAGAAATTCGTCACGAAGACCAGCCCGGGTCCGCACAGCGGCGCTGCAATGCCGGTCGCCGTATGGCTCCGCGACAAGATGGGCCTTGCCGGGAACATGAAGGAGGTCAAGCGCATCCTTAACCAGCGGCAGGTCATCCTGAACGGTAAACCGGTCACCGACCCGAAGCTCGGTCTCGGGATCTTTGATATCATCTCGATCCCGAAGATCGGCAAGCACTACCGTGTCCTGACCGACAAGAAGGGGCGCATGGTCACGATCGAGATCGACGCCGAGGCCGCAAAGACCCGTCTCTGCAAGATCCGGAACAAGAGTATCGTCCGCGGCGGCAAGGTTCAGCTGAACCTCCTGTACGGTGCGAACCTCCTTGCGGACAACACCTACCACCCGAAGGACTCCATTGTGGTCACCCTCGAGGGTGAGAACCGCTTTGCGATCGTGGACCACTTCCCCTTCGCCATCGGAAACATGGCGATGGTCATCGGCGGGAAGCATTCCGGCAAGGTCGGCAGGATCAGCGAGATCCGTGTCGCCGCCGGCAGCATCCCGAACCGCGTGATCCTCCAGGACAAGGACGGGGAAACCTTCGAGACGGTCGAGCAGTATGTCTTCATGATCGGAAGAGAGACGCCAGCAGTCGCTGAATGGGGGATTGAGGGCTGATGACAAATCCGATGCAGGCAGTCCACATCGACAAGGTCGTCGTCCACATGGGCGTCGGCGAGAGCGGTGACCGGCTTGTCAAGGGCGAAGATATCATCAGAGCGATCACCGGTGGAAACCCGGTCCGCTCGATTGCAAAGAAGACCCAGCCCGCGTTCGGGATCAGGAAGGGCGCACCCATCGGTGCGCGTGTGACCCTGCGGGGCGCAAAGGCCGAGACATTCGTCCAGACCGCCTTCAATATCATCGAGCGCAGGATCGGTGCGTCGGCAATCGACCGCGAGGGGAACTTCTCCTTCGGCATCGAGGAGCACACCGACTTCCCGGGCCAGAGTTACGACCCGCAGATCGGCATCTACGGGATGGACGTCAACGTCATCCTTGAGAAGAAGGGTGTGCGCATCGCCCGCAGGAGAGTCGGACCGCGCAAACTCCCGGCAAAGCAGCGCGTCTCTCCCGAAGAGGCGATTGCCTTTCTGACCGAACAATATGGGATGGAGGTGCAGTGATGGCAGATGAGGTACAGGATAAGAAATTCGGACGCGGCGCAAATGAGTGCCGGATCTGTGGCCGGAAGCAGGGCCTTGTCCGCAGGTACAACATCATGTTCTGCCGGCAGTGTTTCCGTGAGTGGGCTCCCAAGATGGGCTTTAAGAAGATGAACTGAGGTGAAGAAATGGCACGACTGAATACAATTGCAGATGCGATGAGCGCCATCAAGAACGCCAGCGACGGCGGGAAGCCCTCAGTTATCATCGAGCCCGCGAGCAAACTTATCGGCTCCATGCTCGGGATCATGCAGGAGAGCGGCTATATCGGTGAGTTCGAGTACGTCGAGGACGGCCGCGGCGGTCAGTTCAACGTCGGGCTCGTCGGCAGGATCAACCGGTGCGGTGCGATCACGCCCCGTTTCTCCGCGACGGCCGATGAGATGGAAGGATGGGAAAACAGGTACCTCCCGGCAAAGGGGTTCGGTCTCCTGATCATCTCGACCTCTCAGGGCGTCATGTCGCACGAACAGGCACGCCGTGCTGGAATTGGCGGCGAACTTCTGGGGTTCGTCTACTGAGGTGAGAGAGCAATGGTAGTTGAGAGAAGAGTTACCATCCCTGCCGGGATCACGGCAGCCTTCACGAACTTCACCATGGCGGTGAAAGGTCCGAAGGGCGAGCTCACGCGGGACATGCGTTACCCCGGCGTCAATGTCGCCATCACCGATGGCGAGGTTGTCATCACCACCGAGTCAGGCAGAAAACGGGTCATCGCCATGGTCGGCACCTACGCGGCGCATGCGAAGAACATGTTCGATGGTGTTGCACAGGGCTATGAGTACAGGATGAAAGTGGTCTACTCCCACTTCCCGATCCAGCTCAAGCTCAAGGGCGATATCCTTGAGATCAACAACTTCCTTGGTGAGAAACAGGCGAGATACGCCAGGATCTCTCCGGGCGTCAAGGTCGCGATCGGCAACGATGAGGTGACCATCACCGGCATCAACAAGGATCTCGTCGGAGCGACCTCTGCGAAGATTGAGCGGGCGACCAAGGTCCGTAAGCGCGACACGCGGGTCTTCCAGGATGGAATATACATCGTAGAAAAGGCGTGATGCAGATGGCAGACAACAAGATTCGTTTAATCCGTGTCCGGTCGGCGAAGACCGGGTGCAAATTCCAGCGCCAGTGCCTCCACGCAAAGAAGAAGCTGGAAGACACCTGGAGAAGACCCCGCGGTCTTACCAGCAAGCAGAGGAGGCAGTACAGGGCGAAGGGTGCCCACCCGCAGGCCGGCTACAATGCCCCGATTGCGGTGCGCGGCATGCACCCGTCCGGCTACTTCGAGGTGCTCGCATACAATCCCTCTGACCTTGAAGGACTCGATGCAGCCACCCAGGCGGTCAGGATCGCCGGTGGCGTGGGCAGGAAGAAGCGCGGCGAGATCCAGCAGAAGGCGATCGCGGCCGGCCTCAAGGTGCTGAACGCAAAGAACCTCGCGCCGGCAGTGGTTGAAGAGGAGGCTGAGGCTGATGAGTGATCTTTCGACGCAGAAGCGTATCGCGGCGGCAGTCCTGAAGTGCGGTGTAAACCGCGTCTGGCTCAACCCCGAGCGTCTCTCTGACATTGAAGCGGCAATCTCCAGGAGCGAGATCCGCGAGCTGGTCGCCGAGGGCGTCATCAAGGCAGGCGTTGTGAAGGGGAACAGCCGCGGTCGCGCCCGTATCAGGGAAGCGAAGCGGTCGTACGGTCATAAGAAGGGTTATGGCCGCAGGAAAGGCAGTGCGGGTGCCCGCACCCCCTCGAAGAGGCAGTGGATCATGAAGATCCGGGCGATCCGGTCGTCGCTGCGCGAGATGCGCGAGGACGGCACGGTTGACCGCCGCACCTACCGGACTCTCTATCGGAGAGCCGCAGGTGGACAGTTCAGGAGCAGGGCGCACATGAAAAGCCATGTGGACATGATGAAAGGGAGGACAGAGTAATATGGCAACTGGAGCACGGTATTTTGTTCCCTTCCGCAGAAGGAAGGAGGGCAGGACCGACTACCACGTGCGTACGAAACTCCTGCTCTCAGGGATCCCGAGAATGGTTGTTCGCAGGACCAACCGCCAGATCATCTGCCAGCTTGTGGTGCCGGGCGACCAGGGCGACCAGACCCTTATTTCTGCATACTCTGCAGAACTGAAGGCGTTCGGGTACGAGGGTTCGTTCTCGGGCACCCCGGCGGCATATCTGACCGGGATGCTCTTTGCGACCAAGGCGCTTGCAGCCGGTTATGAGGAAGCGATCCTCGATATCGGTCTTGCACGGGCACAGAAGGGCGCCCGCGTCTTTGCGGCGCTGAAGGGCGCGGTCGAGGCCGGGCTTGAGATCCCGCACGGCGAGTCGGTTCTCCCTGACGATGAGAGGACCAGTGGGGCGGTCATTGCAGAGTTCGCTCCTGAAAGGGCCGGAAACCTGGTAGAGAACGTTGAAGAAGTGGCAAAGGCCATCATGAAGGAGCAGGAGTGACATGGCATACGAACAGCAGCCCTGGATCCCGCTGACCGGCCTCGGCCAGGCGGTCGCATCCGGCGAGATCAAGAGCATCGATGAGGTGCTCGAGAGCGGCAAGCCGATCAGGGAGCCCCAGATCGTCGATGCGTTCCTTCCCGACCTCGAAGACGAGGTCATCGACATTTCCATGGTCCAGAGGATGACCGACTCAGGTCGGCGCGTCAAGTTCAGGGCCGTGGTCATCGTCGGAAACCACAATGGTTACATCGGTTTCGGGCAGGGCAAGGACGCACAGGTAGGAAACGCAATCCGAAAGGCAATTGATGATGCAAAGACCAATGTCATCAAGGTACGCCGCGGCTGCGGGAGCTGGGAATGCGGGTGCAATACCAGGCACTCGATCCCGATGCAGGTGAAGGGCAAGGCCGGCTCGGTCCGTGTCACCCTGATGCCGGCACCGCAGGGTATCGGCCTCGTCACCGGTGAAGTGGGCAAGAAGGTGCTCGACCTTGCCGGCGTCAAGGATGTCTGGGCGTTCTCGAGCGGGAACACCAGGACGACGATCAACTATGCCAAGGCGACCTTCTATGCGCTGAAGGCGACGAACATGATCCGGTCCGGGGGAGCAGAGTAAATGTTTGCAGTAGTGCAGGTGCGCGGTGTCGTCAATACCCGCGCCGACATCAAGGACACGCTGAAGATGCTCCGCCTCCACCATATCAACCACTGTGTGATGGTCCCGGATACCCCGGCATACATGGGTATGATCCGGAAGGTCAAGGACTATGTCGCCTATGGCGAGGTGGACGAGAAGGCCGTGGCGACGGTCCTTTCGACCCGCGGCCGTCTGACCGGAAACCTGAAGCTCACCGACGAGTACGTCCGCGCTCACTCCTCGTTCTCAGGGATCGAGGAGTTTGCGGCGGCGCTCTGCCGGGGCGAGGCAACGATGCAGGACATCCCTGATCTGAAGCCGGTCCTCCGTCTTCACCCGCCGAGAAAGGGATTCAGGACGATCAAGCGCACTTTCCAGCAGGGTGGAGCGCTTGGAAACTATGGTGAGGAGATCAACGATCTTCTCTACAGGATGAGGTGAAAGAGATGCCCACGAATACACGCTCAAAATACCGCGGAACGCGGACCTGCGGCGGCGGCACCCATAAGAACCGCCGTGGGGCGGGCAACCGGGGCGGGAGAGGCAGGGCAGGACACCGGGACCACCGGTGGAGCCGCTTCCTCCTTGCAGGACAGGTCCACAACGGGAAGAACGGTTTCGTCAACCCCGGCCAGACGAAGGTGTCTGTGCTGGACGTCGGCGAGATCGATCAGGTCGCTGAGTTCCTTGTCCAGGCCGGCTTTGCCGAAGAGGAGGGTGGCGTCATCGCCATCGATCTCGCCGACCTCGGCATCGAGAAGGTGCTCGGCAGCGGGCAGGTCACCCACGCCCTGAAGCTGACCGCAGGATCGTATTCAGCGCAGGCAAAAGACAAAATTGAGGCGGCAGGCGGTCAGGCACTGACCGTCTGATCGTCTCATTTTTTTAGGAGGAACCATGGGGAATCTGCTGGATAGAATGGAGCCTTTGCTTGCGGCGATGCCGGCGGTGAAGTCTCCGGAGGGGCATGTCCACTTCAAGAACAAACTGATGTGGACCGCTGCGATCTTGTTGCTGTATTTTTTCCTGACAAACATACCCGTCTTCGGCCTGGACGCCAGTTCGCAGGACGTGTTCCAGTATTACCGTGCTCTTCTTGCCGGTGCGAGCGGGTCTATTGTTCACCTTGGTATCGGGCCGATCGTCACGGCGTCCATCGTTCTGCAGCTCCTGAAAGGCGCTGACCTGATCCAGATCGACACCAGCGACGCTCGTGGCCAGGTTCTGTACATGGGGCTCCAGAAGCTTCTCATCTTCGTCATGATCGTCCTCGAGGCGGCTCCTAACCTCTTCGGCGGATTCCTGGTCCCTGATGCTGCAATAGCCTCCGCGTTCTTCGGAGGGAACACCTTTGCACTTTCGCTCCTGATCTTCCTGCAGATCTGTCTCGGCGGCGTTCTGATCTTCCTCATGGATGAGGTGGTCACCAAGTGGGGTGTCGGCTCAGGCGTCGGCCTCTTCATTATCGCGGGGATATCCCAGAGTCTGGTCAACGGCTTCTTTAACTGGTCGGCAGTCTCTGACCCGTATCCGGTGGGCTTTTTCCCGAGGCTGTTTTCCATCGGCATATCGGGCGGGAACTATCTCCAGTATTTCGGGACCGATCTGCTGGCCTTTGTGACGACGATCGCCATATTCCTGATCGTTGTGTATGTGGAGTCGACGCGCATCGAGATTCCGCTCGCTCATGCCCGCGTCCGCGGTGCACGGGCGCGGTTTCCCGTGAAGCTCATCTATGCAAGTGTGCTGCCGATGATCCTGGTCCGTGTGCTCCAGGCAAACGTCCAGATGATCGGCATGTTCCTCTCGAATGTCGGGATCACCATCTTCGGCCGGTTCGACGGGCAGGCGCCTGTGGACGGGCTGATGTGGTTCCTTGCCCCGGTGAACGGGCCGACCGACTGGATGTGGTGGATCTCCGATCTCGGTCATGCACCCTGGGAGATCATCCTCCGTCTCGGCATCGATATGGTGTTCATGGTCGTCGGCGGTGCGATCTTCGCGCTGTTCTGGATCAAGACCGCCGGTCTCGACTCGAAGGACGTTGCCCGGCAGATCCAGCTCTCGGGCATGCAGATCCCGGGCTACCGCCGCAACACCCAGGTGCTGATCAAGTACCTCGACCGCTATATCCCGCGCGTCACGGTGATCGGCGGTGTGTTTATCGGACTCCTGAGTGTATTTGCAAACCTCTTTGGTGTGATAGGTGCAGTGAGTGGTACAGGATTGCTGCTTACCGTCAGTATCACGTACCGCCTCTATGAAGAGGTGGCGAGTGAACAGATCATGGAAATGTATCCGTTCATGCGGCAGTTCTTCGGGAGAGAATGAATGGCTGGAAAGAGAGTGATCATTACCGGAGTTCCCGGCGTCGGGAAGACCACGGTCATTGAAGAGTCCATGAAGCGCCTTGCAGAGGAGAATGTCCCCTACAGGGCGATCAATTTTGGCAGCTGCATGTTTGAGACCGCGAAGTCCGAGGGTTTTGCTGAAGACCGGGACCAGATGCGCAACCTCGACCGCGATGTCCAGAAGGACCTGCAGAAACTTGCTGCCCGGCGGATCGGTGCGATGGAGGGGAATATTATCATCGACACCCATGCGTCGGTGAAGACGCCGGCAGGCTATCTGCCCGGTCTTCCCGCCTGGGTGCTCACCGAAATCCACCCTGATACCGTCGTGCTCGTCGAGACCGACGAGGACCAGATCTTAATGCGGCGGATGGGCGACGAGAGTCGCCGGCGCGATGCCGAAGGGTGCCGCAGCATTGCCGAGCATCAGGCGTTCAACCGCGCCTTTGCGGCGTCGTATGCGATGATGACCGGGTGCACCGTTCATATCGTCCGGAATGAGAATTTCCTGCTCGATCACGCGATCGACGCACTGGTGGCCGTGCTGAGGTGAGGATGGCGCTCAAGGATCATGGCGGCACGATCGCAATTGTCTTCACCATGCTGATAATGATCTCGTACGGCATCCCTTCAATCAGGGACGGTGTCGGCGGGGCGATGAATCTTATCTTCGGCCCGATGATCGATGATTGGAAGATCCCGTTTTTTGTGCTGATTATGATCCTGTCTGCGATCACCGGCCTGTACTCCTCGTTGATCCAGAAGTACACCATCGATTACGAGAGGATGCAGCGCGTCCAGGCGAAGATGAAGGAGTTCCAGAAGGAGTTCCGTGAGGCGCAGCTTGGTGGCGACGAGAAGAAGATCAAGAAACTTGAGGCGAAGCGCGACCGTATGATGCAGGACCAGATGGAACTCTCCAAGCAGCAGTTCCAGCCGATGGCATATATCCTGCTGGTTTCTGTTCCGATCTTTTTCTGGCTTCTCTACCGCCTGCCCTCGGTGACCCAGACGATGACCCTGCCGTTTGCCGGGATGGTCAACTTTCAGGAGATGATCCTGGGGTTCTTCCCGATCTGGATCCTCTGGTATATGCTCTGCTCTCTTGCTATCAGTCAGGTGATCAGGAAGTCGCTCAATATCGGGGGTCTGTAGAGTGCGGATCACCATCAGCGGGCCGCCCGGGAGTGGCACGACGTCACTTGCCCGGTATCTTGCCGGGAAGCACGGCTACCGGGTGATATCGGCGGGAGAGATGTTTCGGGCGCTGGCGCAGGAGCGCGGCATGTCGCTCGCTGCGTTCGGTGCCCTTGCCGAGTCCGATCCCTCGGTGGACAAACTGATCGATGCGCGCCAGAAGGAGACGGCCGAGGCGGCTGACGATATTGTTGTCGAGGGGAGGCTGTCTGGCTGGATGGTCTCGAACGCCGACATCAGGATCTGGCTGACGGCGTCTCCTGAGTGTCGTATCGGGCGCATCTCCTCGCGGGACGGCGAGGAGGAGGAGGCTGCACGCCTCCATACGGAGGAGAGGCAGGCCTGCGAGCGGACCAGGTATCTGACGTATTACGGGATCGATATCGAGGATCTCTCGGTGTACGATCTGGTGCTCAGTTCGGAGCGCTGGAACGTCGAGGGCCTCGGGGCGATTGCGGACGCGGCGATCGCCGCGTCCATCCGCTGATCTCTTTTTTGGCTCTTTTCGATTGCGTTTTGCAGTTCGGCTTCAGGAGCGCCTGTTTTGGGATTCTCTGCATCTCGTTCGATGGGGAGAAATTGCCCCTGTGCGGCTCTTCCTTCCTGTCAGGGCGTCGCGTGAAACGGAGGGTTGATCTGGATGCCGGTCTCTTTGTGTGATTTTCCATAAGGAGCGCACGCGAAGGCGCGAAGGTGCGCGGAGTAGAACCTGGAATGAGGGTGCGGTGGACAGGTGCCCTGAGGGTATGAGTCCGGGGTTTGGGCTGGTGTCGCCCGCCCCCCGGATCGTGAAAAGTGGGTGGGGTGTCTGGATTGTGTGGATGGAATTGAGACGCTGGTGTGGTGATTGTGCGTGGTCTTTGTGCCTGTGCTCACCTCGCCACAGGGATGCCCGGGGTGTACCTGATCTGCTCGCGCAGGAGGGGATGCAGGGAGGGCGCCCGGGCGAGATCGTGCAGTGCGGCCACCGCCTCTTCGTTGCCTCCCCGCGCCATCCCGAAAAGGATGTCCACGGCGTCGCGCTGGATTTCGTTTATCATCGGTTCGTTGCAGTCCTTTACAGAGAGGTAGAGGTGGAGTACGGTTTCGTCCTTGAAGTAATGCAATCTCTCACCTGATCATATGAACTATTTTTAAAAATTAAATTGTTTTTGTTAACTTAACCTGCGGCGGTGAGGTGCTGCAGACTATGATTGCGGCAAATATGGGCCAGAGAGGATGGCGTCCGGCGCCCGTCGCTCCGCCGGTCTCAGCGATCCTTCTTGCCGGTCTGATCGACGGCATCGCCCTGATCCTCACCTGACCCGGCGATGATCGCGCAGACTCTGCCCACCTGCCCGTCGGTGAGTCTCACCTTGATCCCGTGCGGGTGGTGGGGGGAATTCGTAAGGATGGCGGCGACAACACCGCGCGTCTTCTTTCCTGTTCTCTGATCGGCTTTCAGGACGATGTCCACGGTCAGACCGGGCCTGATATCGCGTCTCCACTCTCCGCTCATCCGTATCATGTTGGTATGGGAGGGCAAGAACGTGATGATGGTGGCGGGGGCTCATTTTTCCCGGGCCGGTCTTTGTGAACCTTTCCGGCCTGCCGCTTCCCTTTCTGAAAATATGTGGTTCCCGGCGATTTTCTGGCCAGGCGCCCCTCCTCCGCCGGTGTAAATCCCTGCTCTTCCTCTCGGATAAAGACGAATGAAAAACCCTTTTAATGTTGCTGGAAGTATAGGTACTGAGAGTGGATTATCAATGGGTGCAACGAAAGAAGGTTTTTACAATACGGTTGAGCGCGACCTGAAGAAGGCCTACAGGAATGAAGAAGGCTGGACTCTTGAGCGCCGCCCCCGTATCGATGGCGCGGACCCGGACTATCTCCTGATCAGGAAAAAGCCCGGCATGGTGGAGCGCATCCTGGTCAATGTGAAGATTGCCGCCGAGGTACCGGCCACCGACTTCGAAGCCCTCAATGCATCGGTCATGGACCTGAAGACCCGGAAGATTCCGGTCGCAAAGGCCCTTCTTGTCGTCCCCAGGGACGTGAAAGTGCCGGCAGACACAAAGGGTGTGGATCTCTTCTACCTCAACTCCTATGCCGTCAAGGGCGGCGAGGTGATCTGGGGGCGCAGCAGCCTGCGCGCAGAGGACGGAACCCCCGTCCTTGCGTAAGGCGGAAAAAAATCTTATTTTTCAAGAGAATTCTTAAAAAAAGGAAGGTTTTGGGTGCCAGAAATTGGCCTGAAGGCGATGCGCCGCAGCACGCCACATGCCTCCGGCTATGTAACCCCTTGATGCCGGGCATATTAAATCTGTCTATTTAACTCATGCCAGATGTTAACCTTTACCTGCGGTCAACGAGCCGTTTCGGCCTCCCCCTGATAGCGGCGAGTTCGAGGCCGCCGGGAGGGGTGAAGTTGAAGATCACCGAGAGCTGCCCCTCTTCATGGATCTCCGAGATTTCGGGTCTTTCATGGAAGAGGGCGTTGAAAAATGACCGTTTAATCGCCGCCTGATCCGCAGTCGCCGGATCGATGCATTCCATGCTCACCCGCAGCGTCGTCTCATCCCCGTCGCCGTAGAGGAATGCCTCGTATTCGCCGGTGATGCTCTTCATGTTCTCGGGCTGGAAGACGGCGCGCTCGATGTCGACCCGGTTGATGGCGCATCCGTGGACGACGATCGTCTCGGCATCGCGCCAGGGCGGTTCGATCTTCATATGCGTCCGGCCGCATGCGCACCGATCCCTGGTCAGGACGCGGCTGTTGTCCTCGGTGTCGTAGTTGATCAGGAGGGTGCCGGCCTTTTCGCCGACCGGGAGGAGGGTGGTGAGGACGAGCCTTCCCTTCTCCCCGTCCCTGACGAAGCGCTCCATCGCCGGGTCGTAGAGGTCGACGTGGACGAGGTCTTCAGGGCAGTGCAGCCCGGCCTTCACCCTGCACTCGCCGCACATCGTCCCTTCTGTCGAGCCGTAGGTGTTGTAGACCGGGCAGTTCCAGACCTCCTCGAGATAGGTGCGCGCCTCCTCGGCAAAGCTCTCCCCGCCGACGATTAAACGGCTCACCCCCGACTCCTCAGGGGCGATTCCCTCGTCTGAGAGCCTGCGCGCCAGCCTGAGGAGTTTGAAGACGCTGCCGACGATCGCCGTCGGGCGGTAGGTCCTGATCACGCGCACCGGGAAGGTGCATTTCCCGGTGGGAATGACGGTCACCCCCATCGCGTGCGCCGCAAGCGTCATGGTGTTCGCCCCGACGTTCATGCCGTATGAGGCGCAGACGACCACGCGGTCGCCCTGGCTGATCCCTTCCATCGCAAAGGCCCGGGAATACTTCTCGGCGTAGCGGAGCCAGTCCTCCCAGGTCAGAAAGAAGGACTTCGGGACGCCGCTCGTCCCGCTCGTCTCGTGGATGGTGAAGACGTCCTTCCAGTCCACGGAGAGAAACTCGAAATCCGGGGTGGCCGGAGGCTGGTGCTCGCGGATCGTCCCGCCGCCGATGACCGGGAGTTCGAGGAGGTCTTCGTGGCAGGTGACCGAGGCGGGGTCGATCCGGTGGGCGGCGAACCATTTTCGGTAAAATGGGGAGTGTTCGTCGGCGTACCTGACCGTGTAGCGCACCCGCTCGTCGACCAGGGCGTCGAGGTCCCCGCGGTCCATCGTCTCGACCTCTCTGTTCCAGTAGGCGTCCTCGTCCATGATCGATGGAGTGGACCGTTGACCTCGTGAAGGTTGCGGACGGGCGAAGCCTCCATCTCTGCCGGGCGCAGAATGTAGAGGTATGTGGCAGGATGGGCGATCTGTCCGGGTGAAGATCTGCGGGCTGACCCGGCCCGAAGACGCTGCGGCGGCTGAGAGGGCCGGAGCGGACGCCGTGGGTGTGGTAATGTGCTCTGACTCGCCGCGCTCGATCGGGGCCGGTGCGGCGCGTGCAGTCTTCTCGGCCGTCGGGCCGTTCACGGCGACGGTGGTCGTGACCCATACGGCCGATCCCGGGGAGATCGACCGGATTCTTGCCCTGCGCCCGACGGCCGTCCAGATCTCGTACCCCCATGAGGTGCCGGCCGATGCAGGGGTCAGGGTGATCAGGGTGACGGGGCAGGGCAGGCCGCTGCCCCCCGGGAGGGCTGATGCGTATATCGTGGACGAGAGCTGCGGGAAAGGCCGCCCCTTCGACCCGGCCTTTGCCAGAGCGTTTGCGGAGCGGAGCAGCCTGCCGGTGATCCTTGCCGGCGGGCTCACGCCTGAGAACGTGGGGGCGGCGATCGCCGCGGTGCGCCCCTATGCGGTGGACGTCTGTTCTGGGGTGGAGACGGCGCCGGGGGTCAAGGACCACGGCCTGATCGAGCGCTTTATCGCCGCAGCGAAGGGGACGCCTCAGTAGCGGAGGGTCTGCTTCATCGCATGGCCCTGCCGCTTGAATGCGGCGTTGAGGAACTCGGCCTTCTCAGGCGTGATCCTGATGACGTTGAGATCGACGTTCGCGGCCCTGAGTCGGTCGGGGTCGATGTTGCGGAGGGCGAGCGCCTCCGCGTGCCCGGCGGCGCCCGGCCTGAGGATCTCGGCCCTGCCCTCGACCTGGAGCCCCGCGATATCCTCCATCGTGGTATATTCCGTATAGACGGCGAGGGCGACCGCCGGGCTTCTGAGGAGGTGCGCGAACTTCTCGCCTCCCTCGCTGTAGATGTAAATCTTCCCGTTCTCGAAGAGGTAATCGACCGTCGTCGCCCTGACCCGGTCGTCGTGGCCGGTGGCGAGGACGCAGATGTGGTTGGCCTTGAGGTAGTCCTCGACCGCCGTTTTGATCGCCGCTTCGGCCATCTGCCCGCCGCACGCCATCCGCTCCCGCAGGGCGAGGGCGAAGGCGGTCACCGCCCCCATGTCGGTGAGGTCCCGGTCTTCGAGGACAAAATCGGTCTTTTTCGCGTAGAGGGTGAGGGCGGTCAGGTCGTCCCGGTCAAGGCGCCCCACCTCCATGCGCCCGCCGAACGCCACCGCCGGGGCGTCGCCCCCCACCATCTCACGCAGTTCTTTGAGGTATTCGTGCCCCTTGTGCAGGTTTATGCAGGTGCAGAAGAATGCCACCGGCTTTTTTCGCAGCCATGAGGCGTTGGTCTCGACGAAACGCCTGATCGCCGGCGCCACGTTGCCGTTGTAGATGGGCGTGCCGATCACAAAGAGGTCGAAGGACCGCATGTCGCTGGAAAACTCCTCTGGCCTGCAGGTCCGCGCCGGCCCGAGGACGAGGGCGATCGCCCCGGCGATCCCGGCCGTCGAGCCGTATTTGCTCTCATAGATGACGCATGTCCGCTGCATGTGCCCCTCTTCTGCCCCGGCGCTCATAATACTTTGGAGGGTGGGGTGTCTCTCCGGGTTTGAAAAAGAGAGTGAATGTGTTCTGGAGGATGTGATGGAGGCCCGGGGGCTCTTATCGCCCGCCGACGCCTCCGCCGCCGAAACCTCCACCGCCGCCGAAGCCGCCTCCTCCAAAGCCGCCTCCGCCGCCGCCAGCCGAGGGCGGGGCGAAGGCGACGATCGGGACGAAGCCGAGGTGCATCGTGGAATAGAGGGGCATGCCGGCCTCTCTGATGTTGATATTCAGGTCTTTCATCGCCGCTTCGACCCGGTCGCCGACGCCGAGGGCGGTGCCGTAGACCAGCCACTCGCCCCACATCGAGATGTCGGCCGGGGCGTACTTCCTGATCTGCGCCAGGTCTGAGAGGAAGTGGGCGAAGGCGTCCCACTCCAGTTTCTCCCGGTAGCGGTCGTCCTTCCAGTGGCCGAAGAGGGTGGAGGGGAAGGCGAGGGCGACGGCTACCTCGGCGATCGCCGCTCCTGAGAGGAATATCGCCGGCAAGGCGAGGTAGCCGGTCGCCGGCGCCATGACGATGACCAGGACGGCAAGGGCGAGGACGATGACGCCCAGGAAGAGGAGGGGGGCGACAAGGGTCCGGCCGTCGGTGGCGTATCGCCGGGAGAGCGAGGCGTCCACGCTGCTCTGGAGGGCCTTGAGTCCGCCCTGGAAGCGCATGATCGCCGTCTCCGCCGCCTTGTCGTGCGCCGCCCTGGCCGCGAGCGCTTCGAGGGTGGCGGTGTCGAAGGTCCGGCCTTCGGTGAGGTTGGCGAGGTAGGTGAGCACCCGCTGCTCGTAGGCATCGTCCGAGGTCTGGGTGTTGACGGTGATCAGCACGCCCGTCCCTTCGGTCTTCTCCTTCACGGTCACGGCGCCCTTCCGGTGGAGGTCGAGCACCGTTGCATAGAAGCCGTTCTCGTCGAACTCGAGGACGTCGCCCGTGAAGAGGAGGTTCACCTGCCAGGGTTTCAGGGCGGTGTTCGGGGTGACGCTGAGGTAATCGGGGACCGTGAACGCTTTTTCCCGTCCCCAGCGCAGGTAGACCAGGAGGAGGGCGAAGGGGATGAGGAGGGCGAGCAAGGCTGCAATGACGAGGAGGGCGAAGGCTGCTGAGTAGGGGAGGTTATACCAGAAGGCGCCCGACTCGGTCTTTCCCCTGATATCGTCCACCTGTGACGGGACGCCGTTCAAGCGGTCCTTCGCCCCCGCGTCCAGGAGGAGTTCGACTGCCACGATATCGTTTTCAGGGGCGCTCCCGGTGATCGTCACGGTGTTCCCGTCCCTGGCGACGTCCAGACCGGGCGGGTAGGCATAGACCGTCTCGATCCCGGTCCAGTCAGGGAGAACGATCGAGAGGTGGCGGTACGGGATGTGTTCGCGCACCAGTTTGAGGTTGAGGTGCGTGTTCACGTCGTCGTACTCGATCGGCGGGACGACGGCGTAGCGGTACTCGACGGTGTAGGTCCCGGCGTCGAAGTATTCGGGGGTATAGATCCCGAGCTCGTTTGCGTAGGCGTTCTGCCTGATGAACGCCTTCTCCGTCTCGGTTGCGTCCGGGACGACGACGACATCGCCGGAATAGTCCTTTGCGTAGCCGATGACGCCTTCGGGCACTTCCATGCCGAGATACCTGATGTGCGCGCTCTCCCTATCCGCAAAGGTCAGGGTATCGTCGAAGTAGCGGAAGAGCATCCGGTACTCGCCCGAGACCCGGACGTCATAGGTGTAGCGTTCGAGGAGGGTGCCGTTCTCGTAAAAGACGGCCTGATAATCGTCGACGACCAGGTCGCCCTCGAAGAGGGGGGGCAGCACCACCGCGGCGCCGACTGCAAGGGCGCCGACGAAAAAGGTGATGAGGACGAGGGTGGCAATCTGCCGGTTTTCGCTCAGCAGAACCACCTCAGAATGCGATCTTCGGCGCCCGCTCGATCTCTTCCTCGAACTCAAGGTAGTCCAGCTTGTTCATGTGGATGAGGGAGGCGACGATGTTCGAGGGGATGGTCTCGGTCATCGTGTTGAGCTGCTGGGCGATGTTGTTGTAGGTGTAGCGCTGGCGGGCGATCTCGTCCTCGATGCTCCTGATGGAGGCGGTCAGTTCGGAGACGGTCGCCTGCGTCTTCAGGTCCGGATACGCCTCGGCGACGGCGAAAAGTCTGCCGATCAGCGAGCGCGACTGTTTTTCGACCTCGTTGAGGTCGCCGGGGTCGGCCTTTCCAAGGCCGGCGCGCATTGCTGTCACCTGGGTGAGCGTCTCCTTCTCGAAGGAGGCATAACTCTTGACGGCGCCGAGGAGCTGCTCGATCTGGTCGAGACGTTTCTTCATGGCGACCCTGATCTGCCCGAGCGTTGCCTCGCCCGAGTTCTTCAGGTTCATGAAGCGGTTGTAGATGCTCACGAACCACCCGATGAGGGCAAGGACGACGATAACGACGATGGCGATCAGAATAATTGTGATCAGGTCCATTTCTTCACCTATGAGAGATTCCGCTCCTGCGAATAAGAAGATATGGATGTGCCGGATGGAACCGGATACGCAGCGTGCATGAGGGCTTCGATGTTCGATCCTGTATCTCTTGCCCGCTGCCGCTCGTACGACCCTGACGAAGTGGGATCTGCTCTCTCTGCGGTGCTGGCGCCCCTCGGCGGCATGGCGGCGTTCGTAGAACCGGGTATGCGTGTCCTGGTGAAGCCCAACCTCCTCTCGGCCCGGCCCCCTGAGAGGGCGGTGACGACCCACCCGGCGGTGGTGCGGGCGGTGGTCGAGGCGGTGCAGGCGTGCGGGGGCGTCCCGGTGATCGGCGATTCGCCCGGCGGGCAGAACACCCCATCCTCGTACGACGCCCTCCTCCGGACGACCGGGATGATGGGGGTGATCGAGGAGACGGGCTGCGAGTACGTGTACTTTGACGACGAGAGCGTCGCCGTCCCGTCTCCTGACGGCCTTGTCTTCCGCGGGTTCACTATCGCACGGGCGGTAGCAGACGCCGACGCCGTGATCTGCCTGCCCAAACTGAAGACCCACCAGCTCACCGCATACTCCGGTGCGGTGAAAATTCTGTACGGCTGTATTCCGGGCATCACGAAGGCGGCCTACCACCTCCACGCCGGGCAGGATCGGGAGGTCTTCGCCGACCTCCTCCTCGACCTCCACGCCGCCATCCCGCCGTCGCTCTCTGTCATGGATGCCGTCGTCGGCATGGAGGGGAAGGGGCCGCAGAGCGGCAATCCCCGTCAGATCGGGCTGATTGCCGCCTCAGCGAGCTGCACCGCCCTGGACTACGCGGCGGCCCTTGCCGTCGGCCTCGACCCCCTCTCGGTCCCGACGATCGCCCGCGCCGCCGCGCGGGGAGAGGGGCCGGCGGCTCCTGGCGATCTCCGGGTTCACGGCCCGCCCATTGCGGAGGTGCGGGTGGCGGACTTTGTCCCGGCCCCGGCGTCGCCGCCCTCTCTGCCGTCGTTTGTCACGCAGTTTGGCGGACGGCTCGTCGCCGCGCGCCCGCTCGTCGACGCCGGACGGTGCACGGCCTGCGGCACCTGCGCCGCCGTCTGCCCGCCGCATGCGATCACGTTCGTGCCGGGCGAGATCCCGCAGATCGATGAAGAGGCGTGCATCAGGTGTTTCTGCTGCCAGGAACTCTGCCCGCAGGGGGCCGTTGAGATTGTCCGGCCCTCTGTCAGGGAGTATTAACCCCGCCGTCTCGCGCAGAGGAGCGCCGTCACGGCTGCAAGGAGGGGGGCCGCTGCCTCTGTCGGGGTCGGCGTTTCGTCTTCCTGTCTCTGCGGGGTGGTGGTAGAGGCTTCGGCCACCCTCTCATCTTCGGCTGGTGTCCGGGGTAAGGGACGGTACAGGGCGACCGTTCTCCCTGAACCGGCCATTACGGGGCCTTCGCTGCCGACTGCAAGGGATGTGACCGCGCCTGCCGGTATGGAGCCGATCTCAGTGCCGTTCGTTGAGAAGAGTTTGATTTCTTCCCCGCCGAGAGCGACGAAGGAACCGTCTGCCGCGATCACGACGGCAGGCCTCCGCTCTCCGCCGACCTGCCTCCAGAGGGCCCTGCCGTTCCCGTTGAGGAGTTCTGCAACGCCGTGGTCGGCACCGACGGCGATATATCCGCCGTCGTCGGTCATCGAGCAGGAAAGCGTGGCGCTTCCGGTGGCGTAACTCCAGAGGGGTCTCCCCTCGCCGGTGTAATACCTGATCGTGCCGTCTTTTTCGCCGGTGGCAATACGCCCGCCGTCGAGGGAGAGGGAAAGGGCGATGACGTCCTCAGTCGTATTGACGACTGCCGACTGTTCATACCCCCCGGTGCCGTTTTTCCTGAAGATCATCAACCGGGTGTTGTCAAACCCCCCGGCGATGCAGGAACCGTCAGGGGATATGGCGGTGCCGAAGGCGAAAAAGCCGGTATCATGCCTGAACGCCAGGGCGCCGCTCCGGTCATAGAGGCGCAGGTCCTCTCCGCCGGTCACGATGAGCGAACCGTCGCCGGAGATCCCGACCGTCTGCGCGTGGCGGCCCGGCACCTCCCAGAGAGGCGTGCCGTCGGCATCCAGGCAGGAGAGGGCGGCGGCGGTGAGCACGACGACCGTCTCGCCGTCATCCGATACGGCGATATCGAGCACGTTTTCCGGCGTCGTGGTCTCCCATGCACGGTCGAAGGAGAGTCCGGCCGCCGTCCCCGCAATGCTCAGGGCGAGGATGAGTGCGACGGCGACGCCTGCTCTCATCCCACCCTCCGCAGGAGGATCAGCCCGGCGGCGGCGAGTGCGATCGATGCGGCGAACGCCCCGAAACCGGGCGACTGTGGTGCAGTGGTGGCCGGTGCCGGTCCGCCCTCGAAGAGGTCGGGGTGGATGGCGGCTGCGACCTCTTCCAGGGCGTCGACCAGGCGCGGCCCGCCCCGGTCGATCAGGTCTGAGTCGACGATGTAGACGCGGTTGTTTTTGATCGCCTTCAGGTTTTTAAACCTGGATTCGTCCATGAAATAGCGGTAGATGAGGTCGGTGCCGCCCTCGCCCATCCCGGTCCCCGAGTTGACAATGATCACCTCGGGGTCGGTGGTGATGAACCGCTCCATCGTGATGATCTGCCAGCCCTCCACATCGGAAAAGGCGTTTGTGCCCCCGGCGAGGGCGATCATCTCGTTCTGGAAGGTGTCCCTCCCGCTGACCCAGATGGGATCGTACCAGACAGCGTGGACGACCGTCGGGGTTTCGGCCGCGATCTGTGTCTTCTCCTTCACGGCGTCGATGCGCGCCTCCATCGATGCCACCAGCCGCTCCGCCTCAGCTCCGGTGCCGGTGGCCGTTCCGACGAGCCTGATATCGCGGAGCGTTCCCCCGGCCGAGTCCGGGTTCAGGGCGATCACGGTCAGGCCGAGACTCCTGAGGTGGTCCACGACCTCCTCGGTGTTTCCGAAGGCGGCCACCACCAGGTCAGGCTTCGCCGTCACCACGCGCTCGATGTTCACGGTGGAATACCCGCCGACCTTCGGTTTCGCCGTCGCCTCCTCAGGGTAGTTGCAGTAGTCGGTCACGCCGATCACCCGGTCGCCGAGGCCGAGGCCGAAGAGGATCTCGGTGTTCGCAGGGGCGAGAGAGACGATGCGCATCGGCATCGCCTCGATCCTGACCGCAACGCCGTAGTCGTCGGTGACGGTGACGGGCTGCCATTCGGCGGTTGCGGCGGTGGGTGCTGCGGTCTGCGGCACCGTCGTCGTCCCGGGCGCCGCTGCCGCGGGTGTCTCCGGTGCCGAGAGGTGGGGCGCCTTCTGGCCCGGCAGGACCGGGTAGGGTTTCCCGAGCAGGGCCGGGACCGCCCGCGCCGTCATGCCGCAGGGGTTGTCTGTCGTGTATGCCGTCCACCTGAACGAACCGTCGGGCTGCTGGAGGTCTGCAAGGGTCGAGACCACATCCCTGCCGTTCTTCGACCACGCCGAGGGGTCCTCCCCGGCGGCGGCGATCGCCTGGATCACCCATGCCGCCGAGGCGGCGTTCGAGGAGGATGAGCCGCCGTAGTTGAAGCCGCCGTCGTCCATCTGGTGCGCCCTGAGGTAGTCGAGCGCCCGTGAGACGGCGGGTGCGTCTGTCCGTTCGCCGGCGGCGATGAGGGCCATGATCACGGCGGCGGTGTCGTCGGAATCGCTCTCGGCGCCCGGCATCCAGCCGTAGCCGCCGTCGTCGTTCTGCTGGATCTTCAGCCATGCGGCAGGTTTCGAGGCGTCTTCACCGGCAGAGACGAGGCCGAAGACCCCCCAGTAGGTGGTGTAGACGAAGTCGCCGAACTGGCCGTCGGATTTCATGCGCCCTTTGAGTTCGACGAGGTAATCGCGGCCGCCAAAGGTGCGCGGGTCCTCCCCGGCCGCCGCGATCAGGGTGACCATCTTGCCGAGTTCGGCTGTCCCCTCCGGGTTTACGGCGTCTTCGGCCGATTTCCAGTAGTCGATCGCCGAGGTGCCGTTCACCTTCCAGTCGTGCGGGTCTTCGCCGGCGGCGACGATCGCCATCACCGCGAACCACGAGGTGCCGGGGTTGGTGCTCCGCCCGGCTTCGGCGAACCCGCCGTCGTCGTGCTGGCAGGACCTGATGTAGTCGAGGCCGTTCTGCACGGCCGCATCGTCAGCACCGCAGGGATAGGCCGCCGCCGTCGCGATGCAGGCGGCGATGCAGAGAAGAAAAAGAAGTGGGGCAATCGGTTTCAGGATTTATCCCTCCTTTCTTCTGTTCAGGCAGATCCCGCCGCCGATCAGGGCGCCGGCGATCGCCGCCGCCCACCCGAGGGGCGCCTGGGCAGGGGCCGTCGTTGACGGCGATATCCCTGTCGCGGCGGTCGTCGGCATGGGCGTCGTGCTCGCACTCCGGGCAGCATCGCCAAGGCTGACCATGGCGAATATCGAGAGCCCGTTCGGCGATAGGGCCTCGAAGATCAGGTTGCCCTTCTCGTCGATCCCGACCATGCCGGTCTCCAGGATCTCGACCGTTCCGTCGTCGGCGATGTGCACGATGCGTACCGCACCGGCGCCGCCGTGCGCTTCCACCCATGCCGGGCTGATCGTCATCCTGACGGTGGCGCTTGCGATGTCCTCCTCGTTTACAAGCCCGTTCATGCCGACATTCATCACGCAGGCGGTGCAGGTGACGGTGGCCCTCTCAGGGGCGCAGAGTGCAAAGATGGCCGATCGTTCTTCTGTTGAAAGGTCGGGGGCGTAGGTGACGGTGATGTCGCCGAGAGCCGGGATGCCGTTGAGCGAAAGGTCAAGCGTACCGCCGACCTCGCCGATCCCGCTGATCGCTCCTGGTATCGGCGTCAGTCTGGCCGTGACGCTCCTGATAAATCCGGTGGCGATGCCGTCCCTCTCGGTGATGTCCCCGGTCATGACGGTCAGGAGCAGTCCCGGCCGTTCGATGATGATGCGGTCCCCCTTCACGGTGACCCGCTCCCCATCGTGTGCGGCGTTCAGGTTGACCGATATCCTGGTCTTTCCGCCCACCACCGCGGTGGTGACGCCTTCGGGCAGTCCAACCGGGATCGTTGCCGCCGTGGCCGGGCCGAAGGCGTTCGCATAGTCCGCTGTCGTGTCCGCATCGCCGCTGTCGCTGCCGCTCCCATAGACCACCTTCAGCCAGATCGCATTGTCCGAGGTCGCCGGGGTGGAGGACATGCTCTCGCTCCAGTAGAAGACGACCCGGTCGCCGTTCTGCACGGTCTTTACATTCGCCCCGACAGAGGGGGAGACGCCGTTGACCTGATACATCCAGCCTGATGCACCCTTATTCGTCCGGCCGTTGATGGCGGTGATGTAGAGGGTGCCGTACTGGTCGTACCAGCCGTCGTCGGCGGTGTAACTCACTCCCGAGGCGTCGAGGGCGCCGAGGGCAGTGCGCCGGTTCACCGTATAGGTCGTGCCGCTGTTCGCGGCGGTGACGGTGACGTTGCCCGCCGGGAGGACGACGTCCTGGTAGGTGTCGTCTTCACCGCCGTCACCACCGTTGCCGCCGCTGCCGCCCGCTGAGATGGCGAAGGATTCGGCCACCGTTGCACCCCCTGCGGTCGCTGCAATCGAGAGCGGACCGGTGGTGTGGGGGATGTACCTGACGGTCGTGCCCTGTGCGAAGACGGGGGTGCCGCTGTTCTCCTGGAAGATGACGAACGCCTCCTCATCAAAGGTGACGATCACCGGGGAGCCGGCGGTGTTTCCCGAGACGTCCATGCTCAGCGCCGCAGCCGGCATGGTGCAGGCGGCCGCGCAGAGCAGGCAGAGCAGTGTCAGGAAACGATGCATTCCGAGCCTCCGCTGTGGGAGATCAGGCCGGCCGGGTAGTCGTCGAGGGGGTAGATCCCGGCATACAGCGTGTAGGTGCCCGCGCCCACCTGGGCGGGGACGGCGACCAGCACCGGCACGGTAACGGTCTCGCCGCCGCTCAGGCGGACCGTGCCGGTCCCGGCGATCCCCTCGCCGGCGGCGTTTGTGCCGCTCACGACGACGACGTACCAGCCGTCATTCTCTGCGGCGGCGTCCACCTCTGCGAGGACGAAGCCGCCGCGCTGCCCGCCGTCGAGCGATGGTGCCTCAACCGCCGCTTCGGCGACGTCGACGTCGATCGTGACGATATAGTCGGCCTCCTCGATGAGGGGCGCCCAGGTTACCGGGTCGGTGGGGCAGTAGTAGAAGGTGAGTTCGTAACTGTCCTGGAGGTCGTTTGCCCCGAGCCCTGCCGGTGCTGCCGCCCCGTTGATGAAGATCGACCATGCGCGTGCGTTCTCCTGCGTCCAGTCCTCGTTTGCGATGCCGTCGATATCCTCCAGGTAGAACGAGCCGTAGGCGGCATACCAGGAGTCAGAGGCGTTGAAGGCGAACCCTCCGGCCGTTGCGGCGGCGTCAAGGGCGCCGAGGTCGGTGGTGCGGTTTATCTGGTACGAGGCGGATGCGTTGTTCGAGGGCACGAAGGTGAAGGTGGTGTCGGCGAGGGCGACGGTGCCGTCCCAGATCACGGTGGCGCCCGGCGTTTCTGTACCGAAGGCATAGAGCTGGTTGTTCTCGGCGCCGATGTAGAGCACGCCGTCAGATACGGCCGGAGAAGAGGCATAGAAGGCGGCAAAAGTGCCGTCGCCCGGGTCGGGGAGGGCGTACGACCATACCGCGGCCCCGGTGGATGTGTCCACCGCATACACCGTGCCGGTCTTCTCGTTCGTTCCGAAATACGCGACGTCACCGGCAATCACCGGCGAGACGTCCACCCGCGCACTCGGGAACGTCCAGAGCGGGGCGCCGGTGGAGGCATTGTAGGCGTGGAGGCCGTTGGCCGATCCTGCGATGAGGGTGCCGCCCGAAACGGCCGGGGTCGAGGCTGTCCCGGTCTGGGAGGTGTTCCAGGCCTCTGCACCGGTGGCCGCATCGAGGGCGTAGATGTGGTCTGCTGTCGTCACGTAGACCTTCCCGTCGCCGACGACCGGCGTCGATTTCACGGCGGCCGCGAAGGTGGCGTTCCATGCCGCGGCGTGGGTCGAGGCATTGATGCAGAAGAGGCTGCTCCCGTTCCCGGCGACAAAGATCATTCCTTCTGCGGCTGCCGGCGAGGTGAAGTAGCCGACGGCTCCACCGGTGGGGAAGGACCATGAATCGTTGCCTTCGGGCGTGAACGCATGCAGCACGCCATCTCCGGCGGAGAGGGCGTACACCATTCCGTCATAGACGAGGGGTGAGGAAGAGAGCCCGAAGTAGGCTGTCGTGTCGATCTGGTCGCTCGACCAGAGGGTGGCGCCGCTGAAGGCGTCGACGGCGTAGAGCCGTCCGTCGGTCCCGCCGAGATAGACCTTCCCGTCGGCGACGGCGACGCCCGAGACCGATCCTGTGGCGGCGCCGCCGAGTTCGTTCGTCCAGAGGATTTCCCCGGTCGAGGCGTTGCAGCAGACAAGTCCGGCGGGATCGTTGTCGGTGAAGTTCATATCTGGCCATGTCGGGATGTAGACCAGTCCGTTATGGACGGCGGATGCGCCGTCAGGGAACTCGTCGATCTCTGTCGACCAGAGGAGCGTGTCGTTCAGGGGTCCGGGTGACGATGCCGCCCCGGTGCGCGCCGCATCGGCGTGGAACATCGGGTAGTCGGCCGCCACAGGTGCGGCGATGCAGATCAGAAGGATGCAGAGTAGCCCTGCCCTGGTAAAGTGGTGCATATAACATCAATCTCCTTTCGTTATAGTGTTGAAATTTGATCAAGTGATCTGATCATAAGATCAAATAAATTGATCACCTCCGCGAGCGGCCTATATGGCGATCAGGAGATTCAGGATCCCCTTTATTCTCGCCTCTCCCTTCTTACCCCTACAATTCTTCTGTTCCTCTGCCTCTTTCGCCCGTTCTGTCACCATTTTAAGAAAGTTTATTTGTGTTAAGATAAAAAATATTGATTGCTTATGCACGTACGCCGATGGATTACGCCGGTTTTTCTTGGCATTTTTCTCCTTCTGAGCATCGTGCTCTCGACGGCCATCGGAGCAAGCGGTCTTTCCCTTCTTGACCTCGACCCGGACACGGTTCGCATGCTCCTCTTCGACGTCCGCCTGCCGCGGGTGCTCGCCGCCCTTCTGGTTGGTGCCGGCCTCGCCGTCGCCGGTGCGGCGATGCAGGGGCTCTTCAAGAACGCGATGGCCGACCCCTACATCATCGGCACCTCCTCGGGCGGGGCGCTCGGGGCCTCCCTCTCGATCGTCTTCCTCATGGGGTTCGGCCTACCTGTCTTCGCCTTCGTCGGCGCCACTGCATCCACCATGCTCGTCTACCTCATCTCACGGCGCAAGGGGCGGGTGACGGTCGAGACCCTGCTCCTCTCGGGTATCGCCGTCTCGATGTTCCTCTCGGCCGTCCTCTCCTTCATCATGTACATCTCCGGCAACAGCCTCCACCAGATCATGTTCTGGCTGATGGGGGGGTTCTGGAACGTCTCGTGGAGCGACGTCTGGACCGGCCTCCTCCTCCTGCCCGCCTGCCTGGTCCTCTTTCTCTGTGCGCGCGACCTCAACGTGATCTCCATCGGCGAGGAGGATGCCCTGCACCTCGGCGTGGACGTGGAGAAACTCAAACTCGGTCTCCTTCTCATTTCTTCCTTCATCACCGGCATCGCCGTCTCGGTGGCCGGTTCGATCGGGTTTATCGGGCTGATCGTCCCCCACCTGATGCGCATCCTCGTGGGGCCCGACCACCGCATCCTCATCCCCTCGGCGATGATGGCAGGCGCCGCCCTCCTGGTGTGGGCCGACACCCTGGTCCGCATCCTCCCGACCGAGATCCCGGTGGGCATCGTCACGTCGTTCTTTGGCGCACCGTTTTTCATCTACCTTCTCAGGAGCAGGACGTGCACATGACAGGGATTATGGTCAGGACAGAGGGTCTGGACGTCTCCTATGGCGACACCCGCGTGCTCGAGGCGGTCTCGCTCGCAGTACAGGAAGGCTCATTCATCGGCATCCTCGGGCCGAACGGCTGCGGAAAGACCACGCTCCTGCGTGCGCTCTCACGGATCATCGAGCCTGCAGCCGGGACGGTGATGGTCGACGGCAGGGAGATCGGCGAGTATTCGATCAGGGGCCTTGCCACTATCATGGGCGCCGTTCCGCAGGAGACCGCCGTCACCTTCGACTTCACCGTCGAGGAGATCGTGCAGATGGGCCGCCACCCCCACCTCGGCCGCCTCTCCTCGATGGGCGAGGAGGACTACGCCATCTGCCGGCATGCGATGGAGATCACCAACACCGCGTACCTTGCCGACCGCCTGATCACCGAGATCAGCGGCGGCGAGCGGCAGCGGGTGCTGATCGCCCGCGCCCTTGCCCAGAGGCCGCGGGTGCTCCTCCTCGACGAACCGACCTCGCACCTGGATATCAGCCACCAGATCGAGATCCTCTCGATCATCAGGGGGCTCGTCCCGCAGGTGACGGTGATCGGCGTCTTCCACGACATCAACCTTGCCGCCTACTTCTGCGATACCATCATCCTGATGGAGCAGGCGCGTATCGCCGCCGTCGGGACGCCTGCGGCGGTGATCACCGACCGGAACATCAGGGAGGTCTTTGGTGTGGAGATGATCGTCCGCACCCATCCCATCACCGGGCGCCCCTATGTGGTGCCGCGCTATGAGCCGGGCCCGGTCGTAGAGCGTCCCCTCCGGGTGCACGTGGTCTGCGGCGGGGGCACCGGGGCTGAGACCCTCTACGCCCTGCGCTCTGCCGGTCACGAGGTGACGGTCGGTGTGCTCTCGGCGAACGATTCAGACTGCACCACTGCGGACGGCCTCGGGATCAGGGTGATACGGGAACCCCCCTTCGCCCCGATCTCTCGCCGGTCTCTGGAGGAGTATGTGGCCGTCCTCCAGGTGTCTGATGTAGTCGTCGTGACCGGGATGCCGGTCGGCCCCGGCAATATCGACAACCTGCGCGCCCTTCTGAGCCATGCCGGCCTCATGGTATTCCTGCTCTCTCCCGGTGGAGCCGATCCGGCGGACCACGACTACACCGGCGGCGAGGCGACGGCCATTCTTGATGCGCTGCTGAACAACGGTGCGGTGCGGGTCGGAAGCGTTTCTGAACTTCTGGACCGTCTGGCTGCGCGCAGGGCCGATCGCGCATGAGAGCGATCGGCGTCTCCACCTACTGTATGATGCACCGCCCCCTCGGCGATGCGCTGGAGACACTCTCGCAGGAGACCGGGCTTATCGAGATCCTCTCCGACTCCCTGCACTCGCTCTTTCTGTATGCGGAGGTCTGCGCCTCCTTCGATCTCCGTTACACCGTCCATGCCCCCACCACCGACCTCAACATCGCCCTCGAACACGAGCGGATGCGGAGGGCGTCGATCCAGGTGGTCGAAGACCTTGTCGGCGTGTGCGACCGTATCGGGGCTTCGGTGCTCGTGGTCCACCCGGGCGTCTGCATGGACCCCCACCTGATGACGGCGTCGGAGCGGGCGCTCCGCCGGTCCCTGGATGACCTCTCCCGCCTCCAGGAGGCGTGTGCCGTCACCATCGCCATCGAGAATATGGGCTCGTGGCCCTGCTGCCACTTCAGGGACACCTCGCTCCTGCCGGTGCTCGACGACCTCGGTCTGGGCTTTGTCCTGGACATCGGTCATGCCCATCTCAACGGAAATCTGGAGGCATTCCTCCGTGCGGGATCGCCCGTCCACCTCCACCTCCACGACAACGGCGGCGCACTGGACGAGCACGCCGCCTGCGGCACCGGCACCATCGACTTTTCAGCGGTTCTGGATTCGGTATCGCCCCGCACCACGGCGGTGATCGAGGTGCAGGATCTCGGTGCGGTCCGTCCGAGTCTGGCATACATGAACGGCGTGTGAGCGAAGGAGATGCGGCGCGCCCCCCCGTGTACGCTCCTGCCGAAATGTCGATCGCGTCGTCAGGTGCACCGATGTCGGGAGGGCCTGCTGCCTCACAGAACTGCGATTGGTGCGGGGATGGGAATCGCGGGAGAAACCTCCGGGGGTCAGGACGCCCCTCTGAAGATCTATTCTGAATGGAAACTCAGGTGCGCCGGACAGTCCACCAGGAAGAACGGCACTCCTGATCGCACCCGGTTATGATGGGGCGAAATCCGGTCTTGATATGCACCGTTGCCGGGAAATGGTGTTTCCCGACTCTCCGGCGCAGAAAAAAAGTTGTTGGATTTAGACGAGCATGTTCAGCGGGTGCTTGCCCTCTGCAACCGTGCCGCCGA
>ENA-ORXD01000895-ORXD01000895.1-sediment-metagenome-genome-assembly--contig:-NODE-895-length-30698-cov-37.519872_pt1 | contig 30698 bp, 26 predicted proteins | sample MGYA00237862_ERZ511471 | MGnify/ENA metagenome assembly ERZ511471 | reverse complement strand
CTCGGGGCCAACATGCTGCTCAACCGGGCTGTACTGAATACCGCAGCACATATAACGAGAAATCAGATCACCCATGTGAACTCCTACTTGTGTTTTGTGACGATCGTGACGAAGAACCGTTGCCCTCCGCCGAACGCTATGACTTCGCGCAGATTGGCCGTCTGCGCCGACCACCCCCCTCCCCGCGGACCAGACAGTCCGACATGGTGGGCACGACCACCGATGTTGGAGTGCCGCCGACTATGTTGACGCGGCGCGCCGGGCCGCAGGCGCCGAAGGGCGCGGGCCGGACGAGCGCCGCCGACGGAAAAAACCGGTCGTGTGAGGCCTGGCTGGCAGCGCTGCGGATGCGCCTGCGCCGGCTCGCGGAGGAATGCGTGGGCAGGGGGGTAGGCGATGCGCACGCCAACGGAACGAGGGCGCCGGTAGCGTGCGTAACCGCGCTCGACGGCGTTCCGGGGGTGCAACTCGTTCTCACCAAACCACATGGCGCCCAGGTAAGAAAGACCTGAGAGACACCCGCGACCGGTGAGCGGCTTGCGCGGACTGAATCCCCCCCGCACGCAAGCCGTGCAATGACGAGTCGTGCCATGCCCGTATCCTTCTACATTTCCCGCCAAAAGGCAAGAGAGCCGGCGCGGCGCACGGCGCTCTCGTAGACCTCCGGCCTGCGGTTTTGCAGGCCGGGAAGCTGACGGCGCCGCCTGGCCACGTCGCTCACCAGAATATCGGCGGCGACCACTCCGTCGCCGGCAGGCAGGCACGCCAGAACCTGACCCCACGGGTCGACGATCATGCTGTGCCCGAACATCGGCCAGACCGCCTCGTGGCCGTGCTGCGCGGCGGCGATGACGAAGGCGCCGTTCTCGATGGCGCGGGCGCGCAGAAGCACTTCCCAGTGCGCGCGCCCGGTTGTCTCAGTGAAGGCCGCCGGCACCACGAGGATGCCGGCGCCGGCGAGCGCCAAGGCCCGGTAGAGCTCGGGAAAACGCAGGTCGTAGCAGATCGAGAGGCCGAGGGCGAACCCGTCGCACCCCAAGACGACCATCTCGGCGCCGGGCTCGACGGCGTCCGACTCGCGCACGGCCACCTCCTCGCCGACGGCGACGTCGAAGAGGTGGATCTTGCGGTAGACGGCGAGCGACTCGCCGCTGGGGCCGAAGACCAGGCTCGTATTGCAGAAACGCGTCGCGCCGGCTGCGCGCCGCTCGATGAGGCTGCCTGCGTGCAGCATGATGCCATGCTCACGCGCCTTCGCCGCGAGAAGCTGGGTCGTCGGTCCGGGAACCGGCTCGGCGGCCTCGGCGTAGGTCTCGAACGGCCCGGTGTACGAGACGCATTCGGGCAGCACGACGAGCTCCGCCCCGTCGGCGGCGGCCGCGTCGATCAACGCCGAGGCACGTCCGAGATTGTCGTCCTTGGACATGCCGACCCGCAGTTGCAGCGCAGCAACGCGCACCGGGCCGCGCTCCCCGTTCGCCGTACCGCTCCTACCAGCCGAGCACGTAGGCAAAGACCAGTGGAGCGACGATGGTCGCGTCCGACTCGATGATGAAGCGCGGCGTGTCGGCGGCGAGCTTGCCCCAGGTGATCTTCTCGTTGGGTACGGCGCCCGAGTAGGAGCCGTAGCTCGTGGTCGAGTCCGAGATCTGGCAGAAGTAGCCCCAGAGCGGCGTCGGACGCTCGAGATCCTGCTCGAGCATGGGTACGACGCAGATGGGGAAGTCGCCGGCGATGCCGCCGCCGATCTGGAAGAACCCGATCGAGCTCTGGGCGGCCGTCTCCGTGTACCAGTCGGCCAGACGCATCATCGTCTGGATGCCGTGATTGACGACGTCGACGCGCGAGAGCCGCCCGTCCATATTGGCGGCGGTGTACATGTTGCCGAGCGTCGAGTCCTCCCATCCCGGCGTGAAGATCGGCAGGTCCTTCTCCATCGCCGCGATCATCCACGAGTCCTTGGGATCGATCTGGTAGTGATCGGCGAGCACGCCGCTGCGCAAGAGTTGCCAGAGGTAATGGTGCGGTGGATGCGACTCACCGGCCTCGTCGGCCCTCTTCCACTCCTTATTGACGGCCGCCTCGATACGGCGCATCGCCTCGTCCTCGGGGATGCACGTGTCGGTGACGCGGTTCATGCCGCGAGCGTGCAAAGCCACCTCGTCCTCGGACGACAGCATGCGCCAGTCGGGGATGCGCTCGTAGAAGTCGTGCGCGACCAAGTTGAAGATGTCTTCCTCGAGGTTGGCGCCCGTACAAGTGATCGCGTGGATCTTGTCCTGCCTGATCATCTCCGCCAGCGACTTGCCGAGCTCGGCTGTCGACATGGCGCCGGCGATCGTCACGAACATCTTGCCGCCCTTGGCGAGATGCTCTTCCCACGCTCGCGACGCGTCGATCACCGTGGCCGCGTTGAAGTGCTTGTAGTGCTCGAGCATGAACTCAGTGATTGGTCCGCGTGACATCGTTGCCCCCTCGTCGACGGGCGCCGGCGGCGCCGCACCGCCTTTATTTCAAGTACGTATACGCCTTGAGACACTCTTCGTAGAAGTCGACCAGGCGCACGCCCCCGCGCGGGTTGAGCGCGCCCTCCGCCACGCGGCGGTCGACGTGTTTCTTGACCGTGTAGGCCATGGCCTCGGGATTGTGCTGCATGGTCGCCAGCACGCTCTCGGCCGACGAACCTTTGATGACCTCTTCCACGTAGAAGTTGGCCGGGTCGTCGTCGTCGCAGAACACGTGGACTTCGTTGACGCGGCCGAACAAGTTGTGGAAGTCGCCGATCACGTCCTGGTAGGCGCCCGTGAGGAAGACGCCGACGTAGTATTCCTCGCCGGCCTCCAAGCGATGCAGCGGCAGCAGCGACCTGGTCTCCGAGATGTCGATGAACTTGTCGATGCGCCCATCCGAGTCGCAGGTGATGTCGACGATCGTCGCGTTGACGTCCGGCCGCTCATTCAGCCGCTGCACCGGCACCACGGGCAACAACTGGCCGATCGCCCACGAGTCCGGTATCGACTGGAAGACGGAGAAGTTGCAGAGGTACTGCTTGGCCACGTCTTCGTCGATGTCGTACAGATTGTCCGGGATGAAGCCGACATCGGGCAGGATGCGCTCGATCTCCTTCGAGATGCGCCAGAACAGCGTCTCGATCACCGCCCGCTGCTCGAGGCTGAGGATGCCGAGACGGAAGGCGTTGCGACACTCCCTCTTGATGTCCAGAGCGTCGTTGTACATCTCCTGCACGTTGTCCGGCGTGAGCAGCTCCAGGATCTCACGCATGTTGGCGATCATCACGCTCGAGTTTGTGGCCGTCGTGTCGAAGTCCGTGTAGGCCGCCTCGATCGTGTCGATGACGTTGGTGATCACGCACGAATGGCGCGCGCTCACGGCGCGCCCCGACTCAGAGACGATGTTCGGGTGTGCGACGCCGGCGGCGTCGCAGACCTCTTTGGTGATGTAGACGACGTCGGCGGCGTAGTCGCGCGCCTTGTAGTTGGCCGACGAGTTGGACGTCGAGCGCGAGCCGTCGTAGTCCACGCCGAGGCCGCCGCCCACGTCGAAGTACTCGACGTCGGCGCCGAGCTTGACGAGCTCAGCGTACACACGCGCGCCTTCGCGCACGGCTTCTTTGATCGTCTTAATGTCGGTGAGCTGCGACCCGATGTGGAAGTGGAACAGCTTCAGGCAGTCGAGACGGCCTTCGGCCTTGAGGAGGTTGACGACCTGCAGGATCTCGGCCGTCGCCAGCCCGAACTTGGCACGCTCGCCACCCGAGTCGCACCACAAGCCGCAGCCCTCGGCCATCATGCGGGCGCGCACGCCGATGAGCGGCTCGACGTCCATCTCGGCTGCCAGTCTAAGCAGCGTGCGCAGCTCGTAGAACTGCTCGATGACGACGATGACCTTGCGCCCGAGCGTGCGGCCGAGGAGCGCGAGACGCAAGTACTCCTCGTCCTTGAAGCCGTTGAGCACGGTCAGCGCCTCGAGATCGTCGTTCATCGCCAGCGCCGCCAGCAGCTCCGGCTTCGAACCGGCCTCGAGCCCGTAGTGGTAGGGTGCACCGGCGTCGAGGATCTCCTCGATCACCTCGCGCATCTGATTGACCTTGATTGGATAGACGCCGACGTACTGGCCCTGGTACTCGGCCTCCTCGATCATCTCGCGAAAGATCTCGTTGAGGTTCGCCACCGAGGAGCGCAAGATGTCGCCGAAGCGGACGACGACGGGGAACTCGATGCCCTGCGCTTTGATCTCGCGCACGACTTCGATGATGTCGATGCGCGGTCCCTCCGCGGAGCGCTCCGGCGACACGCACAGGTGCCCCGCATCATTGACGTCGAAGTAGCCGTCACCCCAGCGACCGATTTGATACACGGCGTCCGCATCCGCGCGCGTCCACGGCCGCCGCGCGTCCCCCTCCTGCCTCATCGCGCCTGACCGCTGCGACCGCGCACACCGGCGAAGCGAGCACGCCTAGGTCTGCGCCGACCCGCCAAGCGTTCCGGAGGCGACGACAAGGTCCTAGGCAGATGAAGCGCATCGGTCATGCTCATAGCTCCACGGTTGCGCCGGCGACCACGCGCCGCCGGCTATGACGCCTGAGAGGGTTCCCGCGTGGCCGGCGAGCCCGGCCGTTTCGCGCCGCCGGCTCCCCCCGACTTGCACAGGCACGAATGAGTAGGTGCGAAGTCCCCACTATACATCGCCTCCGAGGTCGTCGCGACACCGTGCCACGGACGATCGGGAACGAGCCGATGCTATGATCGTGCAGCCACCGCGCGAAGGCCGCCGAAGGCGGCCCAGTCTGCTATCCAGGGAAGGAGCGCAATGGCCGAGATCGTCGAGACGCGCCTGCCGGGAGTGGGGATTCGGCATGAGTTCATCACTCAGCACGGCGAACGCCTTGGGGTGATTACCCATCACAGCGGCCGCCGTGAGCTCATCGTCTGCGGAGCCCACGATCCGGATGTCTGCCGCGACGTCGTGAGGCTCGAGGAGTGCGACGTGCGCGCCCTCACCGAGATCCTCGGGCAGTCGCAGGTCATCGAGAGCGTGAACGACATGCAGCTCAGCATGCAGGGGCTGACGATCGACTGGCTGCCGGTGAGCGCCAACGCGCCGTGCGCGAGCTGCACGCTGTACGACGTGGAGCACGCCGACGAATCACCCGGAACCATCGTCGCCGTGGTTCGCGACGGAAAGACGATCGCCGCGCCGCCGTCTTCATTCGAGCTCGAACCCGGCGACACCGCTGTTGCAGTCGGCACGCCGGAGGCCATCAAAGTCCTCTCCAAGCTCCTCCAAGGCGAGTAGAGGCGGCGCGTGAGCGCCATCATCGCAGCCTCCTCCACCAGCGACATCGCCCTCCTCTTCGTCGAGGTCGGCGTCATCCTCTTGGCGCTCTCTGGGCTGGCGCGCCTGGCGCGGCGCACCGGCTTCTCGCCCATACCTCTTTACCTCGTCGCCGGTCTCATCGTGGCGGCGGTCAATCCGCCCCAAATCAGCAGCAGCGTGATCGCCATCGAGTCGCAGGTCGCGGTCATCCTGCTCCTCTTCATGCTCGGCTTGGAGTACTCCGGCCGAGACATCGTCGCCAGCCTGAAGGCGGGCGTGGGCGCCGGCGTCGCCGATTTGGCGCTCAACTTCCCGCCGGGCTTCGTCCTTGGTCTCATCCTCGGATGGACGCCGCTCGAGGCGGCCCTGCTCGGCGGCGTCACGTACATCTCCTCGTCGAGCATCGCCGCCAAGAGCCTCGACGACCTCGATCGCCTCGGCAACCGCGAGACGCCGGCCGTCCTCTCGATCCTCGTCTTCGAGGACCTCGTCATGGCTCCCTACCTGCCGCTCGTCGTCGCGCTCCTGGCCGGCGGCAGCGCGCTCGCCGGCATCGTCTCCGTCGGCGTCGCCCTGGCCGCCGTTGCCTTCGCGCTCTGGATCGCCGTTTACCATGGGGCGCGTCTCAGCACCGGTATCTCGCACGCGAGCGACGAGGTCGTCCTCTTGACCGTCGTCGGCATCCTGCTGGTGTTCAGCGGCGGCGCCGAGGCCCTCCACATCTCCGGCGCCGTGGTCGCCTTCTTGCTCGGCCTCGCGATCTCCGGTGCGCTGGCCGACCGCGCACGGCAGCTCTTTGCCCCGATCCGCGACCTCTTCGCCGCGTTCTTCTTCGTCCTCTTCGGATTGCAGATCGACATCCGCACAATACCGAACGTCTTGCTGGCGGCGTTCGCGCTCTTCGTCGTGACCGCTGTCACGAAGCTCGCCACCGGGTGGATCGCGTCGCGCAAGACGGTGGGCGTGCCGGGGCGCATCCGCGCCGGCACGGCGCTGGTTGCGCGCGGCGAGTTCAGCATCGTCATCGCGGGTCTCGGCGTCGCCGCAGGTACGACATCGTCACTCGGCGCCCTGGCGGCCGCCTACGTGCTGATTACCGCGATCGCCGGCCCTCTCATCATGCGCTACGCGGTAGAGATCTCGCGACTCGGGCTGCTGCTCGCGCGCCGGCACGGCTGAGCGCGCCGCGCGCGGCTCAGTAGATCTCGGGCGCGAACGTCTGGCAGTCGATCGGCGGTCGCACGTAGCCGCGATCCGGCGGCCGCTCCTGCAGCATCACGCCCTTGGGGGTGACATCCTCGTAGGGGATCAGGCTCAACAGGTGACTGATCATGTTGAGACGGGCGCGGCGCTTGTCGTCGGCGTTGACGACCCACCACGGCGAGTCTTTGGTGTCCGTGTAGGAGAACATCTCGTCTTTGGCGTGCGAGTACTGCACCCAACGCAAGCGGCTCTCGAGATCGATGGGGCTGAGCTTCCACTGCTTGAGCGGGTCTTTAACGCGTGCCTGGAACCTCTTCTCCTGCTCCTCGTCACTGACGCTGAACCAGTACTTCACGAGGATGAGACCGCTGCGGATGAGCATGCGCTCGAGCTCGGGACAGGCACGGAAGAAGTCCCACACCTCGTCCTCCGTGCAGTAGCCCATGACGCGCTCGACGCCGGCCCGGTTGTACCAAGAACGATCGAAGAGCACCATCTCGCCGGCCGCCGGCAAATGAGCGATGTAGCGCTGGAAGTACCACTCCGTCTTCTCGCGATCGCTCGGCTTGGTGAGCGCCGCGACGCGCACCACGCGCGGGTTGAGGTGCTCCGTCATGCGCTTGATGGTGCCGCCCTTGCCGGCCGCGTCACGGCCCTCGAAGATCACCGCGACGCGCAGGCCGGCGTGTCTGATCCACTCCTGGAGCTTGACGAGCTCGACCTGGAGCCGGTGCAGTTCCTGTTCGTACACATGAAGGTCGAGCTTCTTGCGTGACGCCGCGCTCTCGGCGGGCTTCGCGTGGGCGTGACTCGTGACGACGTCCGACAAGGAGGTCGTGGGCGGCGCCGATGAGCCGCCGTTGCCGTCGGCGGCCGCGGCGTGCGCGCCATCGCCGGACTTGTGCTTGACCTTGTGCTTGTCGGCCGCCATTACCTCGCCCTTTCGCGCGCTTGCGGGACGCGATCAATCATAGAGCATCGGGCCGGGCGCTAGTCCCAGAACCCGGCCGCCAGCCCCGGTGCGACGATCTCCAGCAGTTCGGGCGGCGTCTCGGCGAGACGCACCGCGCCGGCGGCGAGGAGGTCCTGCGGCTCGTGCCATCCCCAGGCGACGCCGCAGGGCAACGCTCCAGCGCGCAGCGCCGCGCGCACGTCGCCCGTCGTCCCCGTCACGTGCCAGCATTCCGCCTGGTTCGCGAAGCGCGCCAACAACGGCCCGAGTTTCTCGGCCTTGGCCTCTCCGGGATGCAGACCGACGACCTCGGCAACGCCCGTGACCCTGAAGCGATGCAGCAGTGTCGCGGCGATCTCCTCGTCGTACCTGCTGAAGACGACCACGTGGAAGGCGTCGGCGAGCTCGTCCAGCAGTTGAGCCATCAGCGGGACGAGCTTTATCCAGGGAAGCGCGTTGCGCAGCGCGCGCCCGACGCGGCGCTCGACTTCGAGCACCGCCGCGTCACCAGCGCCGGCTTCTCGCAGCCCCTGGGCGAGGTCGTCGTCACAGAGCCTGAGCACGTCGTCGTCGGTGAGCACGGCGCTGATGCCGGCGTGCTGACAGGCCTCGATCACGGCCAAGCTGTACACATCGAGCGTGTCGGCCACGACCCCGTCGTGGTCGACGACCAGGAGAGGGCGCGCCGTCATGTCAGTCGCCGTTGAAGGCCCACGCGTAGGTGTTGCCCCACCACGCCGGCCCCCGACCCTGGCGGAGCGCCAAGGCCGTCGCGCGAATCTGCGCCGCTCCGTCTGTGATGCTGCGTCGGCGCCATGGATTCCAGTCGCCCCCCCATGTGTTGGGCGAGTACTGGAACAGTCCTTGGAAGCCGCCGGGGCCCGTGATCGTGGCGCAGCCGCCGGATTCGATCATCATGAGCCGATACATGCCGCGGGCGCTCACCCCGTTTGCCTCCGCGGCCACCTTGATGAGCGGCCACCATTGGCCGGCGCCGACGTCGGGATCCGCCGGCGGCCGGACCGTCTCGCTCTTCGCCGCGGCCGCCTTCGCTTGCTCGCGGACCAGCGCGCCGATGTCCGCCCGCACACCGGCGAGCACCGCGCGGCGGCGACCCAGTTCGGCGCGGATCGTCGCGTACTCGCGCTCCCGCTGGGCGACCAGCTTCTCGGCCGAGCGCACGTCGGCGGCGAGCTTCGACGCCCTGGCGTCCAACTCCTTCTGCGTGCGCGCGACCGAGCGCAGGAGATCCGCATCGCTGCGCACGACGCGCCGCATGAGGTCCATTTGACCGACGAGTTCGCCGAAATCCTGCGCCCCCAGCACGACGTCGAGCGACGTCACATTCTCGTGCTTGTAGATGGCCACCGCGCGCTCCGTGAGCATCTCGCGCGAGAGAGCGAGCTCATAGCGCGTTATCTGGATTTGGCGCCGGTTCGCGCGAATGGCGGCGCGCAGGTCGTCCAACTGCCGCGTCGCGTCGCCGTACCGCTGGACGGCGGCGCCGATACCCGCATCGAGCTCGACAACCTCCGCCGCCAGGGCCCGCGCCTTCTCGCGCTTCTGCTCAAGGGGGCCGGCTTGAGCCGCTTCGGCCACCGTCATCACGGCCAGGGCACACAGCGCCAAGCCAAAACCGGCCATCCTTGCTCGCGCCAAGACATACCTCGGACAACAAGCGTTCAGCATGCCTCCTCAATGTCTTCGCTCGCGCGGTTAGCGCCCGCACACCCGCGCCGGCGACTCCACGCGAGTGTTCGTGGAGCGCGAGGGCGAACGGTACCACTCACTCTGCGGGTGTTCAAGCAGGAAAGCGTATTCCAACGTCGACGATTCCCGCCGAGAGTCCCCGCCCTTGACGCCACAGCCTCCGAGGCGTAGAAACTCAACAAGCGTTGAAACCGGCGTCGGCGGGCGACCAGCAGGAGGTTTGCACACATGTGGGCAATCGCGCTCAAGGAGCTCCGCGAGCTGCGCCGCGATCGTCGCACCGTGGCCATGCTCTTCCTGCTGCCCTTCCTCTTTCTCGTCATCTTCGGCTACGCGGCGAGCTTCGACATCAAGCGCGTACCGACGGTCGTCGTGGGCCCGCAGGCCGAGACGGCCGCCGCGATCCTGCCCGAGCAGTTCGACGTGGAACTCGTTGACAAGGCAGGCAACGCCGAGAGCGCCCACGACACCCTGCAACGGGCCGAGGCCGTGGTCGCCGTGGTCACGCCGGCCCAGCTCGGCTCGCCCATCGAGATCATGGTGGACGGCGCCGAGCTGTTCGCGGCGCAGGCGGCGCTTCGCCGCCTCGCGGAACTGCGCGCCGCGCAGACCACGGGCGACGCGGCCGAGCCCGCGTCGCCCGCCCAGGCGGCGCGCGCCGCCGCCCTGAAGAGCATCGACGTCGAGGTCCTCTTCAACCCCGACCTGCGCACGGCCGTGATCATGATCCCGGGCCTCTGCGGCATCATCCTCGTGTTCGTGGGCACCATCGCCACGGCCCTCGGCGTCGTGCGCGAACGACAGACCGGCACACTCGAGCAATTGGCCGTCATGCCGTTCCGACCGCGCGACGTCTTCGTCGGCAAGATCGCCCCCTACCTCGTCATCGCGGCGCTCGACATGGTGATCGTCGTGCTCTCCGGCATGCTGCTCTTCGACGTCCCGTTCCGCGGCTCGGTCGCGACGTTCTCCCTGGGCGCGGGTCTCTTCCTCTTCGTCACGCTCGGCATCGGCGTCCTCATCTCCACCGTCTCCCAGACACAAGGCCAGGCGATCCAGCTCGCGATGATGACGGTCCTGCCGCAGATCCTGCTGAGCGGCCTCTTCTTCCCCCTCTACTCGATGGCCGCCGGCGTGCGCTGGATCGGCTACCTGCTGCCGCTGACGTACTTCATTCAGGTAGCCCGCGGCGTGATGGTGCGCGGCACGCCGATCTCGGCGCTCTGGCTGCCCCTGACGGTGCTTGCGGTCATGGCCGTGATCGTCTTCGTCGCTTCAACGTGGCGCTTCCGCCGCGATCTCGCGCCGGCCGATCGCGGCTCGAGAGAGCCATGAGCGGCACATCCTGGGGAGCGCACGAACTCACCGTGCGCTTCGGTCGCCGCACCACGCTCGAGAACGTCTCGCTCGAGGTGCCGGCCGGCGCCGTGACCGCCGTGTACGGCGGCGACGGCGCCGGCAAGACGACGCTACTGCGCGCCATGGCCGGCGGCGTGCGGCCGGCGGCCGGCCACATCCGCCGGCCCGAGCGGGAACGGATCGGCTACGTCGCCGGCACGAGCGGCCTCTACGCCGACCTGAGCGTCGACGAGAACATCGCTTTCGTCGGCAGCGCCTACGGCCTGCGCGACGCCGCCTTCAAGACGCGCACGCAGGCGCTGCTCGAACGCGTCGGCCTCGAGGGCACCGGCGAACGGCTGGCCGGTCGCCTCTCGGGCGGCATGCGCCAGAAGCTCGCCCTCGCCCTGGCCATGCTGCACGACCCGGACCTGCTCATCCTCGACGAGCCCACCACCGGACTCGATCCTGTCAGCCGGGCGGAACTCTGGCGGCTCATCGCCGGCGCCGCCGCCGGCGGGGCCGGCGTGCTCGTCTCGACGAGCTCGGCCGACGAGGCCGAGCGAGCCGCCGGCGTGCTGGTTCTCGAGGGCGGCCGGGCAGTCGTGCCCGCGGCGCGCGAGGGCGCGCCCCCAGCCACGCTTGCCGCCGCGCAGCCCGGCCCACCGCAGGCGGCCGCCCCCGCGGCGGACAACGGACCGCCGTTGGGCGGCCCCGCGCCGGCGACAGAACGGCGGTCGGCCATCGGACATGGACCGCCCGCCGAAGCCGGCCGGCCGGCGCCGCTCGCCGCCGCCTCCGGTGTGACGCGCCGCTTCGGCCGCTTCACCGCAGTCGACGCCGTGGACCTCGACGTCCGAGCCGGAGAAGTCGTCGGCCTGCTCGGCGCCAACGGCGCCGGCAAGACGACGCTCATCCGCATGCTGCTCGGCCTGCTGCGGCCGAGCGAGGGTCGCGTCGAGCTCTTCGGCCGGCCGCCCTCGCGCGCCACCCGCCGGCGCCTCGGCTACGTCCCTCAAGGGCTCGGCCTCTGGGAGGACCTCACGGTCGCCGAGAACCTCGCCTTCGTCGCACGATCGTTCCCTGCCGGCGCCCCGCCCGACTCAGACGCCGAGCTCGCCGGCCTCGCCGGCACGGTCGTCCGCGACCTGCCGCTGGGCTTGCGGCGCCGGCTGGCGTTTGCGGCGGCGCTCTCGCACGCGCCCGAGCTGCTCGTCCTCGACGAGCCCACCTCGGGCGTCGGCGCGAGCGCCCGGCTGCACCTGTGGGCGACGATCCACGAAGCCGCCCGGGCCGGCGCCGGCGTCCTCGTGACGACCCACCACATGGAGGAGGCCAATGAGTGCGATCGCCTCGTCGTCATGGCCGCCGGCCGCGTCGTCGCTGAAGGGTCCATGGAGGCCATCATCGCCGGCCGCACGGCGGTGGCCGTCGAGGCGCAGGCTTGGGAGGCGGCCTTCGCGGCGCTCGAGGACGAGGGTCTGGCAGCGGCGCTCGTCGGCAGGACGCTACGCGTCCCCGACGCCGCGCCGGACGCCGTGCGCGCCGCGCTCGAGGCGCACGGCGTGCAGGCCGCACTTCGCGTCGTGCCGGCGACGCTTGAGGAAGCGTTCGTCACGCTGGCGCGAGGCGAGCCCGGCCGCACGGGGCCGGCGTCATCGACAAGCGAGGCGGCCGATGCCGTCTCCTAGCGAGGATGCCCGCCCCACCACGCCAGCGGCTCCCCCGCCGCATGCGCCGAACGACGGCCTCGAGAGAGGCCCCGGTCGGCGCCGCGGCGAGAGCGGCAGCCGAGCGGCGATCCTGCGGGCGGCGCAAGCGGCCTTCGCCGAGGTCGGGTACGAGCGCGCCACGATCCGCACCATCGCGCGCGGCGCCGGCGTCGACCCCGCCCTCGTCCTGCACTACTTCGACTCAAAGGCCGTGCTCTTCGCCGCCGCGCTGCAGCTGCCCGTCTCGCCCGCCGAGGTCGTCGGCGCCGCGCTCGTCGACCCCGACCCGGCCGCCAAGGCAGAGCTGGGAGCGACAGTCGTCCGCGCGTTCCTCGCGGCATGGGAGCCGCCGCAGAACAGGCAGCCGCTGGTCGCCATGCTGCGGTCCGCGCTCACCAACGAGGTCGCGCAGCAGTCGGTGCGCGCCTACCTCACCGACAACGTCTTCGCGCCGCTCACGCGGGCGCTCGGCACGCCCGACGGCGAGCTGCGAGCCACGCTCGTCGGCTCTCAGTTCATCGGGCTCGCGATCATGCGGTACGTCATGCGAGTGGAGCCGCTGGCGAGCGCCTCACCAGATTGGATCGCTGAAGCGGTCGGCCCCACCATCCAGAGCTATCTCGTCGAGCCTCTGCCCCACTCGGCATGCGGCGTCACGACCCGTCCTTGCTGTGACGGTCGCGCCGACGATGCACACGCACGCTGATCGCCTTCTCAATCTCGACGATGAAGAATGTGACGACCCCGAGGCCGATAATCGGCAGCCACATCCAGGCGTCCAGCGGCGCACTCTGAAACGCCCGATTCATGAGCGGCACGTACGTGTAGATGAGCTGAAGCGCGACCATGATCGCGACACCGCCAAGCACCCAGCGATTCGAGAACTGCGGCAGACGGAAGTACGAGCGCGTGAGCGAGCGGCAGTTGAACAGGTAGAAGAGCTCCACCGTGACGAAGACGTTGACCGCGATGGTGCGCGCCGTTTCGTCGCTGAACCCCTCGCGCTGCGCCCACTCGAAGAGCCCGAAGGCGCCGGCAAGAAGGAGCACACCGACCAAAACGATTCGCTGAATGAGGTCGATCGTGAGAATGGGCGTCGTGGGCTTGCGTGGACTGCGCTCCATGATGCCCTCTTCCTTCGGCTCGAAAGCGAGCATCAAGCCGAGCAGCACGGCCGTGGTCATGTTGATCCAGAGGATCTGCACAGGAAGAATCGGCAACGTTGTACCCAAGAAGATGGCGGCGAGAATGACGAGGCCCTCACCCAAGTTCGTGGGCAGCGTCCAGGTGATGAACTTCGTGAGGTTGTCGAAGACGCCGCGCCCCTCCTCGACCGCCGCCTCAATCGACGCGAAGTTGTCGTCGGTGAGCACCATGTCGGCGGCTTCCTTGGCGACATCGGTGCCCGTGATACCCATGGCCGTGCCGATATCGGCCTGCTTCAGAGCGGGAGCATCGTTGACGCCATCCCCCGTCATGGCCACAACATGGCCTCTGCTCTGCAGCGCCTCAACCAGACGCAGCTTCTGCTCCGGGCTCACGCGCGCGAAGACGGCCGTGTCCTCCGCGCGCGCGATGAGCTCGGCGTCGCTGAGTTGCGCGAGGTCGCCGCCGGTGAGCGCCACCGGCATCTCGTCGCTGCCCGGCACCAATCCGATCTGTTGGGCGATCGCGGCCGCCGTGCGGGCGTGATCACCTGTGATCATCTTCACACGGATACCGGCCCGGTGGCAGGTTGCGACGGCGGCAATGGCCTCCGCTCGCGGAGGGTCGATCATGGCTTGAAGGCCGATGAACGTCATGCCCTCGAGGTCCGCGTGCTCGAGCCGAGCCGTTCCGGCCGGTCGATCCTTGACGGCGAAGGCGAGCACGCGAAGGCCCTGCCCGGCGAGCTCGTCAAGCTGGCGCTTCACGGCGTCGACATCGAGCTCGACGCGCTGTCCGTCGGCAGCGACCGCATCGATGCAGCGAGCAAGCACCGCCTCCATGGCGCCCTTGATGTAGATACGAGGCGCCTCAGCGTCGTTGAGGGTCGCCATGTACTGGTGGAGGGACTCGAACGGAATCGAGTCCAGGCGCGCGTGCTGCGCCTCAATCTCAGCAGCGTCGAGACCGGCCTTGTCGACGACGGCGAGCAGCGCTCCCTCAGTCGGGTCGCCTTGTACCGTCCAGCGACCCTCCTGGTTGACGAGCTTGCTGTCATTGCAGAGCAGGCCGGCGGTCACCAGAGCACGGATGGCGACTGCCGAGCGCTCGAGCGTGGCGGCGCCGTCTTCGCCAGGGGCCTTGATCTCCCCACTCGGGTCGTAGCCGGTGCCGCTGACCTCGAACACCGTGCCGCCGGCAACAATGCGTTGCACGGTCATTTGATTCTCGGTCAGCGTACCCGTCTTGTCGCTGCAGATGATCGTCGTGCTGCCCAACGTCTCGACGGCAGGCAGCTTGCGGATGATCGCTCGTCGCTTGGCCATACGAGAGACCCCGATGGCCAGAGTGATGGTCACAGCCGCCGGCAATCCCTCGGGAATCGCACCGACGGCCAGAGCAACCGCGGCCATGAACATGTCGACGACCGACTCGCCGCGCAGGAGGCCGACGACGAAGGTCACTGCGCCGAGCACGAGAATGACGATCAACAGCAGCATGCTGAAGGAAGCGATCTTGCGAGTCAGCGGAGTGGAGAGGTCATCGGCCTGCGCGATCAGCTCGGAAATGCGGCCGACCTCGGTGTCGTCGCCGATGCCGATGACGACGCCGGCAGCTTGGCCGAAGGTCACCAGCGACGACGCATAGGCCATGTTGAAGCGCTCGGCCAGCACCGTCTCGCGTTCGACAACGTCGACACTCTTCTCGACGGGCAGCGACTCACCCGTCAGCGCCGACTCGTCGATCTGCAGATCGCGCACACTGAAGAGGCGAAGGTCGGCCGGGACCTTGTCGCCGGCCTGCAACAAGACGATGTCGCCCGGGACGAGCTCAGTGGCCGACACCCTCACCCTCTCGCGAGCGCGCACCACCAGGGCCTCGGTCGTCATCGTCTTGGCCAGTGCCTCGATGGCCTGCACGGCCTTGGCCTCTTGCAGGTAGCCCACGGTGGCGTTGACGATGACCACGCCGAAGATGACGGCCGAGTCGACCCACTCATGCAGCAGTGCCGTGACGACTCCCGCCGCGATGAGGATGTAGATCAGCGGTTGATGGAACTGGAGGAGGAGCCGCTTGAGGGCGCTGGGCCCGCTGCGGACGGTCAGCTCATTCGGCCCGAACTCCTGCTGGCGGTGCTTGACCTCGAGCACGTCGAGGCCCTTTGCCGAATCCGTCTCGAAGAGATCGAGAACTTCCTCGGCGGCCACGTGATGCCAGTTCTTGCCGACCTCGTGTTTCATAGACCCTCCCGTCTGCCGCGCCCCTCGGGGACGGTCCAGCACCATGCTCCGCAAGTATATCGGAGACACCTTGACAGGCCGGCCGGCACACCCGTCCCGCGCCGGTGCGGCGCGCGGTCCCTCAAACAGACCGCGCGCCGCCGGCTTTCCTGCCGCTTGCGCTCACCAGGAGCAGAGCCCGCTCGGTCGCAGGGCATCCGCCGCTGTTATTCGTAGTGAATCGCGTCGAGGATGTCGATGCGCGCGGCGCGACGCGCCGGCAGGATCGCCGCCACGACGCCGACGATGATCGCCAGCACCAGGAACACCACGAGCTGGGTGACAGGCACGGCGAACGTGATGCCCTGCCCGGCGAAGCGCGAAGTGACGATGTAGGCGAAGAGGATGCCGACGGCGATCCCCATGACGCCGCCCATGATCGAGGTGATGACGCTCTCGTAGCGGACCGTGCTGCGGACCTGGGCCCTCGATGAGCCGATGGCGCGCAGCAAGCCGATCTCGCGCGTGCGCTCGTAGACGGAGAGGACGAGCGTGTTCACGATGCCGAACAGCGAGATGACGACGCTCATCGCCAACAGGCCGTACAGCAGGTTCAGCAGCTGGTTGACCATGCCGACGATGCTGTCCTTATACTCCTCCGCGGTGCGCACCTCGGCCGTCGGCGTGTCGGCCAGCGCCGCCTCGATGGCCGCCTTGGTTTGCGCTTCGTCGGCGCCCTCCTCGCGACCGGCGATGACCATGTAGAGCTGCTCTTTGGCGAACAGCGTCCCGTACGCGTCGTCGCTGATGAGGAGTCCGTTCAGCATGATCGGGTCGCGGTACAGGGCCAGCACCTCGAGGTCGGCCTTAACGCCCTCCACCGTGGTGACGGAGAGCGTGTCGCCCGCCGTGACGCCCAGCGACTCGGCCATCTGCTCTTCGATCACGACCGCGTCCGCGTCGAGCGCGTCGAGGACGCCGTCGTCGGCGTCGCCGAGCCACTCGAAGCGCCAGACGGCGCTCAAGGCGTCCGGGTCGGCCGTGAACACCGGCACGACGTCCTCATCGCCGGTCTGCACTTGCTGGGCGCCGATGCCCGCCACCGATGCGACCTCGGGAACTGCCGCGACGGCATCCACGGTCGACGCCGGCAACGTGAGGTAGTTCCCGCCGGAGACCACGTAGTCCGCGCGCACGACCCGGTCGAAGCTGTCGATGAACGAGCTCTTCATGCCCTGCGCGAAGACGGCCACGAAGACGACGACGGCGAGGCCGATCATCAGCGCCGAGGCGGTCGCCGCCGTGCGCCCCGGGTTGCGCTGCGCGTTGTCGCGCGCGAGGCGGCCGCTGATCGGCGAGACCTTCTGCAGCGGCCACCCGAGCACGGCGGCGACCGGCCGCACGATGTGCTTGCTCACGAGCGCCACGGCGAAGAAGACAAGGACGGCCCCCGTCGCGAGCATGGCCAGACGCGCAGTCGTACTGCCCGAGCCGTACATGCCGAAGTAGATGAGCACGCCGCCGACGAGCGCGACGACGACCGTGAGCACGGGCGTGAAGCGAGCCAGCGGCGAGGGCGGCAGCACGGCGCCCTCCTGCAGCGCCGCGATCGGCGGCACACGCGTCGCCCGCTGCGCCGGAACGACCGCCGAGAGCACTGTGACGACGATGCCCACGGCGAGCGCTACGACCACCGTGCGCGGCTCCATCACCAGACCGCTACGCGGGATGTCGATGCCCGCCTGACTGAAGACGGCGTTGACGCCGGCGGCCACACCGAGCCCGGCGAAGAGCCCGAGCACCGAGGCGAGAAGACCCATGAGCAGCGCCTCGCCGGTGATGCTGAGCAGCACCTGCCGGCGCGAGGCGCCGAGCGCGCGCAACATCGCGAACTCGCGCCGCCGCTGGGCGACCGTCATCGAGAAGGCGTTGAAGATGATGAACGCGCCGACGAGCACTGCGATGCCGCCGAAGGCGAGCAGCGCCGGGCGCAGGAACTGGCCGATCGCCTCGCTGACCTGCTTCGTCTGGTCGGCTGCCGCTTGCTCTCCGGTGCGCACCTCGGCATCGTCGGGAAGAATCGGTTGGATGCGCTCGACGAGCGTCTCGGGTGAGGTGCCGGGCTCGGCGCGCACGTCGATGGCCGTGACGCGGCCCTCCATCTCGAACCAGCGCTCCGCATCGGCGCGCGTCGTCTGGATGATCAATGTGCCGCCCATCGACGCCTCGGCGCCGAACATGAAGATGCCGCCGACCGTCACATCTTCGGATCCGGCGTCCGTGACCACGGTGAGTTTCGAGCCCAGGCCGAGACCCTGATCCTGGGCGAGCTTCTGGACGATCGCGACCTCGCCTTCCGCGTCGGGACGGCCGCCCTGCGTGTACGTCGAGCTGTTGTCGATGGTTTCTTCATCGACGGAGAAGAAGAAGGTCGGCGCGCCGCCGGTCTGCACGAGCTTGCCGTCGACGGCGACGGCGCCCATGCCCTGGATGTAGCCGGCAACTCCTCCGACCCCCTCGATCGCCCTCACGTCGTCTTCGAGGGCAGCGGGCAGACCTTGAACCGCGGAGACCATCTGGCCGCCGCTGAACTCGGCCTTCTGCGTGATCGTCGCGTCGATCCCCTGATACGCGTCGGCGAAGATCTGCGTGAAGCCTCGGTCGATCTGGTCGGTGAGCACATACGTACCGCTGATCATCGCCACCCCCAGGAGGATGGCGAGCGTCGTGAGGAGCGTCCTCAGCTTGTGCGCCGTGAGGCTGCGCCAGGAAATCCGGACCATCAGCGCGACTCCAGAGACTTGATCACGTCGTAGACCTCGTCGCGCCCAAGATGACCGCAGTCGTGCGCGATCTCGCCGTCCTTGAGGAAGACGATCCGGTCCGCATACGAGGCGGCGTGCGCGTCGTGGGTCACCATGACGATCGTCTGCCCGAACTCGTCCACCGAGTGACGAAGCAGCTGAAGCACTTCATCGCCGGTGTGTGAGTCGAGGTTCCCGGTCGGCTCGTCGGCAAAGAGGACGACCGGCCGTGAGGCCAGCGCCCGCGCCACGGCGACGCGCTGCTGCTGGCCGCCGGAGAGCTCGGCGGGCTTGTGTGTGAGGCGGTTCGTCAACTCGACGGTGGAGATGAGATCGTCGATCCACGCTTGGTCGGGCTTGCGTCCCGCGATCGTCAACGGCAACAGGATGTTCTCCAGCGCCGTAAGGGTGGGAATGAGGTTGAAGGTTTGAAAGATGAAGCCGATCTTGTCGCGCCTGAGTTGTGTGAGAGCGCGCTCCTTGAGCCCCGTGATCTCGGTGCCGTCCACCATCACCGCGCCCGATGTCGGCCTGTCGAGACCGGCGAGAATGTGCATCAGGGTGGACTTGCCCGATCCGGAAGGACCCATGATCGCCGTGAACGCTCCCCGAGCGAGATCGATGCTCACGTTGTTGAGCGCCACTACGGCGGTGTCGCCCTGACCGTACCGGCGCGTGAGGCCACTTGCCTGAACCACAGCGCCGGTCAGACCCGTCGCCCCCTCGGGACTGCACGCTTCCGGGGCCTGATAGATCGTCGTCGCGCCATGCTCGTCGTTCACATCCGCTCCTTGTCACTTCAGCCCTGCCGTGAGGAGAGCCTTGCCGTGGGCCGCGCCGCCGAAGGCGACGCGGCCCACCAGGTCGTCTACTTGAGTATTCCACGAAGCGCGCTACTTCGTCTCCTGGTCCTCCTCGCTCGAGGACTCCGTCGCGGCGGCCTCCGGCGATGTTCCCGGCGCTTCAGCCGTCTCCGCGGGGCTCGCCGCCGACGGAGCGGTCGACGCATCTTCGCCGGGAGCCTGTGCGGCCGGCTCACCGGTCCCCATAGCGGCCGGCGGAACCACCGGCGTCACCTGCGTCGGCGGCTCGGGCAGCGGCGCCGGCGGCGTCGCTTCCGGCACGGCCTCAGGCGGCGGTGACAGCGGCGCGACTCGCGTGACCTCCTCGACGGGCTCACCACGCGTCGCCTCTTCGGAAGCGACCGGGATCGCCGCGTCGGCCGGCTGTGACACCGGCGGAACCGCGCCGGCCACGGCCTCACCCGAGAATGCGCCCGCGGTAGTCCCTGCGCCGGGCTCACCCGCGCTCGGCTGAGCCGTGGGCTTCACCTCAGGCGCCGGCCAGGCCGGAGCCGCAAGCGGGCCGGCGCCGTACGGCTGCGCCGGAGTCGGCGCGCCCGCACCCGGCGCCGGACCATACGCCGGCGGGAAGGGCTCAGGACCGCCCGCCGGCCCAGCCGGCGAGTACCCGGCAAAACCGCCGGCGCCGGGAGCGGGAGCGACGGCGGCCCGGCGGTTGCGCCGCCAGTCCATCACCGCGAGGAAGGCGGCGCCCGTGCCGAACAGGATCATCACGAGCAGGGCAAGACCGCCGGCGAACGGAATGCGCGAGATGATCGTCGTCGCCACGACGCCGATCGCCGTCACCAGCATCAGGTTCTTGCCGTGTTCGGAACGCCCCAACAGCCGCTGCACGATGAAGACCGCGACGCAGAGCGAGGCGAAGAAGTAGAACAGCGGCACCACAACGAGAGCCGGAATCAGGATGAGTATGCCGACGATGCTGATCAGCAGCACGATCGCGGCCGCCGGCACGACGATGAAGAAGGCCAGCGCCCCCCAACCGAGCGACGCCCCGGGTCGCGCCGCGAGCGACCGGTTCACGGCTGTCATCTGCTTGGGCAAGAGCGCCGCGGCGATGAGGCCGAGGATCAGGAAGAAGGCGGTCTGAATGAGCCAGCCCAGGAACGAGAAGCCGACCCAAGAGCCGGTGTCGATGCTCGGCGCCGTGACATCGGCGATGCGCGACCAGTTTGCCTCATCGATGCGCTCGAGCTGCCCGTTCACCTGGGCGCCTTCATCCACGGTGATCGTGCCGCCCATGGCGACGACGCTCGGGTCGGTCGCCGCCACCGCCTCACCGACCTTCGCCGTCGACAGGAGCCGCACATCGCCGCCGAAGGCGACCACCGCGTTCGTCACCGTACCGGCGACCGTGACGTCGCCGCCGAATGCAACCACCGCTTCGACGCGCTCCCCCTTGGCGATCCGCACCGGATCGCCGAACTCGATCAGCGCGTCCGCCGTCTGCACGGTAACCGCCGTCTTCGCCGAGTCGCCCCGCGGCGCCGACCCGGCGATTCCGGTCGCCGTCAAGCCGGCGAAGACGACGCCCAGGGTCAGCAGCAAGAGCGCCAACGATGGGACCAAAATCCTTCTCAAGCGACCAGTGTTCATCTCGCTACCTCCACAACCTCGCGGTCACTGCGATTGATTCGTCCAGAACGGGTGCGTGTGAGACCCCGCCGGGTTGCCGCCTGCCGCGCTCTCGGGCGCTCCGACCGGCGCAGGAGGCGCCGGAGGGTACGGCGGGGCCGGCAGCGCTTCCCTCTCCGATGGCGCCATCGGAGATTCGGAGCTGCCCAGCACGACGAGGGCCCACTTACCGCACACCCAGGCCCAGGCGTTGAGGACGTGCAGCCACGAGAAGAAGGCCAGCACGCCGAGCGGTACGGCGAGCACCGCGAACCACAGCGGCGGGACCCAAGTCCCGTCCATCGTCGGCACCTCGAAGTACCAGAGAAACGGCATGGCAAGCAGCCATGTCGTAGTGGAGACGGCGACCACGGAGAGCGCGTAAGAGACGATACCCAACGGCAGTTTGGCCACCAGGTAGAGCAGATCGAGCCATGTCGAGCCGCTGCCGAAGTGTCCCCTCAGCTTGGCCCACACACCGTCGTAGAGCTCCCATGCGCGTAGCGACGGCGCCACAGGGACGCCGAGCAAGCGCTGCGCCTGAATCCGCTCAAAAGCTGCGAAGAGCCACCACGCGCCGACGACGACGAGGAGAATGGGAATACCGACCCAGATCACGACCAGGCTCACGCCCAGCGAGAGCCCCACCGTGAGGAAGACGAAGTAGAACAGGCCGAGCGGAAACGCCAGCCAGTGGTACACCACGTTCAGCCATGTGCGCGGCTGGGCGATGACCCCGAAGAACCGTCTCACCGCTGCAGTCATCTCGCACCTCCACGCTTCTCTTCAACCTACAGAGCAAGCGTAGAGCGGCGGCGCGGCGGCGTCGTCACCCCGGGGCGGGAATCAGCGGGCGGCGCAGGGGGATCTTGTCGCCACCCGCCTACCCCTGCGGGGGTACGAGGCGTGCGCGCTCACCCCCGTGGGGTGCGCCGGATGCTTCAGCCGGAGCGCGCCTCACCCGGCCGCACCAGCCCCGCCTCATAGGCGAGAATGACCGCCTGCGTGCGATCGTGCAGCCCGAGCTTGAAGAAGATGCGCTTGACGTGTGTCTTGACGGTGCCCTCAGAGAGGAAGAGGTGCGCGGCGATCTCTTGATTCGACAGGCCGCGCGCCACCAGCCCGAGCACCTCGCGTTCGCGCTCGGTGAGGTCGTCCAGGGCCGCGGTGTCCTGCGCCGCCGGCCGCGACCGCTCACCTCGGGCACGGAAGTGCTCGATGAGGCGCATGGTGACCGAGGGCGAGACCATGCCGTCCCCGCCGGCGACGATGTGAATGCCGGCAACCAGGTCTTCGGCCGGCGTGCGCTTCAACAAGAAGCCGCTGGCGCCCGCCTTGAAGCCCTCGTACACGTACTCGTCGAGATCGAACGTAGTAAGGATGAGGACACGAGAGCTCGTCTCGCGCTTGAGGGCGGCGATCTCACGTGTCGCCTCGATGCCGTTGAGCACCGGCATCTGCACATCCATGAGCACCACGTCCGGGTCGAGGCGCCGCGTGAGCTCCACGGCCTGGCGCCCATCGCCTGCCTCGCCCACGACCTCGATGCCCGCCTCGGCCTCAAGGATCAGGCGCAGTCCCGAGCGCACGAGCTGCTCGTCGTCCGCCAGCACGACTCTAATGCTCATATCTCCCCCTTCTGCAGCGGCAGGCGCGCGCGCACGGCGAAGCCGCCGTCCGCGCGCGGGCCCGCCCGCAGCTCTCCACCGAAGATGGCAACGCGCTCGCGCATGCCTGCGAGGCCGTGTCCCCCCGTGCCGATGTCGCCGGCGGGTCCGCGTCCATCGTCGAGCACTTCTATCTCGAGCGCGTCTGGAGCGTAGCGCAACCTCACAGCGGCGCGCGCTCTCCCGGCGTGCTTGAGTGAGTTCGTGAGCGCCTCCTGCACGATGCGGTACGCCGTGAGATCAAGGCTCGAGGGCAGTTCTTGAGCGGCGCCCTCGATGGTGAACTGTACCGGCAGGCCCGCCTCGCGCACGCTCGCGCAGAGGGCGGGAACCTGAGCGAGACCGGGTGCGGCATCGAGCCCGGCATCCTCGTCCGGAGCGCGCAGGATGCCGAGCATGCGTTCGATGTCGGCCAGCGCGTGGCGGCCCGCGGTCTCAATATTGCCGAGCGCCTCGTGCGCCAACTCGGGCTTCGTCTCGAGGATCCTCTGCGCGGCGCCGGCGTGCAGCACGACGACGTTCAGCGCGTGACCCACGCTGTCGTGAAGCTCGCGCGCCAGGCGCACGCGCTCTTCCGCCACGGCCTCGCGCGCACGCGCCTCACGGTCGGCGGCAAAGAGCGCCGCCCGCCGCTCGGCGCGCTCGATGCTGCCTCGATAGACGCGGATGACCACGGCGATGATCCAGGCGACGGAGAGCGACACCCAGGTGCTGAGCGCCGACTGCCAGGTCACGCCGGCCGTAGTGAGGAAGACGACGACCATGCCGGCGGCGACGATGAACCCGGCGGCGATGGCGCGCCGCCAACCGTCGAAGGCGACGGTTGCGAACGAAGCCACGACCACGGCCCACGTCGCCGCCTGGGTGAACTCGTACCCGGCGATCGACTGCGCGCACAGGGCGGCCAGCGAGACCGCGAGGCTGCCGATGGGCGACAGCCACATGAAGGCCAGGGCGAGGGCGCTGACCACGGTCAGCGCGATGAGGATGCGGTCGTCGGTGCGATGAGCGGCGGGAACCGGCCCTCGCGTGAGCAGCTCGACGAGGCCCGCCGCCGTAAAGACGAGCGCCACGAAGATGCTGACAGGCAGCGGGTCCAGAGCCCGCGGGCGCCGCGACGTCCGCGAAGCGGGAGGACCCGGCGCGGGGGCGGTCAGGATCTCGCTGGAGTGGTCCACGGCCGCAGTATAGTCCACAGGCGAGCACGCAGTTCTCCGCGCGCGCGGCGGCGCGGCGGCGCACGGAAGGATGATGGTGGAGGCGGCGGGAATCGAACCCGCGTCCACGGACGCCTCGGCGGAGTCTCTACAGGCTTAGCCGTCGCTTTTGATCTCGCGCGCGGCCCCCGCGTCGGCCGGGTGCCGTCTGCCAGCTCCGGTTAGTCTCGGGTGCGGTCGCTCGGAGCAGCGCCACCGCACCCCAGCCCACTTGATGACACCGCGACTCCCGGCGGTGGGCGCGCCGGGTGCGATGCGTCACCTGACTAGGTCAGGCGGCGAGTGCGAGAGTTCTCTTCTCGGCAGGTAGTGTGTTCCGGCAGTTTAACGAGGCCACCGGACCTCGGCCTGCTACTCCCACCGCGGTACAGCCCATGTCGAGACCAGTTCGCCCCCATGGGCAGCCACGATGGCTGCGCTTCTTCACTATACCAGTCGCCCGAGACGGCGAAACCGCGGACGCGGCCGCGGTTTCGCGTTCGAGCCTTCTTCACGACGAGGAGCTCAGTCCTCTACCGTCTGCACCTCACGACGATCGCGACGGCGGAAGTACATGTTGCGGCAGAGCGGACCCTCGCCGCTCGCGTAACAGCTCTGCACCGCGACGGAGCACTGCGGCAGCGGAGTGCGCGCCACTTTGACGACACCGAACCCGCCCTTACCACGCTCGATATCCTCGAACATGCGCAGGTCGATCTCGTGCGGGAACACCTTCTCGATGCACCCGAAGAACGTATCGCCATTTTCCTTGAACGCGTACAAGAACCGGCAGTTCATGCTGAGACAGGCCGCAGGGTACACGACCTTCTCACACTGTGCCGAGCATTCCTGACATTCGAGCAGCTCTTCAGACAACGTACTCAGCCTCCTACAGCGAAACGGCCGGCACTGGATCGCCGGCCCTGCAGCAGAGTAGCACGAAGACCTGGAGCTGAACAGACTTCTTAACCGGTGCTTAATACTTGTGATGCGAAGCGCAAGCGCGCTCTACCACAAGTACCAATAGGCAGACTGAGTCACACGCGCCTTGGAGACGGAGGAGCCGCCGCGCGGGCTGCATTCGTCGGCGGGCGCCGGAGCGACGTCGGAGGCGATCGTGCGCAAGACCGTCTCGATCGCCTCCGCGTTCGCGGCGCGGTTGTAGCCGCCCTCAAGGATGAAGGCGAGCCGGCCGCCGCACGTCTGCGCGCCGGCCATCTTGCGGCAGTACCAGGCCATGTGCCGGAAGCCGACATCGGTGACCATCATGTCGCCGAGCGGGTCGTCGCGATGGATATCCTGGCCGGCCGAGACGAGGATCGCCTGAGGAGCGTACTGATCGATGATGGGTTCGATCACCATGGCGAAGGCGTGGGCGTAGTCGTTGTCGTTGCAGTAGGCCGGCATCGGAATATTGACGTTGTAGCCGGCGCCACGACCGGTGCCGCAGTCGGTCACGGCTCCCGTCCCCGGATAGTGCGGGGACTGATGCGTCGAGAAGAAGAGGACGCGAGGATCATCGTAGAAGATCGCCTCCGTGCCGTTGCCGTGATGCACGTCCCAGTCGACGATGGCGATGCGTTCGTAGCCGTCCGCCAGGAGCTTGGCGGCCGTGATCGCGACGTTGTTGAAGAGGCAGAAGCCCATCGCGTCACAGCTCGTCGCGTGATGCCCCGGCGGCCGAACGAGCGCGAATGAGACAAGCCCCTGATCCCAGAGCCGCGTCGTCTGAATTGCGCCGCCGGCGGCCAGTAGGGCGACGTGATAGCTCTCCGGCGAGACGTGCGTGTCGGGGTCGATCCAGTGGCCGCCGCTCTCCGCGGCCCGGCGAATCTCGTCCACATAACCCTGATCGTGGACACGCAGAATGTCGTCGACGGAGGCCGGCTCGGGACGAACGACCGTCAACCGCGGCCAGAGATCGCTGCTCCGCAGATGCTCGACGGCGACCGACACCCGATCAGGCGCCTCGGGATGATCGCCGCCGCTGTCGTGCTCTGCGTAGTCTTCGTGCCACACGATGCCAATGTTCACCCACCAAGGATAACGCCTCCGGCGCCGCGAAGCACCGTCTCTGCCGTAGAAACGCTGACTGAACCCAGGAACGCACAGGCGCGTCTCCTCGCTCGAAAGGGCCCCACAGGCTCGCGTCGTCGGGAGGCACGCCATGAGAGCACGGCTCAGAAAGCGCATCTTCATCACCATCCCGCTCGTCGCCGTGGGTCTTGTCGCGGTGTTCGCCGTCGTCGGCGTAGTCTCGACGCGCGGTCTCGGCGGGTCCGAGAGCGCCCCCGAGACCCTCGACGGCTCGATCACCGACGTCGCCTCAACTGAGAAGGGCCTGGGACAGAGCACGGGCGACACCCTCGCACGCACCGCCGACGGCCAAACCGAGGAGTCGGAGGGCGACGACGCGACCTCGACGATCGCCGCTTCGGCCGCGGCCGCCACTCAGAAGCTCGTGCGCAACGGACAGCTGTCGCTGCTGCTGCCGGAAGGCAAGCTCATCGGCACGATCGAGCGCATCACGGCGATGACGACCGGAATGGGCGGTTACGTCATGTCGAGCTCGATCGGAGGCGGCGCTCTGACGCCGCAAGGCGCCGCTGAAGACACCGCGACCCCGTCGCTCGACCGGTCGACCTCGTCTGCCGAGGGGCCGGTGGCGCCGAGCCAAGCGTGGCTCACGCTGCGCGTACCACAGCGCCGCTTCGACGCGGCCATGACGCAGCTCTCGGAGCTCGGCGAGGTCACCGCCGTCTCGACGTGGAGCGAAGACGTGACGGCTCAGTACGTCGACGTGCAGGCGCAGCTCCGGCACAATCGGGCCGTCGAACGCCGCCTGCTTCGCTTCCTCGCCGAGACCGACACCATCCAGGAGATGCTCGCCGTCCAGGACCGCATCAACGCGGTGCAGCTCACCATCGAGCAACTCGAGGCGCAGCTCAAGTCGCTGCGCGAGACGACCACGTTCGCGACGCTTTCCGTGTCGCTGGATGAATGCGGCGCCCCGCAGCCCGGGCAAATCGACGACTCCGACACCTTCGCGGGCGTGTTCTGGAACTCGCTCACTCTGCTCGGCCGCGGCGCCCGCCTCACCGCTCTCGCGGTGACCGCCGCGCTGCCGTTCCTCGTCGTCTTCGGCGCGCTGGGCGCCGGCGCCTGGTACGCGATCCGTAGGCTTCGCGGCCACAGGCGCACTGAGGAGTCCACCACGCCGGCCTGAGCCCGCGACGCAGCGGCCGGGGCGGCGGCAGTCAATGGCGGCCGGCCGCCGCACGCCGACGCTGGCCCGGAGGCTGGAAGCGCGCTACAGTCGCAAGAGGGCGAGGCCCGCGGCGAGGGCCGACCGACCCTCGCCGCGCAATCAGGGGAGGCGCGCAATGAAGGCCGTTCGCATTCACGAGTACGGGGGGCCCGAGGTCCTTGTCTACGAGGACGTTCCCGTGCCGGAACCCGGACCATCCCAAGTGCTCGTGAGAGTGGCGGCGGCGAGCGTCAACCCAGTCGACGCAGCGATTCGAGAAGACGCCTTTCCGACCCCAAAGCAGCCTCCGAAGACGCTGGGCTCGGACGGCGCCGGCGCCGTGGAACGTGTCGGCGAGAACGTCACGGCCGTGCGCCCCGGCGAGCGCGTGTTCTTCAGCGGGCTCGGTGTCGGCAGCGACGGCAGCTACGCCGAGTTCGCCCTCATCGCCGAAGCGCAGGCCGTGCCGATCCCTTCCGCGCTCTCCTACGCCCAGGCGGCCGCCCTAGGAATGACGGCGCCGACGGCCTACTATGCCCTGGTGCGTCGCGGAAACGTCGCCGCCGGCGAGACGGTACTCGTGCAGGGCGCGGCCGGCGGAGTAGGGTCCGCGGCGGTGCAGCTTGCCAGGGCACGCGGCGCCCGGGTCTTGGCCACCGTCAGCGGGGCGGAGCAGGCAAAGCTCGTGCGCGAGCTCGGGGCCGAGCACGTCATCGACTTCACGACCGAAGACGTGGTAGCCCGCGTGCTCGAGCTCACCGGCGGTCACGGTGTCGATCTCGTTCACGAACTCGTCATCAGCGCCAACCTCCCCGCGGATCTGCGCCTCGTCGCCAAGGGCGGACGGGTCGTCTGTACCGGCCGGGGGCCGTCACCAGATGTGACGCTGCCGATAGGGCCGGCGCTCGCCAAGGACGTGAGCCTACTGTTCATGAGCCTGAACAATGCCGGGCGCGCCGGCGTCGCGGCCATCGCCCGGGAGGTCGCGGAACTCGCGGCCGCCGGCGACATCCGGCCCGTAATAGGTGCGACTCTCCCGCTCGCGCAGGCGCGCCGCGCGCACGAGATGCTCGCCGGCAAGCATCTCGGCAAGATCATCCTCGAGATCTCCGCGGCAGAGTAGACAAGCGCGGGCGGTGGCCCTGAAGCCCTCGCGGCGAGCCTCTGCTAGTAGCCCTTGCCGTTGCCGCGGATCGCCTCTTGGCGCTTCGCGCGCAATTCCAATCGGGGCATGATCGTCGCCATGACCGTGAGAAGGAGCTCGAGTCGCCGCGACTCGCCGAGCGTTTCCAGAAGCTGCTGCTTGAAGGGCGCCCCGAAGTCGACGGCCGCCACCATGCGGTACGAGAGCGGCCCTTCGCCCTCAGCGCCCTCAGGCTCCCAAGGCGCCTCGACGCCCATCAACGCAAGAATCGCGCGAAAGGCTTCGAGCGCGCGCACGGCGAGCTCCGGCGCCGCCTCCGGCTCGTCGTCGTCGACGTACTCGGCGACTCCGCTGACGTAGTCGGCCTCCAAGTCGTCCGGCTCGCGCACCTCAAGCAGGCGGAAGCGGCGCACGCCGCGCACGAGCACGTTGAGCCGTCCGCCCTCCAGATGTTCGACAACCTCCGCAAGTCGGGCGCTGCAACCGATCTCGCGCAAGCCTTCCTCTTCGACGAAGATGAGACCGAACTCACCACCGTCCACGAGATCGGCGAAGAGCCGCTTGTAGCGCTCCTCGAAGATGTGCAGCGGCAACACCTCGCCCGGAACGAGCACCGTCGCCAGCGGGAAGAGCCCGAACTCCGTACGGTCAGCCACGATCGTCCGCTCCTGTTCCGCGCAGCCCTACGTACATCGTGTAGTCGTGCCCTTTCCCTTCCATCACATCGCGTGCGGACGCAAGCACGACCCGGTCGAAGACCGCCGCGAGGCGTTCCTCGAACGCGGGGTAGCGGTCCGGCGACCAGAAGACGCCGGCTCCGCCAGGGCGCAGCGAGCGGCGCACGAGGCGAATCCCGTCGTCTGAGTACAACCGAGCGTTCCCGTCACGTACGAGCCACTCCGGACCGTTGTCGGTATCCAGGGCAACCACGTCGAAGCCGGCGGCCGACGAGATGAGCGCGTCGCGCACGTCCCCAATGACGATCGCCACGCGACCGGCGCGTTCGCCTGCGGCGGCGCGGCCGGCGCGCTCGCCGCCGTGGGCGCGATACCAGCGCTCGACGTCCGGCTCCAGTTCAACCACGGTCACGCGGCGCACGCGCTCGCAGGCCAGCGCTTCATCCAGCGCGTACCCGAGACCCAACCCGCCGATCAGCACGTCGAGGGCCGCGGCGCCCACCTGCGGCAGCGCCGCCGCCATCAGCGCCCGGCTCGATGCCTCATTGGCCGTCGAGATGAGGAAGGCGCCGTTGGCGATCACCTCCAGATGTTCACCGCTGCGACGCAGGACCAACTCGCCGCAGCGGCCCTCACGACGCTCGAGGACGTCGGCGGCCGACTCCGGACCCTTGTTCCCGGCGGCACACTCGCGCACGCTCAGCGGCCCCTCTTCCCTCTTCCCAGCAGGACGATGTGCACCGTCACGGCGACACCCACCACCAGCAGCGCGACCGCGACGTACCACTTGCCGACCACAATGACAGACACGCCGAGCGTCGTCCACAGCAGAGCCAAGGCAAGCACCTTGGTGCGCGCCGGAACGACCCCCTCCTCCAAATAAGCGCGAAGGTAACCGCCCACGACGCGATTCTGCAGGAGCCACGCATGCCAGCGCGGTGAGCTGCGCAGAAACAGATACGCGGCCGCGAGAAGGAACGGAGTGGTCGGGAGAAGAGGCACGACCACTCCAACGGCGCCGATTGCCAGGCATGCGAACCCCACGCCCACGAAGACGGCACGTCGCACTCCCGAGGTCTGCAGCATCAACCCTCTCCCCAAGCAATTCCGACGCGCCTGCAGTTCCCGCTTTGGGCGCACTCGATGTGGCAGGTGGCGCCCCGCAAACGACGAATGGCCCGCTGAGTCTCTGACGACTCAGCGGGCCATTCGCACACAAATCCGGCGGCGTCCTACTCTCCCGCGGGGTCTCCCCCGAAGTACCATCGGCGCTGGAGGGCTTAACTTCTCTGTTCGGAATGGGAAGAGGTGTGACCCCTCCGCTATGGCCGCCGAAAACCTGGCGCCGTCACACGGGCGCACAAACTGGCGTGCCGGCACGCGGACACGGACCTGAAAACTGCAGAGCGGCAATTGAATTCAAAGTCAAGCCCTCGGGCAATTAGTACTGGTCTGCTGAACACATTGCTGTGCTTACACATCCAGCCTATCAACCAGGTGGTCTACCTGGGCCCTTACCCATTCTAGATGGTGGGAGATCTCATCTCGAGGCGGGCTTCCCGCTTAGATGCTTTCAGCGGTTATCCCTTCCAGACGTAGCTAGTCAGCAGTGCCGTTGGCACGACAACTGATACACCAGAGGTCTGTTCACCCCGGTCCTCTCGTACTAGGGGCAACCCCTCTCAAATCTCCAACGCCCACAGAAGATAGGGACCGAACTGTCTCACGACGTTCTGAACCCAGCTCACGTACCGCTTTAATGGGCGAACAGCCCAACCCTTGGGACCTACTTCAGCCCCAGGATGCGATGAGCCGACATCGAGGTGCCAAACCCTCCCGTCGATGTGGACTCTTGGGGAGGATAAGCCT
>ENA-ORXD01000894-ORXD01000894.1-sediment-metagenome-genome-assembly--contig:-NODE-894-length-30729-cov-5.102799_pt1 | contig 30729 bp, 26 predicted proteins | sample MGYA00237862_ERZ511471 | MGnify/ENA metagenome assembly ERZ511471 | reverse complement strand
AAAACAGTTTAGCCAAAATCGATCGTTCACATACCAGATCCGTGCATTCATCAAAAAATCTGGTACGTTCATCAAAAAAATCGGGTGAATAAAAATTTTCAAATTATATTCAGTATACGGTTTTCAGACAGACAGATTTTTTAGCCGGATGATAATTAGTGAAGAGATGTGAGAGAGATGGACCGTACCTGTGTTCATTTCCGGATAACTGGCATTTTCGAAGTTGAAAACGCTGAAAGGTCAGTCATTCCAAGGCATTCAGCAACTGAAATTTGCTTTTCGCGTTGCGTCGGCGCCTGTCTGCCATTCGCAGAAGCTTCCCGATTCGCATCGGCAGCCATCTGCCGTTCGCAGATCATTCCCGCATCGGAGAAAAGACCATCTGCCGTTCGCAGAAACCTCTCGCTGGTTGTCGGGAACAATCTTCCGTTCGCAGAAGCTCCCCGCATCGTGTCGGCGCCCATCTGCCGTTCGCAGAAGCGTCCCGCTTCGTGTCGCGAACCATCTGCCACCGGAAGAAACGCCATTTTCGAACGAATGAAACGTCAATTATTTCAAACCATCTATAATCAAACACTAACCAAAACGGAAATTTATGGAAGTACAAGAATTTGTAACGTTGCATGTCAGCGGCATGAGGATTAACGACCTGTTTTCGCTCAACAAAACGACCATCGATTACGCAAAACCGGTGATCGAACCATTGGGTGGCATTCCGGCAGCCGTGCTGGTCCAACTCGAGAGTGATAACAAGACGATGGGCGCACAAATGAATAAGTCGGGTCAAAATCAGAAAAGCCGTTCGCTGGCAGAGCTGGACAGTGACCGTGACGAGCGGTTTACCGAAATCAAACGGAATATCACTACCGACCTGAAGGGAAGGGACGCGGTGAAGAAGGCAGCTGCCGAAAATCTGAAGCAATTCTTTAAACCTTACTGGAACGTGGAAAAACGGGCCATGAACACCGAAACGGGAATATTTTCGGAAATGCTGCAGAAATACAAGGATAATGAAGGCCTCAAAGCCGATGCAGCTACCATTGGCATAGCCGACATGCTGACCGGTCTGGAAACGGCAAATGTTGAGTTTAACACCCTCTACCAGGCCCGCAACAGCGAGGAAGCCAGTGAAGAACCTTCGGCCAGCAGCTTTAAGCGAGCAGCTATCCAACGCTACAACCATTTTTGCCTGGCTATCGAACTCCAGATGAATTATGCGCCGACCGATGTCGTTGTTATCTTATTTGGAAAGATGAATGAACTGCGCAAAACCTATGCAGCATTAAACGGCCGCAAAAAGAAAGAAGAAGAGACCACAGAAGAAGCAACCCAGACAGAATGAGGAATGATTCCCGTTGATTGCGGGGATTGAAAAGGGACAAAAGAGGTGCGGATATCGCGCCTCTTTTTTAGAACGAAGAATTTTTCGGGCTGAAATAACCTGTCCCTTCGGGACGAAAAAACAAGTTAGCCAAAATTGATGATGTATTGAGTGAAAAAGAATCATCAGTTAAAACAGTGAATCGCTGAAGAGCAATTGCGGGCTGAAAGCCCGGTTTAATTCAGCCCGGTGGCAACGCCCCGGGACGACATATTGATGTTATTAGATGCGGTCGCGCGATTGTTTGGATTGAAAAACAAATGTTCTTTCGACCGCAATGGAGGTGTCGTTTATCAGCGCATAACAACAGAAACAATTCAAACACAAGGAACCACAGAAACCAAAGCCCCAACCAGAGACCTGAAATTTTGAAACCTGAAACCATCCATTTACAACGAGAATTGCAACGATAAGAAAATTCCCAGGTTGTTTACATCCGGATTGTGGTAGTTCAAACGCCAAACGGCGTCTACGCGCAGAAGTTTTAAGATGTTCTCAATCCCGACAGACGTTTCCATGTACGGTTTTTTACCCAGACCGGTCATGCCCGGAAGCAACTGCATTTCATTTTGGGTGTCACTGTTGAGGCGACCTTCCAGCACTTTTAATCCGGCTATGGTACGCCACTTTAACTTCCGCATCAGCGGAATTTTATTCAGGAAGAATCCATTGAAATGCTGTTCCAGTGACAAACTGGCCCACTGGTCGCTGGCAAACTCCTGGTAGTTCATCAGGTTGTAGGCATAAATGTCGTATGCGTAGGTCTCGTTTCCTTCATGGATCTTTAGCAACGGAAAAGGTACGGTTCCCCATGTTTTCCCGGCACGCAACAGATAAGTGGTGTACCCGAACGGACTGACAGGTAGCTTATCGTACATATCGAAATAGACCTTGTAGTAATTGTAATCGCCGCCCAGTTCTTTCCGGCCCATCGTCAGGTTCAGATTAATGATGGGATTCTTGGTATCGAGGTAAATTTTCTCAAAATCGTCCTGCATGTAGTGCTGACCCGGAGCAAACCTTGTTTTCAGCGTAAGCTCTCCGTATTCGATATGGTCGATGGTGTTTCCGTTCGGGGCGATAAAAGGCACGTATGGCCCCGTGTACATCTTGTTATAGCTGTATTGCAACTGGTTTTTCCATCCCCCCAACCACTCTTTCGTTACCGTGAAATTGAACTGGTTCATCATGTTCAGGCGGGTGGTCGGATTTTTGCTCAGCAGTGAGGTCATGATGTTGTCCTCCATAAATGCGTTGCTGCTCTTACCGATGAGCTGATAGTCGTGTTCGTACTGCGCACTCAGCGAAAGCTCGGGATCTTTTTTAAAGAAATACTCCGCGCCGCCGCCGTATTTGAACGCCTGATCCTTCAGGCCGTAAGCCCCAAAGCCATTGAAACGCCAGTTTTTATCGAAATCGAGTGTGGTGCGGGCGCCGAACCGGAACCGCTGTCCTTCCACCTGGTTGTAGCTGTACATGTAGTAATACGGACCGAGTTCCACCGTACCCAAATCCTTGTATCCGTAGTAAAACATGTGGATGTAATCGGCTACAGTTTTGAACAGCGGCACATTTTTAATCGAGTCGACCATGGAGTAGATTTGCGACTCGCTCTTGCTGAGTTGTTCCGGCCGGTTGTCCGTCCAAAAAGCCGAATCCTTCTCCAGCGCATCATTCGCAATGCTGATTTCCCGCTTCATTTTTTGCATGGCCCTTGGCGGCGGACTAAACTGCAGCGAATCGTACATCGTGGTTTTACGCCCCATGATGCCAATCATCTTGGCTTCTTTGTTCTTTTGCAGGTTGATGTCAGCAAAGATCATGTCCTTTCGCGGTAGCCAGCGACCGTCACTGTAACGGAACTCCTTGTCGATGTCGAGCGTGTTCACAAAGTTGATGTTCGCTTTCTTCGACAGTTTCCATGCCACCTTAGTAATGGCATAAGTCGAATCGGCCACCCAGAATTTTCCTGTAAAGGTGGGGCTTTGTACTTGTTTTGGCTTGAATGATACCTCGTACACCTTATGACCGTCGACCTGGGCGCTGTCGAGCAGGTAGTACTCGTAAAACATCAATCCGTGATTGTTGAGCGGCGATATCAACCCAATATCCGATACATGGAGGTAATTAGCATAAATGTCGAAATCCTGGTACATCTTCCCGGTGAATTCGGTTATCATGCTGGTCGTCATTCCCGAAGCTTTGGTGGCCAGCACCCGCTCATGATCGGCATCGTCGCGCTGGTGGTAGTAATCCGAAAAAGTTTCGGTCATGAATACCGGCAGGTATGTTTTGCCATCCGATTTCAGGGTGTCGATATGGGCGAACACAAAGGCGAACTGGCTCCAAAGTTTCGAGTCCTTCTTCGGTTCCTTCACGTTCTTCAGGTCAATCTCCATCTTGGTGTAGACCTTACACTGGTAATCGGGGAATTTCTTCGGGTCGTTAATATCCTTTCGGGCGATGATTTTGCGCAACAGCGGATGTGCCGGATTCTCGGGAGGCCGCACGTCCACCTGATCAATGTCGTATGTTTCACTCATCAGCCGGATGTTGATGACCTGGTTGCCCGGCTTGAGTTTGATTTCCTGCATTTTGTAGCCCACGGCTGACACTTGCATCGCCGAAAGGGCCAGCCTGGCCGAAATCTGGTAGTGGCCGTTTGTGTCGGAAATGGCTCCAATGCTGGTGCCTTTAAACACCACATTGGCATACGGTACCGCTTCGTTCGATTCGGCATCGGTAATGGTACCGCTTACTACGGTTGTTTGCGCCTGTACAGTCCCGTTTATGGCGAGAAGTAATAAGATGATGAACAGCTTGCTATATATTGTTCTTATGTTGTGTATCGTCACGATGCTTACTTTCTTCTTTATACCGGTTACCCGGAATTATTTCCGGCGTCCGTTTATTCGTTACCGTTATGATTCGAATGTTACAGCCTTGGTTGCTTCATTCACGCGAAGTTTGTTTCCGGATAACCCGGTTAATAACATATCTCCGGTGAAACAGTTTAATCCAAAGCGCAATTTGCGGATACTTTTCCGGTGTACTGTTCATTCGACTGGTAATTTTTCGTTAAGTTTAATACAGGTGTTACTACTCTTTGTGTTATTACGAAAAATAGCTTCCGGTCTCTTCCGGTATTGGAGTGAATTATCTGTCTGTCCACGAGATCGATTTGCCTCTTTTGGGAATAGTTTTATTTGGTTTTTTTCTGGCGAAAAAAGAACAGCTCATCGCATATGCTTCATTTTTTCGGCGTGAAAGAAACATGCTTTGGCGAATGCAAAGCTTGGTTTTTGCATCACTTTTCCCTCACAAAACCTCCTTTCCGTTCGATTTCAATGCAAAAACTGTTTTATTCCTGATAAAAGTTATTTTTGGTGTTGAAATTTGAAAACCATGCAAAACTTAACACGACTTTTTGATATCCTCGATCTTTACCAGGGAGAGTACAGCCCAAAGGAGGTAGCTTTCGCCCGGAAAGAGAATGGAAACTGGCTGCCCTGGTCGGCGGCCGATTATGTGCGCCAGTCAGACGCTATCGCCTGTGCACTGTTAGACTTAGGCCTGGAAAAAGGCGACAAAGTGGCCACTATTTCGGGCAACCGCCCGGAATGGAACGTTCTCGATATGGGAGCGGCCCAGGCGGGAATTATTCATGTGCCGGTTTATCCAACATTAAGTCTCGATGAGCAGAAATACATTCTACGCCATTCAGGAGTGAAGTATTTGTTTGTGGGTGACCGTGCCATCCAGTCAAAACTTGATGAATTGCGCTCGGGTGCACCTTGTCTGGAAGGAATTTACTCTTTTAACGAAGTGGAAGATGCCCGCTCGTGGAAGGAATTCGTGGAGAAAGGTGAAGAGTTGCTTCCAACCCTGAAAGAGAAAGTGGAGGAAATCAAAAGCAGCATTCAGGAAGATGATTTACTGACTCTGATTTATACTTCCGGAACGACCGGAACACCTAAGGGAGTAATGCTCTCGCACAAAAACCTGATGAGCAATTCGAAGGCAACTGCCTATAAATTGGGACACGGTCCCCGCGCCATGGGGATGTCGCACGTAGCATTGTCGTTTTTGCCTCTTTGCCATGTTTACGAGCGCATGATGAACTATAATTTCCAGATCAACGGCTTGTCAGTCTATTATGCCGAGAGCCTGGCCAGCATTGCACGCGACATTAAAGAGATTCGACCGCACGTATTCAATACCGTTCCGCGTTTGCTCGAAAAAGTGCATGAACGGGTGATGGAAGTAGGCAAGGACTTGACGGGAGTGAAAAAGTGGCTGTTTGACGAGGCCGTGAAATTTACAAGGAAATTTTATGTAGGTATTAAATTCAATCCTGTCGACCAGATAAAGTTCAATTTCTTCGACAAATTGATCTATTCCAAGTGGCGTGAAGCGCTGGGTGGACGAATCAATTATATGGTATCGGGTGGTTCGGCTTTGCAAATCAATTTGCATCAGTTTTTCTGGATGGCTGGCATGCGGGTTTACGAAGGCTATGGCTTAACGGAAACTTCGCCGGTGATTTTTGTGAATGACCCCATGGATGATTCACGGGTTAAACTGGGAACAGTTGGCCCATTAATGGACAACGGTACCGAAGGAAAAATTGCGGAAGATGGCGAAATACTGGCACGCGGTCCGGGGTTGATGATGGGTTATTACAAAGAAGAGCAAATGACCCGCGAAGTGATTGACGAAGAAGGTTGGTTTCATACAGGCGATATCGGGGTGCTCGACGAAGGGAAGTTCCTGCGCATTACCGACCGTAAAAAGGAGATATTCAAGCTGAAGTCTGGAAAATATGTGGCTCCACAGGCCGTCGAAAACATTTTGAAAGGTTCACATTACATCGAGCAGGTGCTGGTGGTTGGCGAAAATCAAAAGTTTGCCAGTGCTATTATAGTTCCTGCCTTTGACGCATTGGAGAAATTTGCAGCCGATAAAAAACTGGAGACTGCCAATCGTCAGGATATGATTCAACATCCCGAAATCGATGCGCTGTTGCGGAAGGAGGTTCGACAGGCAAACAAAAAGCTGGGAAATAACGAACAGGTGAAGCGTTTCAAACTGGTGACAGATACCTGGTCTCAGAGTACGGGTGAATTATCACAAACACTGAAACTTAAACGCAAAGTATTGCATCAGAAATACGATGCACTCATTCGTGATATTTTTTCGATTGAGGATTAAAACTTTACCACCTCAAATTAGTTTAGGTAGTAATTGTGTGTGAGTTTTACACTTTCACCAAAAGGTTATTAATTGTTAACCGGCGACACTCCTTGACAGAATAAGGTTATTTCCGGTGGAAATTGTGTTATTTTTGTGTGAAACACATGGCTGTCAGAAAGATTAAGCCCGCAGAAAATTAAATGATTATGAGATATTTAAAATTATCCGTTTTACTTATTGCATTTACGGCTCTGTTAATTCCTGCTCCGGTGCAGGCGCAGGAAGAAGATGTGCAATCGCAGGCCATTAAATTTGGGCGGGTGCTTCGTCTGGTCGAGACATTTTATGTCGATACAGTTAACCTGAAGTCATTAACCGAAGATGCCATCGTGAAGGTTCTTTCGGATCTTGATCCACATTCAGTGTACATTTCCAAAGAAGAAGTGGAGGAAATGAATGAACCGTTACAGGGAAACTTCGAAGGAATCGGCATTTCGTTTAATATATATCAGGATACGCTGATGGTGTTGACCACCATTCCCGGTGGGCCATCCGAAACAGTAGGACTGCGTCCGGGCGATCGTATTATGACGGTTGACGGAAAAAATATCGCCGGTATCGGGTTAAAGAACCAGGACGTTTTCGATATGCTTCGCGGCGACAAGGGCACAAAAGTGAATCTCCAGATAAAACGAAAGGGTGAGAAAGGTCTGCTGGACTTTACCATTATTCGTGATAAAATTCCAATTCACAGCCTCGATGCGGCTTATATGCTGAATAAAAATATTGCTTATATCAAGCTGAACCGTTTTGCTGCTACCACGCCCGATGAGTTTCTGGAGGCGATGGATAATCTCCAAAGTAAAAACAAGGTGGAAGGCCTTGTGCTCGATCTTCGTGGAAACGGAGGAGGTTACCTGAGAGCCGCTATCGATTTGGCTGACCAGTTCCTGCCGAATCACCGGCTGGTAGTTTATACCAAAGGAATACATTCTCCTAAACGGGAATATTTTGCTACCGGGAGTGGCGACTTTGAAGAAGGCAAACTGGTGATTTTGGTTGACGAAGGTTCTGCTTCGGCCAGTGAAATTGTTACCGGTGCCATTCAGGACTGGGATCGTGGTGTAATTATCGGCCGTAGAACATTTGGTAAAGGACTTGTTCAACAGCCGTTTATGCTGAGCGATGGTTCCATGATTCGACTGACTACAGCGCATTACTATACGCCTTCAGGCAGAAATATTCAGAAGTCGTACGCAAAAGGAATTCAGGAGTACCGCAACGATTATCTCGAACGATTTGAGCGTGGTGAGTTCTTCAGTCGTGACAGCATTAATCTTCCCGATTCGCTGATGACGCATACGCTGGAGACCAAACGTAAAGTATATGGCGGTGGCGGCATTATGCCCGATATTTTTATCCCGATGGATACATCAGTGAACTATCGTTATTATAATGAATTGGTTCGCAAAAACATCCTTTTCCCGTTTGTGGTTGGTTACATGGATAAAAACCGTGGACAGCTGCTGCAGAAATACAAGACATTCGATTCATTCAGCAAAGATTTCACGGTAAATGATACCATGTATCAAAAGCTGGCTGCTGCTGCTGATAAAGAAGGAATCAAACCGGAAGAAGAGAACCCGGAAGTTTCTGAAAATTTGCTAAAGCAGCAGATTAAGGCTTTAATTGCTCGTGATTTATATGACAATAGCACTTATTTCGAGATAATGAATACAGATGATAAGGCCATCGTAAGGGCACTTAAGGTACTCTCGGACGATAAATTGTATGAGAAATATCTCGGACGCTAAGCTGAATCAATTGTAGAAAAAAGTATAACAGGTCCGGCCTTATTAGCGCCGGACTTCTTTTGTATACAAAGATGAACGAAATCTTATCCTGGCTGGGGAAACATTGGGTGGAAGTAACCGGTACAGTTACTGCATTGATTTATCTCTATTTCTCAATTCGGCAAAACATCTTAACATGGGTGTTCGGATTGCTGTCGTCAGCACTCTACGTGTTTGTGTTTTTCTTTTCCAAGATTTATGCACACATGGGGTTGAATCTCTATTATGTGGTTATTAGTATTTACGGATGGTGGAGCTGGACGCACGGAAAAGAGAACGGAAAGCAGACAAAGGGGGAGCTAAAAGTTTCGCGGACTTCGTTTGCCTTGTGGATAAAGCTTCTGCTTGCCTATTTGGTATTGTATGTCATTATTTATCTTATCCTAAAATATCAAACTGATACTCCGGTGCCTTATTTGGACTCGTTTACCACAACGCTTGCCATTGTGGCTACCTGGATGCTGACCCGTAAAAAGATTGAACACTGGTTGCTATGGGTTGTCAACGATGCGGTTTCGATGGGATTGTTCCTTTACAGGGAATTGTACGCAACAACCTTTCTTTTTCTCGTGTATACGGTGATGGCCGTCGTCGGATATATGGAATGGCGAAAAGATTTAAAGAACAACCGGTAAAGGATGGCAGAAAAGATAAAACGAATAGTTGTTACCGGACCTGAATCGACCGGCAAAACTGAACTGGCGCACAATCTGGCTCAGTATTTTCAAACCGTATGGGTTCCTGAATACGCCCGAAGTTATGTCGAAAATCTCAGCCGTCCTTATACCCGTGAGGATATTGAAAACATTGCCAGATATCAGTTGACCCAGGAAAAAGAATTTCTGGCGAAAGCCCGGAACGGGTATCTTTTTTTCGATACATGGTTTATCATTACGAAGATTTGGTTTGAAGTTGTATATGGAGATTGTCCTGAGTGGATTACCGAACATATCCGCCGGTCAGAAATCGATCTGTTTCTTGTTTGCGACACAGATTTGCCATGGATTCCGGATGCCGTCAGAGAAAACGGCGGCGAAAGACGAGATGAGTTGATGAAGATGTATTGTCATGAAATTGAGACTTTAGGATTTCCTTACGTTGTAGTTTCCGGAAGCGGGGAAAACCGGTTAAATAATGCTTTGAAACTGCTTCGTGAAAAATTTTAAAACCATTGCTGATAACATTTGTTATGCATGGCATGCAAAATATCGGTAACTTTAAGTAAAGGTTGCGCTTTTTTGAAAATGATTTAACTGCATTCTGAAGTGCTGCTTTTAGTTTTGCCTTTATCATTTGATGACTATTTTTTAAGCATTTACCGCAAAATCGAAAAATTCGGTCGTCAAAGCTGAAAATAACCCACATGAAGATTGCACAGAACATTACGGAACTGATTGGACAAACACCTTTAGTCCGGTTAAACAAGATGACTCATGGCTTAGAAGCTGAGGTTTTAGTCAAGTTGGAGTCTTTAAATCCCGGCGGTTCTGTGAAAGATCGGCTGGGATTGGCACTTATCGAAGCCGCAGAACGTGATGGTTTAATTCGGCCCACCACAACAATTATTGAACCTACCAGTGGAAATACAGGGGTCGGTTTGGCAATGGTATGTGCATCGAAAGGTTATTCGCTAAAGATTGTCATGCCAGAAACGGCCACAACTGAACGTCGTATGATTATTGAGGCATATGGCGCGGAAGTGATTCTAACACCGGGAAAAGAAGGAATGAGGGGTTCGATTGCAAAAGCCCAGGAAATACAAAGTGAAATTCCGGATAGTTATATTCCCATGCAATTTACGAATCCGGCGAATCCGGAAATGCACCGTCAAACAACTGCTCGTGAAATATGGAATGATACCGATGGAACGGTAGATATTTTTATTGCCGGAGCGGGAACAGGCGGAACGATTACTGGAGTTTCGGAAGTTTTAAAAGAGTTGAAACCGGAAATTCGCACGGTGGTTGTAGAGCCGGAAGACTCTGCGATTCTTTCCGGCAAAGAACCGGGAGGACATAAAATTCAGGGTATCGGGCCCGGATTTATCCCTGAAGTATTGAATACATCATGTTACGACGAGGTATTTAGTGTGTCGAATGATGAGGCATACAATACGGCCCGCCTATTGGCCATTGAGGAAGGCATTTTTTGTGGGATGTCTTCAGGGGCCAACGTTTATGTCGCCATTGAGATCGCAAAACGCCCAGAAAACAAGAATAAACGAATTGTAACCATAATTTGTGATACAGGTGAACGATACCTGAGCACCCCATTATTCAACAATCATCATGAGAAAGATTAATCAGAAAGATATAGACAATCGCCTGACAAAAGCCATCAGGGAATTGTCCGATCCCAAATCGTACGATTTGGTATGTCACGAACACCGGTTGGGAGAGCCGATGCCTTCGATTGAGAAACTGGCCAAAATGGTCGATAAGATTAGGCAGATCATTTTCCCCGGATATTTCGGGGACATCAATTTGAATCTCGGGACAATCGAATATTATATCGGGGTAATGATTGATGAAGTGTTTGAACTAATCTCTGAGCAAATTCTTGCTGGATTATGCTTCTCTTGCAGTGACACCGAACGTCCGGAAATGTTGCAACTGGAGAAAGATGCTTCTCAAATTGCCATGGAATTTATCGAAGGTCTTCCTGAAATCAGGCGGATAATGGTAACCGATGTGAATGCTGCATATTTGGGTGACCCTGCAGCCAATGGCATTGGAGAAGTTATTTTCTGCTATCCGGCAACGCGCGCTATTTCGAATTACCGGATTGCCCATCATCTTTTAAAGTTAGGTGTTCCGCTTATTCCTCGTATCATTACAGAGATGGCGCATTCAGAAACCGGAATTGATATTCATCCTCGTGCAGAGATTGGAGAATATTTCAGTATCGACCACGGAACAGGTGTTGTAATCGGCTCAACCAGCGTAATTGGTAAAAATGTGAAACTTTACCAGGGAGTTACGCTTGGCGCGAAAAGCTTTCCACTTGATGAAAATGGTAACCCGATTAAAGGAATTCCACGCCACCCGATTGTGGAAGATAACGTAGTGGTTTATTCCAATGCCACCGTTCTTGGCCGGATTACCATAGGTCATGATTCTGTGATTGGTGGTAACGTATGGGTTACCAATAGTTTGCCACCTCACTCGAAAGTGGTACAGGTTAAAAGCCGGCAGGCGGAATTTGTTGATGGAAGTGGAATTTAAGCCTTTAGTTTGTTTTATCCGCGATTCGGTTAACTTTGCCGGGCAAATGGATAAATGACTTTATTGATGAAAAAGTTTCAGATGGTTGCCAAGACATTCGCCGGTTTGGAAGGTGTTTTGGCTAGTGAGCTCGAAAAACTGGGGGCTGAGAATATTAAGGATGAACGTCGGGCGGTTACCTTCGAAGGAACTAAAGAGACGCTTTACAAAGCCAACTTTTGTTTAAGAACTGCTCTTCGCATATTAAAACCCATTGCAGAATTCCAGGTAAACGATCGGGATGATTTGTACGCAGGCGCGAAACAGATCGACTGGTCACATTACGTTGAGCTGGGAAAAACCATTGCAGTTGACAGTGTTGTCAGTTCGGAGCTTTTCATCAATTCCATGTTTGTTTCGCTGAAAGTGAAAGATGCCATCGTTGATCAGTTCAGAGAAAAGACCAGGAAACGTCCCTCAGTGAATACCGAAGATCCGGATATTCGAATCAATGTTCATTTATCAGGTCACAAGTGTACAATTTCTCTTGACAGCTCAGGTGAATCTCTTCACAAAAGAGGTTATCGTGTGGCTCAGACTGAGGCGCCAATTAATGAAGTTTTAGGTGCCGGAATGATTTTGTTATCAGGCTGGGATGGAAAGAAAAATTTCCTCGATCCGATGTGTGGCTCGGGAACACTGTTAATTGAGGCTGCCATGATTGCTTTGGGAATTCCTCCGGGAATGTATCGTAAATCATTTGGCTTTGAGCGTTGGCTCGATTTCGACGAGGAGTTGTTTGAAGAAATCTACAATGCCGATTACGAAAAAGATTTTGAAGGGAAGATTGTCGGTTCGGATATTTCCACCCGCAATGTGGCCATTGCAAGGGCTAACATCAAAAATGCCGGTTTATCCAAACACATAGAAGTGGATACAATGGATTTTGCTCAATTGCAACCACCATTTAGTGATGGCATCATTATTACCAATCCGCCTTACGGAGAACGATTAAAGCCATTTTCATTACGTGCGCTCTATCAAATGATAGGAGATAGTCTGAAAAATAATTTCCCCGGCTATGAAGCTTGGATGATTTCCAGCTCGAAAGATGGCTTGAAAAGTGTGGGCTTACGACCTGCAGAAAAGCTAACATTATTCAATGGTGCTCTTGAATGCAGCTACCGATGTTATCAGCTTTATGAAGGCTCCAAAAAGTCCGAAAAATGGACTAAAGTGTAATCTTTTGTTGTGATTCAACTGGTGTGGATATTTAGTACTATGCCAGGATATTACAAGAACTCAAAAGAACGCTTTGAAAATGATAAATACACAGTGTTCAATGTATCCATCGAGGCAATACCATTAATATCTTTTCAGTTTAATTACAGTTTGGCTTCCTTCGTTTATTGCAAAACTGTTCCGGCTGGACTTAAAATAATTCCTACTTGTCCGCCTTTCACGGTTGATAATTCTTCGTTTGAGAGAATTTCGAAGGTTGAGATAGATTTCATAACAGAGTACTTAAATGGTTAAACAACAACTATAGATTCAAATTAGAGTGTTACTGCAGAACTGTGCCACCCGGAGGCAAAATGATTCCATCCTGACCACCCTTAACGGTTGACAATTCTTCTACAGAGAGAATTTCCAAATTTGAGAGAGAATTCATAACAAATGCTTTTAATGGTTAAACATGTTCCTTATTTGTTTCCTTGCACTTGTTAATACCGGAAATAGTAAAAAGGTTACCCCTGAAATCAGAGAAAAATTGGGAAGGTGTGTAAGTTGGTATTTATGTGACAGATAATCATGTGATTACGATGATGTCTTTGTTGACTGAATTCGTAGATAGTTTTGTCAACAAGATGGTAGCGGTAAAGGAAATGTGGGAAAATAAACTTGTTTTCAAACAAGAAATTGAGAGAACATATGGAGGGTGAAATATTTTAAGAAGTAGAATAAATTGGATTAAACATATGTGCAGAAGTGTTCCATCAAGAATTACCAATAAAACTGATACAGGCTGGAAAGGTACTGTAAGTAACTTGTATCGTCTATCTTATATTCTTGCCCATTAAATTTATGCTTTTGAAATTTTAATTCATGAACGAAATATAACGGCCATTGAGCAAATGCAAATTCTGCATCTATCAAAATGGTAATTTGAAAGTCGAATATGTAAAGAAAATAGATAGGAATAATATCTAAATCTGACGACTTAACTGGTGTGGATATTTATAACTGGTGTGGATATTTAGTTCTATTGCCAGGATATTACAAGAACTCAAAAGAACGCTTTGAAAATGATAAATACACCGAATTCAATGTATCCATCGAGGCAATACGATTAATATCTTTTCAGTTTAATTACAGTTTGGTTGCCTTAGTTTATTGCAAAACTGTTCCGGCTGGACTTAAAATAATTCCTACTTGTCCGCCTTTCACGGTTGATAATTCTTCGTTAGAGAGAATTTCGAAGGTTGAGATAGATTTCATAACAGAGTATTTAAATGGTTAAACAACAACTATAGGTTTAAAAAAATGCAAATCAGATAGTGTTACTGCAGAACTGTACCACCAGGAGGCAAAATAATTCCATCCTGACCACCTTTCACGGCTGACAACTCTTCTGAAGACAAAATTTCCAAATTGAAAGAATTCATAAAAATGCTTTTAATGGTTAAACATGTTCCTTATTTGTTTCCTTGCATTTGTTAATACCGGAACTGAGGAAAAGGTTACCCCCAAAAACGGGAAAAATTGAAAAAATATATTAGTTAACATCTAAGTGTTAATAAATCAGGATACTATGCGTTGTGTGGTTTTCGGGAATTAAACCTATTTTTGTGAATGACACTTATTAGGAAGGTCTATGAGACTTTATAATCTTTTTTTTCATTTGAATAGTAAGATTCTCATTTTGGGGATTTTTATGTTCTTGACAATTCCAACAATGGGAGAGGTCGATTCAATTCAGCAGGAAGATCATTATCAAGAAGCAGTTAAGGAATTTCGCAACTTCAACTTTGAATACGCTTTGGCTCAATTCAAGCTTTCTGTTACTGATAGAGAAGAACAATATGGCAAAATGTCTAAGGAAGTGGCCAATGTGTATTCCAATATTGGGATAATATTGAAACAGGTTGGTCGAGATAGAGAAGCTATTGACTACTATTCGAAAGCTGAGAAAATATATTTACAATTAGGTGGAAGCGCATTACCCAACTTGGCTACACTCTATATTAATTTAGGTTTTTTGTATATTCAAAATGGAGACTTTAATACCGCACTGACTTACCTGGAAAATTCAAAAAGTATTTTTGAAAAGGCGAAACAGTTAAATAATCCTGCTTATTTAACATTGATACTGAATCTTACTACTGCGTATGCGCAATTGAAGAGGTATAGTGATGCTTTTAGTGTTGTTAGTGAACTTAAAAGTAGGGACGATAATGTCTATTCACTGCTTAGTTATTACGAATCCGTTGGATATATATATACTAAGATGGAGAAGTATTCAGAAGCTCAGAAAAATCTTTTCTCAGCATATGAATATGGGATAAGTAAACTTGGCGAAGATTTTTATCATGAAGAAGTTATATTAAGTAATATTGGTGCTTCATATCTAAATGAAAATAAATATGATAACGCGCTGCTTTATTTTAAAAAATCACTAGTGTTGGCTAATAAAAAGCTTGGCGAAAAGAACGGAGCTTCTTCGGCCATTCTAAATAATATTGGTTTAGTCTATATTCGAAAGTCTGCAAAAGCAAGCGATCTCAGTAAATTTTTGGTAGAGAAAAGAAATTTGCTGTTGAAATCTCTTGATTATTTCCAACAGGCGTTAATAGCAATATCTCAGGATTTTGATGAAAAAGATTGGACGAAAAATCCGGATATTAAGAATTCATTCAGTAGTAGCCAGATGTTGGAGATGTTGAAACATAAAGCAGATGCATTGCGTCAACTAGCTGAAGTGGAGACGAATTCGGGTGAGCAGGAAACGGCAATGAAGTACCTTAAAAATTCATTGAATACGTATGAGCAAGCCATTCAGGTTATTCATCTTTTACGAAATGGATATTTGAATCAGGATAGTAAGCTGGCTCTGGCAGAGAATGAGCAATCGACCTATTTTGAGACGGTGGATGTGGCCACCAAGCTTTATGAAAAGACGGGTGAACATCATTACCTGGAACAAGCCTTCGAAGTTTCGGAAAGAGGAAAATCAGCCACTTTTTTATCGGCATTGCGTGACCTGAAGGCACAAAAGTTTGGAGGCATTCCGGACTCATTGCGCAATCAGGAAGAGACACTAAAAAGCGAAATTGCTGCTTACAAAGCCTTCATATTTAATGAAAATAATAAGGGGAAGCCTGATTCTGTAAAGTTGGAGCGTTGGCAGTCTAAAGTTTATGAGTTGGAGCAAAACTATTCGGACCTGATTCACTTGTTTGAGCAAAATTACCCGAACTACTATAACTTAAAGTATTCCGATGATGTTGTAACCGTAAAAAAGCTTCAGGATTACCTGAAACACCGTGATGCATTGATTGAGTATGCTGTGAATGAACCGGAGAATGGAAATCCGGGAGAGTTGATAACCTTTTTTGTGACCAGTCAAAAATGTGAGGTAAAGCGTCAGGTACTGAATGATAATTACAACAAAGATATTAATGAGTTTCTTGGTTTTCTCCGAAATCCGGATGTTTTAAATACTAACCGAAAAACATACAGTGAATATGCCCGCTCAGCGTATAGTTTGTATAAGCTTTTGGTTGAGCCCTTTGCCGATGAAATTCAGGGCTACCGGTTGATTTTTATTCCGGATAATAAGCTGGCATACCTTCCTTTTGATGGGATGATTAGTTCTATGCCGGATACGACACATATGGATTTTCGTAAGCTAAATTATTTGATTAAAGATTATCCGATTTCGTATTCGTATTCAGCTACCTTGTTGTATCAATACTTTAAGAGTGACGTTCAGGCACCCAATAATCTTATTGCCTTTGCGCCTGATTATTCAAAAGGAGCGTCAGTAGATATTAATGCCATTCGTGATGGTGTCAGGGAAAACTTGTCTCCCTTACCAGGAGCAGAGGAAGAGGTGAAAGGGATTACAAAACTGATAACTGGTGATGTATTTGATGATTCAAAAGCAACAGAAAGCAATTTTAAAAAGGACGCCGGCAATTACGATATTTTGCATCTGGCCATGCACACCATTATTAATGACAGTTTGCCAATGTATTCAAAGTTGGTATTTTCACCGGAGAGCGACAGTATAAATGATGGATGGCTGAATACGTACGAAGTGTACAACATGAAACTGAAAGCCCGGTTGGCTGTGTTAAGCGCCTGTAATACCGGTTCAGGAAAGTTACGAAAAGGTGAAGGTGTTGTCAGTTTGGCCCGGGGATTCTTGTATGCCGGCTGTCCAAGTATTGTGATGACTCTATGGAATGTTGAAGATGTTTCCAGCGCCAAGCTGATGATCGATTTTTACAAATATTTGCTGAAGGGATATTCAAAAGATGAAGCCTTGCGAAAAGCCAAACTTGATCATCTGGCGAATGCCGATCCGTTAAAAGCCCATCCCTATTATTGGTTAGGATACGTTCTGGTTGGTGATCAAACACCTCTATTTAGTACTAAAGTCCCATACTTTATCGGTTTAATCATTGTATTGTTATTTGTGGTTATAGGGGAACGATTCTGGGTGGAAAGAAGAAAGAACAGAAGACGAATGAAAGGATAAAAAAAGCCCCGTCGCAACGGGGCTTTTTATTTGTTAAAGATTTTCGAGAAAATAATCACTTACCTTTCGCATCAGATGAACACGATCAATCCCGCGGACATTATGCTCTGATGTGGGATATACAAAGAAATCCACCTGTTTTTGCTGTTTGATACACTCGCGTATAAATTGCATACTTTGCTGCATCACAACAGTTTGGTCCTCTGCGCCATGAATTAGCATCAGTTTTCCTTTCAGGGCAGAAACATGATTCAGCATGTTGCACTCTTTGTAACCTTCCGGATTTTCCTGTGGGGTGTCCATATATCGTTCGCCATACATCACTTCATACATTTTCCAATCGACAACGGGGCCACCGGCAACTCCTACTTTAAACACTTCGGGATGACGGAGCATAAGGTTTAATGTCATGAAACCTCCGAAGCTCCATCCATGCACGCCAATTCTGTTTTTGTCGACATAAGGAAGTGATTCAAGATATTCGATACCTTTCATTTGATCGGCAGTTTCATTGATTCCCAGATGGCGATGTATTACATCTTCAAATGCCGCTCCTCGGTTGTCTGAGCCTCGGTTGTCAAGAGTAAATGAGATGTAACCTTTTTGTGCCATATAATACTGCCAGAAGCGTGCATCGTTGTGCCAGGTATTTCGAACAAGCTGTGCATGTGGTCCGCCGTATACATACACAATGACAGGATATTTCTTTGTTGAATCGAAGTCGGCCGGTAGTATCATACGGCAATACAAATCCGTTTTGCCATCGGCTGCTTTAATAGTGAAAATGGTGTTTTTCCCAAACCGGAAATCCTTTAATGTGTTGTCAGCTGTCAACAGGTTGTGAACCACTTTGCCTTTGTTGGTAATCAGGTTTGTTACCCTTGGAACATTTTTGCTTTGGTAGGTATCGAGCAGGTATTTACCATCGTTGCTTAGCAATGCCTGATGTGTACCTTCCGCAGTTTCGAGACGTGTCACTTTCCCGTCGCTTAGCTGTACTTTGTATATATTTCTGTCTATCGGACTCACTTTCGTGGAAACGAAAAACATGAACTTTTCGGCCGGATCGAATCCGAGAATATCGGTCACTTCCCAGGGCCCGCTGGTAATTTGTCTCAGCATTTTCCCTGATGTATCATACAAGTAAACATGAAAATATCCATCTCTTCTGCTCCAGCGATAGAAATGATTGGGATTTGTTTTTGAAAAAATGATGGGATGCAGCGGTTCAACATAGGTATCGCTGGTCTCTTCGTACAATGTTTTAACAAAATCGCCTGTAACCGCATTGTACTGATTTAGTTTCATATGGTCCTGATCCCTGTTGAGTTCTGCAATGTAAATGTACTTTTCGGCAGGACCCCAGCTAATGTTTGTCAAATAATGATCCAATGGTTTGCCTGTTTTCAGGAAAACCGTTTTCTGTGTTTTACAATTATATATGCCCACGGTCACGTGATGGCTCTTCATTCCAGCCATCGGGTATTTTACCGGTTTTAATTCTGCTTCTCTTGTCATAAAATCGACAATCGGGTAATCCTGTACCATGGTTTCATCTTTGCGGTAGAATGCGAGCAGATCGCCTTTGGGAGACCAAAAAGTTCCTTTGGTAATACCAAATTCACGCCTATGAACGTATTGACCATTAACAATTCCGGGATTTTGATCATCTGTAAGGGCCGTCATTCCATTTGCATCGGCAATCCATAAATTATTGTCTACGGTGAAGGCGACTTTTCGTGAATTCAGGTTAAGATCGGCAAACTTTCCATCGGGTTTGATGGAAATAGTTTCGGTGATGCTTTGTGATTTGATTAGGTAAAGGTTAAAATGATTACCGTTTGTGAACAGTATTTCATCCGGATTTATCCAGGATATAGTCGGAAAATGCGTCAATGTATCCTGGCCGGCCTGTCTTAAAGCCTTGTTAATTTGGATGGTTGAAGTATATTCAACTTCTTTTCCCTCTATATTTCTCCCAATTAACATATGTTTTTCAACATATGCATAGGTGTCTTTACTGTTTTTGACCCATGATAGTTGGTGAAGTTGCGCTGGATTGTATTCCAGGTATCTGCCCAGGATGGCATCTTCAAGTGTTAATTCCTTTGTTTGCGCAAAAGTCGTGGCTCCAATAAATAAAAATGCCACAAGAAGTTTTAATGTTTTCTGCATCAGTTATCTTTTTTACATGTATATGTTGAATAAAAAAATTTCATTTTGGCACATAAAAATAGAGAAACTTCCGTTTTTACTTTGACTGGGTACCAGATTGTCTGTTTGTATATTGGAATTTTTTATCTAAAATTGTTGTAAGCATGAACTGAGAAAACTAAATCTTCCTTTTTTGATCGTTTCTTTTGGCTTATTTTTCAGGGGAAACGAAAAAAAATGAAAAAAAATTCAATTTACCGGGTTACCTTTTGAGTTGAAACCGTATTAACTATTGAAAATGATAAATTACACGAACGAAGAACTCCTGAATGGGATTCTGAGGAACGACAATGTAATCCTGCAATACATTTACAAGAACTTCTACTACAAGGTTAACTTCTACGTGAAGAAGAACAGTGGTAATGATGAAGATGCCAGTGATATTTTTCAAGAGGCCATCATCGTCATATACCGTAAGCTTAAAGCCAGTGACCTGGTTTTAAACAATGCTTCTTTCGAAACGTACCTCTACTCGGTATGCAAAATCCTCTGGCTTAAACATCTGAATAAGAAGAAAGCTGAAAGGGATATGGTGCTTGATAACGCCGGCCTATCAGATGAGGAATACGACTATAACATCGTAGAAGTAGCTGACAAAAACGAACGGTACCGGTTGTATCAGAAGCATTTCCAAATGCTTGGATCCGACTGTCAAAAGCTGTTACAGCTATTCTTTGATAAAATACCGTTGCGGCAAATTTCCCAAATGATGGGATATAAGAGTGAGAAGTACGCCAAAAAACGCAAGTTTAAGTGCAAGGAGTACTTGATCACCAGTATCAAGCAGGATTTGAATTATAAAAAACTGATTGAAGATGATACCTGAAGTAAATAAATATGAGTTGGTCGAGATGTACCTGGGTGGTGAATTGACGGGAGACCAACTCAATGCGTTCCGGACGCGTCTGGTCGACGATCCTGAACTGGCTGAGATCCTCAAGCTGAGCCAGGAGATCGAAGACGCAATGAGCGAAAAAGACGTGATGGAACTGAGAGGTAATCTGCAAAACATTTCTAACTCCTTCGATTTAAACGAAACCTTCTCCCCGGAAATTTCAGAAGCCTACTTCGGTCTGGCTGAAGAAATCGAAGACATTACAGACCTCAATCTGGACGATGAGGAACTTAATTCTTACGGTAACTCTCTCCAGAAACTGCATTTGCAGAACCACAAAAAAGCCTCCAAGGAAACTGTTCATCAAGTTTATAAAAACGAAGCAGAACCGGTTAGTGATAACGAATCAGGTGAATTCTCGGAAGCAGACGAGTTGCTCTTCCATGAAATTCAGGATGCCGTTATGGAAAAAGATATTATGGAGCTGAGGGCTAATATCCAAACAATAGCCAAACACATGCCAGCCCATAACCGGTCTGTCGAAGAAATTGAAGAATACGTCTCTGGAAATCTTTCCGACAAGGAAATGGAAGCACTCGAGCTTGATGCCGAAACTAACATGGATTTGGCCAACGATATCCAACTGTTTCACGAAGTGAACGAAGCGATTGGCGAAGAAGATATCATGGAACTTCGAGCTGCACTGAATATCATCAGTGAAAACGAGAGCTCACATGCCCGACAATACGAGGAGATTGAAAGCTTCCTGTCTGACGACCTGGACAACATAAGTCTGGCATCATTCGAAGATGAGTTGGCCATGAATCCAGATTTGGCGGCGGATGTGAAACTCTTCCGTGAAGTGGATGAGGCCATCGGTGAGAAAGATGTGATGGAACTCCGTGCGTCACTTCAAAATATCAGGAAGGCGGAAGAAAATGAGAAGAACCGTGAGGTGCGAGGTATCAGACCACCAAAAACACAACGAATTTTGTGGTACACCGTTGCAGCATCCATTGTGCTCATTCTTGGAATTGCCAGTTTTGTCAGAAATCAGTCATATTCTAATCAGGAAATCTACCGAGATTACTATCAAACCTATAAAGTTGGTATTTTCCGGTCGGCTGATAATTCGACTGATAATCTGATGACCGATGCCATGAAGCAGTTTAATGAATCGAATTATGATGTAGCATTGAAATTGTTCCACCAGGTGTTGGCAAACAACGAAAATAATCCGGCAGTGAACTTTTATGTAGGCGTTGCTTACCAGGAAAAGAAAGATTACACGAAGGCCATCCAGTCATACACCAAGGTGGTGAAGCATAATGACAACCTCTTTACGGAACAGGCTCAATGGTATATCGGATTATGTTACCTGCAGCGTGAAGACAAAGATGAAGCATTGAAAATCTTCAGGCAGATTGCATCCAGCGATGGTTACTATGCCTCGCAAGCTACAGATATAATTAAGAAACTTGACTAGAATATTAAATACAGAGCCGGGAGGTAACTCCCTCCTGCGCTCTTCCGAAAGGAAAAATATCATCGATAATCAGTTAAAAAATATACTTACAACAGGGTTTTAAATAGGTTTTTAGAATTTTGGTTAAACAACACAACACTTTTAATTTCTTAGGTTAAACAACACAGCGTTCTTAATAATCTTTTATGGTTATTCAAATTATGTTCCTTAGTAAACGTGAGTTTACAATCCTTGTATCCATAATTTTTTCATGTTCCCTACCGTTCCTTGCAAGTCGATAATGCATGTTGATTATGGATACTTTCCTTTGCATATTACAACTATCTATTACATATTGAGGAGATTATTAACAGGTTAAGCCCGGTTCCCAACCGGGCTTTTTTGTGTCTGCTTGCGAAACGGGATGGGAGGTTGCTACAATAATTGAGGGACTAATAGTAGGGTAATATTTCAGGACGTCGTCCAAGGAAATCCTGAAATTCGGATTTTGGTTGCCCCAGTGCTCTGAATGTCCATGGATGCATGTCGGGAGGAGTAATGGGGAACCAACTCAAACGAAATTCAAAAGTATTGATTACCAAAGATTCATTACGAATGCGCAACCCGAGTCCAACCCCGGCGTAAAAATCCTGATTAAGAATGAACTTTGAATTGTCTCCAATGAAACCAAAATCTGAGAAAAAATATTGCGCAAACCGAAAACCGTAAAACTGAGAGCGGAGAAAAGTGACCGCTTCCATATTAACCGTCAGTTTTTGACTTCCCCTCACTTCGTCGGATTTAAATCCACGGATGCCCCACTGGTTATTTAATGTCAGATATTCCTGGTCGAAGTGATTTCGTCCCATGATGTACCGAACATTGATAAACTGTCTGAAACGATGGCCATTGATGTTGTACAATCTGGAGAAGAAATCTCCTTCGCCTAAAAAGGTGCTTTGCTCGAAACGGGAACGATTAAAGAAACTACCGGCACCCAGTCCAAAACGCAAATAGCTGTAATCAGCTAGTACCATCCCTTTTGAATAATATAGGTGAAAGTAGGGACGATTGTAAAGCTCTCCGAAATCGTAGCCCGACATCAACTCCAGGTAATCTCCATACGGGATATCTTCCGTAATTCCATATCCATAAACCAAATTATTCCTTTGCAGAAACCTTCTGCTGTAAGCAACTGAGCCCAGGATTAACTGATGGTTTTGGAAAAGCTGATTGTTTTGTTCTGATACGGGTGGGCGCTCAAAAAACTTCTGGCTAAAAAATCGTCCGGTAACAACAAAATTTCCTCCTGTCGGATTTTTTTTTCGTCCGGCAAAGGCATGACCGTACCATGCATCGAGATCGAGAAAGCTGACAGTTGTATCAAGCTTCATGATTCGATCATCCGATAAATAATTGAATCGGAATACCCGGTCAAAAGAAACGCCTCCAGCATTCTCGGTTTTGGTGGTCAGGAATCTTTTTTCGAACATCACCGAAACATCATTTTTACGGTAGGTATCTTCATACCGAAAGGCACCGTTAATAAATTTCCCGCCGATGTTATTGATTCCGTAAAATCCGTGAAAACCTACTGTAGGATAAGTGTTGGTATGATAAACCGTCCCGATAGAGAATTCATGACCCAAACCAAACATGTTCTGGTTGAAGAGATCGAATCTTCCGGACTTATTTCCATTGATATCCAAAAGAAATCCCCACGAAAAATTATCCTTTGTGACCAGCAAAACATCAACGATTTGTGAATTCAATTGATCGGGAATAAGGATAATGGATACATCTTTAATGTATGGAAGGTCACGAATCAGCTTTTCGTTTTCTGCCATTGTTCGCGGATCGATAATATCACCTGTTTTGAATAATAGGTTTTTTCGCAAAATACTTTCGCGGGTATTGACGTGAATATTATTACCGGTTTTCGCCAGCCAATTGTCTAGAACAATAGTTGTATCCTCGAGGGATGGGCCGAACACATCAAGCTGTTGAAATCGGATTCGTCCGATTCTCTTTCCTGCAAAAGGTTGAAAATATTGTTCACTGTTTACTTCAACCTGTGATTTTGCCGCCTGTGGAGATGCAATTAACCATCCGTAAAGATACCTGGCCCAGAAACTGCGCTCGGAGTGTATCCGAAGGGAATCGTAAAATGCCTTTGTATTCGAAGCTAATGATGCACTGTCCCTGGTTTCTGTCCCTGGTTTTTCCGTTTTCCCGTCTGCTGATTCTACGATTCTCTTTCTTAAGGGCAGCGGGGTAATGAGTGTATCTGAAACAACTTTTAATTTCCGGAATCGTCCGTTCATGTTTTTATCTGGCACCGAGTCGCGTCTGTATTCTTGCCTTATGTGTTTCTTTTTGAGGAATAACTTCCTGTTGTTTGTTATTGAAAATACTGGTTCTCCATTAAAGGAAACAGATGCGACCGTGATTTGAAATGGCATCATTATGATGATGATAGACACTCCAATCTGAAAAAGCAGCTTATTATGATATTTAGAATCGCGTGTTCTCAATTTTTTCGGGGTCTGATAGGTTGAACTGGTAAAATCTAAACTACAATACTCCGCTGAATCCCTTGTTTTAAGTGCTGTTAAATATTGTTAAACCAAGTTACGTTATGTTTTTCAGGTATCGAAATTTTATAATTTCGGATTTGCAAGTTCAAAATAGGGTGTGAAATTATGGATATTATCGTTGAGCAGGTGACCAAAATATACGGTACGCAGAAAGCGGTTGACAACATCTCATTTAAGGTGAATACCGGAGAGGTGTTGGGATTTTTAGGACCTAACGGCGCCGGAAAAACAACCACAATGAAGGCGATTACCTGTTTTCTGGCTCCCAATGAAGGTGACATTACGGTGGGAGGACTATCTGTCAGGGATAATCCTGAAAAGGTGAAAAGCCTGATTGGTTATTTGCCCGAGAATAATCCACTTTATCAGGAAATGCAGGTGATAGACTACCTGGCTTTTGTGGCTGAATTGCAAGGCGTCGCCAAAGAAGACATTCCTGTACGGATTCGGGAGATGATTAAAATTTGCGGCCTGGCAGGTGAAAAATACAAAGATATACGTGAGCTTTCGAAAGGATACAAACAACGGGTCGGGTTGGCTCAGGCATTGATTCATGACCCGGAAGTATTGATTCTGGATGAGCCGACATCTGGTCTCGACCCCAATCAGATTGCTGAAATCCGTGATTTGATTAGGAAAATAGGACGGGAAAAAACTGTCATTCTTAGTTCCCATATTCTGGCTGAAGTGGAAGCCACATGCGACCGAATTCTCATCATTAATAAAGGACGGATTGTTGCCAACGGCACTCCCGCCGAATTGAGAATGCGAGCCCACGGAGATGAGATTCTGAAAGTGAAGATCGCAGGCGGCGAGACGGAAGATATTTTTGTTGCGCTGGAAGATATTGGGACCATCCGTTCTGTAGCCATCATGGATAATTTACCCGGTTATTTTGAGATTCATAGTCACGAGAATGAAAACTCGGCCCATCCCATTTTTGAGATGTGTGCGCAAAATCATTGGTACATCGAAGAATTAACTCCGGTAGAAACCAGGCTCGAAGATATTTTCCGTGAAGTAACCATGAATTAGCCTGAAGAATGATGCACAATAAATTCAATCAAAAAAATATGGCACGATGAGTAAAACATGGACCATTGTCAGACGAGAGCTGCAATCGTTTTTCGATTCACTGACGGCTTATATCATGTTGGTCGCCTTCTTGGGGTTCAGTGGATTTTTCACATGGATATCGGGAAACGATGTGTTTTTTGTTGGGCAGGCAAGTTTGCAATCGTTCTTTAATATTGCTTACTGGACACTCTTTTTCTTTATCCCTGCGCTCACGATGCGGCAGTTGGCCGAGGAGAGAAAAACAGGTACACTGGAAATGTTGCTGACAAAACCAATTTCCGACTGGCAAATTGTATTGGGTAAGTTCCTCTCCACACTGATTCTTATTGCCATTGCCTTGCTGCTGACATTTCCATATTATTTTACCATTTGGAGTCTTGGCCCCATCGATCACGGTGCCGTGATTTTGGGATACGTCGGATTGTTACTCATGAGTTCAGCCTATATCAGCATTGGCTTGTTTGCCAGCAGCGTCACCAATAATCAGATTATTGCTTTCCTGATGGCATTAATGATCGGCATTTTCTTTCATGTAATTTTTGGTATCCTGGCATCAACGCTGACTGGTGCATCCGGCTCGGTGTTTGATTACCTGAGTATGTCGACGCATTTCAGTGCCATTTCCCGTGGCGTCATCGATTCAAGGGATATTATTTATTTTCTTTCCATTGTTCTTATTGGTCTCACAGCTTCCGAAGCAGCATTGGCAAAGCGTAACCTGAATTGAATAAGCGTATCATGAAGAGCAAAAAATTACTATTACCATATTTCCTTTTGTTTGGCGGCGTTTTGATTCTGCTGAATATTCTGGCTAACCGGTTCTTTTTCCGAATCGATTTTACAGATGATCAGCGTTACACTCTGAGCGACGCCACGCACTATATCATCAATCATCTGGACGATCCGGTTACCGTGACGGCTTATTTCTCGGATGATTTGCCACCGGATATCAGTCGTGTGAGGACCGATTTTAAAAACCTGCTTCAGGAATTCCACAGTGCATCGCACGGAAAGGTTACTTATGAATTTGTCTCTCCCAATAATCCGGATACGGAACAACAGGCAGAGGACGCAGGTATTCAACCGGTCGTTATTAATGTCAGGGAAAAAGATCAGGCTGTTCAGAAAAAAGCTTATCTGGGCGCAGTGGTTCATTTTGGAGATAAAACGGAAGTGATACCGTTTTTGCAACCGGGAGCCGGAATGGAATATGCACTTGCATCAGCCATTCGTAAACTTACCGTGAAGGACAAGCCTGAGATTGGCCTTATACAGGGAAATGGAGAACCGGCTATGTATGAATATCCGCAAGTGATGCAGGCGTTAAATGTGTTGTACGATGTGCATAATGTTACGCTGAATGATTCGGTTTACCTGGGGAAATATAAAACGTTGGTTTTAGATGGTCCCAGGGACAGCATTCCTCAGGAGCAACTCAAATTACTCGATAATTATTTGGCTCAGGGAGGTAACCTGTTAGTGGCTTTCGATCGGGTAAATGGTGAGATGGAACGTTCAATGGGAGTTGCTCTGAATACCGGCCTTGAAACGTGGCTTTCAGGAAAAGGAATAGATGTGGAGCCGAGTTTTGTGACTGATGCCAGTTGTTCGACCATTTCACTTCGTCAGCAATCTGGTTTGTTTAGTTTTTCAACTCAACTGCAATTTCCGTATCTGCCTATTATCACCACATTCGCCAATCATCCGGTAACAAAAGGACTGGAAGCAGTCTTTCTGCAGTTTGCCAGTCCGATGAAATACACCGGTGATTCGACGCTGACCTTTCTGCCGCTGGCAAAAACTTCACGCATGTCTGGGAAACAGCGCACCCCGGTTTATTTCGATATTCAACATCACTGGACGGACAATGATTTTCCACTCTCCAATGAAGTCGTGGCCGGTTTGCTAGAAGGAAAAATTTCCGGTCCGGCAAATGCACGTATGATCGTGATTACTGATGGTGATTTTGCGGTGAATGGTTCCGGACAATCGGCCCGCCAGTTACAACCCGATAACATCAACTTTTTTGTGAATGCTATTGATTGGCTTTCGGACGATACCGGCCTGATCGATTTGCGTACCAAGGGAATTTCATCCCGGCCGCTGGCCAAAATTGAAGACGGAAAGAAATCCTTCCTGAAATACTTCAACTTCCTGTTACCCATTTTAATTATCATTATTTACGGTGTTTTTCGCGCACAGCGGAGAAGGTGGATACGCATCAAAAGAATGGAGGATGACTATGTTTAGGATAATCGGAATACGCTTGCTGGCTGTTGTGTTTGCGGTGCTGCTGGTTGCAGTTGTATTGGTGAAAATTGAAGATAGCCGAAAAGGCGAACGGACCTTCAACAGTGAGTTGACCAGTTTTTCGGTGGACAAAGCAACGGCTATAGAATTGACACCGAAAAGCGGGCATGGTGTGATGTTACGGTTTGAGAAAAATAACAACCGGTGGTCGATCGTTCAGGGAGGGAAGATTTTAAAAGCCGATGACAATACTGTGACACGGATGTTATCGGCCCTTAGTCATCTCAAGGCGCGTAGTTTGGTTTCTTCATCATCGAAAAATGAAAAGGAGTATGAAGTAACGGATTCACTGGGAATCCGTGTAGTGGTTTATAACGGAAAAGAAAAACTGACTGATCTGATTCTGGGAAAATTCGCTTACTCGAAACCACATAATCTGACGACTTATGTCCGACTAATTCCCGGAAGCAATGTGTATGCGGTGGAAGGTTACCTTCCTATGCTTTTCAACCGGAAGCCGGATGAATTTCGTGATCACCGCCTGGTGCACATGGTAACCAGTGATATGAAGAAACTGGTTTTTTCATATGCTGATGGGAAATCTTTTACTCTTGAGGATGCGGGCGGTAAGTGGAAGGTGAATGGAACTCAGGCTGATTCGTCCAAAGTTGCCGGATATCTGCAAAGAATTGGTAATCTGAAAGGAACCGCTTTCGCTGAAAAGAGCGAGGTGAATTCGGCGCCTGTGGCAACACTTGACATTACCCGGGATGATGAACAGCCCATTGTCACGGTAACAGCTTACCGTGATGGTAACGAGCAATTGGTAAAATCGTCTCAGAATCCATCGGCTTTGTTCAATGACAAAAAAGTATATGACACTGTATTTGTACAGGAGAATTATTTTAAACCTTAATATTTTTTTGATTGAACCTTTATACATTTTAATGCAAGGGAAGAGAGAGTTTAACCGCTCTCTTTTCTTTTTCCCGGAAACGGATTTTACTACCTTGCTACCGAAAAACTACCTGACATCGCAATGAAAAAGATTAACAAATACTCGCTACTGATGATGTTGGCCATGACATGGGTAACAGTTCCTGTTTTGGCATCGAAATCTGCTGCTTCGGTAGATTCAATGAACTGCCGGAATGTGGTTGAACAAATCAAACAGCATGTTACCTGTGCATGGAATGAGGGAAAGACAGTCGACACTTTTAAAGCTGGCAATCCCGATGAAAAAGTGACTGGTATTGTAACAACCATGTTTGCCACAATGGATGTGTTGCGTGAGGCTGTGAAGCAAAACTGCAATTTCATTATTGCTCACGAACCACTCTTTTATAATCATCTCGACGAAACTGACTTTCAAAAAGACGATCCGGTTTTTCTCGAAAAGTTGAAATACATCAACGACCATCACCTGGTGGTTTGGCGTTTTCACGATCACTGGCACCGTACCAGTCCCGACGGTATTTACGTTGGAATGATACGTCAGCTGGGATGGGCGAAATACCGAAAAGGTGACAGCTACATTGTTTTCGAATTTCCTGAAACTACATTGAAGGTGTTTGCCGAACAATTAAAGGAAAAATTCCCTCAAGGAGTGATTCGGGTTGTAGGAAATCCGGATATGAAGCTCACTGGTGTGGGGTTGGCAGTGGGCGCTCCCGGACCAGCCAGACAAAGGCAATTGCTCAATCGGGATGATGTACAGTTAGTGATTAGTGGGGAAGCTCAGGAGTGGGAAACCCCCGAGTATGCGATCGATGCCACACAGCAGGGCAGGAACAAAGCTTTTATCATGATGGGGCATATGCTTTCGGAACAGGCCGGCATGGACTATTGCGCCGAATGGCTCAGTGGTTTTATTTCCGGGATTCCCATCAAATATGTACCCAATAAACAACCTTACTGGACACCTCGATAATTTCAGAAATAAGATGATAGATCAACTGGCAGTAATTTTTGACATGGACGGGGTGCTGGTCGACAGCGAGCCGTGGCATTACAAAGTGGAGGAGCTCATTTTCGAGGAGTTGGGGATTGAAGTGCCCGATAAAGTGCACAAGATTTACCTTGGGATGGCAGCCGATTTGATGTGGTCGGACCTGAAAAAACGATATGGTTTGAAGCAGTCGCTGGAAGAATTGGTGCAGTACGATGAAGAGTTTCGCATAGGGTTTTTTAATGATCTCGAAAATCTTCAGCCGAATCCCGGCGTCAGAAAACTACTCATCGAATTGAACGATGCAAATGTACCGGTTGGCATCGCCACATCTTCCGTTCCGGGCATTGTCGACATTATTCTCGAACAGTGTGGCATCCGCTCTTTTTTCGATGTGGTGGCGACAACCGTACAAGCCGGAAAAAGTAAACCTGCTCCCGATGTGTATCTTTATGCGGCCCGAAAGCTTGAGCACGAACCGTCCAATTGCCTCGTCTTCGAGGATTCTATGAATGGCATTCGTGCCGCGGTTGATGCCGGCATGACTTGTGTTGCGTTTCAGCCGGAGGGTGCCGTGCAGCATGATATTTCAGCTGCACATCATTTTATTACCGATTTCAGGCATGTTTCTCCGGAAATAATCCGCAGGTGGATGACCGATAAACAGTTTTCATGAGCAAACGCGAATTAAAACAATACCTCAGCGAGCTGACCAAGGAGCAGCTGGAAGAACAGATTCTCGATTTATACGGACGCTTCAAAGAGGTGAAAACCTTTTACGATTTTGCTTTCAACCCGCAGGAGAATAAATTGCTGAAGGAGGCAAAATGGCAGATATCCAAAGAATATTTCCCGGTAAACGGAAGAAAACCCAAGATGCGTCGTTCGGTAGCGCAGAAACACATCCGGAATTTTGTCCGGTTGGGAGTGGATGCACCAGTGATTGCGG
>ENA-ORXD01000893-ORXD01000893.1-sediment-metagenome-genome-assembly--contig:-NODE-893-length-30792-cov-10.046069_pt1 | contig 30792 bp, 16 predicted proteins | sample MGYA00237862_ERZ511471 | MGnify/ENA metagenome assembly ERZ511471 | reverse complement strand
ATAGGGTTTTGAGCAAAAAACGAAGCGCCCGGATCTGAGACATCTGGAGGTCGGGGGTTCGGATCCCCCTCGCAGCACTTTTACGGCATGTTTGAGTTCCAATTTTGAATTGCGACTTTTAAAAGGCTTCATTTGATATTGTGATCTTCGGTCGAGCTATATAACCCTGTCGATGGTGGGGGTTTGTGTGATCCCTGGCGCGCATGGGGCGGTGTCTGAGGGTGTGAGGGCTGATTGAGACTGCACTTGAGAAAATCAGCGAGCCAGGGTGCAATTTCTGACTGGTTGTCTCAGACTCACATTTCGCACGTCCTTTTTCATGAACAGTAATTATCGTACTGCCTCCCGGGCGATCCCGGAATCTTTCTCAACTCCTCGTTCAGGTTCGTCACCCGTTTCATCCTCCTCCCTTCCTCAACCGCTACATATTCCCTCACTCTCCGAAACGAGAAGACTCAGAGGGTGAATTTTTCGAAATCCTCAAGTACTCTTGGAGGGGATCGACGTTAGCATAGTTTGTTTGGGATTGTGTTTTTCGAAATCCTCTGCAGGAATAAAGAGCTAAATGGGACGATTGTAGTATCGAACAGATTAACTCTATAAGGTTGATATAGAGTTTCGTTGACACTGTCTTTGCTCCTTGGGTTTTAGTTGGTCACATACACAAGGAACAACCATTTTTAGAAATCTCTGTCTTGTCATGGGATCAGTCTACCTGAAGGTTTCACCAAAGCCATATTGATTATTTTTTGGAAAAAATAGTCTTTCAAAAAGTATATTTTAAAATTAAAGAAATATAATTGCATATTATGACGAGACACTTCAGTGGAGACATAATGACTACTGGTGCTGATTTTCTACTGAATTACTTGGAGAGATACGATGGCCTCTGAAGAGAACGAATTGTTCCTCATATTAAAGGATCTGATGAAAAAATTGATAGATCAGCAGAATTTGTCATCCTCTCTCAATTTTACAGACAGAACTCTGATGCTAATGGCCCGTGAACGCCCGTGCGATCCGGAGAGTTTCCGAAAGATCAGTGGTGTCGGCAAATATAAATTAGGGATATTCGGCCCCGATTTCATCCTGGCGATCAGGAACTTCGTACATGAGAAAGAAACCTCACATGAGAATCAAACTCATACCTCCCAGTGTAATGATCAAGAAATACCACCATCTGGAGAAAGTCTGCAAAATATATCTGAACTTCCTAAAGATAGAAATTGGCTGAATATTCTGCAATATCACAGGGAGATCATTGAGAAGAGTGCGGATGATTTTTTCTCGATTAATGCTATTGATTATAAAAGATACGCTCTCCTAAAGAATTTCCAGCCGCACTCTTTCACCGGCCCCTGGGAGATCCCTATTGATGGCAGTCTGAGAGATTTTCTGGATGAACAACAGTCAGACGAAAACTCCAGGCACCTGATGCTTGGTTGTCTTTCCTGGACTGGCAAGAAAAAAGACGGTGATTCCTGGAAATATCGATTAAATCCGATAACTTACCTTGATGTAAGAGTTGAGGAGAGACCGGATGACTCTATCTGTGTCATTCCTGATGCATTAAAATGGGAGTTCTCCCCTCTGGTTGAGAATAAACTGAGGCAATTATGCTATCGTTCTGACAAGGGGCTGCATGAGTCACTCCCTGATTTTATCAGAGAAGCAGAGGAAAGGCACAGCAAGAATGGGGGCAGTCTCTGCAGTTCATTGTGTACCAAACTAATCAATGAAATACCTGTGCTAAAGGAAGTCTTAGATACCAACCAAAAAGAATGGATCCTCTTTGCCCCCCCGGACTCATACACTTTTTCTAAACATCTCATCGAGGATTATAAGGAAATAGAGAGACGTTTACGTGATAATCCGGAGGACATCGGAGGACTGAGGCTCCTTGGGGGATCCGCATCTGAAATTCCTGGAGAGAAAGAGAGCGTGCTTCCTGTTGTTCCCTTAAACAACGAACAGCAGATGGCCATATCTTTTGTTTTGTCCGGAAAACCTGTGAATGTTATCAGTGGCCCCCCTGGATGCGGAAAAAGTCAGGTGGTTGTATCACTGCTGGTCAACAGCTGGGCGCGGGGCACGTCTGTACTTTTTGCAAGTAATAACAACAAAGCTGTGGAAGTAATCCATGAACGGATAAACAGCATCGAATCCAACAACCCTCTTCTTCCTGTTGCCCTTAAAGCCGGGAAGGAAAACAATATCTGCGAGGGTCTCAGGAGGATAAAAGACGCCGTTACAACTTACAATCCCGGTAACGAGAGGAAGGTACAGGATTTAATTGAGAAGCAGAAGACACTGGAAAGAGAGAAGGATCGGTATAAGGACTATATCAAAACCGGGGTTCCCCAGCAGATTGAGGAATCACTCTTTTCCGCATTTGACGCATATGCCAAGGCAGTTGAGATCAGACATGAACTTGACAGGACGTATGAATCGTACAGATCATCGCTGCAAGAGATTGGCTATTTGACGCCGCCTGAAGAGTTCATGGAAAATCTTGCCAGATTAGAGAACTGGCTGGATGCGATACCCAAATACAAGCAGGAGATCGAGAATAACAATAAAAAACGTGAGCAGTACCTGAGAGAGGCCGAGGATATAAATAGAGATCTCGGAAATATTCTCGAAAAACTTGAATTGGAGCCAGAAATGATCAACTGGCCTGTTCTACAGAGGAACCAGGACGAGCCCGAAGAAATTCTCAAATGGTATGGGAATTATAAATCCATTCTCTCCAGACCTCTTGAAAAGGCCATCATCTCCAATGATGTAAAAGAGGAGTACAGGGTATGGTCGGGTAAAGAAGAAGCAGAAATGTGGGCTGACAGTGCAAGACTTCTGATAAACAAGATCAATACCACCTGTCAGGGAGAGTCTGAGACTATTAAGAGGCTTCAAGGGATACATGAAATCTACGAAAATACAAAAAAGACAGTAAATGGTCATGGCATCTCATATAATGTACATCTAGACTCTGGCCTTCTTGAAAACTGGATGGCGGAATACAAGGAATATTCCATGCTCCAAAAGGGTATATTTCCTAATCCTTTTTCCAGAAGAAGTAAACTTGATAAGGACCTTAGAGGCCTCGAGAAGCAGATCTTCCTGCAACTTCCAGTTTCCATACAGCGCAACATCGGGACCCCAGATGACCGGTCACGCGTGACGTTGTCTAACATTGTAGAAGATACCCTGAGGTGGCTTGATGCCAGACAGCAGTATGAGGACTCGGCAGCCGAGTCTGCAAGGATCGGATCCGTTTTTTCACACCTATGTCTGGACCTGAAAGGACTGAAATTTTTCAGCCCACCCACATGCGATACAGACATCGCCGCATGGAGAGGGATCGCCGATGGGATCTCCGAAAAAATCGATCTGGCAAAGAGAGCAGCTGTGGCATGGGAGGCGCAAAGAGCGGCACAGACAGAACTTGAAAGTTTAACGGCACTTGCGTCAGATTTTGAGACCCTGGCCCTGGGCAACCCCATTAAGAAAGCATGGGTCTCGGGGAACGGCAGGGAATTCTCTGATTCTGTCAGAGCACTGATCTCTCATCTGGACGAAACCACCCTGTCAAAAGCGAGGGATTCACTGTATTCAAATGATCTCGAGTCATTTGTCGACGTATGGCGCAACTTGCTCTCACTTATGGACAAGTACAGGACACTCCAGCAGATTATTGACGGTATCCCGACAGAGAAAGATAGTATCCACCACTGGTGGCATGAAGAACCCTTTAATAAAGTTGAATACAGCGACCATAGCACGTTCCCCGAGGATGATTCGTATCTGCTTCATCTGGAAACATGTCGGGAGTGGGCTGAAGGATGGAAGAAATATTCTGAAAATCTACTCCCCACCAGAGAGAAAAGATGGAATGAGGAGCTTGAATGGGCTCGAAACCGGATAAAAAGTGCCTGTGAAAAGATCCCGCACGAAAAGGAGAAAAGAGACATACTCGAGAAGATCCTGCCCGTCATCAGTGGCGGTGGTGGCAACTGGCCTCTACAAGAATGGCGTGCATTGTTTGAATCATTCAGGTCATCTGAAATCAATATCAGGATCGCAAGAATCGATCAGAAACAACAGGTTTTATCTTTTGAAATAGCAAGTGAAAGAAGAATCACAGATATCAGAGGTCTAACGGATAGTAAAAAAGATCTGGATAGATTGCTCCGCTGTTATGAGAAGAATAAGCGTGAAAGTTTCTCACTTCCTGCAGATCAAGCAGATCTTTATGGGGACTGTCTCCCTGCAGCCCCCATCTGGATTACAACATCCCTCTCGACCCAGTCAATCCCCCTGAAACCCGAGATCTTTGATATTGTCGTTGTTGATGAAGCAAGCCAGTGTGATATATCATCTGTTCTCCCTCTGATCTACCGCGCCAAACATCTTGCTGTGATCGGAGACCCAAAACAACTACCTGCAATTCCCAGGATCAGTTCAACTGTGATGGACAGTAGGATTGCAAAGAACCATGGTGTTGAGAATATGCCCGATCTGTTCAGGCATATAGGCAATGACCTCTATCACCTTGCCGAACAGTCTCTTTCTGATGGTTGTCAGGTGATCGACCTTCTTGAGCATTACCGCTCCCACCCTCTCATTGTGGGCTTCATAAACTTTGCAATATACAATAAAAAACTTGCAATTATGAGAGAAATTGAATGCTCAGAGGAGGATCTTGAGGATAATGGCATATTCGGGATAGATGTCGAGGGATATTGTTCCCGATCTGGAAAAAGCTGGCAAAATGATAAAGAAGCAAAAGCGGTTGCTGATCTTGTTGTGAATCTGATACATTCCCGGAAATATGATCCGAAATCGATCGGGATTGTAACCCCTTTCCGTTCACAGGAGTATAAAATTGGTAGAGAACTTGCTGAATTAGGTATTGAAGATATTACCATAGGCACGGCTCACACCTTCCAGGGAGATGAGCGCAGGATTATCATATTCAGTCCCGTGATGTCCAGAAGTATGACGCCTGAGGGAGTAAATTTCGTTCAGAAACCTGTAAATCTCATAAACGTCGCACTTTCCCGGGCAAAGGACGCATTATATGTGGTAGCCGACTACACTTTCTGCAAAAAATCAGATGGCATAATGGCCGAACTCATAAAATATATCGAGACGGTTAGTGTCCTCAGGAAATCTGCAAAAGAGAGTGGATATGAAAAATTGTATCTTTTCAGCCTGATGCTTGTTGAGGGCTGGAAACCCGAAGTCAATGCGCATATCGGTGGAATACATGTTGATTTTGCCCTGAAAGAAGGAGGAACGGCTCTTGCTGTGAATGTTGTGTATAGAATGGAGATATCTGAGGAAGAAAAAGCCCTGAACCACGAGAAATTGAAAAAGAATGGATATGATGTGATGGAGATTCGGGCACGAAATATATCAGATACGCCCAGAGAAGTAATCTCTGATATTAAAAAGAGGATCAATTTCTGAGTGTTCGCCAGAATTCCTTCAAACTGATTTTTGAGTGACCATGAAGCAAAAAGACTCTGATGACAAAACCTCCGGCCGGACTGCAGAAGAATGGTTTAAACGAGGCTATGATTCAACAGTTCCTGAAATAACAAGAGAGTGCTATGAAAAAGCCCTCAGTCTTGCCCCCGGCAACCCGGGATTGTGGGAGATCATGGGACTTGTGTGGTCTGATACAGAAGAGTTCAAAGAGTCCCTGACGTGTTTGAGCAGGGTATCAGGCCCCCTCTCCAACCACCCTGACCATTTGTGCAACCTCGGGTATGCACATTTCAGGTTGAAGAAGTATGAGGATGCCCTTGATTGCTATAAAAGAGCGATAAAACAGGAGAATCAGCACCGGCGTGCATGGGAGTTGTCCGGGGAACTTCTCTTCGAGACAGGCAGGGAAGATGATGCCTTTGAGTGCTTTAGAAAAGCAAAAAAATTCCCGCAACCGGATAATAATTTTATAGGAGAGTTGTACGCAGATATCATCGCCGGATTTGAAAAAGATTGCAATCCTCCTCTTGTTATTTCAGAGAACTCCCTGAACAGTATTGATGACTTCAGGATTTTCTCTGGGGGAGATGGAACATACTGGGGGGAGCATGAGCAAATGAAGGAGATCGTCTCCCTTCTTTCTGGTGCCCTTAAGGGTGGTTTGCTTGAGCCTCCTCTGTATCTGTTCTTTAATGTCAGGGTTGCAAACGGGGAGATTGACTGCTTGATTCTCCTTAAGCATGGCCCCGTGATCCTGGAACTGAAAAATTATCAGGGTAAAATTACGGGTTTGGAAAATGGGGACTGGACCGTACTTACAGATTCGGGCAGCACGGCGAGGGTTACGTCCAATGTCTTCAGGCAATGCAATAAACACCGGTTTGACTTCTATACGAAATACGAAAAAATTGCCCGGGATGCGTTCCCTGCAATCATTGAACATACCGGGCGTGGATCGTATTCCAACCTGATACTGATCCAGTCATGGGGGTATTTCAGACGTGGAAGCCGGTATGATCAGAGCCAGATTGCCGGAGACAAAGTACGTTCATGGTTTTCGGTCATCACTGGCGATGACCTGGTTGAGAGGCTGAAATATGTCAATGCCGGCTACACGCTGCTCAGAGCGGATATGGATGCGATGTCGAGGGGTCTGGGTCTGAAAGAACTATCTCCTGAGGAGTATGGGTGGTTTGGCATCAGAAAGGAAAAGGGTTCTTCTCCTGTACCTCCAGAAAGCGCCCTCTCCAGGGATCCCGCAACAATCGCTACCGCCGAAAGATCTCTCCTCTCCAACCCTGTTGAGGAGAGTTTATCCAGGGGGACTAAGAGAGATGATGGGTCTGCGGTAGCCCTATCCTATACCTGTGAATCTGCCGTGACACCTGGGGGGGTTCGGGGATCTGGTGCCGATTATGACTCACTATCCGCCACAAAAGAAGCAAAAGTACTTCCCTCTCTTCAAAATCCCCAGTCCTGGGGCTCTGCATATTATTGTAGCAATCTTATACTCACATACCTCGAATCCAACGATCTCAAAAATGCATACAAATACGTCGGCGACCTTGTAAGATATTCTCCAGAGGACATAAAGGAGGAAGTCATTAATCTCCACGCTCAGTTGGGTTGCAGGCTTGAAGGGGGCCTCTCTGACGTCCCCGGCGAACTTTTGGTAAAGGCCGATCTCATTCGGCATAAAATCATTGTATCAGAATATTAGGGGTTTTTTCCGGTGGGGAGCATCGGAAAATTATTATTTTATGAGGGAAGGCCCGGATCGTCCTGAGTGGATTTTTGTTGCTATAAACTTCAAAAATGTCCTGTCTCGCTGTCACCTTACTGTGGTGCAATCGGTTCACTGATTGAGAGCACTCGGATCTGTATTCTTATCGACAGCGACCCTGTCACCGAGTGAACGGTGTCGGCAGGACACACCAGATCGGGGGCAGGGTTCGGACAGCAGAAAAAAACCAGGACATGACTCTGAAAAACGTCATAGGAAGATCAGATATGGTATCAGGGAGGATTCTCTGTTCCTGGTCTGAATATGGAAGGAGCAGATAGATTCTGGACATGGGCCAGGAGGCGTTGATACTTTTCATTTTCGGGCTGGATCGAAAGGGCTCTTTCTAATGAATCGATTGCATCGGCATAACGGCCGAGATTTTGAAGTGCAACGCCACGATTGTACCACGCATCGTCATATTCCGGGTCCATTTCTAGAGCCCTGTCATAGGACGCCACGGCGTCAGCATGCCGACAGAGGTGTACAAGCGCACCGCCACGGTTGAACCACACGCTTGGATTGTCCCAGCGCATTTTGAGGGCTCTGTCGTATGATGCTACGGCATCATCATAACGGCCGAGGTTTACGAGTGCATCGCCGTGGTTGAACCACTCAAAAGCACGTAGCGGTTCAATTTCGTGGGCTTTGTCATATGACGCCAGGGCATCGATATAACGGCCGAGATTTCCCAGTGCAATGCCGCGATTGAACCACGCCTGGGCATATTCTGGATCAATTTCAATGGCTCTGTCATATGACAACACGGCCTCGGCAGGCCGAACGAGGTTTCTCAGCGCATCACCGCGGACTGTCCATGTACCCGCACATTTCGGATCAATTTCGAGGGCTTTATCACACGACTCCAGGGCCTCGGCATCACGAAAAAGGTATCCAAGCACATCGCCGCGGTTGCTCCACGCGCTGGCATCTTCCGGTTCAATTTCGAGGGTCCTGTCATATGATGCCAGGGCCTCGGCATAATGACCGAGGTTTCTCAGTGCATCACCGAGGATTTTCCACGCATACGCCGATTTCGGGTTAATTTTGACTGCTCTTTTATAGGACTTCAGGGCCTCAAATTCACGACAGAGTATGTCAAGCGCAATACCGTGATGGATCCATGCCTCAGCATTCTCCGGGTCAATTTCGAGCGCTTTTTCATATAAAACCACAGCATATTCCGGATCTGATCCGATGGCTTTGTCATAGGATGACAGGGCTTCGGCATACCGGCCAACTTGTTTCAGTGCATCGCCGCGGAGTTTCCACACATCCGCGTATTCCGGATCAATTTCGAGTGCTCTGTCATAGGACGTCAGGGCTTCGGCATAACGGTTGAGGTGTACAAGCGCATTGCCGCGGTTGAGCCATACCGCGGCATCTCCCAGGTATATTCCGAGCACTGTATCATATGACGCCACGGCCTCAACATAACGGCCAAGGTTTCTCAGTGCATCGCCCCGGATTTTCCAGGCATCCGCATCTTCAGGATCAATTTCGAGCGCTTTTTCATAGGATGCCGGGGTGTCAGCATAATGGCCTGCTTTGAAATGTTTAGATCCTGTCTGTAGTTCTGTATTCATTATCATCGACCTACTGAAACCCCATATCAGAACTCACATATTCGAGTGCCCGACCCGCACCTTGTGATCAATGATCCGGGCTTTTTCCATCAACTCACCCGGGATCTCGATCAGCCCCTCTTCCAGACGTAACCTGATCTGATCGATCAGTTGCCGCGTCCCCTCCCTGACATCGCCGCGAACATAATTGCTCAGGTCTGTTGCATACCGGTATGCCCCTCCGAGCTCTCCGATCTTGAGGTTGATCAGCATCAACTCGCTGCAGTACCGGGCCGAACGGCTGAAATCGTCCTTGAGGATGCTCAATTTCAGCGATTCAGCATAGGTAATATTCAGATACCCTGCCAGGTTGCGCTGGAGGTCGACGATCGATTGGTAGCGCAGGTCGGGGTTCTTGTTCAGGCACCTGAGAATGATCGGTTCGAGGTCTTCTGTCTCAGGGTCGAGATGAGTGGGCGAGAGGGGATCTGCTGTTGCGATCTTCATCCCAATCTCCACCATGTTCTCGCCGGTGAAGGGGAGGGCACCGCAGACCAGTTCATACAGGATTACTCCGAGCTGCCAGATGTCGGTCCGGGCATCTTTTTTTCCCCCGATGATCTGTTCAGGTGAGGCATAGCAGGGCGTGAACGAGGTCATTGTCGAGGACCTGGACTCGACCATCACCCTGCTCAGGCCCCAGTCGGCCACCTTCGGCACGCCGTCCTTTAGCATGATGTTCTGGGGTTTGAGGTCACGGTGGAGGATGGAGCGCGCATGGGCGTATTTAAGCCCTTCACAGACATTGAAAAGGATCCAGGCGGCCTCGTCGCATGCTATCGGTCGGTCCACTTCGCTAAGGGAAGAATCGCAGAATTCCATCTCAAAGTAGGCCACGGGCATGATATTGTAATCATAGACCTTGACGATATTTTCATGGTCCAGGGAGATCCAGTTCTGTATCTCGTTCAGGAAGGTCTTGCCGGTGCTTTCGTCCAGTGAGATGGGTACCTTGACAGCCACATCGGATCCGTCTTTCTTTTTCGCCCTGTAGACCCGTGCGAACCCGCCTTTGTTCAGAAAGGCGATCTCAGAATAGCGTTCGGCGAGTTCTGGCGGGAACTGTTTGGGTGCCAGGGATTGCGGGGTGAACCCGGCGACCAGGGAGGGCGAAGTGCTCCGGGGGGTGGATCTGCCTGCCGCCTGGTCGGCGACGTCAATCCAGAACTCTGCAGTCTGTGTGTAGGATCGATCCTGTGCATCAACGTACGTGAGAGTGATATCGAGAGGAACATGGCCGCCATGTTTCGGCCGCAGCGTTATTTTCATCTCTTTTGAGGCACCGGCATTGACAGAGCAGGTGCTGATGAGCCTGGTTTCGAATTCCTCCGAGAGCGTGATCCCTATGGAGCGGGCATCGCCCGTGCCAGAGTTGTGAAGGGTGGCTTCGAGATGCTGCCAGTCACCTAGCCGGAGAGCCATTGTCGAAAGTGCGAGGGAGAGATAGGGTTTTGGATCGTCCTTCACTAATTGAGCACGGAAGCGCTGATAATCATCATTATCAGGGTGAATTGCAAGGGCTCTGTCTAAAGAGTCGATTGCATCGGCATAGCGGTCGAGTTCTACAAGCGCCCTGGCGCGGCTATGCCACGCGAAGGCCCAGTCTGGGTCTATTTCGAGTGCTCTGTCATAGGACTCCACGGCATCTGCATACCGGCCGAGTTTTTCAAGCGCCTTGCCGCGGCTATGCAACGTAAGGGAATGTAACTCAACGTCCGCGCTTGTTCCGAGGGCTATGTCATATGATTTCACGGCATCTGCATACCGGCCGAGTTTTTCAAGCGCATTGCCGCGCGAATACCAATTATAATCCTCGTCCGGATCTATTTCTAGTGCTATATCATATGATTTCACGGCATCTGCATACCGGCCGAGTTTTTCAAGCGCCTTGCCGCGCAAACGCCAATAAAAAGCCTTGTCCGGTTTAATTTCGAGGACTCTGTCATAGGACTTCACGGCATCAGCATAACGTTCGAGTTCTTCAAGCATATGGCCGCGGTCGCACCACATGTAGGCATCTTTCGGGTCTATTTCGAGCGCTCTGTCATAGGACTCCACGGCATCAGCGTAACGATCGAGGTGCATCCTCTGTATATCACCGCGGTTTTTCCACGCATTGAAATTTTTCGGGTCAATTTCGAGTGCTCTGCCATAGGACTCCACGGCATCAGCATAACGGTGAAGGAAGTTAAGCATCCAGCCGCGTTCGTACCACACGCTGGCATCTTTCGGGTCTATTTCGAGCGCTCTGTCATATGATTTCACGGCATCGGCATAACGATCGAGGCGACTCAGTACATCACCGCGGTTTTTCCACGCATTGAAATTTTTCGAGTCAATTCTGAGTGCTCTGTCGTAGGATTCCACAGCACCGGCATAAAGATCGAGGTGTACCAGTACATCACCGCGGCTTTTCCACGCAAAGGCATTGTTCGAGTCAATTTTGAGTGCTCTTTCATATGACTCTAGGGCATCGTTCCAATAGTATCTTTTTTCAAGTGCATTGCCACGGTTGTACCACGCCCACGCATAGTTCGGGTTGATCTTGAGTGCTTTGTCATAGGATTCCACAGCCTCGAAATTATGGCCGAGTTTTCCAAGTGCAACACCCCGGTTGTTCCATGCCCGGGCATCTTTCGGGTTGATCTTGAGTGCTTTGTCATATGACGCCACGGCGTCGGCATAACGGCCTGCATTCAATAGTTCATCTCCTCTCTGGCGCTCAGCGTCTCCATTGCCAAGAAGGCTCTTCCAAAAACCCATCTACCATCCACCCACTGAAACCCTATAGCAGTTGCAATACCTTACCATTTCCGAATCGCTCCTGAACTGAGAATCAACCCGCAATCCATTCTACCGACCCACACCGATACACCACCACACTCACATTATCATCCGAACGCTCAAGCGCCAGATCAACCAGCCGCCGGGCAATCATTTCCGCAGAAAGAAGAACCCCCGCTCCGGCCATATCCTCTTCGCTCACAAACCCGGACAAACCGTCACTGCAGAGAATAAGAAGCGTTGTTCCACCTCTCAGGGATACATGGAAGAGATCCACCTGGAACGCTGATCCCCCTAGGGAAGACGAGAGAATATTGCGCATAGGGTGATGGCGGGCATCTTCTGCCGTGATCACTCCATTTTCGACAAGCGACTGGACAAACGAGTGATCCCTTGTGATACACCGGGCCTCCTTCCCGACCAGATATCCCCGGCTATCCCCGGTGTTTGCGATGACCGCATCATCGCCCCTGACAAGCGCCGAGACCATTGTCGTCCCCATGCCCTGATATTCACCCTTCGCCTCATTGAGTATCGTCCGGTGGGCTTTCCCATAGATATCAGAAAGCATCTCTCCGATCTCAGGCATGGTCATATCAGGGCGATACGCAGACCAGACCCCCTCCTCCAGGATGGTTATTGCAGACCTCGAGGCATATCCGCCGGCAGCATGCCCCCCGAGCCCATCGGCGACGGCGAGGAGAAGAGCGTCCCCCAGGTCCACCGCGAGGAGGGCATCCTCGTTGCGGTCGCGCCGCCCGGTCAGGGAGATCCCGTATGCCCCTGGCACAGAAACGCACGTGCGGTCGTCCACCACTACTTCCCCTCCTTCACGACCCTGGAGAGGAGCACCTCAAGGGAGCCGACAAACTGCTCCCCGAGCGGGATATTCTCAGCGATCATGTACTCAAGCCTGGCAATCACCTGCGCCAGTTCCTCCGCGTGCGGCGCTGACAGCACCCTCAGGTCGTCGAGGGCAGCGATGAGCGCCGGCCTGTCGTTCAGTTTCGCATGGAGGAGGGCGACCTGTGCCCCCTTCTCCACCGATTCCTGTGTCAGTCTCCTGATCTCCTCTGTCCCCGTGCTCACCTTCAGGGTCGCCTTCGTTTTCTCCAGGTCGGCCCTCACCTCCTCCCGCTCCCGGTCAAGATGGAGGAGGGCCTTGAGAGACTCCTGGAACTCCTGCGCCGTCTGGAACCGGTCCTCTTTCCGCTTGGCAAGAAGTTTCTCTACGACGGCGTCGTATTTCGTAAGATTCGTTTTGATCGCCGAAGGCCGGGGCGGCGGGACGTCGGGCGCAGCAACCCGTGCAAGGACCGCACCGGGCGACGACCCGTCATAGGGCATCGTGCCGGTGAGCGCCTCATAGAAGATCACGCCGAGTTGATAGAGGTCGGTCCTGTGGTCAGGCGTACCGTACAGAGACGGATCGAGGTCCTCAGGCGCCGCGTACAGGGGGGAGTAGCCCTTCTGGACCGTGAGGGTGCTGCGGGCGCTGATCCTGGCAAGCCCGAAATCGGCGATCTTCGGCGTGCCGTCGGAATCGAGGAGGACATTCAGAGGTTTGAGATCATTGTGGGTGATCCCCTTCTCATGGGCGTAGCGCAGGCCGCTCGCGATCCCGTAGACAACCTTTACTGCATCTTTCTCGGCCAGGGGTTTGTGCAGGTGTTCGAGGTCGCGCACCCGTCTTCCCCCCTCGACAACACCCTCCATATACTCAACTTCGAGGTGGGGCACCGGGAGGATGTCGGCCCTATACAGCCGCACGATATGCGGATCGTTGAGGTGATGCCAGGCCGCCACCTCGGTCAGGAAACTCGCACTTATTCTCTCATCGAGTCTCGGGACCTTCAGCGCGACGACCATACCGTCAGACCTCCTCTTCACCCTGAATACCTCTGCAAAGCCGCCTTCGCCGAGACATTCGAGGGGTTCATATCGTGCCAGAAGCGGATCCGGGAAACCTTTTATTCTGGCAGAGAAAGCCGGGTTCCTGGTTGGTTGTGCCGGATCTACAGAGGTTTCCGACCAAGAGGGCGATGATTTTTTCACAGCTTTTCCCCTGGTCGTCCGGAAATACCCACCCAGTAGAAGAAACCCGATTACGATCGTGGCACCGGTCACCAGAAGGCCCTGTTGAAGGTCGTCGATGGAGGAGAGAGACGACACCTGAGGTATAGCAGAAAAGGTGGTATCAGTCGCTGTGAGGGGATTTATCTCTCTTTCTACCTGAGTTGTTCCAGACTCGGCAGATACATCCGGTACGATCGCCCTCGATAGAGCGACCGTCTTTGAAACTGTCTCCCCGGCTAAGACCAGCACGGAAACCTCTGTATCTTCGTAACCTTCGCTGCTGATTTGGAGCGTGTGGTATCCCGGCGAGACGGATTGGATTGTCTGTGGTGTCAGTCCCCTTGCCGTACCGTCAAGCGAGACCTCAGCCCCCGGAGGCGTTGAAGTGACGAAGATGTTCCCGACCAGGGGGGTCAGAATAGGTGAAAGCGAGATCGTTCTCCCCACATATACCGTGCACGAAGTGCTGTAGTCCTCATACCCGGGTTTACTGATCTTTACCGTGTGCGATCCTTCGACGATGTCACTCAGGGAGAGCGGCGTGGTCCCCTTCCAGACACCGTCAAGATAGACGTTCGCACCTGATGGAGACGAAGCAAGGGAAAGACTCCCCGCTCCCTTCGCCACAGAGAACGAAAATTTTCCGTCAGCAGAATAGGGGCCATAGCGTCCCTCGTCCAGCCACCCGGTCTCATAATACGAGACCGCAATATTACCAGTGACCGGGCCGAGAGGTGCAGTCTCAGGGACAGAGATCGTGAAGTAATAGTTTACCTTTCCGTATTCCGAGATTTTTTTGCAACTCGCCAACGGTGGTGAGATAGTACAACCCCCCGCGGAGACGAACGAGGGCCGTATGGTCAGTGAATCGGCATAGTCCTGTCCACCAACCTCGGAGATCGTTATGGTCAGGGTTCCTATCCCGCCGCGTTCAATTGTTCCTGGAGCGACCGTCCCCGTGACCTGCAGGTTCGGACTGCCAAGGCCGGCATCAACTATTCCTGTCAGAGCGATGCAAAAGAAAAAAATGGTGAGTATGACTGGTATATTCTGTTCCTTCATATCAGGCACTTCTTTTGGTGTTTCAGGGATTGACGTAGAACATTATGGCCGTTTATTCGCCGAAACTCTCGTTCCACTCGCGATATCTCTGGATGTCGGATTCGGTTATAGGAGACCTGATTTTTTCAAACGCATCCTCGAAATCACCTGCACAGAGCCCACGTACCTTCAGCGAACGCTCCTTCAATTCATCGAATGGCAATTCGGCAAGGTGGTAAAGATCAGTATTCTCTTCACGGATCATATGCCAGATCGCCTGCTGGCAGAGGTTCTGGAGGTCGCGCCCTGAGTACAGGCATTCCACACAGCGCGTAGCCAGAAGATCGAAGTCGAGGGACGAACAGTCGAGATCTTTTGTGTGGATCTTCATGATCTCGCGGCAGGCACCCAGGTCAGGGAGCGTCACATAGATCCGCCGGGGAAAGCGGGAAAGCACCGCAGGATCGAGATCCCAGGGGGTGTTGGTGGCTGCGAGGGTCAGCAGAAGTTGCCCGCTCTTTTTGTCCTGCAGCCCGTCCAGTTCGGTGAGCAGGGTCGAAAGCAGTTTTCGTGTCGCTTCGCTCGTATCACCGCTCCGGGACTGACTGAGGGCATCGAACTCGTCAACAAAGACGATAGACGGGGAGTGCATCCGCGCCGCCGCATAGAGTCCCGAAACCATCTTTGAAGACTCCCCGAAGTACTTCGAGAGGACCCGGTCCGCCTTGACATCAAAGAAGGTCGCGTTGAGGCTTCCGGCAGCCGCGGCCGCAAGCAGGGTCTTGCCGGTACCGGGCGGGCCGAAGAGGAGGATACCCTTCCAGGGTTTGATCGAGTCTGGCTTGTTCAAACCAGCGATCACGATCGTTTCCATCATCAACCGCTTGACCTCTTCAAGGCCCCCGATATCGCCCCACCTCACCGGGGTTGTTGCAATCAGGGACTCAGCATAGGTCAGAAACTCGTTCTCTCCGCTTCCCGCCGTTTCCACGACCTTGCCGCTCCCCCTTGCCTCCACCTGACCGGCGACCTGTTTCCACTCCCGGGCGCGCTTCATGTAGATGTCGTGCTGTCCGGGAGACGAGCGGGCGATCTGCTCCAGTAAGCCCGCACACTCCAGGGCCTTCGCCCTAGCACTCCGGGTATCGCCGCAATCGTCCGCTTTTCTGTACTCCTGTATCGCCTTCTGCAGTGCCGAATTCAGCGCACCTGTCAGGTCTACTTTCATCCCTGAAATCCCCTCAAAAATTTACTCGTAATCCCGGTGGTTGGAGTCGATGGTCACATCGTTCGGGTCGAGGGACCCCTCCTTCACCGCCCTGATCGCACTGAGGATGTCATCGAGGTCCTCGTCATCCTCCACACCGGTTGCCATCGCACTCGAAGTCATCTGCGTAATGGTTGAGATGAGATCATTCCGGTTCTGTCCTTCGAGATTTTTCTGGACAAGCCAGTCTTCGAGAGCGCCAGGTTCCAGATTTTTTAGCCGGTTCCATACGCCAGCCGATTTCAGGTCTGCTTCATGCTCTTTGAGGATGAGGATGTTCGACACGGCTCTGAGTTCTTTGTCGAGCTGGGCATGGGCGGCGAGTTTCATCTCCTTCTTCTGGGAGAGGGTCTTGATCCGTCGTGCAAGACTGACCTCTTCATTTTTGGATGAGGTGGACCGTGCTTTTTCAAACAAAATAGCGATCTCCGCCTCGATCTTCTTTGCCTCCCCGGCAACCTCGTCGATCCGTCGGGTCAGCTGGATCTCCATGACGCGGAGATCCTTTGGACTCATCGAATCGACAGGGTTTCTGGCTCCAAAAAGGCGGGAAAAGAGACCCATTTCTCCCCTCAAACTTCTCTGTCTTCGAGATCTTTTTCGATGGACAGCATCTTCTCACCGCTCTCCAGATCCATCGTTCCGGCCTCGATATGACTCCAGGTTTCCAGCAACTGCTTTTCAGCCTCGTCCTCGGTTGTCTGGAAGTCGGCGACCTGCATCTCGAAGACCTGGTTGAGGCTGTCGAGCACGTTTTCAAAGGCCTTCCCCGAGAGGTTAACATTGATCAGTGCACTCTCGAACTGTTCTGGGGGAATATGGGTGATCTTATCCCAGAATGGGGTGTTTTTCAGGTCCTTCTCGAACCGCTTGATCACGACGAGGTTTGAAACGAACATGAACTGCTTGTGCATCGCCATGAATTTTTGCGTCTTGAGCTGGGCCTCCATGTCGAGCTGCTTGATCTCCTGTGCAAGCATCTTCTTCTTCAAGAGGTCTGCCCCGACACCCTCCTGGAACCGGGTCTTCTTCTCCTTTTCTAGCTTGTTGATCTCCTTGCGTGCTCGTTCGATCTGGTTTTTCAGCCTGATCTCCTCTTCCTGGAGCTCACGAACTTTTAATTTGTCAACAGGGTTCTTCCTGAACGTATCCCAGAAACTCATAGGCTCTCTATCGAGAATGAGATATCGAACTATATAAATATATCTCCAATATGGATGCATTGTCCATTGTCATCCACATTGGAGAAAATACTATATAGGTGAAATTCCCAAATGGGACACTAATGGAGTATCTCCTGATCGCGGATTATGGATCTGATGCAGAGAGAAAACGGATAGATTATGCAATTGAGAGGTGGGGGGACAGGGCAGAGATTTCCAAACCAAAGGGGACGGCAATAATCTTCAAAGGATCGAATATCGATGAGTTTCTTGAAGACCTCTATTCCCGTCTCGAAGGTGACAGCAAAAAAATCGTGGTCTACCGGATGGAGGAGTATCATCCTGAGGTGGAGGAAAAGACAAGAACATTGCGCTACGAAGGCAAGGAGGATCTCGACGTCCTCGACAGGTTCCTTTCCTACCTGATGAGCAAGGTCAATGCAAGTTATGACTACGCATCAGGGAACGTAAAGAAGTATTCTGTTACCACAAAAAAAGGGCAGGCATCCATTGAGATCACCCTGAAAGGCAACGGAACCACGAATGTTTTGATCGCCGTCCGGGGCTACGGCGAGGTCGTGGAATTCGTTGCCGGGAAGATCGACGAGGAGATGAAGGTATTTCTCGGGGAAGATTAGATGTTCGAAGAAGGAAACATCACATGCATTGAAAAACTATTATTGCCGGCAAAACGGGTTCTGAAAGCCGGGCCGCAGATCAAGTATGAAGTATTTGAACGCAGGATCGAACTCTGGAACCAGATCCGGACAAATTCCGACCGGTACCAGGATGGAGAATGCGGCACCTTCTTGCAAGATCTGGATTCACATTTCCGCTCACAGTTCGATGCTGCCCTCGTGGCCATCGCGGTCAGCGTGAAAGCAAATGGCGAGTCATTCAACGCTGCAAAGATCTTTTCGGATGAAGAACTCGGACTCTATGAGAGGATCGAACACTATAATGTCTTCGAGATCCTGACCGAGAACGATATCAAAAAAAGGCTTATCCAGCGGGACGAGAAGGTTCTCGGACTGCTTCATGACTATTATATCGAGATGGATGCCTGGGTCGATACATCTCTGGGGAACCCGGAGATCCGCCTGACGCTCAGGAGTTACCTGAAAAAGCGGTGGAACAACTACAAAGACAAGATCAACAGGGCCATTGCCGGTGCAGTGACTGAACTGGACTGGTTCAGGAGCCTGATCGGCACCTGGGAACAGGAAGCTCAGAGCCGGGAGAAGAGGTTCAGATCAGACCTCAGGAGCGAGGTCACCCGTGAAGTCAGGGCGGAGAACGAAGTGTTGTCCCGTGAATTGAGAGAGCGGGAAACTGCGGTCGCCGGGATTGAGGCCTCCCTCTACAATAAGGAGCAGGAGGTCGCCCGGCGTGAGGAAGCGGCACGGAGTGCGGCGTCAGAGGCCCGCGAGAAAGAGGAGCAGGTCAGGGCGGCACGCGAGGCGCTCAAGGCGACCGAAGATGCCCTGCAGTCGCGTGAGCAGCGGATCAAGGCCGTCATGAAGGCACTGAACGGTGACCACGAGGAGGGGAGTAGATATGTCGATTCAGGCGAGGCGAAACAGTACGAACTGACTTTCATCGGGAGGATGGAGACAAAGATCGGGGACTGCCCTCTGATCGGCGGGAGGGCGTTCCGTGTCGATGAGGTCAGGGAGAAGAGAGGCGTCGACACCGCTGCCTTTGCCGATATCGGGTGGAAGGCGCTGCCCGAAAACCGCTCTCTCACGGCGTGTCTCGTCGAAAAGAAACTGCTCGGAAGGAAGAAGAGATACATCTTCCAGGCCAGGTATGCCTCACGGGTGGAGAGGTACGCCGAGCAGGGTTATGACTCAGATCCCCTCACACCGACCGATGTGACCGTCCTCCTCGCCGAAACGCGCGACCAGGCACGTTCGTCAGAGGTTCCCACCGTCCTCTGCCTCGCATCCCCGACAGGGTTCGAGCGCCGGGTGCGGGAGTTCATCGACAGCGATGACTTCCACCGCAATTTCATCTCAAAGTACCTCTCTGTTCTCATCCTTGATCTGGAGACAGGTGACCTCGCCTTCAACCCGGTCGATGAAACGGCGCAGGTCTTCTCCGGGATATGCGAACTGGAGATCGATTCTGAGAAGAAGGAGAGAGTGAGACGCACCGTGGAAAAGGCGATGCTCGAGGCCCTGAAACACCGTGACTATGTCGTCTATGACGACATTCAGAAGGTCTGCACGGACGATCCCCTTGTGAAACCGGCGTTCTACGAGTGCGCCGCTGGCATGGGCGGCGAGGTCCAGTTCGTCGAAGGTGTCGGCCTGGTGATGATGCGGGGGTAGGGAGGGTCCTTTCTCCCCGGTGGGATCGCACAGGCACTCTGCTGCATGGAGGGATTGTATGGGAATCTTTGGCTGGAATACGGACAAAAAAGAGGCCGCACAGGAGTGGATCGAGAAGGGAAAGAAGGCTCGAGATCCAGAAGAAAAGATCCGGTGCTTTGATCGGGCGCTGAAGGCCGACCCCGAGAGTGTACGTGCCTGGCACAACAAAGGGCAGACCCTCGATTATGCAGGCAACTTCACCGAGGCGCTCACCTGTTATGACAGAGCGCTGGAGTTACAACAGGGCAATCCCTATATATGGAACAGCAGAGGGAATATCCTCCGGAAACTCGGAAAATTCCCTGAAGCCCTCCACTGCTATGACCGTGCCATCGCCCTGAAAAAAGATTACCCTTATCCCTGGAATGGAAAGGGAGACACCCTGCTGGACCTTGGCCAGACCGCACTGGCAGGAAAGTGCTATGACCAGGCATTGAAAAGAAAAGAGATCGCATGGGCCTGGAATGGGAAGGGGAGGGTCTTCCTCTCTTTCCACGATGAAAAAAAGGCCGTGAACTGTTTCGATCGGGCTATAGGATTAAAACCGGCATTTGTATGGGCATGGCTCGGAAAGGGGAATGCACTCTGCGCACAGGGAAGATATACAGTCGGGATCGCCTGTTTTGCAACTGCTCTCAAGATCCAGCCAGATTTCCAGGAGGCGCGGGATGCGATGGCCGAGGCTGAAGGGCACAAGGCCAGGACCATCGACGCACAGACGCCCGGACGCCTCCTCCTCTCGGCCCTCTCTGATGACATGCCTGATCTCCGGATGAGGGCGGCGCAGGAGATCAGCGGGCGTGCAAAGAGAGGTGCTGCCTGCGAGATCGTACGGGAGGGCGGAATAGAGGCACTGCTGAGATGTGCTGACACCGACAGTCCGGAGGTGAAAAAATATCTCATGTGGGCCTTCGGAGACCTCGCGGACAATGGTTTTGCCGTCGAAATAGCAGAATCAGGAGTTCCTCTGGTCATTGTCAGGGGCCTGGACAACCCCTCGCACCGTGTCCGCAGTGCCGCGGCCTGGGCAATCGCCGTCCTTGCCTGGAACAGGTCTGCCTCCCCTTTCATCGATGGCGGTGCCGTTCCCCTCCTTGTACAGCGTCTCAAAGACAGGCATGACGAGGTCAGGGAGTACGCGGCACTGGCGCTCGACAAGATCACATACTTTGGCGATGTCGAGCCGTTGATACAGGCCCAGGCTGTTCCCGCCCTTCTCTCCTGCCTGTACGACCCCTCGACGAATGTGCAGAACCGCGCCCTCTGGGCATTGTGGTCGGTATCAGTGCGGGGTGAGAGTCAGGAGATGCTGGACGCCGGAGCGACCAGGCCGCTCGTTTGCTGCCTCCAGAGCACGGACTCTGACATCCGTAGGGCGGCACTCTGTACAGTCGGGGAATGTATTGCTGGAAGTCGGGCCTGCGCGTATTCCTGGGACGAAGAGATCGGTCTCGTCATAGATTCTCTCTGGTCTAGAAGCGCCTCTGTCAGGGCGGCGGCGGCATGGGCACTCGGTCAGTGCGCCCACACGAGGCCTGACCTGGCATATCCCCTCACCGAGGTGCGGCAGGGTGTTGAGGCAATGGTCGGAGACCGGACCGCCTATCCAGTCTATAACCACACTACTGAGGCCTGGGAGACCCGGAACCTCGACGCCATCGCCCGGGAGGTTCTCGACTATCTCCTGGAGGAACACCCGAATCCCGCGATCCCACCTGATTTTCCGGACGCCCTGATCTCCCGGTATTCCGCAACAGAACCTCTGGGGAGGGGCGGTTTTGCCTGCGTCTTCCGGGCGCGACGATGGGACGGGACAGATGTAGCTATCAAAGTGCCGTTTCACTTCGACGACGCAACCGGGGCGTCCTTCATTGCCGAGATCCAGAACTGGACACGCCTCTGTCACCCGAACATCGTGCAGGTCCTGGACTATAATATCATGCCAGTCCCGTACTTTGAACTTGAACTCTGCGACCTCTCCCTGGATGAGGTGCCTGTCCCTATGGACCCGGCACAGGCAGTTGCGATCGTCTTTGAAATATGCGAGGGACTTAAGTACGCCCATGGACAGGCGATTGCCCACCTGGACCTCAAGCCTCGAAACGTCCTTCTCAAAGGCGGCGTCCCGAAGATTTCGGACTGGGGGCACAGCAAAGTTTTGAATGGACAGCAGGTTCTGAAAAGGGGAAGTTTTACCGCCGGGTATGCTGCACCCGAGCAGGTCGAGGGCAGGGAGGAAACGGAGGCCACTGATATCTGGCAGATAGGTGTGATCCTCTACCGCCTTCTCACCGCCACTCTCCCCTTTGCGGGAGAAACAGTCACGGAGATCGAGGAGCAGGTCCTCCACCGCGACCCGCCACCTCCCTCAGCAGCCAATCCTGCAACACAGGGGCTGGACACTCCTGTCATGCGGTGCCTGGAGAAAGATCCTGCCCGGCGGTATGAGTCAGTCGCCGACCTCCAGAGGGACCTTGCGGCATACCTGCAGACTCGGTACTCGCACGCCCTTGACCAGAGCAGGCATGACGGCGATGTCCGGGACTCTGCCATGTACTGCGGTGACCTCGTCCTCATGAACCTCAGGACCGGCGACAGTGCGGCGGCATATATGTACGCCTCAGATCTTGTCCTGTATCTCAAAGGGGACATTCAGGCCTCTGCCCGCGACCTCGCCGACCAGATCAGGGTCAGGGTCGAGAACCAGATCCCTGCGGTCCCGGAGGAGATCCTGAAAAAAGCGGAGTTCATCGTCCACAGGATACACTATGGGGAGAACGACACTTTTTGAGAATACGTTTTGGGATATGATCCCAACAGATCTGCACATGTTTTCATACCACAGATGCAATAAAAAACGAGATTGCAGGCCCCTACAAATCCCCCACGCCGAGCAAACACCTTCTGAGGGAGGTGGTCAGTCCGAGGACCGAACGGGGAGTAACTATTTTGTGTCATCATGATCCGATGGGTGGGGATTTCATGAGATTCACCAAATCTGATATCCCCTTCTCGTACGATCAATTTTATGGATTTATCATTACTTATTTCATAAACAGGATTCTGTCCTAGAGTATTTCGAAAAACCCTCTTTGACCCCCCCTCAGGCCCTTGTGACCCCCTACCGAAAGTAGTATGTATTGCTGGATCGATCCCTGATAAATGAGTACCTTCTTCAATTTTGCAATCCGGGACGAATATGCCAAACTCTCTGCACTCGGGAACACACTGGGTTAAGTCTCCTCTTTGATCGACTGGGATGCCTTCCGCCCTTTCCTTTCGGAGATGTACACGAACAATGAGGGGAAAGGCGGGCGTCCAAACTGACGTCGTATTCATGATCAAACTCCTTGTCCTCCAGCAGTGGTATGGTCTTTCTGATCCGCAGCTCGAACGTGAAGCATATGATCGCCTTTCGTTCCGCCACTTTCTTGGCTATCCGACAAAAATCCCGGATCATTCCACCATCTGGCTCTTCCGCGAACGGTTGATCGCAACAGGAAAAGAGAATGTTATCTGGGAGGAGTTGCAACGTCAGATCGACCAGAAAAGATTGACGATCCAGCGAGGCGTGATTCAGGATGCAAGTTTTATCACGTCCGAAACCGGTCATGGGCGTGCCGATACCCCTCGCAGAGACCTGGCGAAAACGCGGCGAAGCCGCGATGGTACCTGGACGAAGAAGAGCTCGAAATCGTATTTCGGCTACAAGGTACACATTCTCATGGACGCAGACCATCAACTCATCAGACGGATCGCAACGACAACTGCCTCCCTCCACGAAAGCCAGATCGACTTCTCAGAGAAAGGAAAAACAGTCTACTGGGACAAGGGCTATTTCGGCGTGAAGCCCTGAGCATCCATGGACAAAACCATGCACAGGGCTGTCCGAAATCATCCACTTTCCCTCAAGGAGAAGCGCAGAAACAAGGCAATCAGCAGGACGCGATCTCTGGTGGAGCGACCGTTTGCCGTGATCAAAACAGAATTCCATGCAGGTTATGTCTGGGTAACAACCTGCGCCCGAGCGCATGTGATATGTCTCTTCTCCTGTTTCTCATTCAACCTGAAACAGCTGCAGACGATTGAACGACAGACTGCGTGAGCGGTAGCGATCATTCTCCGAAAGAAGGGGAGAGGAGATCCTGAGAAGGGTAAAGTAACGGAGCAATCTGGTAGAGTTTCATGAATGTTGGGGCCTGGATCTATTTTTGAAATTTGAGGGGTTAATCGAAGTCCTCCTTTCTCATTTCGAACAATTTATTTAATCGTAATAATGAGATCCTTACCAGATAGCGATCAAAATGACTCAAGAGCCCCTTCAAATCATACGATTCCTCTTTAAAATTCTCATTGTCGCCTGTATCGCGTCATCTGCGATCGTCTCCGTCTGCACCGCAGATGAGGACATCACCCCTTGGATACGGAATACTATCGATTGTGAAAATGAAGTTTCAAGCGTTGCAATCGCTTCAGGCGATCAGAACATCTTCTACGCGATCGGGTGTGGCAATGATTTTGATGTGAGGGGAGGTCATTTAATAGGTTATCTTTCCAATGGCAGCGTCAGGAATGTTGCTCTCTCAACAGACGGTCAATTTGCCGTTGCATGGGTTACTTATCGGGGGTTGGGAAATAGCCTCTATTTCACATCATCAAGAATTTCCGACTTCCAAACTCCTCTATTTGATTGTACTCATTCTGTCTCGAGCATGTCTTTCACCCCTGACGGAGAATATCTCGCTACATTACAAGGAGGCGGAATCACCGTTTATCGGACTCGAGATGGCATTTTCCAGTGGTCTTCATATGACTTTGGCAGCATAGGGAGGGTTTCTGTACTCTCAGATGGTAAGCGGCTCGCTGCAGGCTCACGGGATGGAAAGGTCTACTACTTCTCCCTTGCAGGCAACACCCTCTCGGTAAAGAAAATTGCAGATTCCTTCGATTCGGCGTCAATTTCTGCCGATGGCCAATATATTGCCGTCACAATGGGCAATGAAGTATGCCTCTTCTCAAGCACCGGCACCCTCCTCTGGTCTTACCCTCATGAGGGCACAGATTATTATAACCGTTTTTATGATGTTGCTATTTCAGCCGACGGACAATATATTTCCGCTCACGATGGATATGCAGTGTATCTCTTATCGCACAACGGTACGTGCCTCTGGTCTAAAGAAACGGCTGGTAGTATAAACTGCATGTCCATGTCAGCTGATGGCCAGTATATTATAGCGGGATCAGGAAATAAAGCGTACATTTTCGAAAATGATCCTCTACCTGCGCCTGATGCAACCCTTCCAGCAACACTTCCAATTACAACAGAAGCACAAACTGAGATTACCCCACCCTTAAAGTCAACGGATCGAAATATTGACAATAAATATTTGCTATTTGGCCTGTTTTTACCGGCGGTTGCAATTGGGATGACACTCTCTGTAAAATATATTAGACATCGAAAAAAATCAGGAAACCAGACTGAAAAGATAGCAGTAGCGGATTATAAGACTATCGTGGATCTCAATCCGCTTGAACAGGACTATAGGTCACTTGTTGCCGAACACGCTGAGATTATGGGTATGACCTATGCAAAGACCCTTGTAGAACAGGTTGAAACAAATCTGAAAAATAAAAATGAGAAGGGCGCCAGGCAGGCACTCACCAGACTAAAATCGTTTGTCCGAGAAACTAAAAATATCGAGGAAAAATCCAGACAGATCAGATTACGGTTCGAAGCGCTGGAGACGCGAGCCCAAAAGATAACAACATTCGCCCCTGTCGTTACCCCCCGCCTCAAGGAGGCGAAGGGACTTGTATCTGGGGGATTGTCGGGGGGTCTTGAACACGCTGAAAATATCCTCAATGATGTTGAAATTGTTATCCAATATTTAGAATCCATCGAAAAATGGAATAAGGATGGGTACGTTGTCTCCCTCCCTGACGATATCACACAAAAACCGGCTGCTGAGATTGTATCGATGATCGAATCAATCGAAGAAAAGATCAAATTCTTAAAAAAGACCGAATCACACCTTGCTGACATTGTACAGACTGAAGTTGTCCTCCTCTCCCTTCCGGAGATCAATCTAGTTTATCAAGAGATCCATAAACGCATCAGGGATCCATCACGTGTAACCGAAGTGAAGCAATACCTCCAGACATTCGAAAAGAAGATCGAAAGCGAAAAGAGAAGCGAATTAGAAAAAAATAAGAACGATAATCCTTCAAACACCAAGCAGGAAAGTATATCTGAAATTGTAGAAAGGATGCGAGCAAGCAAAAAAGCCAGATCTCAAAAAGACTTTGTAAATCCTTCACCGGTGACAGATGCACCCCCCGCAGAGTCAGAAAGGGGTATTATTATAGAAAGGACAATTTATGACCCGGTCTCGGGAGAATTCATACTCAAGACCTCCCGGCCTCTGGCCAACGTAAAGAAATGGATTGAATCTCATGATCCTGCCTCTTATTGGCTGGTGTGTTGTGTAAAAAACAGCAGTGACAAACCGATAGGAAAATGGGGGATCGAACTGAAGACCAATCCTTCTCTGAAAATAACAGCAGCGCGTGTCGTAGGTATGGAGGAAAAATTCGAGATCCGGACGAGCTCCCTGGATATGTGGCACGACAAGTACATATTCGGAGTTTTACCCGAACAGGGCATTTACATTCCAGAGCGGGGCTCAAAACAAATCTACTTCAAGTTGGGTAACACGGGCTTCTGTCCGAGCACCTATAAGATAGGCGGTACATTCCAGATCGAAGACCAAGTTATTCCCATCCGGGAGAAGGAGTTCACCTTCTCCTGCGATGTCGCCACCTATCAGACAACGATTCTTGAAAACCCAGATACGGCAGAGAAATACACCCGGACAATGGTACGCCGGAAATTTGACTCAGATACCGCTCTTGTTGTGCTGCAAGCCTCCCAGTACATTATGAAGATCAAAAGCGCCTGCCATGAGGAAAAATATAAAGAAATGACCTTGAACCTCTCTTCACTTAAAGATATATTTAAACAGACCAACATTGCAAGCACGCGTATCATCACAGCGGTGGAATATGCACAGGATGCCGTTCGGTTGCTGGGTGAAGGAGAGGAGTCATACGATCGGGTAAATCAATCCTGCGATCTACTCCTTAACATCTGGCAACATGAATTCGTGGGAAAATAAAGTTCATAATTCCTCGTAGAAATACTTTGAATCTGGTGAATGTCCAAATATCTCGGCTCTATAGAAATGCTTCGAGAAATCCTAGGATGTTCCCTTATCATCGATGGAGGTCGGCGATATGACTTCCAACAGGAGGTTTTCTACAGAGCCAGAGAATCTTCATATCGCCCTTCTTCAAATAATTCCCTTCCTTTGCAGATCAATTCGTCTGCACTATGCTCCATGGGTGCTAAATCCTCCTTTCAGGTCGCTATATAGTTCAATTTTGGGATTCAATATCTATTGGTTGCTATTTTTTCAGCCACATTTATTATGTGACAGATATGTTGTGACGTGTACTGCGCCTTAAATTGCAGTTATCTGATGGCATCATAGAGAGTCTATGTTAAAATTCACCTAACCTCTATCTTTTCTGATACCAGATCCGAATCGAAACCCAAAACTTATCCTCCCCCCGGTTCACCCACATCTGATCCAGATGCACCCCCACAACCGTACACCAACCAAAGGAGCTCCAATATGCCTTCATCTGGCTTGAACCCCCGCCAGGTAGAGGTGGTGACCCTTTCAGGCCGTCAACTCGTCCTTGCAGGCCCGGGCTCAGGAAAGACCCGGGTGATCACCGAGAAGATCCTCCACCTCATCGAGAGCGGGCAGGCCGCCCCTGAAGAGATCCTCGCCCTCACTTTCTCGGACAGGGCAGCCCGGGAGATGCAGGAGCGTATCGATGGAGCAGGCGACCTTGCCGCCGGCTGCACTGTCCAGACCTTCCACTCATTCTGCCATACCCTTCTTCGCGACCATACTCTTGAGAGCGGGCTGAACCTCACAAACGGCCTCATCAGCCGCACGAACCAGATCGTGTGGGGACAACGGCACATCGACGAATTCGGTTTTGAGTATATCGAGGTCGGCAACAATGCTGCCGGTGTGATCGAGTCGATCATGGATGGGATCAGCAGTTTCAGGGACGAACTGATCGCTCCCGACGACCTTGAGCGATATATTGCCGACCGGCTCACGGCTGCACCTGATCCGGAGGCTGAGGTGGAGGTCCGCCGGCTCGCCGACCTCCTCTCGGTCTATCAGGCGTACGAACGCTACAAGTGGGATGAGCGGCGGATCGACTTCGACGATATGATCCATGAAGCGGTCAATCTGCTGGAGCGCCGGCCCCTGGTGCGGGAGCGGCTGGTGCGGCAGTACCCCTACATCCTGGTGGACGAGTTCCAGGACACCAACTACGCCCAGCTCGCCCTGGTCAAGACCATCGGCAACGGCCATCTCTGTGTCGTCGGCGACGACGATCAGTCGATATACCGGTTCAGGGGTGCCTACTTCGGGAATGTGAATGACTTCACCGCCACCTACCCTGACCATTCCCTTACGGTTCTGAACGAGAACTACCGCAACTCGGCCACTATCCTTGCTCTCGCCCGTGAGTTCATCGAAATGGCGCCCGGCCGCACCCAGAAGGACCTCCGCACCGACAACCCCGGTGGCGAACCGGTCGTGGTTGCCGAGTGCGAGAACGAGGCGGCCGAAGCGGTGTATGTGGCCGATGAGATCCGGGCCCTCCTGCAGACTGAATTCGCACCCAGAAAGGAAGGGGAACCGCGACGGTTCCGCTATGGCGACATCGCCATCCTCTGCCGGCAGCGGGCCCAGGGCAAGAAATTCTATCGGCAGCTCGTCAACGACGGCATCCCCTGCGAATTTGTGGGCGAGGAGGACTATCTCCGCTTCCCGGCCGTGCGGGACTTCATCGCCGTGCTGCAGGCGGCAGACGATCCCCTGAACGCCGGGATCCCGATCAACCGTCTGCTGCGCCGGGCCGGGGTCCCGGAGGTAACGGTCCAGGGGATCAACCGGGCGGCCAGAAAGCACGCCGACGCCGGGAAGGACACCGACGGCGTCTACGCGGCCCTCCTCCAGCATAAAGGCGATGCGGCGGTGCAGGAGGTCGTCTGCAGGATCGGCCGCGCCATCGAGCAGAAGACGCAACGCTCCTTCCCTGACTTCATCTACACCCTGATGATGGAGAGCGGCGGATTGTACGCCACCATTCTCCGGGAGGGCAACGAGCGGGAGCGGCGGGTGCTGGACTGGCTTTACCGTCTTGCCACCGAATACACCGCCCTCACCCCTGACCCTTCAATCGCCGACTTCCTCCTCTACCTCGATCAGGTGCAGGAGATCACCGTGGATACGGAGGGCGAGGCCGGCGGCGATGCCGTGCAGATCATGACGATCCACCAGAGCAAGGGCAAGGAGTTCCCGGTTGTCTTCCTGGTCGATCTCTCGGAAGGCCGGTTCCCGGTCCGTTACCGCGCAAAGGTCTTTACGGTGCCTCGTGACCTGGCTAAAAGCCTCCTCCCCGAGGAGGACGAGCGGGAACTCTTCAAGCAGGAGGAGCGCCGTCTCTGCTATGTGGCGATGACCCGGGCCGAGGAACGTCTCTATCTGACGAGGGCGGTGATGTACGACGGGCGCAAGACCGCCGCAAAACCCTCGCCCTTCCTGGACGACCTGCATTATACAGAACACCCCCTCATCAGGGTTGTCCAGGTCCCGGCCCCGGAGACGGTGGCAGACGGTGTGCTGCTCTCTGACCTCGAACAGGCGCGGCAGCGGCTGCAGGGGGAGGCGATCCGGGCAGTGGCCGAGATGCGCCTCTTCACCGCCCTGCAGCGGTTGATGGACCTGGAACGGTGCCGGCTCCTGGCGGCCGGAGAAGATCCGGCGTTCTTTGACCGGGATGCGTTCCTCTCTGTGGCAGCCCCACCCTTCGATCTGGAGGTCCGGGCCGGGGTGCGGTCTGAACCCGGTCTGACCGACGACATTCGCCTCTCAGCCTCTGCCCTCTCCACCTACGAGGACTGCCCGTTGCGGTTCAAGTTCGGGACGGTGCTGCGGGTGCCGACCCGGCCGAAGACCTACTTCTCCCTCGGGACGGCGGTGCATGCCGTCTGCGAGGGGATGGCCCGCCGGAAGATGGAGGGGGAGCGTGTCAGCCTCGATAACGCCCTCTCGGCCCTGGATGCGGCCTGGTCGTCTGTTGGCTATCCGTCGCGGAAGAAAGAGGAGGAAGACAGGACAAAGGCGCGTGAGATGGTGGCGACCTATGTGGCCTGGGAGGAGGCGAACAGGAACACCGTCGTGGACGTCGAGCGGTGGTTTGAGTTTTGCATCGACGGCGTGCGTTTCGTCGGCTCCATCGACCGCGTGGAGCGGACCCCGGAGGGCAGGTACGTGGTGGTCGATTACAAGACCGGCAGTTCGAACGGGTTCACGAAAAAGGGCCTCCCTGAGAATATCCAGCTGAACCTCTACTGTCTGGCCGTGCGGGAGATCTTCGGGGAACTTCCGGAGCGGGCGACGTTCTTCTTTGTGAAGGAAAAAAAGGAGTTGAGTTATTCCCCGACAGAAGAGAGTGTCGCTGCATTTCGTGAACGGTTGTCCGGCTATATCCTTCGGATCCGTGCCGGTGAGTTCCCGGCGCGGACTGGGTACGGGTGCACCCATTGCGATTACCGGATGCTGTGCGAGGGGATGGAGGGAGACCAGACCTGATCATTTTTATCAATGGTTCGGACCATAGAATCATTTTGACACAATATTCAAGGTTTGATCATGTTTTTGCGGCAGGTGAGCACCATGGTGCGGCACAACCCCTATTACTAATCTAGATTAGTACTAATCTGGATTAGGGTTTTGTCGAGCGGGAGGAGGAGCGGCGGATCCTTGATGAGGAGTATCAGAAGGCGAGAGGCCGGATGATCATCCTGTACGGCCGGCGGTGGTGGAAGAGTGAGGCGAGAGGGGTGCTCTTCCGCCTGGAAGCGAAGGCGGAGATGGTCAGGCATGACCGATACCCGAGGGAGCGCTATCTCCTCGTCGGGGGCAGTGTGGAGGGCGAGTGATGGACCTGAGAACGCGCTACCGCGGCTCTCTCCTCGGCCTGGCCGTTGGCGATGCCCTCGGCACCACGCTGGAGTTCAGGCGACCCG
>ENA-ORXD01000892-ORXD01000892.1-sediment-metagenome-genome-assembly--contig:-NODE-892-length-30800-cov-4.975458_pt1 | contig 30800 bp, 19 predicted proteins | sample MGYA00237862_ERZ511471 | MGnify/ENA metagenome assembly ERZ511471 | reverse complement strand
GTATATTGTCCCTGCAGTTTGTTACAGCCTTTCGCAATCCAGATTGGAGCAGCAATGTAACCAATCCGGTAACCGGTCATGGCATACGCTTTGGAAACACCGTTCACTACCACGACCTGATCTTTGATAGAATCGAACTGGCCGATGGATTCGTGTTTTCCACCGTAAGTGATGTACTCGTAAATTTCGTCGGAAATAACGATGATGTTGGGATGTTTGGCAAAAATATCAGCAAAAGCCTTCAATTCTTCGCGGGTATACAACTTCCCGGTAGGATTGCTTGGGCTGCTAAACAGAAAGGCCCGTGTTTTCGGGGTAATAGCTGCTTCCAGCTGTTCCGGGGTAATTTTGAAATCGGAATCAACCGAAGTCTCAATCACTACATTTTTCCCGCCTGAAAGCGTTACCAGTTCCACGTAAGTAACCCAATAAGGAGCAGGTACGATGACCTCGTCTCCTTCATCAACCACCACTTGGAGTACATTGGCAAGTGAATGTTTGGCGCCATTGGAAACCACAATTTGGTCAGGTGTATAATCCAGACCGTTGTCGCGTTTCAATTTATTGACGATGGCATTCCGTAATACCGGATATCCGGGAACCGGAGAATAATGAGAATAATTTTCATCGACTGCTTTCTTGGCAGCTTCCTTGATGAATTCGGGTGTGTCGAAATCGGGCTCACCCACTCCCAAACTGATTACGTCAACCCCCTGCTCTTTCAGCTCACGGCTTTTCTGAGCCATAGCCAGGGTTTGTGAAACGGATAGACGTGCAATCCTGTCGGCTACTTTTTCCATAATAGTCTGAATCAGAAAATTTGTTCATTTACCGGTCCAATCGTGTTCCGGTGAATTTTCGGTAAATTTCTTTATAATTGTTATAGTTTCCGAGGGCAAATTAGAAATTTTTATTGGACCCCGACTCTTATTAATGGACAATTGACAAAAAAGTTCACCATATTTTAACAGATTAACAGTTTTTGTCTGAAAAAATTAAAAATTTTCTCAAATGGACGGCCAAATCAGCAGTTTTTATGAAATTTTGAAAATTACCTTACCAGCCCTGGTTGTATTCTTAACCGCTTACTTTTTGTTTCGCGATATGTTGGAAAATAGCCAGCGGCAAAGAGAATTTGAATTTCGGGTGGAAAATCAGGGACAAGTCACACCCGTTCGGCTACAAGCCTACGAACGGCTAACTCTATTTCTCGAACGCATTTCGCCGCAATCACTCTTAACCCGCACGTTATCAGCTGATATTTCTGCAGCGCAATTTCACTACGAATTACTCAAGCAGATCAGGCAGGAGTACGAACACAACCTGTCGCAGCAGATTTATGTATCTGTTCCCGCATGGGAAGCGTTAAGAGGGGCCAAGGAATCGCTGATTATGCTGATTAACAAAGCAGCTGATGAGGTGAAGAAAGACGAGGCTGCCATTACATTAAGCAACCAGATTTTCAAGCAATACATGGAACTGGAGGAGCAGCCGGTGGCAATTGCCCTCGCTGAGTTAAAAAAAGAGGTTCGCATGTTGTTTTAACGGAGTGAAGTAACCGACAGATATTCTGAGAAATCGTTGATTTTTCACATTTTTTATGAGGATAAAATAAACAATTTCCCCCTATTGTCGTGTTATCAACATTGTAACCACCGAACCATGAATCATGAAAACATTAACAGCCAACCGAAAAGAACTTTTCGAAACGCAAACCCCCATCCTCAATACTGGCACAGCTGAAGAAATGCGGCAAAGGATATTAACCTATTTTCATCAGACATTCGATATTGACGAACACCTATTCGAAGTATTTGCCGATGAGTCGGCCATGTATAAAAGGGCCGATCCGCTTCGTCATCCATTGATTTTCTACTTTGGTCACACTGCGGTGTTCTTCATCAACAAACTCATCCTGTCAAAAATCATCGACAACCGCATCAATCCGAAATTCGAATCGATGTTTGCTGTAGGTGTCGACGAAATGTCGTGGGACGACCTGGACATGAACCACTACGACTGGCCTCCGGTTAATGAAGTGCACACTTACCGGAAGCTGGTTCGCGAACGAGTTGACCAGGTTATCCGTGAACTTCCGCTCAATTTACCTATCAATTGGAAAAGTCCGTTTTGGGTTATCATGATGGGCATTGAACATGCACGTATTCATCTCGAGACTTCGTCGGTTTTAATTCGTCAGCTTCCGCTGAAATATCTGCAGCCAATTGAGGGCTGGAGCCTTTGTGACGAAAATGGTCAGGCACCGGCCAATGCTTTACTTCCGGTGGAAGGTGGACGGGTCAAAATAGGTAAGGAACGTGAACATCCTCTTTATGGTTGGGACAACGAATATGGGCAACACGAGGTGGACCTAAAACCGTTCAAAGCTTCAAAATACCTTTGTTCCAACGGCGAGTTTCTGGAATTTGTGGAAATGGGCGGCTACCGCGAAGAAAAATACTGGACCGAAGAAGGCTGGAGCTGGAAAAGTTACAAGGAAGCAGAGCATCCGCTATTCTGGCAAAAGGATGGCAATAACTGGAAACTCAGGCTGGTTTATAATGAAATAGATATGCCCTGGTCATGGCCGGTAGAGGTAAATTACCTCGAAGCAAAGGCCTTTTGCAACTGGAAATCCGAGGTGACTGGTCGAACCATCCGGTTAGCAACCGAAGAAGAATGGTACCGGATTCATGATTTGGCGCAGATCCCAGATCAACCATTATGGAAAAAGGCGCCGGGCAACATTAACATGGAACATTTCCAGAGCCCCTGTCCGGTTAACCAATTTACATTTGGCGATTTCTACGACATCATTGGTAATGTGTGGCAATGGACTGAAACGCCCATCACCGGATTTGGCGGGTTCAAAGTGCATCCGTTCTACGATGACTTTTCCACACCCACATTCGATCGACAGCACAATCTCATCAAAGGTGGCTCATGGATTTCTACCGGGAACGAAGCCACACGGGATGCACGCTATGCCTTTCGTCGGCACTTTTATCAACATGCCGGTTTCCGGTATGTGGAATCGGAGAATCCTGTCATCATTCAACGCGATGTATATGAAACAGATCCGGAAGTAGTGCGCTATTGCCATGCACAATACAGTCCGGACTTACACGGATTCCCCAATTATCATCAGGAAATAGCCGAAAAGTGCATCGAAAGAATGCAGGGCAAAAAAGGCCGTGCGCTTGATTTAGGTTGTAAAACAGGACGTTCTACCTGGGAATTGGCACGTGCTTTTGACCAGGTGACCGGCCTCGATTTCACTGCAAGGAATATCCGGCTGGCCATCGAACTTCAGGAAAACGGGAACATGCAATATATTTTTCCGGATGAAGGTGAACTGGTATCTTATCATCAGGTGAACCTGAAAGACCTGAATATGGAAGCATTAACTGGAAAGGTTTCTTTTTATCAGGCCGATGCGTCAAATCTGAAAGACCTTTATGCTGGTTACGATTTGATTTTGATGAATGATATTCTGGATGAAATGTATAACCCGTGTAAGTTTCTCAATCAGGCCCACACAAGGCTGAATGCCGGTGGAATGCTGGTTATCGCCTCATCGTATAGTTGGGGTGAAGAGCAAACTGAAAAGAAGAACTGGGTGGGTGGCTACCGTGAAGACGGCGAACCAGTGAGGACCCGGGATGCATTGAGTCAGCTTCTTTCAGAACATTTTGAACAAATTGATGAAGATGTACATCTCGCTTCAGTATTACCATATTCCAAACGAAAATACGAAGTAAAAGATATCGAAATTTCCTTCTGGAAGAAGCGCCTGTAAGCTAAAAAAGGTATCGAGTAATCCCTTGTCTGTCAAACAGGCAAGGGATTTTTTATTGACAAACACAGAATATTTTATTCCTTACACGCTTCAGGAAAGCATAGTTCATTTCACTCCTCCAAATCGACGGTTCACTCCTTTTACTTCCTTCTTGCCTTACTATCCATTATAATTTTGCTCCAAATTAAAATGTGAAAGAACAATGAGAACCTCAGTAAAAGGATTTCTGACAACAGGATTATTAATGGGAATGATTCTGTTTTTCAGCGCATGCAAGGAAAATAAAACAGAGCAAGCTACTACACAAACGGTAAAGATCGATACCGTTATGCAGGGCCAGCAAATACAATCCGTTCAATATCCCGGAAAAATAAAACCAGCCACCGAAGTAAACCTGGCATTCCGTGTTGCCGGGCCTATTCTCCATTTTCCGGTACAGGAGGGGCAGTTTGTGAAGAAAGGACAACTGATTGCAGAGATCGATCCCCGCGACTACAAAATACAACTGGCAGCCACCCAGGCTGAGTATGATCAAATTAAGGCCCAGGTCGACCGGGTAAAAGAGTTGTACAAGCGTAACAGTGTAACACCTAATGATTATGACAAGGCCATTTCTGGTTTAAAACAAATCACTGCCAAGCTGGATGCCCACCGGAATGCACTGAAAGATACACGTCTTGTCGCCCCCTTTGACGGTTACATCCAGAAAAAATTCTATGACAACCAAGAAACGGTAGATGCCGGTTATCCAATTGTTTCTTTCCTCAACACCGCACATTTTGAAGTAGATGCCGATATTCCGGCAACCGATTATATCCGGCAAAACCAATTCGCCGGTTTCTCCTGCACAGCTGATGTCTATCCCAATCAACCCATTCCACTGAAATTGCTGGAGATTGTTCCCAAATCAAATCTCAATCAACTTTATCACGCACGTTTTCGCCTCGAACCTCCTAAAGAACTCCATATTGCAGCGGGTATGAGTGCCAACGTCACCATTAATTACTTGTCGGGAAATCAAAACCTGGTGACTATTCCGGTAACTGCCGTTTTCGATCAAAATGGTCAGTCAATGGTATGGGTTTATTCTCCTGAAAATCACCAAATCAAAATTCGAAAAGTAACAACCCATGCAGTTCGAAGCGATGGAACCGTGGAAATTACTTCGGGGTTGAAATCAGGTGAGCTTGTCATTTCAGCCGGCGTTCACTCCTTAAAAGAAGGACAAAAAGTACAACCACTGGCCCCTGTCAGCCGGACCAACGTAGGAGGGCTGTTATAATGAATCTGACCGATAGAGCATTCAATAATAAATCACTGGTATATTTCCTGCTACTCGTCCTGATTGCCGGTGGAGCTTACTCCTTTTTCAAAATGAGTAAGCTGGAAGATCCGGAAATCAAGGTGAAACAGGCACTGGTGATAACCGTTTACCCCGGGGCATCAGCCCACGAGGTAGAGCTTCAGGTAACCGATAAGCTGGAGAAAGCCATTCGTTCGATGGGCGATATTAAAACTATCTCATCACGATCGCTGGATAACTACTCCGAAATTAAAGTGGAACTGAAAAGTACCACGAAGAAAAATGAACTCGAAGAGAAATGGGACATTCTTCGCCGTAAGGTATACGATGCACAGACTTCACTTCCGTCCGGTTCACAGCAATCCATTGTGGTTGACAATTTCGGCGATGTATACGGTATGTTCTATGCCATGACTGCCGATGGTTACAGCTATGAGAAAATGTCGGACTATGCCGATTTAGTCAAACGGGAAGTTCAGGATATTCCGGGCGTCAATAGGGTGCAAATTTACGGCGAACGCACACCTTGCGTCAATGTGGAATTTCGTGAAAACAAGATGGCTAACCTGGGTGTGCATCCGGCAGAAATACTGAGTACCCTGAACAGCCAGAACAAAACGGTTTATGCCGGTGAGTTCAATGCTGGCAGCAAACGGCTTCGGGTAGCAGTAAACGATACCTACAAAAGCATCGACGATATTAAAAATCTTTTGCTCCAGGGGCACGAATCAGACCAAATCAGGCTAAAAGATGTGGCGAATGTGACCCGGGGTTACAACGAACCCTACCGCGAACTGATGCGTTACGACGGACAAAAAGCGTTGGGTATCGCGTTTTCGATGGAACCCGGTGGTAACATTATCAGTCTGGGACAGAAAATTGATGCCAAACTGGCCGAATTGCAGCAATCCAGAATTCCGGCCGGCATAAGTTTTCATAAAGTATTTTTCCAACCCGATAAGGTCGAAGATGCCATCAAGGGATTCATGGTAAACCTGCTCGAATCCTTAGTCATCGTAATAGTCATCCTGATGATCACCATGGGATTGCGAAGCGGTATTCTCATTGGAAGCGGCCTCATCATTACCATTTTGGGTTCGTTTTTATTCCTCAACTTCTTTAATGGAACATTGCAGCGTGTTTCTCTGGCTTCGCTTATTGTGGCTATGGGAATGCTTGTCGACAACGCCATTGTGATTGTAGATGGCATTCTGGTCGATCTGCAAAACGGCGTGAAAAAATCAAAGGCATTACGCAATACGTCACAAAAAACAGCCTTGCCATTATTGGGGGCTACGCTGATTGCTATCATTGCCTTCCTGCCCATTTTTCTTTCGCCCGATACTTCCGGCGAATATGTCCGTGACCTGTTCATCGTACTGGCAGTATCACTGCTGTTAAGCTGGGTTCTCGCACTGACGCATATTCCCATTATCGCTGAAAAGCGTTTCAAAAAATCAAAAATAAAAGGAGATGGTAAAGGGGCACATGAAGGAAAAATCTATGACTTCTTCCGGAAAATATTGAATTTCCTTCTATATCACCGGGCTCTGACCATTGGCGCCACCATTTTACTACTGATAATTACCGGTTTTTCATTCAAATATATTAAACAGGGATTCTTCCCCGATTTGAGCTACAATCAGCTTTACATTGAGTACAAAGCCGATGGTGGGACACGTATTGAGAAAGTAAACAGCGATTTGCAAAGTATCGAGCAATACTTGATGAAACAACCGGAGGTGACGCATGTGACGACAAGTGTGGGCGGTACACCGGCCCGGTACAATCTGGTTCGGTCCATTGCACTGCCTTCGTCCAATTATGGTGAATTAATTGTCGATTTTACCAGCCCAGATGTACTGAAAGAGAAAATGGATACGTTGCAGAAATACCTCACAGCACATTATCCGCAGGCTTATGTCCGCATGAAGCGGTACAATCTGATGTATAAGGAATATCCTATCGAAGCACTGTTCACCGGCCCCGATCCGGCGGTTCTGAAGCAGCTTGCCAATAAAGCTGAAGACATCATGAAAGCGGAACCAACAGCAACATTGGTGACAAACGACTGGGAGCCTGAAACACCGTACCTAAAAGTGGATTATTACCAGCCATTGGCCCGTCAGTCGGGATTATCCCGAAGCGATGTCAGCCTTGCATTGCTGGCTGCGACTGATGGTTTGCCGGTTGGTCAGTACCACGAAGGGACGCACACGTTACCTATTTATCTGAAAAGTACCAATGCAGAAGGCAAACCAGTCCAAAAGCTGGATAACATTCCGGTATGGAGCCTAACTCCTACCACCGGAAATATCAGTCCACAAGAGCTACGGGGATTGCTGACCGGTCAGACGACCAAAGCCGACCTGCTGGAAAAAGTACTGGGAAGTAAACCACTTAATCAGGCAACCAAAGGAATTTCACCCGAATGGGAAGAGCCGGTGGTACGTCGTTACAACGGCGAGCGGGCCATTAAAGCTCAGTGCAACAATGTGCCCGGGCATTCGCCGGAAGAGGTTCGACGCAATATCAAAGATAAGATTGGAGCAATCAAGCTGCCCGACGGTTATCACCTCAAATGGCAGGGTGAATATGAAGCCAGCAGCGAATCGCAGAAATACCTGTTCATGCACCTTCCAATGGCCATTATCCTGATGATTGGCATTTTGATTGCCCTCTTCAGAGACTACAAGAAACCAGCCATCATCCTGCTAAGTCTGCCACTGGCCACCATTGGGATTGTCTTCGGCATGCTCCTTTCGGGAAAAGAGTTTGGTTTTGTGGCCATTGTTGGAGCTTTGGGATTGATTGGTATGATGATTAAAAATGGCGTGGTATTGATAGAGGAAATAGGCCTGCAAATTGAATCGGGAAAGGATCGTTACCAGGCAATTATCGATTCGTCAGCCTCGCGGTTGCGTCCGGTGATGATGGCATCACTGACCACCATTCTGGGAATGCTGCCACTGTTGCCCGACGATATGTTTGGCTCGCTGGCCGTAACCATCATGTCCGGTTTGCTGGTGGGAACACTCATTACACTCATCTTTATCCCGGTACTTTATTCACTGTTTTTTCACATCCGTCATCCCAAACGGGAAGCATTAAAAAAGTAATCAACCATGATACAACGAATTAATATATTCATTCTCATATTCCTTGCATCAGCAACGGTTGCACACGCCCAGCTATCCCTCAACCGGGATAAATGCCGCGAAATGGCGCTGGAGTACAGCAAGCAGATTAGCAAGGCCAATACACAAAAAGAGAAAGCCATTTATGATAAGAAGGCTTACCGGGCCAATTATTTTCCGAAATTATCGGCTACCGGAACCTTCCTGTACACGCCAACAACAATCGATTATACCATCAGTGGTGGCTATTTACCGACTTATACACCGGATGCCAGCGGACAATTGCAGCCCAATGTGATGGTCAATCCGTCCACCGGGCAGCCAGTCATCGGTTCCGATGGGAATCCAGTATTCAACATGTACGCCTTCATGCCCGATGTAAATCTCGAGATCGGCCTTAAGGGTGTAGCACTGGCAGGATTGAAGCTGGAACAGCCCATTTACATGGGAGGTAAAATCCGCAAGGCAAACGAAATGGCGGATTTGGCCGAAGATATGGCTGATGCGAATATCCGTTTGCAACAATCGAATGTCATCTATGAAAGTGATAAAGCATACTGGACCTACCTGACGCTGAAGGACAAGGTAAAAGCAGCAAAAAAGTATGAGAAAATGCTGGATGAACTGGTCAACATTCTACAAAACAGTTATACCACTGGCATGAGTTCCCGTAACAATTTGCTGAAAGCCGAAGTGAAAAAGAATGAGGCGGTTTTGATGGTTCAGAAAGCAGAGAACGGCCGCGAACTGGCTCGTATGAACCTTTGCCGCATTATTGGTTTACCTCTCAACACAGCTGTAACAGCAGCAGACAGCCTGACCATCGGAGTGATTCCTTCCATCAATCCGGAAGACGAGAATCCGCAAAACCGTCCCGACTGGCAGATTGTGAAAAAACAGGTGGAATTGAAACAGAAACAGGTCGACCTTACGCGGGCTGACTTCCTTCCGCAATTGGGAGCTTCAGCAGGATATAATTACCTGGAAGGCCCAAAGATCAATGGCTCCAATTATTCCAATACCACTTTTACAGCCATGGCTTCTGTCAAGATTCCAATTTTCAACTGGGGTGAAGGACGCAACAAAATCCGGGCTGCTGAAGCGGAACAGGAAATACAAAAGACTGACTTGCAGGACATCACCGAAAAAATGATGCTGGAAATCGCCCAGGCACGCTTTAACCTGAAAGATGCGTTGACCCGGTTGACCATGACCGAAAAAGCGCTGGAGCAAGCCAAAGAGAATTTGAAAGAGAGTAAGGATAATTACGAAGTAGGTATGGAAACACTGGCCAATTACCTCGAAGGACAAGCGCAATGGCAAAAAGCGCTAAGCGACAACATTGATGCCAAATCGGATGTCAAACTAAGTGTGACACAATACCTGAAAACTGTCGGAAAACTGGCTTCGGCTAACAATGAAAAGTAAGCCAGACCAGGGAATCCAACATAAAACAACATTCTGAAACCGGCTACTTTAAATCCGCTTTTCGATGATGCACTTCAACCAGTCAGACTGAAACGATACCGGAAGAAATTATAATCGGATCTCATGAAAAAAACAAAACAAAATTTGAGCACGGTAAAAGGCAATCATTGGATTTGCCTGCTATTAGGTCATGATTTTGATCCCATCAGGGCTTATTCAGGTGAAGATGAATACTGCCAGCGATGTGGGAAAAAATGCCATGAACATGACCGTTGGTTCGAATGGCATTGGTGGTTGAAGTGGAAATTGTTACCACTGAGACGATGGATTTGGATTTTGAATGGTAAAAAAGATAATTATACTTTCTGATTTGCAGACGTTACAGGAAATTGGCCATTTCCTTTAATGTCATGAACAAAACAGAGAAAATGGATTTTTATAATCTGTGGTGATTTATTGACAGGCTGAAGGGATTCGTATCCGTTGATTTTAGAACGTAAAGAATTATGCTATATTTCGGACTCGGAGATAAAAAGGAAGGCATCATGTCGAATAAATTTCGCTTTACATTGATACGTTTGGGCATCGTGTCCATACTGGCCCTCCTGACCCTTCAGTTTGTCAACTTTATTCTGACGCCCACACAAAATCCGCTTAACGACTCGTATCCGTATATTCTGGCTATTATTGGTTTCAACTTACTCAGTGAAGGAAACATTCAAATCAACCGGTATCTTGACCGGAAAACACCCTGGTTCTTTCGCATCATTCCACGAGTATACAAACAGGTTTCATTAAGCCTTTTGTGGACTGCCATTGTTGGTTTTGCACTTTTTTTGGCGATTCCCAAAGACACCTGCAATCCCGAGGTGCACTTGCGTGGTATCATTCTAACATATGTATTTGGAGCGATTTTCGTGCTCATCTTCAATAGCATTTTGTTCTTACGCAGCTTCTTTTCAAACTGGCGCAATTCGCTCATCGAGAACGAAAAGCTAAAACAGGAAAAACTGAAATCGGAATACCGGGCACTGCAAAACCAGATGAATCCGCACTTCCTGTTCAACAGCCTGAGTGTACTCATCTCGGAAATTCGTTACAATCCCGCTAAAGCGGAAGAATTTGCCCGGAAAATGGCTGATGTTTACCGTTATGTGCTTCAGCGCCGCGACGATGAAACCATTTCACTGGAAAAGGAACTTCAGTTTACCGAGAAATTCATATTTCTTCATAAAATCCGGTTGGGTGACGCAGTTTTTCTGGATAATCAGATTGAGCCGGAGCTGTTAAAGTCACGTATTCCTCCATTAACTTTGCAAATATTGGTGGAGAACGCGCTTAAACACAACCGGGCGACAGAAAAGGAACCGCTTCATATCAGTCTGAAAACTGACGCAGAAAAAATGATACTGGAGGTAAGAAATAACCGACAGGAAAAAAAGACAACTTACAGCGCAGGTACCGGATTGAATAATTTATCGGATCGATACCGGTTACTGTCCGGCAAAACCATAAAAATCATTGAAACGGAAACAGAATTCGCGGTTCAGATCCCGCTTCTGGATTAATAAGCATTGTCATGAATGTGCTGATAATTGAAGATGAATTACCTACGCAGCGAATGATGACCGAACTCATCAGCAGCCTCAGGCCCGACTGGCAAATTCTTGCCTGTCTGAACAGCGTACGCGATTCGGTTGATTGGCTAAAAACGCATCCCAATCCCGATCTCATCTTCTCGGATATTCAACTTTCTGACGGCATCTGTTTCGAAATATTTGATGCCGTTCAACCACAGTCATTTGTCATATTTGTCACCTCTTACGACGAATATGCCATCCAGGCGTTCCGGGTCAACAGCGTAGACTATTTGCTAAAACCCATTGAACCGACCATGCTGGAGAAGAGCCTTCAAAAGCTGGAGGCCATGCAAAAACAGGTAAAAGCTACCGAACTACTGGGTTCCGATTACAAAGATCTTGCTGAAGCATTGCTAAGCGGACAAAAGAAATTCCGCACCCGGATGGCTGTACCGACCGCAGATGGCTTTGTCAAAATCAATATCGACGAAATCGCCTATTTCTACAGTTCACAAAAAACCACCACGGCAACCACATTCCAACAAGTCAATCACGTGATTGAACACCCGCTGGATAAATTGGAAAAGCAACTCGATCCGGAACAATTTTTCCGGGCGAACCGACAGTTTATCATCAACATCGATGCGGTGAACAGGGTAAACAACTGGTTCAACGGAAAACTCATTGTGAAGACCAAACCCGAATCTGAAGAAAAAATCATTGTCAGCCGCGAACGCGCCCGCTTTTTCCGGAACTGGCTTGATCGATAAGAAATAAAAACGCGCCATACAGGCAGAACCTGCGGCGCGTCTTCAATTTGACCCAAACTAGCTATAATAAATTCAACCGTCTATTTTGCAATTGCATAATCTACAACCACATTATTCACCAACAACTTGTTTCCATTGTACTCCGGTGTTCCGTTTGCCGGAACAAATACCAAAATGGCCACATCGTTGGGGTCCAATGTAAACTCAGTTTCTCCGGTTACATTTTTCTGAATAAAACTATGTGTAAGAGCATTGTATAAATCGACAGGAGCCGAACCACAATCAATTTTAATGGACTTGGCTTCCTTATAAGGATTGTTGTACAAATAGCTTGGATATGCTTTGTCGCGATAGAAATCACAAGCCAGAAGGTTAAGCTGCAGAATACCTTTCACATTCGTGGTATCGATAATACTTCCGAAAACACCGGCCTGCGCACTTCCATATACACTAAACTGACTTACCCATGGATTCTTACCTTTCACCCAGTTAGGGCCATCACCCTGCGCCACGGGAGCTTTGATGTCGGCAAACTGCTCGTAAGCTGATTTCTTGGTCAGTCCTTCATATGCAATGACCCCTTTTGTTACCGATTTCAGCTGAGGAATCGTTTGGTGATCATCCGGGATTTCGTACGGATAAAACAGATGTGCAGCATTAGCTGCATTCAACATCCACTTACCCACCACTTTGGCCCAGCTTGGATCGTAGCGCACCATTGGAACCAATGCCCAGGCAACATCGAAGGTATTCATCAGGAAGGCATAACCGCCATTATCGTAGGTGCTGCCAACCAGTCCCGAAACGTCGAAACCATTCCAGTTGTCGGCTAAAACACCCCAACCTCTTCGGCATTCAGCATCTCCGTTAAAAGTCCATTTCATGATTTGGGTAAAATCATAATGAGTGCCTTCTTCGGCATTCAAACGGGCGGCGACATAAGCCCCAAAAGGCATCAGAATTTCATAGAAGGTATTGCTCTTTTGGCTTAGCAAAGCATCCAGCGCCGATTTGGCGCCTTTGAGGTAACGCGGATCGCCAAACTTTTTATACGCAGCATACAATACATAAGCATGTCCGGCTGCCGCATCCTGCTGAGGACATATTTGACTGTCCTCCGGTTCCAGCTTACCGTAATTAAAGAATGAATGATGATAGTTACCATTCAATACCGAGTCAGCCGCCAGAAATTTCTCGGCTATGGACCGAAGCAACGGAGTAGCATTTTCCTCATTCGGATAGAAATTCATGATTCCGTAATAGATGACATTAGGGAAAACATCGTACCACCAGTCGCGGCCATAGCCTCCTCCCAACAAAGCCACATCAGGACATGTATTGTTCATCATGATATCCCAACCCGTATCCTTGTTGAAATAATTCCGAAGCATGTTCACATAATCCTTACCATCCTGATTTGATTTATCAATACCCATCAGGGTGGCCCCGAGAACCGCACCCATTGTGGTCAGCGATTCATGGAAAATTCCGTTATGATGGTCTGGTCCTTGGCGAACATCGCCGATAGCGGTATAAAGACCAAATGTTTTCTGCGGAAAGTTCTTTTGCGAATTATCTGTCCAGATGAGCGGCCAGTAATCGCCAGTCTGTGTGGAATCAAAAACCAGCTTATCAAATCCTCTGGCCTTGGCTTTCCAGTCGAGCATTTTATAAGGTGATGGCAAATCGGGCATTTGACCGATCCGCTCCAGCATTTTTTGCTGCACCTTATCCTGATGACGAAGCTCAGGCTTTGTTGTGCAGGACGCCAGCATCAGGATGACAGCAACAAACAACAATATTTTCTTCATGGTTTAGTATTTTGAATTGATGATATTCCTAGCAACAAAAATGGACAATAATTGCAACAGCCCAATAATGACTAAAGCATATTTCAACGCAAAGTCCTCTCCGATATAGCTCGCCATCAGAATAAAAAGTCCGCAACCAATCAGACGTCCCAGGTACAATCCCAGTTCGTGATTCAGAATATAGGTAAATTGGTTCCGTTTTTCAATAGCTGCTACCGTATCAATTACCTTCAGCTGAATGGGAAAGTAAGCCACATCGAGCAACGGACGGGCCATGACCAGACACAACATGAAAAGGATTACGCCCAGCGATGAATAGAGTCCGGCATTGATGAAACTACCAGTTGCAAACAACACCAAACCGAACGAAAAGATGTAGATGCGATGTTTCGGCTTCGCCATTCGTCCAATAAAGTACAGAACGATAGCTGAAAAAATAGCGCCTATTGCCTGAACTGTACCCAGTACATCTTCATTTCCCACCAGCTTCATAATAAGCATGGCCGGAGCCGTAACAATATATCCCTGAGCCAGTCCTTTCAGTGTAGCCAGTCCCAGCATCTTCTTCCAAAGAATATGAAAACGAAAATAGAGAAATCGTTCCTGTTTCGGGTTAACAAACTCACCCCGATGAACAACAATGGAAGAGATAATGGTCAACAGGAATACCATCATGGTCACGATTTGATAGGCAACATTTATATTCCCTCCAAACCAGTGATGCTTATCGGTGGCCCCGATAAATACACCAACCACATAAGGCACAATTACTCCTGTAAGTGTATAAAAGAATGATTCAAGTCCGTAATAATAATTACGGTTATTATCGTTGGTTGTTTCCAACGCCAGAAAATCGCGGTTGGCCCAGAAAAAACCGTAGGAAAGTCCCATAATCAATCCGGCAATACCGATGCCGGTAGCATCCAGCTCATGTAACATCATCATGGCCGACATGGAAACGCCACTGAGCAGCATCCCGAACGAATAAAGCCATGCAATTTTTATTTTCCGGAGAAGAAAACCGTTGATGGCAAAAGTTAACGGAATACCGGAATAAAGAGCCAGCTGAAAAATAACCACCAGCTTGGCTTCATGTGAATTTCGCATGATATAGGCACCAATAAACATTTCGATGATCGGCAATACCAGCGAATAGATCAGATTTGTAATCAGCAGTATCCGCATACCCTTGGGATAGGTATAGAACACGCGATATTCGTTAACCAGTTTCTTCAGCATAATTTCTCAGTTGAGATGTAATTCGTTTTCTAGTGCAGTGTTTCCAAAATTTCCCGGATAGAGAATTTTGCACCGCAAATCACTTCATCGGCCGCACCGTAATACATGGTAATTTCATCACCATTCACCATGTGGCCATTGGTAAAAATGACATTGCCGAAAAATCCGGTCTTTTCATATTCTTCAGTTGGCACCATGATAGGTTCTTTCGATCGGGCCAACACGTTGGACGGATCGTTTATATCCAGCAGCAAGGCGCCCAGACAATATTGATTATCCTCATTCGCACCGTGGTAGATTTCCAGCCAGCCTTCTTCCGTACGGATAGGAGCAGCGCCGGCACCAATACGCACATTGTCCCATTTCCCTTTACGGGTTTGTGCAATGCACTGATGATTTCCCCAGTGATCACCATCCGGTGAACTGGCTAACCAGATATAGTTTCCTCCTAATTCCGGACTGCTTGGACGATGAAATGCATAATAATGACCGTTAACTTTCTCCTCGAAAATGGCACTGTCCTTATTATGTGCGGGAAATATCATCCCGTGATGTTGGAATTCCTTCCAGTTCTTGGTTGTGCGGAGACCAACACCTACACCCAAATGCGAAACAGCTGTATAGGTCAAATGGTATGTATCGCCAATTTGCGATACCCGGCAATCTTCAATTCCGTAAGATTCATGAATTCCCTGACCTGTGAGTAACGGATATCCTTCCGGTTCATGAAAATGAACACCATCTTCACTGCAAACCAGGCGCAAGTGCGAAATCGTTGTCAGATAATCCTGTCCCTGATAACTGATAACCCGTGGATCGGATAAATCGAGATCCGGATCATCATTCTTAAACTCTTTAATCTCCAGCTCACCGTTCTCTTTGTATACGGGGAAAGAAGTCAATCCTTCTTTTTGTTCCGGACGTTCGGCCACCCGAAGCAACATCCAGATTTTCCCATCATATCGAAACACTCCAGGATTGAGCAAACATTCAATTTTCAATCCTTCTTTGCTCGGTTTCAGGTCGGCCGGCCGTAAAATCGGGTTCCCGGCGAATCTCTTTGCAATATCCATAACTAGCTTTTTCTCTTTTCTTGCCGGAATTTGAAAACAAGGATGCCCCGAATATCCGACATATCACCTTGGGGCATCCTGTTTCCTTTATCTATTATCTGTTAAGCATTAATACCCTGGATTCTGGGTAATTGTACCACCTGCTTTGTCAATTTCGCGTTGTGGAATCGGATAGAGATAATTGTTATCCTGGAAATTTTTACCCAGTGCCCCCAATACATCCTTAGCAATTCCCCAACGTTTCAAGTCGTTGAAGCGTTGTGATTCGAAACCAAGTTCTACGCGACGCTCGTGACGCAGCCAGCTAACAATCTGAGTTTTATCAGTCGAATTCACATCACGATCGGGCAACGTACCTGCCGGAGGTGTAGTTCCGTCGATGGCAACGGTATTACGTGCCCGCGCCCTCACTTGATTGATAATACCAATAGCTTCGGAATAATTGCCCAGATTGATATCGGCTTCCGCTTTCCAAAGCATTACATCAGCATAACGGATGTAAATCTTGTTACTGGGTGCATCATCGTTTCCTTTGTTATCAGTATTGGTTTCACCCAGAATTTTGTATACAGCCTGATTGTCTACATCCACCGTATAGAGCAGACGCGGGTCGTTCGGTTCAAATTCATCAATAAAGTTCTGTTCAGGAGCTACGAAACCCCATCCCAGCAACGCACACAATCCATTTCCAGATCTTGGAACAGTATTGCTTTCATGGTCATAGGCAAAGATCACCTCGTTGTCAGTGAACTCTTTTTCCACCTGGAAGTTGTCGAAATAATTCTCATCGAGTGAGTAGAAACCAAGGTTATCCAGTTGACTGACGTAGTCGAGTACTTTCTGCCAGTTTTGGGTATAAAGTTCAACTTTCGCCTGCATGGCAATGGCAGCACCTTTTGAAGCACGCCATGGCTGAGTATCATCAGAATATTTGCTATTAGGCAATAGCGTAACGGCCTGTGCCAAATCAGCTCTTACCTGATCCATCACCTGATCTTTCGGTGTACGAACAGCTACATCATAAGCTTCAGAGAAACTTTCCAGTGGTTTCACCAGGAGCGGAACATCTCCGAAATTGTTTACCAGGTCGAAGTAATAGAAAGCTCTCAGAAAGTAAACTTCACCTAACAAACGGTTTTTCAGGTTACTGTCCATGCTCAGCTTACTCATCAATTCGTCATTGGTCAGATAACTGATGGCCAGATTGGAACGGGAAATTCCGTCGTAATCATAAGCCCACTGTCCGTTAAAACCACCATTGTCAGAAGTAAAATTGAAATTATCAATTTCGTCCATCCAGGCCTGGTCACCATCAGGGTTCCACTTCTTCTGCATATCATCCGAAGCGATATCGCTCAGGATAAAATCGTTGCGAAGAACGGTTCCGTCGTCCCAGCCCCATTCCCCGATAATATTCAGGGTACTGGAAAGCAATTGATACGAGGTAAAGACCGAATATTCCACCGTACTTTCGGTTGGTGAGGTATCTATCTGGTCGGGTGTAAGCAACCCGATGGGTTCCTTGTAGAGATATTTGTCGCAACCGGTGAACAACAGTAAAGTTGATGCTACCAGTATCATATATATTTTTCTCATTTTACTGAATTTTATAAGCTGGGACATTAAAATTTCACATCAACACCAAGAATGAAAGCTCTTGACTGTGGGTAAGTTCCCATATCAATCAAATCGGTCGATTCCGGATCGAGTCCGGTGTATTTGGTAACAGTGAACACATTCTGAGCAGAGACGTAGGCACGCAGATTTGTGAAGGTTTTCGAACGCTGCATCAACGATTTGAATGTGTAACCCAGTTCCACGTTTTTCAGACGGAAGTAAGAGGCATCCTCAACGAATACACTGGAAATTTTGCTACTACCGTTATCAGTGAAACTTACACGCGGAATGGTGTTGCTGGTACCTTCACCGTGCCATGCACTCAGTACGCGGGTTGTGTAGTTGAACGGACGGGTATCGTAATCCACAATCTTCTTTCCGTCGTTGTAGCGGTCTACACCATGAACACCCTGGAATAACAGAGACAAGTCAAAGCCTTTGTATTCACCGGTCAGGTTCATTCCGTAAGTCAGTTTCGGAATAGAGTTTCCGATGAACGTCCGGTCTTTATCATTGATAATACCATCACCATTCAAATCCTTGAACCGGATATCACCAGGCTGTGCCGTAGGATTGGCTGTGCCGTAAAGCTGCTGCTGAATTTCCTGTGTGTTCTGATAGATACCTTCCATCACATAACCATAGTAGGAATTCAATGGCTGGCCAACAACTGTACGGGCTACTCCTTTACTATCTGCATTGATAATCATCGGCAGGTTAGGGTGCAGTTTCGTTACCTCATTCTTAAGGGTCGCCATGTTCAGGTTGATGTTGTATTTGAACTGGTGTTCGCTGTTGCGAAGTGTCAAAGCAAACTCAAAACCTTTATTGGTAACTGCTCCTGCATTCACGTAAGTTGGAGAAACATCACCTGCAATTGACGGTAACGAAATCGGCAACAGAATGTCGGTTGTATTCTTGATAAAGTAATCAGCTGTGAAATAAATTTTGTTTGACAGAAGTCCCAAATCCAAACCGTAGTTGTACTGCGTAGTAGTTTCCCATTTCAAGTCCGGGTTTCCGTAACGCGAAATCAGGTAGCTGTCACCACTTTTCCTCAACAACGTCAGATAAGCATAGTTATCAATTTCCTGGTTACCCAACTGTCCAACACTGGCTCTCAGTTTCAAATCAGACAGCCAGGTTAAATCCTTCATGAAATTCTCATTCGACAATTTCCATCCGGCAGAAATTGAAGGGAAGTAACCCCAACGGTTATTTTGCGCAAAGCGTGAAGAAGCATCTGCACGGAAGTTGGCAGTCACCATAAAACGACTGTCGTATGAATAGGTTGCTGATCCAAATAACGAGAACAATGCCCATTCAGCTGCCGAGCCACCGTTCCAAACGTCATACTGTGAACCTCCGAAATCGAGATAGCGGAAGTTTTTGTCGGTATAGTCGTAACGAGCCCGTGAGCCGCTAATTGAAGAAGAATGATTGGTAATAAATTCACTACCTACTAAAGCGTTGATAGAACTTTTACCCAAATCCTTAACGTAATTCAATGTGTTGTCCCAGGTGAAAGTGATTTCCTCACCGCGGTCTTCATTCAGTGTGCTTGGGCGGTTCTGGCGTCCCAGTCCCTGATCCAGACTGCTACCACTACCGTCGTCATCACCAAAGTTTTGATTGAAAGCTTTGTTGTGAGAGAAAGTCAGGTCGATACCCAAATTGGTTTTGAATTTCAGCGACTTGTCACCAAGGAAAGCATACTCTGCATACAGGTTACCAAAAGTTTTGTAGTAACTCCGAACATCGTCGGTGAAGTAAGCCAAAGCAATCGGGTTCTGTGACCACTCGTATTTATCGCTTTCAAAAGAATCTTTATTCTTGTAGAAAGGTAAATCGGTAAACGGATCCTGAGCTGACCAGGTTGGATCGCTCGGATCTTTATAAATCGGGATGATCGGAGGACGAATCATCGCGTGACGAATGATTCCCGGCTCGTCACCTTTCGATGACAATGCATCCTGAATAACGTACGAAAGCAACAGGTTACTTCCAACTTTCAACCGTTCGGTCAGATTGGCACTGATATTCGAACGGAAGTTTAGACGTTGATACTTATCGTTGTTATACACCACAATCCCGTCATTTCCGTAGTAGTTAGCTGACAGTAAGTATTGCACTTTATTGTTACCACCGGTAGCTGTCACCTGTGCATTCTGAGAATGTCCCAGTTCGAACAGTGCATCGAGCCAGTTAGTATTGGCAAAATCGCTGCGGCCTTTATCAGCAGTATACGGATTGGTGCCTGAATAACCGGCGTTATTCCAAGCCTCTTCTACTACATTCATGTACTGCTCGGCATTCAACATATGCGGAAGGTGAGCCACCTTCTCAATCCCTGTGTAATAACTGACATCCAGAGTGCTTTTCCCTTTTACACCTTCTTTGGTAGTTATCACGATAACACCACCAGCTGCACGTGCACCATAAATAGCAGCTGCCGAAGCATCTTTCAATACGGTCATCGACTTAATATCCGATGGGTTCAGGAAGGAGATATCCCTTGAAGGAACACCATCGATGACATAGAGCGGATTATTGTTTCCGATGGTTCCCTCTCCCCTGATACGGATATTCACCGCATCACCGGGAGCACCTGTACTGGAAGTTACCTGAACACCGGCAACTTGTCCCTGCAGGGCCTGTGCCAGGTCGCCTACTTTCCGTTTATTGACATCAGCAATATTGACAGGAGAAACAGCACCGGTAAGGGTTGCCTTTTTCTGGGCAGAATAACCAACAATAACCACCTCATCGATTTGCTTTTTCTCTTCTTTCAACGTGACATTCAACACGTTCTTACCGGCAAGCGGAAGAGTTACCTTCTGGTATCCCACAAAAGAGAAATCGAGGGATACATTGGTATTTTCAACCTGAAGGGAATAATTACCGTTCATGTCGGTAATGCTACCAATGGTTGTTCCGGTAACCACAACTGTCACTCCGGGCAATGTGGTCCCGCTTTCATCGGTAACCGTACCGGTAATTCTGACTTGACCGAATGCGGTACCCGTCATTAAAAGAAATACAAGCCCAAGTATTTCCCTTCTAAATCTTGTAATAAAAAAGATTTTCATAGAAGTTAGCTTTAAAAATTTAATTGATTGAGCATCATTATTTACATCTACTTATTGTAGTCTGGGTCCATGTCAGGTGTGCGCACACCGGCGACTTCGTCAGCCATCAGAATGAACACGTTCCAACTGAGTCCCCTTGTCGAAGGCCACCATTGGTTGGTATTTGACCAATGGGTTGGAATAAATTCTTTGCTAAAGGGCCATTTGGGATTCAGATTGATCTCCGCCCATGCCCTGTTTTCCATCATTATTTTGGCGTTGGGCCAGCCATGTTTCAGACCGACCACGTAAGCACAATATTCTGCACGCATCCAGCTACCGCCGTTGTAGTAAAAACCATCGCGGGAATGGTCCGCATAATTGGCTTTTCCGAATTCACCGAACGGTTGGTAATCGGAAGTCATATAGGTATAACCTTTTGCGTTATTCGTCAGTCGCACCAGAATTGGTGCTGTGGTACCCATTTCGGGGTGAGGAGAATTGGGAACTTTATTTAAATAGGGCACCTGATTCAATTGATTGATCACCATTTCATCCGTCAGCATAGGCTGATTGAATAACCAAAGTGATAGAAACTCAGGCACCAAATCCGTTAGGGAAATCAAATCGGGATATTCCCTGTCGAACAGCAAATGTTTCCGTTTGGGATCGTAAAATTTCCGGTACTCCGATTCGGCTTTATCCAGATAATCATCCGAAATGTTGTATCCCAATGCCTTAATGGTATGAAGAGCAACGGCAAACATTCCCTGGTTTACCGCCAGTCGATCTGTTTTGGGCGTGTAATCACACACATCAATCTGGCTCATCGAAAAATGTGATTCACAAATACCGTCGTGGTTCTCATCAAACGAATTCAGCACAAACGAAACAGCTTTGTCAATCTTATCTTTTGGAAGTTGAACTCCATACCGACGCTGGTTTACCAGAGCCCATACCAACCACTCGATGGTGGCTTCGTTGTCCTTGGCTTCCACCGAACCCATGTAAGGGGTAATGATGGTTCCAATTGAACCTTCGGGTGTTTGCGTTTTCGCCCATTGGTTCCAGATAGCCAGATTCAGTTTTTTATTGTAAGTCGCCACGGTAGTCCAAAACGAATCCCGGTTATACATGTCGGGCGAGTAATTCATATTCGGAACACTGAAGGGCGTAAAATCATTTACCGAGGTAATCCAGGTCAGCATATTCGCATTTGCATAGAGCATTTTCTCTATCAACGAACCTTTGAAACCTTTTCCTTCAGCTAACCGCGACTGCGAATCAATCATGAAATCACGGTGCGACTGCCACGGTTCTACAAAAATGTAGGTAGTTTTTGTTTCCTTTTTCCCTAGCGGAAGAATGTTATAGGGCTGAACAGCCGGATGATTTTCTGCGATTGTCAGATCCTTGATTTGCATTATTCCGGCTTTTCCGGAAGTATTTCCGATGAACATCAACACACTGTCACCCTCGATATAAGGAACAAGGATACTTCCCTTAAACTCCGTCCATTCATTGGTTTTCGATGGAAAAGCGTCGATGTATTTGACACCGTGCTCCAACTCCGGGCCTTGCTGACCATTTTTCATCCGGTACAGTTTGAGCGCCACAGGCAGGTCGCCTTTCACTTTGAAGGAAATAGTGTACACCTTTTGGCCGGTAATGGGCGTCATCATGCTGATGCCATCCTTCCCGTCATCCTGACAATTCATCACAATCAGACTATCCTTCCGGGAAACCGAAAGGTTGCCTTCTTCGGTAAAGGTTTCCGGGAGTGGTAAGATAGTTTCAGTTCCTGCATCCAGGTTGAACATCTCACCGAAAGTCAAACGTACATAGTCTTTCCCCTGAGCCCGTTCTTCAGGTGTAGCTGTGGCAACCAGTCTTGGGTCGGGAAGTTTGCGCATCCCGACAAAACCGCCCCCACGTCCGCTGAAACGGCGCCGTGACGTACGTGTAAACTGATTTTTATATCCTGCATCGGTCAGAAAACCGACGGTCATATTATCCGCGGTTACAAATCCGGCCGATGGAAAAAGTTCGTGAATAAATCCACCCGGGAAATTGTCCTGTTCAAAGGTTATGTATTTTTTCGGCTGCTCCGCCGGAACGTTGTTTTCCCGAAGGGTATAATACATCGAAAGCATACTGGGTTGAACGAGTTCAACTGTTTTCTTTACAATGTGCGGATTAACAATTTGGTAAGTGACTTTGACAGTCAGTCTGGAATCGAGCGCCTTCATGTAGGTTTCCTTCTGCATCGTAACGATACTATCGTTTCCGGTCCACGAAGTTCCCCGCCAGTTGTACAGGGTCGTGTCTGATGTCAAATCAAGGTTGGTCAGGTGAAGAGTAAAAGCCCCGGAATCCTCAAGCAACTTTTGGTTTCCGTCATAAAGCGAGACACCAAAACCTTGCTGCGGAGTTCCTTCAACCCTTAATTTCAGGTTTTGCCCCTTTACAGGAGCTGCAGCAATAATTAATAACAGCAGAAAAAGTACAGCCACCCTGGGCCTGGATGTCGTTTGGAACATTGGTTTAATTTTAAGTTGACTAAGGTTGATTGAGGTGTTGGATTATTGGTTCCTCAAAGTTGGAGAGAGATGGGCACGAAAGCTGTACACTATATCTTCAAAAGTGTACACAAACGACATATCACGCTGAAATAGTGAAAAATAAAATGTTATAAAATGTAAAGTTCGGAAGTTATTTTTTAAAATTCAACTGAAACTGCTTGGGTGGCAGCTGATACATTTTTTGGAATTCGCGGTAGAAATACGACCGGTTATTGAAACCCGACTGATAAAATACTTCCGTCACGGTCATAGAAGTGGTTTTTAACAAATGAGCGGCATGCTTCAATCGCATAGACCGTATCATATCGCCGGGCGACATGCCTGAAATCTGTTTAAGCTTCCGGTAAAACTGTGAACTGCTCATCCCCATCTCCTTTTCGAGGAAAGTTGTCTGAAGTTCTTCATCGCTGATGTGCTGACGAATCAGTTCCATAACCTTGTCGATAAACTGCTGGTCCTCTTCATCGACTGATAAATGAGCCAGGCTTTCCATACCTGAGTCTTGTTGGAAGTACCGGGCAATCCTTTCGCGCTCTTCCAGTAGTTTCTCAATGCGAACTTCCAGGTGTTGGGGATGAAACGGCTTTGGAATGTACGAATTGGCACCGCTCTCCAATCCTTCGATTCGATGTGCCACTGAACTTTTTGCTGTCAGAAGGATAATAGGGATGTGGCAGGTTTTCAAATCGTTTTTCAATTGTCTGCACAGTTCCGTTCCGTCCATCTCCGGCATCATTACGTCACTGATAATAAGGTCGGGCAACTCCTTTTCAACTACTTCTATTGCTTCCACACCGTTGAAAGCGGTTAACAAACGATATTTATCCTTCAGCATTCCGTCTAGCAACTGATGAATATCCGGCTCATCCTCCACTATCAGTATCGTTTTTCGCTTGTTCTCCAGTGTTTCCAGAGTCCTGACTTTTTCCTGTCCATTTTCCGTTGCTGCTGATTTGGGCTCTGTAAGAATGTGTTGCAGCTGGTGCGAAAGAATTACTTCATCCACTGGTTCCTGTGCTTCAGCAGCTTCTGCCTTTTCATGACAACAGGGTAATACCACGGCAAAAGTGGTCAGTTCGTTTTCAATACTTTCCACATCAATAGTGCCGCCAAGGGCCGTTACCAGGCTGCGGGTATAAGCCAGTCCGATTCCTGTTCGGAACTTGTCCGGGTCCGGGCCACCACCTTCATCCGTGATGAAAAAGCGCTCAAACAGGCGGGGAATCTTCTCCTTTGGAATTCCTTTCCCCGAATTGACCACTTCGATACGCACCTGTTTCGGCTTTTCATCAATTTGCATCTTCAGCTTGATGTTACCTCCCCGTGGTGTATACTTAAAAGCATTGGACAATAGATTGAAGATGATTTTTTCAATCTTATCCTGGTCGAACCATCCGGGAATTTCCGACGGAGAATCAATCGTATAATTGATTTGGTTTTGGATGGCCCAATCGTCAAAAAGCTCGGCAATTTGTTCCACCAGGTTCACCAGGTTGAAATACATTGTCTTCATTTCCAGATGACCGTATTCCGCTTTACGGAATTCAAGCAATTGCTGAATGAGAAACAGCAGCCGGTTGGTGTTGCGTTGAATCATACGAACAAACTTCTGTCCTTCCGGATCGATGCCGGGATCGTCTGCAAGTTTCTGCGAAGGTCCTACAATCAGGGTCAACGGCGTTTGCAACTCATGGGCAATATTGGTAAAGAAGGTTAGCTTGTTTTGATGCAGTGCCTCTTCCCGCTGGCGCAACTCAATGTTCTGCTGAAGAAGTTGTCGCTTCTTCCAGTAATTCTGTACGAACAGAAGGAAAAATAGGGCCAGTAACACATATATACCGATAGCCCAGGCCGATTCCCAGAAAATTGGTTTGATCCGAAAATCCATGGCATGCACCGGTGGACTCCAGATACCGTCGCTGTTCGACCACTTCAACCACAATGTATATTTTCCGGGAGGTACGTTGGTAAACGAAATCACCCGCCGGTTTTGAATGTTATTCCACTGTTTATCGAAGTTTTCCAAATGATAGGCATACTGGCACTTCTCACTGTTGATGAAACTCAGGGCCGCCAGCGTTATATCGAAGAAGTTCTGATCATGTTTCAGGGTTACATGAGGAGGATCACGCAATTCAGGTGTCACCACAAAAGAAGGATAGTAAGGCTGATCATCATTCTGTCCCTTAATCGCACTTACAGCAATATTCGGGATATAGGTATATTCTCCAATATCAGCCGAGCGGAAGTAATTGAATCCGCTGTTTCCTCCCATAAAGATGTATCCCGTTTGGTCGTCATGGAAGAAAGCGCCATCAGCAAATTCATTGTTCTGTAGTCCATCCTCTTCGGTAAAATTCCGGAAACGATGATTATCAACAGTAAACTGCGAAAGGCCCAGGTTCGTACTCACCCACAAATTTCCGGCATGATCGCAAACCATTCCATGAATCGTATTATTGGGCAAACCATCGTGCGTTGTATAGCTGTGAAATTCAGGATGGGCCGGAATATTCGTCGTTTCAGTGTAATTCAGCCCCAGACTGGTCCCGATCCACAGGCGCTTTTGGGCATCCTTGTATAAACACAAAATATCGTCGTTGCTCAAACTGAGCGAATCACCAGGCGTTTTCCGAAAAACCCGGAACGACTCCGATTGTTTGTCAAACAGGTTCAATCCGCCCAACCGGGTCCCAATCCACAACGCGTGGTCATTTTCCGGAATAATGGAGAAGATGATGTTGCTGCTCAGTTTTCCCGCAAGGTTTTCATTCGCGACATATTGTTTAAAACTGGCTAATTTAAGTTTCCGTCCATCCCGCACCATTCTCAAACGGAACATACCATATCCGTTCGTCCCCAACCAGATGAAACCGGCAGCATCCTGGTAAATGGAATACACCGAACGAAAAGGTGTACAACTCTCAGTCCCTTCAATGCTCTGCCAGTCAACAACGCGATGATAACGGAGGTCATAAACCGAAAGTCCTTCCCCATCGGTCCCTACAAACATCAGGCTGTCTTTCCCGCAAAAGAGCGAAAAGACCGAATTGTCCAATGATGAATTAGCTGAATAATAGTTGACTACTGAAATATTCTCTTCTGAACCATTCAAATAAAAATGAGGCGGGAAGCGGAACAGTCCCTGTCCTTTAGTACCTACCCACAAAGTGCTGTCAGGTGCCAGACAAAACGCCCGCACATTTCCGCCGCGCAAGGCCGGAATTTGAGATTGTGTCACCGAACGAAACAACTTATGCCGTGGAAACAGTTTGTAAATACCATCCCCATCGGTTCCTACCCAAACGACTCCCTCGTTACCTTCGAATACCGTTGAAAGTTTCCGGCTGTTGATGTGCCCGAGCCATGAATTCCGTTCAACAGTTCCGTTGCGGTCCAAAATGAAATGTTCTTTTGTTCCCGCAATCAACACTCCCTGACTGGTTTTTCCAATGAGTTTTTGAATACCCGTAAACCGGGTCGTCTCCGTTTTTCCCGTGCTAAACTGATAAAAAGTCAAACGGCCGTCATTCTTCAGAAGCAAAAGTTTATCATCCGATTCATTTACAAAATCCCGAATATTATGTGCAATCGTCTTGTGTCCTTTGATGGTTATTGTACCGTCACCGCTACGTTGCAAACTGACTTCCGTCAAATCGCCGTTGGCATATTGAATCAACAGCGTATTCATCGGTGAGAAACTTATTTTCCGAACCGGAAGGGATGGCAAATCTCCGGAAGGAAACCTCCGGACAGAATCATTGGCATAATATCCCAGCCCCCAATCCTTTGCCTCGAAAAATACATTCCGCTGCAAATCAACAGCCAGGTGAAACTCCGATTCCGTCAAAGGAGCTTTTTCTTCGCGGCCGAAAAAATAACGTTTGATCGCTTTGGTATAGGGATTCAGCCGGTTAATGCCGTGCATGGTCAGTACCCAGAGATGGCCATCTTTGCCTTCCTCAATTTTCAGAATAACCTGATTACTTAAACTGTTGGGATTATCCGGCTCGGGCCTGAAAATCTGAATAGCATGGCCGTCATATCGGTTTAATCCGTCCCAGGTGCCAATCCACAGCACATGGTCCGAATCCTGAAAAATAGCATTCACCGAGCTGTTAGATAATCCGTTCGAATTGGTTAGCGGCCGGATTTCAAACTGACGCTCGTCGGCCATGGCACGGCCGAAAGAATTCAGGAGAAGAAAGGCAAAAAGGAAGCAATTAATTCTCAGGTTCATATTTCCCTTTGATACAAAAGCACACCTCGAAGATACGGTTAATTTCAGTGAACAAGTACAGGAGAACCAGCATTATCACCTTATTGAAGGTCAAAAAGTCTTAATGTCAATCATACAATTTCCGCCCAAAATCAAGCGATTTAATAACAGAATCGTTATTTTCGAAACGCCAGGCCGAAACATCTGATTCATCACAGTGAACAGATACTCATGATATAGATGCATCTGGTTGTTGAACGCAATTTATACGCCTTAAACACCCTAAAATGATGATGAAACATCACTGAAAGTTGGGTAAACAAAAAAATTATTTCAGACCTATAACATCACACAATATCAACGTAACACATAAACGATGAGAAAACTAACAACACTCCTCCTGCTTCTGTTTTTCAGCGTTCAGCTGTTTGCTCAAAAACCGGAAACTCTGGCACCCACGCCTCCTATGGGTTGGAACAGCTGGAACAAGTTTGGCTGTAATGTCAGCGAGAAACTGATCAAAGAGATGGCCGATGCCCTGGTCAACAGTGGCATGAGCGATGCCGGCTACCAGTACATCGTAATTGATGATTGCTGGCAGGTAGGTCGTGACAGCGCCGGCAACATCATTCCCGATCCCAAACGTTTCCCATCCGGGATGAAAGCACTGGCCGACTACATCCACTCCAAAGGCCTGAAATTCGGAATCTATTCCTGCGCCGGTTCCATGACCTGCCAGAAACGTCCGGGAAGTCGCGGCTACCAGTTTCAGGATGCCCGGCAATATGCAGCATGGGGCGTCGATTACCTGAAATACGACTGGTGCTTCAACGAAGGACAGAAAGCCGAAGCTGCTTACAAAACCATGAGCGACGCCTTGAAAGCCACCGGACGTCCCATTGTGTTCAGCATATGCGAATGGGGAAACAGCGAACCATGGAAATGGGGCAATGGTATTGGGAACCTTTGGCGAACCACCGGCGATATTTTCGACTCCTTTAAAGGCAAAATCAATTGGGGAGCCAAAGGGGTGCTCGACATTATCGACCTCAATGCTGACCTCTGGTCGTATGCCGGACCGGGCCACTGGAACGACCCCGATATGCTGGAAGTAGGCAACGGCGGAATGACTGACACCGAATACAAAACACATTTCAGCATGTGGTGCATGATGGCCGCCCCGTTGATGGCCGGTAACGACCTCCGCACCATGGACGACGAAACACAAAAAATACTGACCAACGAAGAAGCAATTCAGGTTGACCAGGATGCACTGGGCGAACAAGGATTTCGTTTCATTGACTACGGCGATCAGGAAATTTGGGTGAAATTCCTCGCAAATGACGAGTTAGCCGTTTGCTTTCTCAACCGTGCCGACAAACCCTGGAATCTGGATTACAACTGGGGAAAAACCGGTATTAGCCATGCAGACCATTACGTTTCTTTCAGCGACAAAAAATATGACATGCGCGACCTGTGGCAACACAAAGATATCGGCAACACCGGCAAAAACCTCACTGCTGATATTCCCGCCCATGGCGTGTTGATGCTAAGATTGACACCGGAAAAGAAATAAGAATGTAGCAACAAACACTAATCAGATAATAGAAAATGCCTCAGTGATGGGGCATTTTTTTCTATATGGAATTCCTCGTGATTCAACCCAATTCTCTCTTCCCCTAATTTTTCATTACTCATTTCTAACGGTTCATAAAAAAAACCCTTTAACTTTAATCGGCATCCCGATTTCGGGTGTACACGTCATTCAAAAACATTAAACCTGTGTATGATGAAATGAGCATGAGAGTAAACGCACGCCATTCAGTAGTGAATATAGTCATGCGAATTCCATACGATACCATAAACCAATAAATTTTAATCGTATGAAAAGAAAAACATCCGTTTTACTGGTAGCCCTGTTGCTGGGCACCTCCCTCCTCAGTTTCGGACAAATGAAAGGGGTAACCGTTGGGCAGGAAATGCCCGAATTCACCGCCCAGGTATACCAGGGAGGCGAGTTTGATCTCAACGCTTACAAAGGCAAAAATGTGATGCTTATTTTTAACCGGGGCCTGGTAACGCCCACACACTGGTGCAATATCTGTCAATATAATTACATGGAGATGATTGACTTTGACAAGCTGAACCAGTTTGAGGAAAAACACAATCTGAAAGTGGCTTTTGTCCTTCCTTACGGGAAAGATACCGTTGCACAATGGATTGCCACCATCCCGGAACAGATGAAACAGGTCGAGGAATGGAAATACCCCACCAACCCCGATAAGATTTCAGAAGGCCGGAAACGCTGGATGGAGATGTCCCGAAAAATGTTTCCGAAAGACCATACGATTAAGGCCGAAGACCTGAAAACCCCTATTACCATCATTGCCGATGCCGATCACAAACTCACCAATGAACTTGGTCTTTATGACCCCAAATGGGACGGCGGCGATGCCCCGCAAGCCATACCCTGCGTTTTCATCATCGATAAAGACGGGATCGTTCAGTTCAAATATGTGAGTCAGAATACCATCGATCGTCCAAGTTACAGTTACCTGGAAAAGGTGCTCGAAGATATGATTGATAAGCAATAACTGCATAAACTGGCTGCTCTTTACATGGCAGCCAGTTTGTTTTCCTTGCCGGATATTCCCCTTTCCGGGAAGGTTTCTTCTTGCTAAAACAGAACGAAACACTTACATTTAATACGATTCAATCCATCCATTCCTGCTGCAAACATTAAAATTTCATTGAGATGAGCAAGGACAAATCAAAGAAGCACCACAAATCACCGGATCACATCGAGCCCGAGATGAAGGACAAGCGTCGAGTCGGGAAAAAAATTTACAATAAAGAGTTGCGTAAGTTGCAAATCGAGCTGGTCAAGTTGCAGGAATGGGTGAAAAAGGAACAGCTTAAAGTAGTGGTTATCTTCGAAGGCCGCGATGCAGCGGGAAAAGGTGGTGTCATCAAGCGAATTATGGAGCCACTCAATCCCCGTATCTGTCGCGTGGTTGCGCTCGGCACCCCAACCGAACGTCAGCGCTCACAATGGTATTTTCAACGTTATGTTACCGAAATGCCTGCCGGAGGTGAGATGGTCCTTTTCGACAGGAGCTGGTACAACCGCGCCGGAGTAGAGCACGTAATGGGATTTTGCACCGATGAGGAATA
>ENA-ORXD01000891-ORXD01000891.1-sediment-metagenome-genome-assembly--contig:-NODE-891-length-30809-cov-8.568495_pt1 | contig 30809 bp, 18 predicted proteins | sample MGYA00237862_ERZ511471 | MGnify/ENA metagenome assembly ERZ511471 | reverse complement strand
CCTGGCACAAATTCAATTCCATAACTCAAGGCATTTCACCTCAGAGAGAGTAGTTATCGCACGAAGATAAAAGTATTATCATTTGCCCTTGAAAACCAACGAATTAAACCGAATATCAAGGATCGGAGGGCAATGAAACCCGAAGCGTCGCAAAGACCCGAAACAGACCCGGTGCATCTGGAACCCATCCTGCGAGAAGTATTTATGATCACCGGCACAACCATCCAGAAAGAATGAATGCCCGTGCGGCCGAGAACTGAGACGCCGCCGGGCAGGGCGATGTGTTCATGCGAGTTCTGGCAATCGGGTTGGGTGGTGCTGGCAGCAGGATAGTGGACCGGCTCTACGACCATGACCGGCGGAGCGGGGTCCTCTGTATGAACGCCCTCGCCATCGACCTCGACGCGAACACCCTCATACAGCTCGAACACCTCCCCGAAGAATCCAAACTCTTTTTCCCGCCGATCGATCCCTCGCATCCCTATGACGTGAAGACCACCATCGACATCGAGGAGGTGATGACCAGAATCCAGAAGGTCGACACCGTGCAGATCGATGCGATTCTGATCTGTGCCGGCCTCGGCGGCACCCTCGTCAACACCATGGAGTTGATCGTTCCCGAACTGCGGAATACGTTCATCGAACCGATATTCGCCGTTGTCACTCTTCCCTGCCGTGGAGAAGGGAAAAAACGATCTGCAAAGGCGGCGGACGATATCGAGATGGTCGACAAACTCGTCGACACCACCATCGTCTTCGACAACGAGACCTGGTACCAGAAGATCAAGGTCGGCGAGGAGGCCGGCCCGGTGGCCAACGGACACCGACGGAAGGGAAAGGAACTGACCTACGGCCGGAACCCGCGGCAGGTGAACTCTCTGCTGAACGAGCAGATTGCCCGGCGTATCGGCCTTCTCCTCCGCGCAGGAGAGTTCAGCGAGAGCGGCCTCGAGGTGGGGGAGCTCGTTCTTGACGCCGGGGAAGTGCTCAACACGCTCACGGGCATGGGAACGGTTGCGATCGGGTATGCGGTGGACCGCCTCCCTTCGGGCACTCTCGATTTCCTGAAAAAGTGGAGTTCTGCCAGGCATTACATGGAGGGATCCCAGACGCGGGCGGCAAGGATTGTGTCGCTCGCAAAAAGGGCCGTGTACGAAGAGATTTCGGTCCCGTGCGACATGACCAGTGCCCAGAAAGCGCTGGTGCTCATCGCCGGACCAAACCAGGAGCTCTCGATAAAGGGCTTTGTAACGGTGAGGAAGTGGATCGACCGGAGCATTGCCGGGCTTGAGGTGAGGTCGGGCGATTACCCGGTGAGAAACACCCAGTTTGTGGGGATCATCATCATGCTCTCAGGGGTGCAGAATGTGCCGCGGATCGAGGAGTTGAAGATCCTGCGGGAGCAGTATCTGCTGGAACTTGAGGAGGAGAAATACCGCGCCGCCTCAGGAGAGGCGGGCGACGGTGTTATGGAGAGGCCTGAGGGCGAGGGAGAGGCCGTCGTCGATCCTCTCGCCCCACCACCGGAGCGTGTTGAAGATATGCCAGACGAACGTGACGAGATGATCCGCATCGCGGCCGAGGAGAAGAAGCCGACGAAGAAAAACAGGGGAGAACCGACTGAAGTCCTCCGTCTTCACCTCTCCAGCGACAAACTGAAAACGAAGGCAGAGGAGGGTGACGCCGTTGTTCTTCCGACGGGGAAAAAACAGGCGCCCCGCGACATCACCCGAATGACGAACGTGGCGATCCCACAGGCCCCGAAAGACGCAACGCTGAGCTCAGGGAGTTCCCGGACCGCAGCGATACGGCCAAAAGAAGTCGATTTCTCCGGAATAAAAGTCGACACCATGCCGGCGGCAAAGGATGGCGCGATCTCAGGAGAGAGCGTTCGCCTGAAATCGGCCATAAAAAAAGCGAAAGACGACCTCTTCGAAGGGAGAGCCATTTCTCTCTCAAGCAGCGTGGCACCGCCCGATGACGATCTCATGAAAGTGAGTGCGAAGATCGCCCCGAAACAAAAGCCAAAAGAAGTGGAGCCCGGAAAGAGAGTGATCTCGCCTGAAAAGAGGTTCTGCAAAAAAGAAGAAGATGAAGCCAGCGGGATCGACTGGATCACATAGACAGGACGCGCGAGAAGGGAATGTTTCCTGCACCAATCTCCGTTTTTATCTGACACCCCTGTTCGACGGCATGGCCGATCAGGTTCATCCCTGAGAACGACACGATCGACAGCCGGTATGGCTCTTTTGTAAGGTTGAACACCTTTTCTCCGGCCTTGAGCGGGAACCTGAACCCGGATGTCTGCATGGCCGAGGCGATCTCGAACACTTTCTCTCTTGCAGGGAGAGGAACCTGCCGGACGTTTGCGAGAACCGTGCCGGCCCCCCCGGTGACATACTCATGGATCGAGGTGAGACCGGCCGATATGAAGAGCTGGAGCGGATCGATGCTCGAACCCCGATAGGCGACGAGATCCAGGAAATTGGAAACGCCTTCACTCTCTGCCGCAAGGCGGCCGCCGTACTTCATTTCCACCGGAATCCCCTGCCTCTGCATGACACCGTCCATGGTGACCGAGCAGATGGTGATGAAGCCCGCATGGCCGGCAGGTATCCTCGGATCGTTGTCGACGATGCGATACCCGTTGAAAAAACCGCATTCGGCGGCAATAACATCGTCAAAGGCTTTTTGTACCCGATCGACCTCGTCGTACGGGGCGTAGGAGAGATTATAGGCCACATCGCCGGTGCCGGTCGCAGGGTCAAAGGTGGTTCTGACGGCGAGTCGTTCTAGTTTCGAGATGATAAAACCGATCCGTTCGCCCACAAGGGCGCTCTCAATCTCATGAACGCCGCGGGGGGTGAGGACGCGCCCTTTGTTTCCAACTTTATGGGTGAAACCCATCTCGTCGAGGGATCTGAGATAATACTGAACGGCGCGGTCGGTAAGCACAAAACCATGTTCTGCCATCAGTTCGGAGAGTCGTTTTGCGCCTACCGGATCGGGGTGCTCCTGGAGGATCCTCAGAATCTCGATCAGTTTCCGTTCAGTCCGTATCTGGCTCATCGCGCCGTCACCACACCGTTGCTGTCCTGGTATCGCCCTTCATAGGAGTGCGCACCCCCGGAAACCTCATGAAGAATCATCTGGACCACGCGATCCCCCTGCACCAGAGCGATCGGTTCGGCCCCCATATTGACCAGACAGAGAGTGAGCTGCCCCCGAAATCCGGGATCGACGAAACCGCCGCCGATGAGGAGGCCGCGCCGCGCATAGGTGGAGCGGCAGCGCAGGGTGGCGGCGAGATCGGAGGGGATCTCAACGCGTTCGAGGCTCGAGACGAGCGTACACTGTCCCGGAGGGAGAGAGACGTCGCGTTCTGCCCGGAGATCATAGGAGGCGGGCTGGAGAGAGGTCTCGGCGAAAGGGGTGACGACCAGTCGGCCCCCCTCTTCGGGCGCCACCAGGCGGGACCGGATCTCAGCAGAAGAAAGGATCATATTACTATCTGATGGTGCCGGAAAATGCTTAATAACTTGTGATATGATAGATAATACGGTACAATTCATTCGTCCCTTCTGACAGAACGACCAGCAGCCGGCGATCCGCTCCCGGCTGTACTCCGGTGCCAGGGACCCATGGGGTAGAGGATATCCTTCTGGGCTTCGAACCCAGGGACGCGGGTTCGATTCCCGCTGGGTCCGTATTATGGCTGAAAAAAGATTTATTCAAGTTTTATTTTAGGTGCATTCCCCGTTCCGAAAAGAATCGGCAAGGGCAACTCTGCCGAATCGTCCGGTGTGTCCGGGGCCCGGGCATGGACACGCAGGGTGTAGTAACCCGCAGGGAAACTCTGGACGTCGATACATGCCTGCTGAGTTCTGTTCCCGGCCGAAACCGGCGGCATCGTCATGCACCAGACCCAGGTATGCCCGTCGTCACTTGAGTAATACAACTGCTGGGCAGCCTGATCGTTCCCCGTATAGTTCAGCGACCACCCCACCTTCAGGAATTCGGCGACCGGGCCGGCGTCTTCCCGGTGGAGGTCGGCGACATCGAGGATAGGCCCTTCAAAGCCGTTATTTTTCAGGTCGGCCACGGCGGTGACGAAGGTGTCGGGGAGGGACAACGTATTGGCCCCCCCGTTAAAAGTGATCACGGACTCCGGACCGAAAACATTGATATTACCCTCTTTTTTTACCTTCAGGGTATATCTGGCGGCCCAGATCTGGTCGAGACGGACGGTGCCGACGTCGAAGTGGAGCACGCGATCGTCCACCCAGTCGTCGCGCTGGTCGAGGGTAAAGGGAGTGACGACGCTTGAACGTGACGCCCCCGTGCCGATCCAGCTCTCCACAGCCGTCGAGAAACCGTCGATATACTCATAGTCGAGAACATCGACGCCGGGAATGCACTCGTCGTTCACCGTGATCTCCTGCATGGAGATGTCCATGACGGTTTCAACCCCGGCTTCTTCCTTGAGGTTCCCGGCGATACGCGTATAGATTTCAGAAAGCGTATCAGCATCGGGGGCGTGCTCATGGAAGCCTCCGGTGGATTCCGCAAGCGCGGTCATGGTGTCGTAGGTGTTGTCGCCCTCCACGATGCCGTCGCCAAAAGAGATGCAATAGATCCTGATCCCATGAGCAAGGGCATATGCGGAGAGATTGTCTTCGGGAAGCGTGGTGAAGTCATAACCGTACCTGGACGACGATCCGTCGCAGTAGCCGTACCACCGGTAGTCCACGGCAGGGTCGTCATCGGTAACATAGTAGCTGGAACCTGCGCACCCGCGCGCCAGCGGGTCGCCAAAGTAGTTGTAGGCGCCGTCCGACATCAGGACAACAGCCTTCACGGCGTTCGTATCGGCGTTCGGGGTGGAGACGAGTTCTTCTACGGCGCATTTAAGTGCCAGCCTCGTTGGTGTATAGCCGGCGGGAGAGAGCGTTTCGATGGCGACAGTCACGGCAGCATAATCCACTGAGACCGGGACCTGCACGGGCGCGGAACGGTCCGAGTAGGGGACGAGCCCGATATGGTCGCTGGAGGGATCCATCTGCGCAACAAAGGTGCGTGCAGCGGTTCTGGTGGCCGCAATCTTCGTGTCAGCCCCGGCGATCGCTTCGCTCATGCTCTTGGAGCAGTCAATCGCGAGCACTACATCGATCGGGCGGGGCTGAAGCGCCCAGCCGTCGCCCATCAGGGTGACGGTCACGTTCACCGTGTCGTTGACGGCGACGGTCTGGGGTTCGAGCGAGGTGGTGACCGAGAGGAAGGGGTAGTTCTTCCAGGTGAGTGTGATCGAGCGAGCGACCTCGCCCCAGGTCGCCCCTACGACGCACGAAGCGGTGGCGGTCCGGACATACCCGGCCTCGCCAGGCACCGGAAAGGCGCCGGGGGTGAAGAGAACGCTCGCGTAGCCGTCCCTGTCCGTCATTGCCGCCATCGCATCGAGAGAAGCACCCTGCGGGTCTCCCGAGACGATCCCAAAGGAGACGCACTCCCCCGCCACCGGATTGCCCTTCTCGTCCATAATCTTCGCCCTGACCGTCGACGTGATCCCCGGTTTTTTATCCCTGCTCGGCATCGTCTGCGGGCTTGCCGTGAGGAGCATGTTCGACGCGGCAAGAGGAGTGAATTGGAGCGGCACGGTGATCGTCACCGAAGCATTGTCCACCGCCGTCGCCGTCACCGCAACCGTACCGGCAGAATCTTTCGGGCCGTAGGATATCATTGCCGTTCCGAGAGAGTTTGTGCGGATCGTCGTCTCTTCACCGGGAAGAGCGGCGATGTTCACGGAGCGGTTTCCTGCAGGGTTGCCGTAACAATCTTTTACGGTATAGACGATGGCATACGTTCCCGTCCCGTCCGCCGGCACCGGGACGGCCGGAGAGACCGACGCCGAGATCGAAGCAGGAACACCGTCGCCGACACCGCAAATGGTGAGGTAGACGTCGGTCATCGGGGAGGGCAGATCGACATAGACGATATTCTCCCCGGCCACACAATCGGCCCTGAAGAGCGCTGTCAGGTAGCCGCTCTCATTGACAGGGAGGCATATGTCGTCGGCATATGCCGTGCCGTCCCAGATTCCGGCCGTGGATCCGGGTGATCCCGTGATGAAGCGGGCAGTTTCGGCCGTGCATCTGGAGTCGACGGGATTGCCGTAACGGTCGGTGAGTGCAAGGACAAGAGGTGCCGTGGCGCCGACCGTAACTTCGCGTGGGTAACAGAGGTATAACAGGTTCTGCGGGGCCGCGTGATCGATCTGCTGTTCACAGACCGCGGATACCGAGACGATGTTTTCGCCGTCCTTCCATGTGATGTTTGCCGCTATGACGGCCGTACCGCTCTTTGTCCCTGCCGCAAACCTGACCGAAGCGGTTCCGTCGGCGCCTGTTTTTTTGGTACCGGGCTTGAGTGTCCCCATTGCAGGGTCACAGGAGAATACGACGTCCGCCCCCTTCAACGAGTCGCCGACGTTGCCTGAGCACAAAGCAGCAAAAGGCCTGCAGTAATGATCACATAATGTATCGTTGACATGTCCTCCCCCGAGGTGAGTCACTGAATACGAGATCAATATATAAACTTTGCGCGCGTTCGACACCATCAAAAAATAAAAAAATTTAATTATATTGAAATAATATCAGCCAAAATTACGAATGGATTCCATATCCAGAGAAATAATAATATCGAACAATAGTATTTGCACAATAGCACCCCGGCGACATGAAGCAGGGCTCTAAAAAGGGGATTGCCGGCACCAGAGAAAAAAAGGGACCGTCGGCAGTGTTGCACCTGAAACGATCGATGCGAGAACGCCCGGAGAAATAGGATTACAGAGAAAAAAAAAGTGACGGGAAAAGAGAGAGTTTCAATAAAGCCCGTAAAAAAGTGAGAACTTAGACGAGTTTAATCTTGGGCGTTTCTGCTGACCCCACCAGGATCGGCGCCATGAGTTCGTCCATGGCGTCCGGCGCATCCGGGGCTGTGGCGCGTACCCGGACCCAGTAGTAGCCTGCAGGCAGTTCCCTGACATCGAGACTCGTCTTCTGGGTGACGTTCCCCGGGGCGACCGCGGTCATGGCAACAAACCGCGTCCAGGTATGTTTTTCGTCGGTGGAGTAGTAGAGGCGCTGGGTCACGGCCTCTTCTCCAGTATAGTTCAGGGTCCAGATGAGCGGCAGGAAATCGGTCACCGCACCCGAGCCGTCACGGCGAAGATCACGGACATCGAGGGCCGAGGAGTTCAGACCCGTGTTGTTCAGATCGGGAACGGCGGTGACAAAGGTGTCGGGGAGCGTCAGTCTCGATGCCCCGCCGTTGAAGGTGATCAGAGAGCCCGGCCCGAAGATGTTGATGTTCCCCTCTTTGAGAACTCTCAGGGTGAACCGCGCGGTCCAGGTCTGGTTGAGCCGGACGGTCCCGACATCGAAGGCAAGGTTCCGGCCGGCGGCCCAGTCTGAGGTGTTGTCATAGGTATCGATCGGCACGATATCATAGCGGCCGGTCTCGTTGTCGATCCAGCTCCCGATCACCGTCGACGATCCAGGGACATAACAGTAGTCAAGGATCGGGTCCGCGGGGTCGTTTGGAACGACAAGGCCGTTCACCAGGACATTGTCGAACTGCAGGCCCACCATGGTGTCGACGCCGGCCTCGGTCTTGAGTTCGCCGGCGATCTCGGTGTATATAGCAGTGAGATCATCGGCGGTCGGGGCCTCATAATATGTGCCGCCCGTGGTGGTCGCGAGGGTTTGTAGGGTGGATTTACCGGTCGTTGAAATATCCTGGGCAAAAGCGATGGAATATATGCGGATATTGTTGTTTTGCGCATATGCAGCCATGTTCTGGTCTTCTGCGCTCAGGTCGTAGTAATAATCGTATCCCGATGTCCCGGCAAGAGGATCGCCGCCGGTATTCCAGTCACCGTCCGATAAAACGATAATAGCGCGCACGTCGCTTGTGGCGTTGGCGATCAACTCTTTGATCGCCATATAAAGGGCGGGCCGCATGGGCGTCCCGTAGTATGGCACAAGACCGTCAATGGAAGAGAGGACAGCGGCGTGATCATAGCTCAGCGGAGAGTCCGTAGTCGCATAGTCGGAATACCATTTCCCGTTGCCCGGATAATGAGATGAAATATATGCGGCGTCATCTTTGGACTTGGTGTCATCCCCGGCCCAGTACTCATATGAGTATGCATAGATATCGGCTGTTCCCTTGACACCGAAGGAAACAAGCCCTATTCTGTCCCTGGCTGGATTCATCTGACCGACGAAAGCCTTTGCGGCGGACATGGTCGACACCATGCGGTCGGGATAGTCTTTGAGCATGCTCCCTGACCGGTCGATGGCGAGCACCACGTCGATCGGTTCGGGCTGGAGCGCCCAGCCGTCGCCGCGCAGAGTGATGTTCACGCTCACGGTGTCGTTGACCTCGACGGTCTCGGGCTCGACCGAGGTGGTGACCGAGAGGAAGGGGTAGTTCTTCCATGCGAGCGGGATGGCGCGGGCGACCTCGCCCCACGTCGCCACGACACTGCAGGTGGCGGTGGCGGTCCGGTTGTAGTCGTCATCGCCCGGAAGGGAGAAGGATCCCGGCACGAACCGGACCGTGGCGTAGCCGTCTCCGTCGGTGAGAGCCGAGGGTTCGAGGAGGACGGGGTTGGTGCAGACGTTACCTTCGAGATCGATCGCATCGATCGAAAAGTTCACTGCCTCACCTGAGACCGGGTTGCCCTTCTCATCCATGACCTTTGCCCGGATTTCAGACACAGAATCTGGATTTGCGTCCAGACTCGGCATCGTCTGCGGGTTTGCGGAGAGGAGCATCTCGACCGGGGCCGTGTTGGTGAACTGGACAGTCCGGGAGCAGGTGACGGTGGGGTCGTCGTCGGAGGTGGCGGTGATCGTCACCGTACCGGTGGTGTCCTTGGGGCCGTAGGCGACCATGATCTGGCCGTCGGAGTTCGTGGTGACGCACCGGTCCTCGCCGGGGAGAGCAGTAATCGTAAGGCTGCGGTTTCCGGCCGGGTTGCCCGCGGCGTCTTTCAGGGTGTAGAGGATGGAAAACTTGCTGACACCGTCGGCCGGGAGCCAGGGATTCGGCGTTCCGGTCGGAGTGATCGAGTATTCAATCGACGCCGGGATCCCGTTACCGATGCCGTAGACGGTGAAGTAGGTGTCGGCCACCGGCGAAGGGAGGTCGATGTAGACGATGTTTTCGCCGACGAGGGCAGAAGTTTTCAGGACGGCGGTGACGTTCCCGTCTTCGTCCACCGACAGGACACAATCGTCGGCATAGGTGTCCCCGTCCCAGATCCCTGCGGAGTCTCCGGGAGAGCCGACAGTGAAGTGGACGGTCTCTGTGGTCCGACAAGAGTCAATCGGGTTGCCGTAGCGATCCTGCATCGCAAGAACGATGGGAGTCACGGAGCCGACCGGCACTTCACTCGCATAGGTGCGGAACGCCAGCCTATACGGTGCGCTGTGATCGATCTGCTGCTCGCATGAGGTGGAAACAGTATTCTGGCCGCTTTCATTTTCATAGGAGACCGAGGCCGTGATCGTTGCGGCCCCACTCTGCGTCGCCGCTGTAAACAGGGAACGCGCAACGCCATTCCCATCGGTGACCGCAGTAGCAGGGGCGAGTGAGCCCATCGCAGGGTCGCAGGTGAATATAACGCCGACCCCGGCGACCGGGGCACCGCCTGCTGTGACCGTGGCCGTGACCGTCGTCTGATCGGCACCGTTTGCGATCAGCCAATCTGTTCCTGTTGTAATGCTGAGATCATAGGGCTCTGCTGCCGCTGCACAGTTACAGATGAGCAGCAGGCAGAATAGGAAGAGCCCGGCGCGCAGTGTTGTCATCTCCCCACCTCTCGTGGAGAGATAAATTTTTTTACGGTATTTAAACATACCCATTTTTCAGATCGTATTAAAAAACACATTTTCTGCAAAAAAAGGACAAATGTGCAATTTTACAGCAATATCAGATTCAAAAAACAATAGATAAATAAAAAAGTATTTAAATAATGATTATTTATGCAGGATCCCATTTGAACATGCCGTACCCGACACAGATCACGATGAGATATCCCGGTCAGGAGACCGCCCGGCGCACCGCACAAATAAAAGAGATCTGGATCAGAATAACTTCATTCTGATCTTCCGGCCGTCATCGATCATCACCGGATAGGTGGTGGTCCGCCACGCCTCGGCGCCGCCGTTGATGACCTCCCATGCGTGGATGCGGATCCGGTAGTAACCGTTCTTTCCGTCCGTTTCCAGTTCGGCAGAGTAGTCTCCTGAAATGTCCTCCTCGACCGGCGGGACGGCGTCAAAGGTGTGCCATAGGTTGTCCCAGACGATGTTGTCCGAACTGTACTGGTATTCGGCATTTTGCCTGACTGATTGCGCACCCGCGTAGTCGAGTGTCCAGTTGACGGCGATCTCGCAGGTGCCGTTGTCGCCCAACGCATCGAGTGTCGGGATCGAGAGTGTGCTCGTGCCAAAGACATCGGCCGTCTCCAGATTGGCGACCGTGATGTAGACCGGCGGGAGGTCCTGCTCGTATTCGGTGCCCGCCGCGTTGCGGAAGTGGATCTTCGACATTCCGTCGGTGAACAGACCGACGGTGCCGATCTGCGAGAAGGTGAAGCGCAGGGTTGCGGTCCAGTTCTGGCCGTACTCCATCGTCCCGATGTTGTAGCTGGATGTCCCATCGATCCAGTTGCTCTCTTCGTTGCGGGTGGTCGAAGCCCCGGTCTGGTCTGTGATCTCTGTCGAAACTCCATCCACATAGCAGTACTGGATAACGTTACTGCCAGGCACAGATACGTCGTTAACGGTGACGTCTGCCAGGCTGGCATCCAGAGTGGTGTCGAAGGCAGTCGTCTTCAGGTCATTCATAATGATCTGGTAGAACTCACGGAGTTCGCCCTCGCAACCACCATCGGTGATTCTTATGTACGCCCCGCCGGTGTCTTCTGCAAATTCCTTGAGTTTTTTATCAGTACCGCTATGGCCGTTTGTTAGATCAACGAGAACTACGTAGATTTTAACACGAGCATCTATGGCGTGCTCTTTTGCGGTCACTTCCCAGTCTTTTTTATCGTTTCCAAGATTCCAGTCGTCGTCCAGAACGGCGATCACCGCCCTGTTCCTTGATGAAGAGACACTATTTTCAGTCAGGTTCGAGATCGCCATCTCGATTCCCTGAGCGAACTCCTTTCCACTCTTCTTCAAGGGACCGTTTTTGCCCGAAAGATCAGGTTCGAAGCTCTCCACAACCTGACAGAACGCATCATAGGAGGAGTTCAGCGGAATATCCAGGGTCACATCCTCGTCGCTATACGACACCAGACCAAGACGATCCATCCTTTCAGCCATCAGCCCTGCAAAAATCTTTGCTGATTTTTTGGCAATATCCATCTCCGTTTCAGGATTTCCTCCCACCATTGTCGGGGTGCGGCTGATGCACATCACCACATCGGCCGGGGCCGGGCTGAGCGCCCACCCATCACCGGTCAGGGAGATGGTTACGTCCGTCTCGTTGTCGACCAGAACCGTCGACGGAGAGGCAGAGACCGAGACCGAGAATGAGGGATAGTTGCGCCATATGAGGTCGACGCTCCGGAAAACAGAGGTGCCGTTCAACGTCGCCGTCGCCGTCACCGTGCAGGTGCCGGTCGCGTCCTCAGAGGTGGCAAACGCACCTGGTATGAAAGAAACCTCGGCAATGCCGTCATCGCCGGTCGCCTGCGTGATCGTGGAGAGGCCATTTGAAAACAGGGGGCCGGTCGTCCAGGCATAACCGTGTTCGTCGACATTCACGATCTCAAATGTCACATCAACTTCTTCGTTAGGGGGGTTCCCGCTCTCGTCCGTGATATGTGCGCTGATCGCAGCCGTGGAGAAGGGATCCACGTCACCACTCTTCATATTCAGGGGGGAGGCGGTCAACGCCAGATTCGCGGGATCGAGGGATATGAAGGAGAAAGTATTGGCGACCGAAAGGGAGGTGCCCTCCACCGCCGTAGCCGTGAGGGTCACGTCTACCGGTGCGTTCTTCGGGCCGTAACGCAGGAGCACACTGCCGTACGAGTTTGTCTGGACGGAGGTGGCCTCTCCGAGGCTGCTTGTGATCCCGAGCGGCGTCTCATCGCAGAGGTTGCCGTACTCGTCGTACAGGGTGTAGGCGATCAGGATCGTGGATGCCCCGTCGGCACGGCACGAGGCAGAGGTATAGGCAGGCTCAATGGAGACCGGCGGACCGTCTGCAACGCCCGTTATCGTGAGGTAGCAGACACCGACCACACCGGGGGGGGCGATCTGGACGATGTTCTCGCCGGCAATCGTGTCGAGGCGGAGCGTCGCCGCCACCTGCCCGTCAGGACCGACCGGGAGCAAGACGGAATCGGCCGTGATGTTATCGGCTATAAAGGCCGCACCGCCTGCCGGTGATCCGACCGAGAGGGTGACCGTCTCAGTCTCGTTGGCGTCGTCGACCAGGTTGCCCCAGCGGTCCGAGAAGATAAGCGCGATCTCGACCTCGCTCCCGACACTCGCCTCGTCGGGGTAGGAGAGGTATGAGATCCCGGCCGGGGCGGCGTGATCGATCTGCTGATCCACAGATGCGTTCACCTGCGTACTGTTCTCAGCGATGATCGTCGCTGTTATCGTCGCCGTCCCGCTCACTGTCCCGGCCGTGAACGTCGTCGTCGCCACCCCCTGTTCATCGGTGGTCACCACAGAGGGGGCGAGCGTACCGAGAGTGGAGGTGAGCGTAACCACTGCAGGCCGGGAAATATCATCGTTTACCTGCACCGTCACCACCGCAGTGTCTGCACCGCCCGCCGTCAGCCAGGGCGTATCGGTGGAGAGATCAAGGGCGGGGAGACCCGATGCGGCCGCAACCAGCATGAAGAGGAAGACACTGCCGATCAGGAGCATATTTTTGATAGGCGAATTCATGGCAGATCCCTGTGTACCACATATGACCAGATCATATTATATAAATACATCTGTTTTAATCCACAAAAAGAATGTGCTACAAATACAAAAAATACAGATATATGTGACCATAATAGAAAAAAAAGACTTAAAAAATACCAGAAACAGCATCCACGACAGAAAACGAGAAAAAGCAAATGATTTCATGCCGGGGAGCTCGGATGAACTTCACCCCGGCGTGACTAATCGAAGTCCTCAAAAAAATTATATCAGTTTGATCTTTTTCGTACTGTTGCCGCCGACGACGAAAAACACGGAGGTCTCGTTCTCGGCAGGGGCAGCATCGGGGGCCTCGGCCTTCACCCGTATCCAATATTGTGCCGCCGGAAGATCGCGAACATCGAGTGCGGCCTCTTCAGATTTCACACCGTCCGTCCGCGTCCGCGGGTCCACCGTATAGAACTGGACCCACGTCTTTTTCTCGTCAGTGGAGTAGAAGAGACGCTGGATGGTAGTGTTGTCGCCGGTGTAGTTGAGGTTCCAGGTCACCTGCAGGAAGTCGGTGATCGCGCCGGACCCGACACGAGAGGGCTCGCTGACCCACAGGCTGGACGTGCCGATGGCGGTGTTGTTCAGACTGCGAGCGGTGACGAAAGTGTCAGGGAGATCGAGGGCCTCGGTGCCGTTGTTGAATGAGATCGTCGAGCCATCGCCGAAGAGTTTGATGTTCCCGGGCGCAAGGACTTTGAGCCTGTAGGTGGCCGTCCAGGTCTGCCCGATATGGACGGTGCCTATGTCGAAGTGGAGGTTGAGGTCGTCATCCGGGCCGGGAGTCTGGTCCTCGGTGTGGAAGGGGATGACCTGATAATGACCGGTTTCGTTGTCGATCCAGCTTTCGATCACCGTCGATTCGCCTGGAGCGTATACATACTCCAGAACATCTCTTCCATCGACCAGGATACCGTTCACCTCAACATTCTCAAACAAGATGTCCATCGTGGTGTTCACCCCGGCCTCGGTCTTGAGCTCGCCGGCGATGGCGGTGTAAACCTCTTTTAGTTCTTCCTCATTCCCGGCCCAGGTATAATTCCCGTTCGCGGACTGAGAAAGAAGCGTGAGATATGGCTCGACAGCACTCAGGTCAGAGGCGAAACCGATGGTGTACAGCCGCACATCGTTGCTGCTGGCGTAGATGGACATGTTCTGGTTGGTGAACTGGCCGTCAGTGCAGACAGCGGTACGCCCGGTTCTCTTCCAATAGATATTGTCCTCGTCGATATTGTCAACCCCCAGCAAGCGCTTCACCTCCTCCACGGTGGGTTTGTCATTTGGATCATCCGCACCCGGTATAGATTCATCATAACGTTTAGACCACCCAAACCACCCTTTGTAGTAATAGCACCGCCACTGCCCCTCCTCCTGCAGTGTTCCACCAAGGCCGTCATAATACCGGTAGTTGTCAGGCTCAAGTGTATTTCCTGAAAAAGTATATCCTTCCTTCCAGCCTGTTCCCATCGCAAGGGGCGTCCCGTCATAGTTCCACTCCCCATCCGACATCAGGATGACGGCCTTGACGGCATCCGAACGCCCATCCTCTTTCAACTCCTTGATCGCAAGGTAGAGCGCCTCCCTCATGTTGGTCGCACCCCCCGCGCGGAAACTGTCGATCGTACTCTCGACGAGATCCTGATTACCTGTCAGATCCCGGACAACGTTTGCATCGCTGGCAAACTCCACGACGCCGATCCGGTCGTTTTTCTGCAGGTTCATCTGGCCGACGAAATCTTTCGCAGCGGCCTGCGCCTCATCCAGTCTCGACGTTTCATACCATGACGGATCATGCCCCGAATCATCCCAGGCCATGCTCCCTGACGTATCCATCACCAGCATCACGTCCACCGGCCTCTGCTGAAGTTTATAGCCGTCGCCCGTGAGGGTGAGGGTGACGTCCACCGTCCCGGTCACATTGACCGTCTCGGGATCGACCGACGTTGCGACCGAGAGATACGGGTAGTTCATCCAGATGAGCGGGAGCGTATGGGTCACAGAGTTACCGCTGTACGTCCAGACGGCAGTGACATTGCATCTCCCGGTGGCGTTCTGATAGGAGTTGGGGAAGGCGCCCGGCTCGAAGTCGACCCTGGCATATCCGAATTCATCGGTGACGGCCGATGTGCTTCTGAGGGTCGGATCAGATCCCCCGCCCGCCAGAATACCGGAGAGCGAGAACTGCACAGGCTGGCCCTCGACAGGATTACCCTTCACGTCTATGACCTTTGCCCTGATCTCGGCGGCCTGATAGGAATTCACGTCCTGACTTGCCATCGTCTGCGGGGAGGCGGAGAGGAGCATGTCCACCGGGTCGGTGCTCACGAACTCGACAATCCGGGAACCGTTCACCGAAGCGTTGTCCACCGAGGTTGCCGTGATCGTCACGCTCCCGGTGGATTCTCTCGGCCCGTAGGTGAACATGATCTGGCCGTCAATGTTGGAACGGAGTGTTTTTTCCTCACCGGCAAGGGCCGCAAACAGCACCGAACGGTTGGCCGAGGGGTTTCCATGAGCGTCCTCCAGGGTGCAAATGATGGTGAACGTGCTATTCCCATTGGCATAGACCCAGGGGGGATCGCCATTGTCATGCGAGACATCACAGGTCATCGAGACCGGAGGAGCGTCACTGATGCTGTAGAACGTGAGATACGCATCGGCAACCGGATCGGGCAGGTCCGCGTACACGATATTCTCTCCTGCCGTCTGGCTAAGCCTGAGGATCGTTGTCACGTTCCCGTTCCCATCCACAGGAGAGGCAACAGTATCGCCGACGTCATTGCCGCCGACAACGAAAACGGCCGAGTTACCAGGAGAACCAACAGAAAAGGTGACGCTTTCAGCTTCCTTTCGGTTGTCGATAAGGTTTCCAAATTTATCTACCATCGCAAGGACGATCGGCACCTCCGATCCCACAGTCGCCTCGCTCTCATAGTCCAGGAACGCAAGTTTATACGGCGTCCCGTGATCGATATTCACCACAGCCTCGTTCCTCGCCAGCACCGTACCGTTGGGAGCAACATAGTTCGCCGTGATCGTCGCGCTTCCGCTCACGGTTCCGGCCGTGAACGTCGTCGTGCCCCCGGTGCCGCCCAGCGTCTCCGGCGCGACCATACCCATCTCCGGGTCACACGACAGCACAACCTGCGCGCCCGGTACGTCGTCGTTCACCACCACAGTCACTGTTGCGGCATCGAAACCGCCAGCGGTCAGCCAGGGCGTATCGGTGGAGACGGCGACGGCGGGGAGTCCCGATGCGGCCGCAACCAGTGCGAGAAAGGCGAGGCCGGCCAGGAGCATATTCTTGATAGATCTGTACATGAATGGTCCCTGTGCAAATAATAATATCAAAAATGGATATATAAATGTTTTCATTATTTGGAGCAAGAAAACCACAAATATTCTAAAAATATCAGCAAGGAAGAATTAAACAAAAAAACAGACCCTTGTAATCACGAAACTCACCGACTCGACGGCGACCACAAAAAAAAGAGGGAAGACCTCAGAAGCTCTTCTGCCCGGGCCTGCGGCGGTGCCCGCCCATCCTGACCCTGCGGACGACGATCACGCCGCTCAGGAAGAGCACGACCACGATCGCAGCGGCCGCCCCGACAACGCCGAGCGGCAGCCCATCGGATTCAAGCGTCAGGGTCACCACGTCGCTCGAAGATCCCACCGCCACCGTTCTGTCCGCATATGCCGTACGGTATCCTTCGCGCGAACCCGAAATATTATAGGTGCCCGGCTCGAGGTTGAGAGAGAAGGTCCCGTCCGCGGCAGTGGTCCCCTGAGAAGCACCGTTCACCCCGATCGCAACGCCCGCAAGCGCCGCACTGTTCGGGTCCCTGGTCAGCACCGAGACGGAAACCGGCACATATGCCAGTTTGACCTCGAGGTCGGCACCCCCGGCATCGGAAGTGCAGGTCCCCTCCCAGGAGACATATCCGTCCGCACTCACCGCAACCGTATGGCTCCCGGCGAGCACCTGACTGAGGACGAGTCTGCCGTAACTGTCGGTCACACCCTTTGAAGAGCCGTCAAACGTCACCTTCGCCCCGGAGATCGCTTTCGTGTTTTCATCGAGGACCGATATAATCACCGAGCCGATGGTCTTCGAGAGGGAGATCCCGGCGACGATGGAGTCTTCGCTGATGGAAAGCGTCCGGCTATAATCGTCGTACGACGGATGCGTCACCTGAACAGTGTATGAACTCCCGGAACTGAGCGAGATGGCAACGATACCGTCGCTTCCGGTCACGCCTTTAACACTGCCGTCTATGATGACGGTGGCACCCTCTATGGGCGTATCGCCGTCGGCGTCCGTGATCTTGAACGCGAACCTGTCCGACGGATACATCCAGACCTGCAGGGTCTGGTCCTCGTCGTCCATCTCGACATCCCGCGTGACGGTCTCATAGTCGTCGGCCACGATTTTCACGGCGTAGTCCTCGTCCTCATCGACATCGAAGTTGGCCGTGCCGTCGCTGCCCGTCCGTTCATAGTCCGAATCGCCGCTTCCCTCCAGGGTGACCGTCACCTTGGCATTGCCTATCGGCGTCACTGTGTCGGCATCGTAGACGACGACGTTGAGGGCCAGTTGTTCAGGAGTTAGATAGACGGTCACCGACGTATCGTCCTCATCGATCTCGTCTTCCCAGTCCTCGTACCCGGATTTTTTCACTTCAAGAGTATATTCCGAATCGAACGAGTGATAATAGGTAAATTCACCATCAGAATCGGTCTTACCCTCATAATCACCGTCGACATAAACATACGCAGCATAGATCTCGGAACTATCGTCATCGTCCAGCACCCTGATCTCCACTGTTACAGCATGGGCACTGCAGCAAAGAAGCGCAGCAATACTGATTAAACCGATTATAACCCTCAATTGACTCATTCTCTCACTCCGTTCCCCAAACCGCCGGATCCCCCCCAGCGCCGCCCGGGTACCCGATCGATGAGCATCCCCTCGACGACCACCGGCATGAGACGCCGGCCCTCCTCAAGCGCCTTCTGGAGGCGCCACTTCCGGTCGGCATATACCGTGAAGATCGGTTCACCGGTTCGCACCTGCATCCCCTTCTTTGCATGGATGTACACGCCGGCACCAGGATCCTGCGGGGCCCCTGCCGCCCGGGCAAGGCTAATAAGGGCCTTGTTGTTCAACTCGACCACATAGCCGTTCGACGGGGCGTTCACGGCAAACTGGTGTTCACCAGGGATGATATCGGCAGATTTCACCGCAGGATCACCGCCCTGCACCTCGATGATCTGTTTCATCTTCGTAAGGGCCCTGCCTGAGAGGAGGATCTCCTGGGCCGTGGCATAGCCCTGCCCTGGCGCCGCCTTGCCCGACATCTCAAGGAGGATGCCGGCAATCGAGAGACTTTTCTGGATAAGCGAGTTCGGCTCGGTCGCCCCCTCCAGAACAGAAAGCGCCTCTTTCACCTCAAGCCGCGGCCCGATGGCGTGCCCCACCAGGGACTCGCCATAGGTGAGGGCGCACTCCACCCGCATCCCGAGACGGTCCCCGAGTTCGATAAATTCCCGGGCAAGACGTCGGCCCTCGTCCACGGTCGCCACCTTCGTATGTTCCCCGACCGGGATGTCGATGGCAACCAGGTTCGCCCCGACGGCAAATTTCTTCGCCATCACCGAGGCGAGCATCTGGCCCCTCGCGTCGATCTTGAAGGGGTACTCGATGGTGATGAACCGGTCGTCGGCCGGAGCAATGTTCGTCGCCCCACCCCAGACGATGACGCCGCCCGCCTTCTCGGTCATCTGCTGCACCTCCATCGCCGTGAAGTCGACCGGGGCAAGTACTTCCATGAGGTCGGCCGTCCCGGCGGCGCCGGTGATCGCACGGGAACTGGTCTTGGGGATCTTGAGCCCGGCGGCTGCGATGATCGGTACGATCAGGAGACTGATCTTGTTCCCGGGAACCCCGCCGATGGAGTGCTTGTCCACAATCGGATATGATGGAAAATGAAGCTGCTCGCCGGTCTCCACCATCGCACGCGTCAGGTGCTCGATCTCGTCCATGTCGAGGGGGTTTGTGTAGGTGGCGACGATATATGCCGTGAGTTCGCTCGGCGAGAGGACGTCGTCCACCACGTCCTTGATGATGGCAACGGTCTCTTCCTTGGTAAGGCGCTGGCCGTCCATCTTCTTTCTGATGAAGTCAAGGGTCGCCGGACGGTCGGCCGCCCGCACCTCCACCTCGGCGCCCTCAAGGACATCGATGCGCACCTGTGTCGGCCGGTATATGCCGATCACACCCTGTGGGATAAGGGAGGCGGTGGTGTCGACAAAGGCGGACACCGACTCGCCGGTGATATGGTTCTTCACCTCCACGCGGTCGCTGTCCCGCACGCTGATCTCCCGCGCATCATTGATGTGAAGAAGGACACCGCGGTTCTCGATATCGATCGATTTGGTCGTGAGCTTCATAGGAAAATGGTACTCTTCTCTTCTCTAAAGGGTATCGGCATTCCATCCAGAAAAACGCGCCGGCGAGATGGACATAGTGGTGCTGAAACAGGGGTTTCACCGGAGAAGATAGGCCGGGCACTCAACCCCAAAAACTCTCAAATCAAAAAGGTTCACACGAAGGCGCGAAGATCTGAGATTCATGAACGTTCCCCTACTTTCGCACCAGGCGCCTTCGCGTGAGATCATCCCCTGAAAATCTCAAAATAGTTCGCGCTTATAGCGTGAGGTAATCTACCCGGCAATATCAGAAAAAAACACAGAAGCACAGAACAGAGTGCAGAGCGGCAAGAGATCGCCGGTAAGAAGACAAAGAAAAAAAGGGGGATTAGTTCCTGCGCATGACCAGGAACGCAACAGCGCCGAGGCCGATCAGGGAGATCAGCGCACCAAAGCCGGGCTGAGAGACCGGGGTGGTGGTGGTGGTGACCGGTTCAGTGGTCACGGGCGCGGTGGTCACGGGTGCAGTCGTTACAGGCGCGGTGGTGGTTGGCGGGGCCTCGAGCACGTTGAAGGTAGCGCTCTGGGTCACGTCAGCGTCCACGGACTCGATGGTAACGGTGTACTGGTCGGCCTTGAAGTCGGATGCATCGACATCATAGGACCAGGTGTTAGCGTCGGTGCCTTCGGCAACGGTCACGGTTCCAGCTGCGCTGGAGAACGCGGAGGCCTCATCCTTGGTGGTCGCGGTGAAGGATGCGGAGGTCACGTCAACAGTGAGGTCATCGCCAACGGCGAGGTTGGTGGTGCCGCTGATCGTGAACTTGTCGCCAACAGCCTTGTCGCCGATCGTGTCGATCCTGATCCAGGCTTCTTCGAGGTTGAAGGAAACCTTGCGGTAGGTGTCGTCACAGTTCGGGGAGTTGATCATGTCGACGAGGGCGGTCGCGGCGTCGGACGCAGCGAGGCTGCCGAGGTTGACAAAGGAGAAGTCCCAGGTGTTGGTGATCGTGAAGATCGTGGTGCTGCCGGGGACAGTCGGGACAACGTTGAAGATGCCATCGGTCATCGGGTGCTGGACAACAACGTAGTACTGACCGTTCGCGAGGTTCTGAGTGTCGGCGCGCTCGAGGGTGTACTCGAAGGAGCCGTCGTCCTCAACAGAGGCGGTCGCACCAAGCAGGCGGTAGTTCTTGCCGAAGATCCAGATCTGGACCTGGTCGGGCTTGCCTTCCGCGGTGCCGGTGATCTTCAGCTTGTCGCCCTTGGCGACAACTGCGCCGATGTCGTTGAGCGAGAGGTAGGGTGACTTGAACTGGACCGAGAAGGTCTGGTACTTCACGTCGGAGAGGTGGCTCTTGTCGACGTTGGCGCCGTTGCCATCAAGGTTGTTGCTGCAGGCGTAGATCGTGTAGGTGCCCGCGTCAAGGACGGAGCCGGTGTTCGCGAGAGCAGCGGTGTCCCAGCGGTATTCCCAGGTGTCGTCGCTCTCGACAGAGCGGGTGACGTAGTTGCCGGCAGATGCGTAGGCGCTGACGTCGTTCAGAGCGACACCGTTCTGGTCACCGAGGTTCGGGCCGGTCATGAAGAGGTAGACAGTGTCACTGTCGGTGTCGGTACCGGAGAGCTTGACTTCCTCACCGAGGTAGTAGGTGCCTGCGCCCTCGGCGGTGATGGTGACTTCGCCCTCTTCTACCTTGACCTTGACCTCATCGTACTTGGAGGCGTCGGACGGGTCGACGACCTTGATCGTGAAGGTCTTGTCGTCGGTAGCGCTGTCGGTGCCGAACTCAATGGACCGGGTGCCGCCGGCGGCGGTGTTGATGATGGCCGCAGTTGAGGGGACAAACACGCCACCAGCGGATGCACGCTCGTTGTTAGCGAGGGTGTCGGCAGCGGGGTCGATACCGAGTGCAAAGGCGACGTTGGTGATGGTCACGGACGGCTGACCCGGCTTGATAACGGGGTACTTGGCCGCCGCAATGCTGGCGTCCTTGATGTACAGGTAGTAGTTCGTCTTGGAGTCACCGGTGACGGTCACGACGAACGGGTTGTTCCTGACAACGTTCTCCTTGTTGGACTCGATGGCGATCTCCTTCGAAGCGATGGTGAAGCTTACGGTGTTGGAGTCCGTCGCGTAGTCGGAGAAGCCGGCGGGAGACTGCCACTTCGCCTGAGCGGTGTAGGTACCGGCCTCAAGCTGGCTGATGTCGAGGTTCCTGATGTAGGTCCTCGGGGCGCTCAGGGCGTGGTTATTCAGGTTCTGAACAAAGCCTGCAGCGTCCACAATCTCGGTGATTGTACCGCCGCCGGGCGTGATAACCTCAACCTTTACCGTCGCGGTCGGGAGGTACGTGCCGACTTCAGTGGCGTCGAACTGGAGCGCGATGGGCGTGTTCTTGGTAACCGTCTTGCCGTTGATGGACGACGTAATGTCGTTCTCGAGGACGGCGGTGAAGGTCACAGACGGGTTACGGATGTAAACACGGCTAGCGGTCGGAACGCCACCAGACACGACGAAGTAGGTGCCGTAGTTGCCGTTAAGGTCGATCTGGGTCAGGTCGAGGGATGTCGCGACCGCGACCGGGAACGAGAAGATCTGACCCTTGGTGGTGTCATCGTCGGTATACTTGGCAAGCTGGTCTCCATTGGCCGCAATGGCGGACAGGTCGAGACCACTCTCGTAGTCGAAAATGGTGTCGCCAGCTACGACAGCCCGTGCGGACGCCGGCATAACAAGCACGGCGGCTGCAACGAGCAGCACTGCGGCGATAACCATCATCTTAGAGGTACTCTTCATTCAATTCCTCCTTTAACGTAAACGTGGTGAGCAGACAAAGCCCCTTCGACAGATGTCGAATACGGATTCACCATGCCCAATACTCCGATTGCCGGAATATACGACATTATTAGTGTAACACTTAATATATCCTTTGTGGTTGCGCGTCCGGGGCGACGGCCGTCTGACGGCGCATTAACCCCGGAATGCGATATATCCCGGTAATTTCTCTTTTCGAAAAAAAGAAGGACGGCAACGTCAGCGTACGGCAGGGCATTAACCCTTCCGCCACCACAAACGGGCAAACACTCATCTATCCGACCCTGCCAATTCTTCTCCATGAGAGTGATCAGGGCCCCCTCCCTCGGACGGGCGCATGAGCTGGTGGTGAAGATGATCCTGGAGAAGGGCTATGTGCTCGACACCGAGGACGACGAGGCGACGGTGGAGTTCGAGGAGACGGCAATAACGGTGGAAGACCCCTTCGCCCTCCCGATGGCGAGCGGACGGTCGAGATTCGGGCTGCGGTTCCTCCAGTCCTATGCCGATGCCCTCCTTCACGGCTCGGACTCGATCTTCGAGTACGACTACCACGGCAGACTCTATGACTGGGGGCAGGGGCTCGTCGACGGGGGTGAGACGGTCCACGCCGACCAGATCGCGTACATCGTCAAAAAGCTGCGCGACGCCCGGGAGAGCAGGCGTGCCGTAGCAGTCACCTGGAACCCGCCGGTGGACGAGGAACTCCATGACTGCCCCTGCCTCCAGCTCGTCCAGTGCCTTGTGCGCGACGGAAAGCTCCAGATGAAAGTGGTCTTCAGGAGCAACGACATGCTCAGCGCGGCGGGCGCAAACATGTTCGCCCTCGCACACCTGCAGAAGGCCGTCGCCGACGAACTCGGGGTGCCCTGCGGCGCCTATACACACATCTCCCTGGTGCCGCACATCTATTACCTGCGGGACATGAACGACATCCACCCGTTCTGCAAAGAGGGCCAGGATATCAGCCCGATCCCGGAGGTCTGCCGGGCGTGCGGACGGTGCCCGCGCTCGCGCGGCGCTTGAGTCAATCCGTCACCCTTTTAAGGCCGAAGAGAGAACAGAATAAGGCACACAGCCCGGTAGTGTAGCGGTCAATCATGGGGGACTCTGGATCCCCCGACAGCAGTTCGAATCTGCTCCGGGCTACTCTTTCTTTTCCGACAGACTGATGCATGAGCAACAGCTATCATGCTGCATGGATCGACCGTACAGGATCGGGGCAGGCGTGCGTTCCGACGACGAGCAGACATTTGCCGCCCTCGCTGCAAGGCATCATGACGGACGGATCGACCACATTCAGGTCCAGGTGATCCCCGGGGGAGAACGGTCGTTTCAAAATGATTTTAGCCGGATAGCAGACGCCGGGGTGCGGATCGTCATCCACGCCCCACACCATGCCCACGGCGTAAACCCCTGCGCACCCTGCGCCTATGACGAACGCCCAAAAACTGAGATCGAGGCCTGGATCGAGGCCGCCCTTGCACAGACGGCCGAAGCGGCAGACATGACCGGCGCCGACAAAATCGTCCTCCACGCGGGCCGGCACCTTCCGGGCCGTCGGGACGAAGCCGAAGCGACCTTCGCCGCATTCCTCGACGACTACTTCGACCCCCGCTTCATCCTCGAAAACCTCCCCTCGGTCTACGCCGACTACCCGCTCCTCGGCAACGATGCAGGCGACCTTCTGGCCCTCGGCGGCGGGCGCATCCGAGGCTTCTGCCTGGATTTCGCCCACCTCTTCTGCACGGCAAACTATCGCAATATCTCGTACAGCAATCTCCTCGCGCCGTTCGGCAAGCTCGACATCAGGCTGTTCCACCTCTCCAACAGCAGGAGAGGCTCGGTCACCGACGAGCACCTCCCACTCGACCACCCGGAGGGAGGACTCGACTTCGGCGCGATCATCCCTTTCATCGCCGCACACCCGGGAGTCGATACAAGCCTCGAGTACAAAGAGAACGACCCTGCGGTCTATGACCGGCAGCTGAGAGTCTTTGACGCCCTCTTTTCGCGGTGGAGCCCGACCGGCGCGGGCGCCATATAAGATACTTCCTTCACCAGGTACAACTGGCCACCCCACCGAGATATTCCGGGGACTCAGACGAAGCCGCGAAAAGACGCGAAGGTACTGGGAGCAGATCAGGGCTTCATTTCTTCTCGCCTATGGCGTGAGTCAATAGCCATGTCAGGGAGGGCAGCTGTTCTCGTTGAGGTTTTCCGGGAGAAAACCCACATGAAAGGGCAAAGAGCAGGAAAAAAAGAGCGGACCCTTTCCGGCCTCACGCAAGGAACGCGGCGAGCACGCCGGTCAGAAACACGCCGTCAAAGGTTCCGGCACCCCCGATGCTCACCATCGGCGCCCCGAGTTCGCCGAGGCGGCGGAGGTTTAAGAGGTCGGCGCCGATGAGGGTTCCAAGCGTGCCCGAGATATAGGCGATGACCGGAGCGGCGATAACGGCAGCCGCCGAACCGCCCACAAACCCGGAGAGGACGAGCGCCATGATCAGGGCGGCCAGCGGCGGCACAAAGAAGGGGGTTGCGATCCCGAGGCCGGGGACCGGCCGCGCCACCCGGTTGGTGACCAGCGTGACTACCAGGGTGCCGATCACCGCCAGAGCAAAGATCGTATAGCCGTTCGACAGGATCACCGACTCCGCAAGAAGGTACAGCGAGATCAGCAGGGGGATCACAGCTCCCCCGAGGTTGATCGCCACCGTCGTCTCGGGCGCCATCTCGGGAATGCGGTAGACCCAGCCATAAAAGGGATTATAAGCCTTTTCCATCCGCACCGGCCCGCTCTGGACGGTGGTGATCGGGATATTGACCAGGCTGCCGAAGAGCGTGAACAGGAGGATCAGCAGAACGGTCCACGGCTGAAAACCGAGTTTCGCAAATGCCCCCCCCACGATGCTCAGGAACAGGAGCGGAACAAGAAGTATGACGACGACGAAGAGGAACGCCATCATGATGAGGCTGAAGGGGTTGAAGAAACATCTGCCCATGAAGAGGAGAGGGGGGATATCCTATTTCAGGGCTTCGCAGACCAACGCCGCATGGTCCCGGTGATAGGGTTCGAGCCACCGGCTGTCCCTGACCGAAAGCCCGCCCGCCTCAAGGGTGCGAACCGTATCTTCAAGGACATCCTGCGGACTTTTTGTGACGTCGACACTGCGCGTCTTGAGCATCAGCACGAGGGTGCCGCCTTTCCGCAGAAACTGAAGGTTGCGCAGGGCGATCCCGGCCTGATCAGGCTGCGCCACGTCCATGTAGAGCAGGTCCACCTCCTCCACGATCCCGGCATAGCGTTCGGGCCGCCCGGCGTCGGCCATGATCGGGACGATGTTCCTGCGGCGCCGGCAGACCTCGAGGAGATCCTGCATCGGGCGCGGGGCGAACTCCACCGCATAGACCACCTCCACATAATCAGCCACATGGGAGACGGTGGTGCCGTTCGCCGCCCCGAGGTAGAGCACCCGCATTTCCGGGGCGAGATCGATATCGCTCCCGAGCAGGGCAAGGGCGGCGAGTTTCGAGCGACGGGGATCCCATACACGGTAGCCATCGATCATTCGCTCCCCGTAGACACCCCCCTCGCCCGGGGAGACCAGAACGCCGCCGATCCGGATCATGTCTGCACCCCTGCGGCGTCGATACGCGCCTGCGCCCGGTCGATGAATTCGGTGTCGAGTTCTCCTCGGAACCAGTCGATCCGTGCCGCAATGGCGAGTTTGGCCGCAAGCACGCGCGCAACTCTGCCGCGCACCTCTTTTCCGGCGTTGTGGACCCGCCGGTGCTGGAATATGACGCCGTGCTTCGGGGACGGAGCACCGCCGCGGATATGGGAGAAGAGAGCGGTCTTCGCCCCGAGCACCTGGATCGCCCCGGCAGGCATCCGTGCCAGCGCGGACAGCCCGCCGGCCTCGGCCATGATCCGCGCCGCCACCAGCCCGCCGACGAGTGCGCTCGTATTGGGCATGACCTGATCGGCCCTGCGGGAAACCTCGCGCATCAGCCGCGTCCGCATCTCGCCGAGGCCCTCGATCTCGGCGCCGACCTGCCTGAGAGCCGGAGAGGGGCTCCGTCGAATCCGCCCGGCGAGCGCCTTGCCCCCCTGCCGGTATTTTCTCGTGAACCCCGGATCAAGGACGGCCTGCCAGTCGATGGCGCGTTCAAGAAGGAGGTTGATAACGTGGTCGGTTTCGTCGAGCGTCCTGACCATCTGCAGGAGTTCGACGTCAGGGCTTGAGAGCTCGGTCGCGACCTGCGCCTTTGCCAGTTCGATGCACGAGCGGCCAAGGAGGGCGATGTAGTCGGCCCGGTCTTCCACCACACCGCAGGACCGCGCCACCGTCCAGTCAGGCCGCAGGAGGGCGGGACCCAGTTCCCCCAGCCGCCGGGCAACCGCCGCGGGGTCGGTGCCGGTCGGCCGGCACTGCCCGTCTTCGATGTCCCCAAACCAGTAACGCTCCATTCTGTAGGTGTGGGGGCGCAGGGAGCATTAACATATCAGGCGCGAGACCACATAAGGACTGGAAACCTCCCATGATCCTCGAAGTAATTTTGTTTCTCGCAGGAATCGCCCTCCTCATCAAGGGCGCCGACCTCTTTGTCGGCGGCGGGGGCGGTCTTGCAGCGAGATTCGGTGTCTCCCCCGCGATCATCGGCTTCACGGTCATCGCATTCGGAACCTCGCTCCCCGAATTTGTGGTGAGCGTCAACGCCGTGATCGCAAACGACACCGGAATCGCCCTTGGAAACGTGCTCGGGAGCAATATAGCAAATATCGCCCTCGTGCTTGCCCTCTGCGCCTTTATCAGGCCCTCGCTCGTCAGCAGCGGCATCGGAAACCTGCGCGAGACCGCCCTCATGCTGGCGGCGACCGGAGTCTTCTGTGTCTGCGCTCTGCGTGGCGTCCTCGACCTCCCGGCCGGGCTTGCGATGCTCGCGGCCTTTGCCGTGATCATGGTCGTCCTGTCACGGGGTGGCGGTGTGACCGACGGCGGCGGGATCAGGAGCCACGGCCGCCGGGATATCTTACTCACCATCGGAGGTCTTGCTGCCGTCGTGATCGGATCCCAGCTCGTCATCGATGGGGCGGTGGCGATCGCCGGGTTCTTCCAGATCCCCACCTTCGTCATCGGCCTCTCGATCGTGGCGGTCGGGACATCCCTTCCCGAACTGGCGACCTCGCTCGTCGCCATCATGAAGGGAGAGGACGCGATCTCGGTCGGAAACCTGCTCGGGAGCAACATCTTCAACCTCCTCTTCGTGATGGGGATCGGGGCGCTGATCCGCCCGGTCCCGGTGGAGAACCTCACCGACACCCTGATCACCGCCGCCTTCTCCGTGGCGGTCATTCCCCTCTTCCTGGGCAGCGACCGCTGGACGCGGCTCTGGGCGGTAGGCCTTATGGCGGCCTATGGGGCGTACATCGCCTTCATCTTCGGGATCATCTAGAGGACCGGGACCCCGAGCGAGGAGAGGATCACCGGCACCATCACCGCCCCCATACAATAGACGCGCCTGACCTCGACGAGAGAGGGGACTCTGCCGAGGAGCGTTGCTACGGCGAGGACAAAGAGTCCGAACGGGCCGCAGAGACAGAACGACAGGAGGGTGACGAAGAGGATCACGGCGTAGTTCAGCGGCATGAGAGGGACGCGGGCAAATAGGCCGGCCGTTCCGGAAAAAAGGACGGTGACGCCGAAGGCGATGGCCGCAGAGAGGATAGCGGCGAAGAGAAGAGGAGGAAACGGCGGGAGGTCAAGGGTTGCAAGGGCCACCATAACGCCGTTGCGCATCCTGCCCAGGGCGTACAGGGCGGCGAGGCCCAGAAAGGCGTTCGCCGTGTTTGCGGCACTGGTGGCGATGATGAAGCCGGCCCGGTCGTCGCCGTAATCGATCGCCGAGGCGAGGACGGCATTGGCAGTGGCGCTGGAGAGGCCGGGCAGCCACCCCACGACCGCACCCGCGATCGAGCCGGCACACGAACATCGGACGAAGTTCCGCGTCAGGGGAACGAGGCCGCCTTTCTTCTGCGGCGGCATCCGCCCGCCCGAAGCCGAGAGGAGGACGGCGATGCCGAACAGCCCGGATAGGAGGGGCATGAGAACGGCGTCGCCGCCGTTCCAGGCGAGGAAGGAGTACCTGAAGGTGAAGAGGCCAAGGAGCCCGGAGACGAGAAACACCCCGGCTGCCCACTCGGGTGATTCAGAGAAGACAACGAGGTAGCAGGCGACTGCCAGGAGGAGGAGGCCGATCCCCCAGTCGATCGCGGGCTGGAGGGCAGGGAGCAGAACGAGAAAGAGGAGGCAGAAGGGGAGTGCCCACACCACGGCGCTGGCGCTGCCGAAGGCCGAGATCCGCACCGCCTCGGCACCTCTCCCCTCAAGGCAGAGGGCGTGCGCCGGGAGTACCATCACGGCCGTATCGGCGTCCGGGACACCGAGAAAGGTGGAAGGGACACAGTCGAGGAAGGTGTGAGTGATCAGGGCCGCCACCAGCGCCGCCGCGAGCACCGGCGTGCCGAGGGTTCCGACGAGGAGGGGAGAGACCGAGAGAAGGAGACCGGCCATCGTGTTTGCGTGAACCCCGGGCACCAGGCCGCTGACGATCCCGAGGGCGACGCCTGCGAGCGTGCCGACGATGAGAGAAACGATCACACGGGAAAATCGGCCCTGCCCGATATATATGCTGCGCAATAGATCCCGGCAGAAGGCATCCCGAGGGAAACGGTGATATCCCACCCGCACCGAACATTCCAGCAATGTTGATTGCGATTACCCGTCTTGCAGAGAAGGCGGGGAAAGACGCCGATGTCTGCGCCCGCTTCGGCCATACCTGCTATACCGTCTCACCCCTGAGGGCCGACCTCCGCGACGAGGTCGTCGACCGGTTTGTAAAAGACGCAAACGCCGGGGCGTTCGACTGCATCTTTTTCACGAGCGCCCTGCCTGCGGCGGTTATCGCCCCGCGCCTTCAACCCTCCGGGCCGGTGCGGATCGTCGCCATCGGCCCCCAGACCGCCCGGACCCTCGAAGAGAGCGGCCTTGCATCCGAGACCCTGCCCACCTATTATTCGGCCGATTTCGCCCCCCACCTCGGGGAGTGGCTCAGGGGCAGGCGGGTCGGCATCCCACGGGCGGCGGTGCCCAACCCCGGCCTGCTGCAGGCGATCACGGATGCCGGCGGGGAGGCCTGCGAGTACCCGGTCTACGACCTGGTGCCGTCGGGCGAACGCCTCGATACCAGGCGCGCCGACGCCGTGCTCTTCACCAGCGCCTCTTCTTTTGCTATGGCGCAGTGGGAGCGGCGGGACGGCCAGATCGTCGTCGCCATCGGCAGGGTGACGGCGCAGGCAATGGAAACAGCAGGCGTTGCGCCCGATGTGGTCGGGGACGGCTCTCTTGCCGGGACGCTGGCGGCCCTGAACCTGCGGCCGGGAAGAGCGATGACCGAACACCGCCTTCCCGGTGTTCCCCAGGCAGGTCTTGTCGTTGTCGACAAGCCGCGGGGGCCGTCGAGCCATCAGGTCGCCGCATGGGTGGGCGAGATGCTCGGCGTGCAGGTCGGGCATGCCGGCACCCTGGACCCGCAGGTCTCCGGGGTGCTCGTGGTGATGATCGGGCCTGCGGTGCGCCTTGCCCCGGTTCTCCTGCGGGAGCAGAAGGAGTACGTCTGCGCCATGCGCATCCACGGCGACGCTGACCGGGGGCAGATCGAGGAGACAGCCAGGGAGTTTGTCGGCCGGATCTACCAGCGCCCGCCGAGGCGGAGCGCCGTGAAGCGATCGTTGCGGATCAGGAAGATCCATGAGATCGAGGTGCTCGACGTCGACGGACGACTGGTGCTCTTCCGGGTGGTGTGCGACGCGGGCACCTACATCAGGTCACTCTGCCACCACCTCGGCCTTGCCCTCGGGACAGGTGCTCACATGCAGGAACTCAGGCGGACGAGGTCGGGATCGTTTACCGAGGAGAGCGCCCTTACGCTCCATGCACTCAGGGATGCCTGCGTCGCCGCAAAAACGGGCGATGAAGCAGCCTTCACCGGGATCATCCTCCCGTCGGTGCTGGGTGTCGGGGAGATGCCGAAGATCGTGGTGCGCGACACGGCGATCGACGCCATCTGCCACGGGGCGAAACTCGCCGCGGTCGGTGTGATCTCAAAGACAAAATACCGCAAGGGCGATCTCGTGGCGGTGTTATCCCAGAAGGATGAACTGGTCTGTCTGGGCGAGGCGCTTGTCGATGCGGAGGCCTACAAGCCCGGAGATACGGGGCTGGTGCTCGTGCCCAGAGCCGTGATGATGGCGGCCGGCACCTACCCGCGGGGATGGACGAAGAAGGCCGGCCCGAAAAAAGGCTAAGGGACGGACCTGCCCACATCCCATCCCCGGGGGCAGGGGAGGGCCTTCGAACACGGCCGCGGGGATAGGATTAAAAAACGGAGACGCAAATAGTTAAAGGCACTGTGCTGAGGTAGTCTAGTGGTATGGCGCGGGCCTGGAAAGCCCGTGGGGCGTTGAGCCCCTCGGGAGTTCAAATCTC
>ENA-ORXD01000889-ORXD01000889.1-sediment-metagenome-genome-assembly--contig:-NODE-889-length-30851-cov-4.883181_pt1 | contig 30851 bp, 27 predicted proteins | sample MGYA00237862_ERZ511471 | MGnify/ENA metagenome assembly ERZ511471 | reverse complement strand
ATTATGAAAAAAGAATTGGTTAGCTGTCCAATTACCGGATTGTGTGCTTGCAGCCAATTCCAGTATGGCTAAAGCCCCATGCTCTTTCGCCTGTTCATTTTTGAGTCGTTCCAGTGCTCTTCCTTCCGGACCAGTAATTTGTTTGGCCGTAGGGCAGTCTCGAAAACTGTCACCCGGTAAACCAGCCCACCGAATGATGATTTTATTTTTTACATCAATTTTGTCAAAATCATTATAACCGCTTTTTTCATCAGCGAAGCCATATCCTGCAAATACAACTGGTGCTGAAATATGGCAACTTCCATTAGGCAACGAGACACGAAAATCAACATTGTTTGCAAAGACCTTCTTTACTTTTGTGTCTCCTGATGTAGTAGTTACAGCCAGTTCCTGGTTGGAATCAAGAGCCACTTCGATTGCCTGAAAGGGTTGAAAGAATGTGGCATTTTTTCCCGGTTCAGCACCTACTAGTTTCTGATAACGATTAGGAGTAAAAGACAATGAATCGCCCATTGGTTTGAGCCCCATAAACCCGAACATCGAAGCAATGTATTGACCTGCTGTTTGTCCTCCTTGGCTTCCTGCCAAACGGCCTTCAAGCAGATCGTTGGAAAGATATTGAACCGGGCTTTTTACGCTGTTCATGGTAATAGCTTGTAATCCGGTTTCCTTTGGAGATTGCCCGTAAATGGTCACATTTAAGAAGAGAAGAAATAGCAATCCAATCAAACAGCGCATTATTGTCAGGTATTTGGTTCGTTTGTATGTTGAATTCAGGCCAGTTTCAGGGCAATATCCATCATCTGTGTAAATGTGTTTTGCCGTTCTTCCGAAGTGGTAGATTTCCCTTCCGGGATGTGGTCACTAACTGTCAGGATAGATAATGCTTTTTTCCGGTATTTCGCAGCAATAGTATATAGGGCAGCTGTTTCCATTTCGACAGCCAACACATTAAATTTTTGCCATACGGCGAAGGGATCGCCAATGTGATCGTCATTGTAGAAAAAGTCGGAGCTCAAAACATTGCCCACATGAATATTGACATCCTTTCCTCGGGAAATAGTATATGCACGGTGTAATAAATCGAAATCGGCAAGTGGTGAAAACTGCAATCCTCCAAAGCGTACCTGATTCATCCCATTGTCAGTGCAGGCGCCTTGAGCCAGAATCACATCGCGTAATTGAACATTGGGCTGGAGGGAGCCGCAACTTCCAATACGAATAAGTTGTTCACAGCCATATTCCTCGATCAGTTCGGTTGCATAAATCGACATTGATGGCATTCCCATACCCGTTCCCTGAACGCTGACCTTTTGTCCGTCATAATAGCCGGTATAACCCAACATTCCACGTACCTCGTTGTAACAGACTGCATCCTTAAGGAAGTTTTCAGCTATGAATTTTGCTCTTAACGGGTCGCCCGGAAGTAAAACGGTTTTGCCTACTTCTCCTTTTTTAGCCTGGTTATGTATGCTCATAATATGGTTTGTTTAGCGGTAAATTGTAATTGAGTAATAGTTTGATTTTAGAGTAGTAAAATAGTAAATAGTTTTTTACCCGAAATCTGTTTTCAAAAGGTGTTTTCAATGTTCTTTCTATCGTTTCGATGCAAAGAACTCTTTAACAAGAGCACCACACTCAGCTTGCATAATTCCACCCAATAAGGTCGTTTTCGGATGTAAAGTCTTCGGTGCATATTTTTGAAATCCTTTTTTTTCATCAGCTGCTCCATATACAATCCGGCCAATTTGCGACCACCCCAATGCACCTGCACACATTACACATGGTTCCAATGTGACGAAGAGCGTGCATTCATTCAAATATTTTCCACCCAGCATGTTGGCCGCAGCCGTTATAGCTTGCATCTCAGCATGAGCAGTTACATCATTCAGTGTTTCGGTCAGATTGTGAGCCCTGGCGACAATACGATTCTGGCAGACAACCACTGCACCAACAGGTATCTCTCCCTCATCAAAGGCTTTCTGCGCTTCGTTGAGTGCCTGTTTCATAAAATATTCATCGGAAAAGGGTTCCAGCATGATATGAATTTTAGGTCTAAAGGTAATTCTGATTTGGAAGGTGAGCAAGTTCCATATGTCAGATTATTTCGGCGGAGATACCTAAACCTGTGATTGATCGCCCCCTATTTTCCGTAGAACTTTTGTACTTTTGCATTCAAAATTATAAAAGAATAATCGATGTACAGAAGCCATAATTGCGGTGAATTACGAATCAACCATAACGGTAACGAGGTAACTCTATCCGGATGGGTGCAGAGGGTCCGCAACCTCGGTGCAATGACTTTTGTTGACCTTCGCGACCGATACGGCATTACCCAGCTTGTTGCTGATGATACAGCTTCCGCTGATATCAAGGATGCTGTCAATCATTTAGGGCGCGAATTTGTCATTCAGGTCATTGGTATTGTCAGAGAGCGTGCCAGTAAAAACAATAAAATTCCTACCGGCGATGTGGAGGTAGAAATTAAGAAAATCACCATTCTGAATCAATCGGTTGTTCCTCCTTTTACCATTACTGAAGATACTGATGGAGGTGACGAAATCAGGATGAAATACCGTTATCTGGATTTACGGCGTGAAAATGTCCGAAAGAATCTGGAGCTTCGTGCCCGGATGGCGCATTATGTTCGAAATTATCTGAACGATCAGGATTTTATTGAAACTGAAACCCCGGTACTCATCAAATCAACTCCGGAAGGGGCACGTGACTTTGTTGTTCCTTCCCGGATGAATCCTGGTGAGTTTTATGCGCTTCCCCAGTCTCCTCAAACTTTTAAACAGTTGTTGATGGTTGCCGGATTTGATCGCTACTATCAGATTGTTAAGTGTTTTCGTGACGAAGATCTTCGGGCAGATCGCCAACCTGAATTCACTCAGATTGACTGTGAGATGTCTTTTGTCGAACAGAACGATGTGCTGCAGATGTTTGAGGGACTTACCCGTCATCTTTTCAGGGAACTGAAAGGTATTGATCCTGGTGAGTTTCCTCGTATGCCTTATGAAGAATCAATGGATAGATACGGTTCAGACAAACCTGATATTCGGTTCGGCATGGAAATCCACGATTTGACTGGAATTGTAAAAGGTAACGGATTTAAGGTATTTGACGACGCTTCATATATTGGTGGTATTTGCGCCGGTGGCGCAGCTTCTTATACACGTAAACAACTCGATGCGCTGACGGATTTTGTGAAACGTCCGCAAGTTGGAGCCAAAGGTTTGGTTTATGTGAAGTATAATGAAGATGGTACCTTTAAATCATCAGTTGATAAATTCTACAGTGAGGATGATTTGAAAAAGTGGGCTGAAGTGTTTGGTGCGGTTCCTGGAGATTTGTTGCTGGTTCTTTCCGGTGACAAAGAAGCTACGCAAACAGCCACTGGTATTCTTCGACTCGAATTGGGGAAACAACTTGGCTTGGTTAATGGCAATGAGTTCCGTCCGTTATGGGTTGTCGACTTTCCACTCCTGGAGTGGGATGGTGATTCTGAGCGTTATTTCGCGATGCACCATCCGTTTACTTCGCCAAAATTGGAGGAAATTGACCTGCTTGATACTGATCCTGGCAAAGTGCACGCCAATGCATATGACCTTGTGATAAATGGTGTTGAAATTGGTGGTGGTTCTGTGCGTATTTATAACAGCGAGCTTCAGGCTAAAATGTTTAAAACGCTTGGCTTTACTAAAGAGGATGCTGAAAAACAATTTGGCTTTTTGATGAATGCCTTTAAATTTGGTGCACCGCCGCATGCAGGTATTGCTTTTGGTTTTGACCGGTTGGTATCGTTGTTTGCAGGGCTTGACAGTATTCGTGACGTGATTGCTTTCCCGAAAAATAATGCAGGCAGGGATGTCATGATTGACAGTCCGGCTACGATTGCTGACGCACAATTGGATGAATTATTTCTGAAGGTTGTTCCGGTAGAGAAGTAAAATTAAGGTAATGATATAAAAAGCGGTTATTCGTATCTCGGATAACCGCTTTCTTTTTCCTGGACGTGTAATCGGTACATAAAAAAAAGCAGCCTTAAAAAGACTGCTTTTTTATTATCGTAGTTTACATCTTATTTCTCAACTCGTTTTCTTGCTGAGTAATTGATGTGAAGAGCATTAACTCTCCTCAATTCTTGCTTCACGTCTGATACGATCCCCATCTTGGTATATTGGTCTACTTTAAGTGAAGTAACCATCAACGGAACTTCGTTCTCGTCGCGTGCTTCCCTTTCGGCTACAATAAAATCCTGGATGTCGCCAACGCTGGCGAAGGCATCGTTCAACTGAATTCGTGGTTCGCTACCAAAAACGGCCTGGTATTGCTGTTGAGGAGGGCCGATGTAGATGTAACTTACCAGCGATTTCCTTTCGAGCTTGTTCAGCTCGGTGGCCTGCGGTAACTGTATTTTTACCTTCATGGTTACTTCACGCATGGTGGTTGACACCATGATGAAGAACAGAAGCATAAATACGATGTCTGGCAGTGCTGCCGTAGAAATCGGTGGAGTTTCTTTCTTGTCGTCTTTTCTGAATTTTGACATTCTTTGTCCTCCTGTTATTTTTTACCAACTTTTTTGGGTTCAGCCTCTGAAATTCTTGACGGATAAATCTCTCGGATGGACTTTTGTTGAGGTTCCTCAAGGTCCTTGAAAGCTTTTCCGAAATGTTGTTGAGCCAACTGTTCCCTTAAGTCGTTGATAGCGCCTACCAATTCGTTCTGGACTGAGATATAGGTACCGTACGTGGTTCCAACGTCGTTCCGCAATGATATAACACCCTTGGTTATTTCTGTCGGTCCAAAGAAGGGAATATCTTTCACTTCTTTTTCCGGCAGTTTTGGATCATTACTCGGGTTTGCCATAAATTCCTCTGCTTTTTGACGGAGGTCGCGGATACGCATTGGCTGACCTTGCACCAACAACTGATCGTTCTTATTTACCAGCACACTAAAGACGTTTCGTTCTTTAATTTGTGGTTGCTGGCTTAAGTCCTGATCCGGTGGTGGTGGTGGTGGCAACCTGCGTTCGAGCCCAGAATCGGTGTCCATGGTAGTTGTTACCAAGAAGAACAGAAGCAGCATAAAAGCAATGTCGGCCAAAGATGCAGCGTTATATTCTGGTAATTTTCTAGGCATGTTTATTTAATTTCAAGTTCAGTTATGATGAAAAGGGGAATATTCCCCCCTTCATTCTGATTAAATCTTATTTCCAGAAACGGGACAGTCCCGAGTAAATTACAGACAGTACAGCTCCACCAAACAAGAAGTAAGTGGTATAAAGCAATGTGTCTGTAAATTTCGCTACTTCGGGGGTTAATGTTCCTTTTTGAACCATCGCCTGGGCTCCGTAGAATGTAGGAATCTCAGAAGATGAAAGTAAATGGGCAATAATAAATACTACCACAATAGCCCCGATGGCCATCAAACTCTTCTTAGCTTTTTCACCTGATTGGAACATCTGGTAAACAGCAAAACCGATTACTATAAGAACAGCAATGCCAAAGAGTATATAAGACCAGCGAAGGTTAAGATCTATTAGCGAGTCCATTTGCGGCGTATCAATCTTATCGAGCAATAATACGATAAACAGAGTTGACACCACTAATATGACCCACAGAATAATAGTCAGTATTCTTGTTACTTTACTACTCATGGGTACGAATTAATTTTGTAATTACTTCTTCAGGTTGTGTTTTACGAGCAGGTCAAGCAGGGAGATAGATGCATCTTCCATGTTGTTAATGATGCTATCGATTTTTGCAACACAATAGTTGTAGAAAATCTGAAGGATGATAGCAACAATAAGACCTGTTACGGTTGTAATAAGAGCTACTTTAATACCACCGGCAACCAGAGAAGGAGAAATGTCACCTGCAACTTCGATAGCATCGAAAGCTGAGATCATACCGATTACTGTACCCATGAATCCAAGCATAGGTGCCAAGGCAATAAACAGGGCAATCCAGCTCAATCCTTTTTCCAGCAAACCTGCCTGTACACCACCGTACGATACGATTGACTTTTCAACTACGTCGATTCCTTCGTCGAAACGGTCAAGACCTTGATAGAAGATAGAAGCAACAGGTCCGCGAGTATTGCGACATACCTCTTTCGCAGCTTCGATACCTCCGTTATTCAATGCGTCTTCTACATTTGCCAGCAGTTTTTTGGTGTTGGTAGTGGCAAGGTTCAGGTACAGAACTCTTTCAATTGCTAATGCAAGACCAAGAATCAGGGCGATAAGTACGAAAGCCATGAAGCCCGGACCTCCCTGAATGAAATATTGCTTCAGCATGCTGTGAAGAGACTTGCCTGATTCAGCTTTAGCAGCTGCCTGCTCAACCGGATCAGTAGTCATTTCAGAATTCTGAGCCTGAGCTTTAGATACGGTATCAGTAGCCGCCTGTTCAGTAGCTGCCTTCGTGGTGTCCTGCTCCTGTGCGAAAGCAACCACCGATGCGCCAAAACTAAGCATCCCGAAAACTGCAATTAACGCAAATAGTTTTTTCATAATTGGTTTTGAATTTTGATTAATAAATTGTTCTTACTATTAATTTCTATTTACGATTTATTGTTCTACAATAAATTTCCAACAAATAAAAAAAAATCCTTGTTTCGTTCTTCAATTAGCCTTCCGTTTTCTCTTTACAAATGAAACTATTTCTGCGGAAAAAGATTCCGGATCGGTCTAAAATTCAGGCACGCAAATTACAAAAAAAAGTTGAAAAAAAAACAACTCATTCTGTAATTTCCCCGCTCAGACTCCGTTGTAAATGAGTCTTCACTTCTTCCGTAGTGAGTTCTTGTCCAAGTAAAAACATCAGCTTGGTTACAGCAGCTTCAACTGTTATGTCCTTTCCACTGATAACTCCCGAGTTTAAAAGCTCGTAACTAGTCATGTATTGTCCCATCTGAACCCGGCCTCCTGAACACTGGGTTACGTTCAAAAAAATCACCCCGCTTTATTGCTTTCCGTATTGCATTCAACAACCAGGGGTAAGTAGGCACATTGCCGGAACCATATGATTCGAGTACGACTCCTTTTAAATCAGGTAGTTTGAGTGCGTATTCAAAATACTGCCGGTTAATGCCCGGAAACATTCTGATGATGATGACTTTATCGCTAATTTCCGTATTTACTTTCAGGATTCCCTTGGTCTTGGGATAATTAATGCGATCGTAACTGTAAATTATATCGACACCTGCCCTGGCCAGAATCGGGTAATTGTGAGACATGAACGCACTGAATTTTTCCGAATCCTCTTTAGTGGTGCGATTACCTCTGAAAAGTCTGGAATTAAAATAGATGCAAACTTCGGGCACAATGGCACGGTCATTACGGCTGGCAGCAGCAAGTTCAACGGCTGTTACCAGGTTTTCTTTTCCATCGGTTCGCATGACACCAATGGGCAATTGTGAACCCGTCAGGATAACTGGTTTGTCAAGGTTTTCGAACATAAAACTCAAGGCCGAGGCTGTATAAGCCATGGTGTCGGTACCGTGCAGAATCACAAATCCGTTGAATTTGTGGTAATTCTTGCGGATGGTTCTGGCAATCCGGGCCCATATAGCCGGTCGCATATCCGATGAGTCGATGGGAGGATTGAAAGCTGTGGCAGAAACCTGTATTCCGAGTTTTGACAACTCCGGAATTTCGTTCTGTATGTGTGTAAATTTCATCGGGGCGAGAGTATGGGTAATCGGATCTTCCCTCATACCAATCGTGCCGCCGGTATAAATAATTAGAATTGAAGGCTTTTCGCTGTTTTTCACACCTAATTGATTTTATCATCAATCACAGGATTGATGAAAATTTGGTTTGAAGTACAATATATAATGTATATGCCGGAACAAAAACCAATATGCTGATCTCTGCACCCGCAACTACGTCGGTGAAATTGCCCTCAAAATTAGAAATATTGGAATGAAGCGAGGTTAGATCCCGAACATTTCTTCAGCATTTTTTGTGGTAATAGCTGCTATTTCTTCCGGCGTTGTGTGGTGCAATTCGGCAACCTTGGCCGCAACTTGTACGATATGGGCACTTTCGTTCCGTTTCCCTCTGAATGGAACGGGTGCGAGATAAGGAGAGTCGGTTTCGAGCAGGAGGTGTTTGGGGTCGATTTGGGAAATTACTTTATCGACGCCGGCATTTTTAAAGGTAACAATTCCATTCACTCCAATCTTAAATCCCCAGCTGATAATTTGCTCCGCCTGTTTAAGTGTCCCGGTAAAACTGTGAAAAACACCTCTAAGATTATTATCTGCTGCGTTTTCCACTTCGCGGAAAACTTCTTCAAATGAATCCCTGACATGGATGACGACGGGAAGATTGCGCTCTTTTGCCCATTGTAGCTGGATGCGGAAAACCTCTGTCTGTTCTTCCACGAAAGTTTGATCCCAGAACAGATCGAGTCCTATTTCTCCAATGCCGTAAAACTGATGCCGGTCGAGCCAGAAGCGGACAATTTCCAGTTCATTTCGAAAATCTTCCTTCACCGAAGTAGGGTGGAGTCCAATCAGCGGATAGCATACGTTAGGGTACGACGCTGACAGATCCAACATGGGTTTGATGGAAGAACTGTCGATATTGGGGAGAACAATTTTTTTAATTCCGGATGTTTTGGCACGGTTTAAAACCTCTGTCCGGTCAATATTAAACTCAGGCGAATAAATATGTGAATGGGTATCAACAAACATTTTTCGAAATTTGGTCAAAAATAGCAAAAGCTGGACCATACACCCATTAACAGAATGTTATCTGAATCATAAGTGCAATTTACATTGGAAAGAATTGTCCCTTTTTTATGCGAAAAGAGCCATTTCCCACAGGGGAAACAGCTCTTTCTGCTTTTTCGGATTAGTGCTTATACAAGCCCCTGTGCCAGCATGGCATCGGCTACTTTGACGAAGCCACCCACGTTAGCACCTTTGACATAATTTATCTTACTTCCGTTACGTCCGTGAATTTTACAGGTTTCATGAATTTCCCGCATAATGATGTGTAACCGTTGGTCCACTTCTTCGCGTGTCCAATTGTAGCGCATACTATTTTGGGACATTTCCAATCCAGACACTGCTACTCCACCCGCATTTACTGCTTTGCCGGGAGCATAAGTGATCTCTTTTGTCAAGAGTTCAGCCGCATCGGCCGTACAACCCATGTTCGATACTTCGCCAACGAGGAAGCAACCGTTTTTGATCAACAGTTTTGCATCTTCTTCGTCTAGTTCGTTCTCGGTAGCACAAGGCATGGCAATATCAACAGCCTGTTCCCAAGGTTTTTTGTCAGCGAAGAACTGAGCTCCAAACTCTTCGGCATATGGCTCAACAATGTCGTTGTTGGTAGCACGCAGTTCAAGCAGATAATCTACTTTTTCTCCGTCAATTCCTGCCGGATCGTAAATGTACCCGTCTGGTCCGGAGATGGTGACAACTTTACCACCCAATTCGTTGATTTTGCTAATAGCTCCCCAGGCAACGTTTCCGAAGCCGGATACAGAGAAGGTGTGACCTTTGATTTCTTTACCCATTTCAGTCAACATATGCTGAACGAAATATACCGCGCCGTAACCAGTTGCTTCAGGACGGATGAGTGAGCCTCCCCAGCCCAGACCTTTGCCGGTCAATACGCCGGTAAATTCATTCCGGATACGTTTGTATTGTCCGAAGAGATAGCCAATTTCGCGGCCACCTACGCCGATATCACCTGCAGGTACATCGGTGTCAGGACCAATGTGACGACTCAGTTCGGTCATGAAGGATTGGCAGAAGCGCATAATTTCGTTGTCGCTTCTTCCTTTGGCGCTAAAATCGGAGCCGCCTTTACCACCTCCCATGGGGAGTGTAGTGAGACTGTTTTTAAAGGTTTGTTCAAAACCTAAAAACTTCAAAATACTCAGGTTGACGCTTGGGTGGAAACGCAATCCACCTTTATATGGTCCGAGTGCACTGTTGAATTCTACGCGATAACCGCGGTTGATTTCAACTTCGCCCCGATCATTCATCCAGGGAACCCTGAACATAACGACCCTTTCGGGCTCTACCATTCGTTCAAGGATACGTGCCTGTTTGTAACGAGGATTTGAATCGTATACTTCCCAAACGGATTCAACAACTTCCTGTACGGCCTGATGGAATTCCTTCTCGCCGTTGGTGCGGGCCTTTAAGGCCTCCATGAATTGTTCTATACCGATATTCATGATAACTTTTTTTTGTAAAAACCCCATAGATTCCGTCTGTCTGCTGGTATATTGCTCGATGGCAGTATATCCCGACGGTTTGAATTTGTAGAGTCAAAGGTAGAGAAAACTTTTTCTCAGCTTCCCAATAATTATTCAAAAAAGGACTAAGTCGTAACGTTCAGAAATACAGCTGGTAACGGGTGTTGTGGAGTATGTTTAATAGCACAAAAAACGCGAAGTTTGACTTATGTCAGAATTTTGAAAGAGGATATTTGGGGCATTGAATAGCTGTGGAGTTTATTTGGTTGTAACAAAAGTAAAAACGCCCTTCCGCCTGAAGCAGAAGAGCGTTTACGGTATAGATTGGAAAACAGAAATTATACAAGTCCTTGGGCCATCATTGAGTTGGCTACTTTCAGGAAGCCTCCTATATTGGCACCTGTCTCATAGTTAACGAATCCATCCTTTTGCTTGCCGTATTTCACACAAGTACTGTGGATGTTTTTCATGATTTGAAGCAATTTTTGATCTACTTCTTCGCGGGTCCATTTCAGCCGCATGGAATTCTGTGTCATTTCCAAACCGGAAACAGCAACTCCACCTGCATTTGAGGCTTTTCCCGGAGCATACAGAAGTTTATGTTTCATGTAAAGGTGGATAGCACCCTCGGTACTCGGCATATTGGCACCTTCAGCTACGCAGAAGCAACCGTTCTCAATCAGTTGACGGGCATCGTTTTCGTCGACTTCATTTTCGGTAGCCGATGGTAAAGCCACGTCACATTTTTCGCCCCACGGACGAGCATTGGGAACATATTTTACACCGTACTTTTCAGCATACTCTTTGATTCTGCCTCGGCGGTTATTTTTCAGATCCATCACGTACTCCAACTTTTCGCGATCGATTCCGGCCGGATCGTATATGTATCCACTGGAATCAGAGAGTGTTATCACTTTCCCGCCTAATTCGATCACTTTTTCAGCGGAAAACTGGGCCACATTGCCCGAACCGGAAATACTGACGGTTAATCCGGCAAAATCTTTTCCACGAGTCTTGAGCATTTCCCGTGCAAAATACACATTGCCATATCCGGTAGCTTCCGGCCTGATGAGTGAACCTCCCCATTCAATTCCTTTTCCGGTTAATGTGCCGGAGAACTCATTGCGGAGCCGTTTGTACTGTCCAAAAAGAAAACCGATTTCACGTCCTCCAACACCAATGTCACCTGCAGGAACGTCGGTGTACGGACCAATGTGCCGGCTTAGTTCCGTCATAAATGATTGACAGAACCTCATCACCTCAGCGTCTGTTTTGCCTTTTGGATCAAAATCTGAACCGCCTTTACCTGCTCCCATTGGGAGATCGGTCAGACTATTTTTGAAGGTCTGCTCAAAAGCCAGAAATTTCAGGATACTGAGATTCACACTTGGGTGAAACCGAAGTCCACCCTTGTATGGACCAATGGCACTATTCATTTCAACACGAAATCCACGATTGACGTGAATGTTTCCGCGATCATCCATCCAGGGAACCCTGAACTGAATAACACGTTCGGGTTCCGTCATCCGTTCCAGAATCCGTGCTTTCATGAACTGCGGGTGCGCCAGCAGGTACGGAGCGAGTGATTCAATAACCTCATGAACGGCCTGATGAAATTCTACTTCGTGCGGATCTTTTTTTCTGAGATAGGACATGAATTCATCTACCAGTTTGGTTGGTGATGAAATTGTAGCGGTGGTTGTCATAGCTGTGTTGATTATTTGTTTGTTTTATTAATTAAGGTACGATAAGGTAGAAAATGCATTTAAAACAGGGGGTGTTCTTTAACATATCATTGGAAATTAGACAATTTGAGATGACAAATGCCCTTTCTTTAGTCTTCGATTTATTCAAATCAGACGTAAAAGTTATTTGTAGGATTTTTGAACGGTGTTCCGGCTGTCAAAAAATAAAGTCTTATTTTCGCACTTTACTTGAAAAAGAATTTAATAGTCTCAATAAAGATGGATTACAACTTCAGGGAGATTGAAAAAAGCTGGCAGGATTACTGGGCCGAGCATAAAACTTTCAAATCAGAGGAAGATTATTCGAAACCTAAATTTTATTGCCTCGATATGTTTCCTTACCCTTCGGGTGCAGGATTGCATGTTGGTCATCCGGAAGGATATACGGCGACTGATATCATCTGCCGTTACAAAAGGGCAAACGGATACAACGTTCTTCACCCTATGGGGTGGGATGCATTCGGACTCCCTGCGGAACAGTACGCTATACAAACCGGAACTCATCCGGCCATTACCACGAAAAAGAATTGCGATAATTTCCGGCGTCAGATTCAATCTCTGGGATTGAGCTATGATTGGGATCGCGAAATTAATACCACCGATCCGGCTTATTATAAATGGACACAATGGATTTTCGCCCGTCTGTACAATACATGGTTCGACGGAACTCAGCAAAAGGGACGCCCCGTTGATGAATTGCCGATTCCTGCTGAAATTGAGGTCAAAGGAAAAGATGCTGTTCGCGAATATGTCGAAAGCAAACGTTTGGCTTATTACGATAATGCTCAGGTTTGGTATTGCCGGCACTGTAAAACGGTTTGTGCCAATGAAGAGGTGCTGAATGACGGCTCTCACGAAAAATGTGGGACCAAAGAGGTTGAGCGACGTTTCCTGAAGCAGTGGATGCTTCGTATTCCACATTATGCTGAACGCCTTTTGCAAGGTCTGGATAATCTGGACTGGCCCGAAGGAGTGAAGGATATGCAACGGAACTGGATTGGACGTTCAACTGGAGCTGAAGTTGACTTTCGCCTGGATGGGATTGATCAGAAAATCAGGGTGTATACAACCCGTCCCGACACCTTATTCGGTGCTACTTATATGGTCGTTGCTCCTGAACATGAACTGGTGGATATGATCACCACGCGTGAACATCGAGGTTCAGTGACAGATTATGTGCGTTCGGCTGCATTGAAAAGCGATTTGGACCGTACTGATTTGGCGAAAGAAAAAACCGGCGTGTTTACCGGACGCTATGCCATTAATCCTCTTACGGGTGAAAAAATCCCGGTTTGGGTGGCCGATTACGTGTTGATGGGATATGGAACCGGTGCGATTATGGCTGTTCCGGCGCACGATACCCGCGACTTTGAGTTTGCCAAAACATTCGGGTTACATATTGCCTGCATCCTCGATCCGAAAGGTGCAGAACCTGAACTGCGTGAAAAAGTTCTGAGCGGCGATGCCTGCTGGACAGATGATGGTGCCTATATCAATTCGTCTAACGCAGATGAGGGCCTTGATATCAATGGTCTGAGCAAAGAAGAAGGACTTAAGACAGTAGTTAGTTGGCTCGAATCGAAGAATTTGGGAAAAGCTACCGTTAACTATAAAATCCGCGACTGGTTGTTTAGTCGTCAGCGTTTTTGGGGCGAACCTTTCCCTGTGATTCACTGGGAAGATGGTGAAGTTTCTGTCCTTTCCGATAACGAACTTCCGTTAATCCTGCCTGATGTCGAGAAATATCAGCCAGGTGAAACCGGCGAATCTCCGCTAGCCAATGCAGGTGACTGGTTATATGTGACCGACGCTAATGGACGGAAAGGTCGTCGTGAGACCAATACCATGCCCCAATGGGCAGGTTCGTGTTGGTATTACCTCCGCTACATTGATCCCAAAAATGATGAAGCGCCTTTCGATAAGGTAAAAGAGAATTACTGGATGCCGGTTGATCTATATGTTGGTGGTGCTGAGCATGCTGTGCTTCACTTATTATATAGTCGTTTCTGGCACAAGGTATTGTTCGATCTGGGTGTGGTTTCCACCGATGAACCGTACCTGAAGTTATACAATCAGGGAATGATTTTGGCTTTCGCTTATGAAACTGCTTCTGGTTCAAAAGTTCCGTCCGACCTGGTGGAAGATCGTGATGGTCGGTATTTCCATACCGAAACCGGTGAAGAACTAAGGCAGATTGTGGCTAAAATGTCCAAATCGCTTAAGAATGTAATCAACCCGGACGATGTCGTGGAACAGTATGGTGCTGATTCATTGCGCCTCTACGAAATGTTCATGGGCCCGCTTGATGCGACGAAGCCGTGGACCGATACCGGTGTGAAAGGGGTTTACAATTTCCTTCGGAGGGTATTTACATTCTTCTCCAATTTGGAGAGTGTTAGTGAAAATGAGGATACCAAAGAAACACTCAAACTTCTTCATCAAACCATCCGGAAAGTTGGTGATGATGTAGAGGACTTGAAATTCAATACGGCCATTTCGCAAATGATGGTTTTTACGAACCATTGTTATAAAGCGGGCAAAGTTTCACGGTCAACCGCCGAAACTTTTATGCAGGTACTGGCTCCTTTTGCACCTCACCTGGCTGAAGAACTTTGGAATCTTTATGGACACGCTGCGAGTGTGAGCTTGTCTGAATGGCCTAAAGTGCAGGAGGAATTTCTGGTAGAAAATACCTTCGAATATCCGGTTTCATTCAACGGTAAATTGCGTTTTAAACTGGAACTGCCTCTGGATGTGACGAAAGAAGAAGTTGAAAAAGCGGTACTTGCCCAAGAAGGTGCACAACGATGGATCGAGGGCAAAACTATCGTGAAACTGATTTACGTTCCGGGTAAGATTATTAACGTGGTTGTTAAGTAATTGTAAAGAATTCGATCTTCGCAAAAAGCACGGAAAAATCATGATTTCCGTGCTTTTTTTTGTTCTACTTTTGCGCAAATTTTTAAAGAAATGAGCGGAAAAGTATTTAGTCAGATTCAGGACTATGTTATTATTGTTTTTGGGTTATTCCTGTATGCTTTTGGCGTGACAGCCTTTCTTATCCCTGCCAAGATTATTGGTGGCGGAATTACAGGTGTAGCCACAGTTATATATTTTACTTCCGGGATTGAAACAGGTTATACTTACTTCATTATAAATGTATTCCTTGTTCTTGCTGCAATTAAAATTCTGGGAACTAGTTTTGGCGTGAAAACCATTTTTAGTATGGTAGTTATGTCTGTAATGCTTAATGTGCTGCAGGGTATCATTACTGAGCCATTAATCAAAGATATGTTTCTTTCCTCTATTTTGGGTGGAATTATTGGCGGTGCCGGAATCGGAATCGTTTTCAATCGGGGGGGAAGTACCGGTGGAACGGATATTATTGCCATGATCATTAATAAGTACCGGAATGTAAGCCCCGGACGTATCATCATGTACTGTGATGTTGTCATCATTGCTTCGTCCTTTTTCGTGCTCAAATCAGTGGAAGGAATGGTTTATGGTTATGTTTCCATGTGGGTGGTTTCATATACTATCGATTCAATTTTGAACGGTGCCAAGCAGTCGGTCCAGATGTGCATTTTTTCAAACCGCTACGATGATATTGCAGATTACATTGTACATGAGGCAAATAGAGGGCTAACTGTTTTTGATGGAACTGGCTGGTATACCAAGAAAAACGTGAAAATGATTATGACGGTGGTACGAAAGAGAGAGGCTTCCCCAATTTATAAACAAATAAAACAGATTGATCCTGATGCATTTATATCACAAAACTCAGTGATGGGCGTATTTGGTAACGGATTTGATCAAATCAAATATTAACTTTGTCTGTGTTGTGATTATTATCATATGTTAAATCAGGGAAAGTAGAAGCAAATGAAAAAATGGATTCCGGGGATTGTTTTGGTCGTTTTGATTATTGTAGTGGTAGGATTTTTTATTATCCGGAAGAACATTCAATCATATCAGGGAGATATCCCGGTTACCCAACCGGTCGATACCATAGTTAAAGTTGTGCCACCGCCGGTTTTGCGTTTCGGATTACCGGTCGATTCGTTTGTAATTGAGGATAGTAAGGTGAAGCGCAACCAGAATCTTTCCGATATTTTGGTAAAATGCGGTGTTTCCTATCAGGCGATTGATCAACTGGCACGGAATGCAAAGAATGTTTTTGATGTTCGGGGTATTAAAGCCGGAAATCAATATGCTATTTTTTACTCGCCTGATTCGTTACGAATTCCCAGGTATTTTGTTTACGAAGATTCCCCCATCGATTATTATACATTTCAATTGAGTGGTGATTCGTTAAAGGTAACAGCCGGCCAGAAACCGGTGATCACCAAACGAAAAGTAGCCTATGGTGAGATTACCACCTCTTTGTGGAATGCGATGTCGGATAATAATCTAAGTCCGCTTTTGGCCATCGATTTATCGGAAATTTATGCGTGGACCGTTGACTTCTTTGGCGTGCAAAAAGGTGACTGGTTTCAGGTTATCTACGACGAGAATTATGTTGATGGGAATTCCATAGGAATCGGAACGATTTATGCCGCCCGGTTTCACCAAATGGGAGACGACTATTATGCCTTCAGTTTTGATCAGGATGCGCGTATTGACTATTTTGATGAAGATGGGAAAAGTCTTCGGAAGGCATTTTTAAAGGCCCCGCTTAAATTTTCACGCATTAGCTCCCGTTTTTCAAATAGTCGCTATCATCCGGTTCTTCGAATAAGAAGACCTCATCATGGTGTCGATTATGCTGCACCTACAGGAACCCCGGTTCATTCCATTGGTGATGGTGTGGTCACTCGCAGAGGCTATCAGGCAGGCGGCGGAGGCAATTATTTATATGTAAAACATAATTCGGTATATACCACTTCCTATATGCACCTGTCTAGATTCGCGAAAGGCATTCACCCCGGTGTGCGCGTTAAACAGGGTCAGTTGATTGGCTATGTGGGTATGACGGGACTTGCTACAGGTCCTCACCTGGATTTTAGAGTGTATAAAAATGGAACGGCGGTCGATCCTTTGAAGGTTAAAGCTCCGCCTGTTGAGCCAGTGAAACAGGAGAATCTGGCACGTTATGATCAGCATCGCGATTCCCTGATGAAGGAACTGATGACCATACCCATTCCTGGTCAGGAGAAAGAGCAAATTCCTGTGGCCGATATCATCCATGGCGATACGGCTACTGTGCAATAGCTGCTTTCGAATTTTTGGTACGGATTTTCCAGTTATGAAGATTATTTCAGTAAAAATTTTTCAATAGTTTCAGGAAAATACCGGTATTCCAGTTCGTGTATGCGTTCGGCCAATGATTCGGGAGTATCACCTGGCAGGACCGGACATTTTTCCTGCAGCAAAGTTGCTCCGTGATCATATACCTCATCGACCATGTGAATGGTAATTCCACTCTCTTTTTCTTTATTCGCAATGACTGCTTCGTGGACCTTCATGCCATACATCCCTTTCCCCCCGTAGGCTGGCAATAATGCCGGGTGGATGTTGATTATGGAAAATTCCCTTAGTAAATTGACAGGAACCAACCACAGAAATCCTGCAAGCACTACCAAATCAATGTGCCGGCTTTTTAACTGATTCAGAAAATCTTCACTTTTGTAAAACTCCTCCCGGGAGAATACGCCATGATCTATTCCGTATTTTGCGGCTCTTTCCAGAACAAAGGCATCAGCCCGGTTGCTCCACACCGAATCAATCCTAATGGCAGAATGGCCATTAAAATACTGTATTATGTTTTGTGCGTTTGTCCCTGAACCGGATGCAAGTATGGCTATGTTTTTCATAGTTAATGAATTGTGTATCGTTTTGATGTAGACTATTCGACTGTTAAATTCGAAAAAGACTCCAAGAAGCTCTTTATCGTCGGCGAAAAGCCATATTGTGGGACAAATATTTGGAAAATAATTGGGTTTCTTTATTACTTTGCACCCGTTGATTTGAAAAAATCATTGTATAAATTTATTCATAGTATTAACGTTAAAATTTAGAAATTATGTCTGACGTTTCGGCTAAAGTTAAATCGATCATTGTTGACAAACTTGGTGTAGACGAAAGCGAAGTTACCAATGAAGCTTCCTTCACCAACGACTTGGGTGCTGATTCGCTCGATACTGTTGAGCTGATTATGGAATTCGAGAAAGAATTCAATATTGCCATCCCTGATGATCAGGCTGAAAAAATTGGTACTGTAGGCGAAGCTGTTGCTTACATCGAAGAGAACGGAAAGTAATTTTTACTTAATAAAGGTCTTAAAAACTTACCATGGAATTGAAACGAGTTGTTGTTACCGGTTTAGGTACGATCAACCCGCTCGGTAAGAACATCCAGGAATTCTGGGAAGGCCTGAGAAATGGGGTCAGCGGTGCAGGCCCCATTACTCATTTTGATGCCTCCAAATTTAAGACGCAGTTTGCCTGCGAATTAAAGGATTTCGACCCGAATGATTACCTCGATCGCAAGGAGGTACGCAAACATGACATGTATGCTCAGTTTGCTTATATTGCTGCGGACCAGGCTATCAGTCATTCAGGAATCGACCTGGAAAAAACCGACAGGGATCGGGTAGGTGTAATTTGGGGTGCCGGTATTGGTGGTCTCGATACTTTCTATCAGGAAGTGACTGCCTTTAACGCAAATCTGGATAATCCGAGATTTTCGCCCTTCTTTATTCCTAAAATGATTGCCAACATGGCCAGTGGTAATATTGCCCTGAAATATGGATTTCGGGGACCTAGTATTACGACGGTAACGGCCTGCGCTTCAGCAACTCATGCATTAATCGATGCAGCGAGCTATATTCGCTTGGGTAAAGCGGATATGTTTGTGGCGGGAGGTTCGGAATCAGCAATCAACCAGGCGGGTGTTGGTGGTTTCAATGCCATGCGTGCCCTCTCAACGCGAAATGATGATCCCAAAACAGCCTCAAGGCCTTTCGATAAAGATCGCGATGGTTTTGTAATGGGTGAAGGTGCCGGAGCACTGATCCTCGAAGAATATGAACATGCAATTCGTCGGGGAGCTACCATCTATGCGGAATTGGTTGGAACCGGTATGTCGACCGATGCATATCACATGACTGCACCTGATCCGGAAGGAAATGGAGCAGCTTTAGTTATGCAGCGAGCACTCGAAGATGCCGGACTGAAACCTGAAGATATCGATTACATTAATGTACATGGTACTTCAACCGGACTTGGCGATGTTGCCGAACCAAAGGCTATTCTGAAAGTATTTGGAGAACATTCATACAAAGTTAGTGTGAGTTCAACCAAGTCGATGACAGGACACCTGTTGGGCGCGGCTGGTGCAGTTGAAAGTATTGCCTCTATTTTGGCGATGCAGAACAACATTGTACCTCCCACAATTAATCAATTTGAACTGGACCCTGAAGTGGATCCGAGAATTGATTTTACGTTTAATCATGCAAAAGAACGCCAGATTAATTTTGCGTTAAGCAATACATTTGGATTTGGCGGACATAACGCGACTGTAATCTTCAAAAAATTATCATAACAAAGTGATAAAGGCTTTGAAGCAAAGGATAAAACTCTTTTCCTCGCCGGGGAAAGAGTTTTATTTGTTTTTAAAATCACTGCTTGGGTTCTACCCCGGAACCTTGCATTTTTACGACATCGCATTCATTCATAAATCGGCCTCTACTATCGATTCTCATGGTTACCCAGTTAATAATGAGCGCTTGGAATATCTGGGTGATGCAATACTGGGTGCGGTGGTTGCCGATTATCTATATAATCGCTTCCCGCATAAAGATGAGGGATTCCTTACTCAATTACGTTCCCGCATGGTGAACCGTAGTTTTCTCACCCAACTTACATTCAAAACCGGGCTAAACCGTTTTGTTCAGTCGAATACTAACTCGGCAAACGAAACCAGTCATATCTACGGCGATGCCTTTGAAGCCCTGATAGGTGCCATTTATCTGGATAAAGGTTACGAGAAAACCAAAAAATTCATTGTTAAGCGCATTCTGTCGGTTTATGTAGATATCCACAAGCTGGAGAAAAAGGATACCAATTACAAGAGTCAGCTTATTGAGTGGGGGCAGAAGAACAAGAAGGAAGTGGAATTCAAAACCCAGGACAATCCGGGTACAACAGGCGAAAAACCACCTTTCGTCTCTAAGGTTATCGTGGAGGGGGAAATATTCGGTGAAGGCGATGGATATTCCAAAAAAGAATCACAGCAAAAAGCGGCAAAAAAGGCGTTGTTAAAAATTCAGGGCTGAAATTTTATTCCTGATTGCCGTAAAAAGAAAAAGGCGGGGAAGTACCCGCCTTTTAAACCAAAACCTAAATTCACCTTGTGAAAAAACTCAGTTAACCCCAAAAATTAAAAACCTATTAACCACGTTTTATGTTACAAACTTAATTTTTTTATTTTAAAATGCAATCGGCAATATGTTAAAACGAGTTAAAAATTGTTCATACATCATCCCGATTTTATGCATATTTTTCCTTTCCTAATCGACCCTCCAACGTTAAGACTGCTTGCATCTGATTGCTAATCAATCTAAGATATTGTTAAATATTGTTAAGCCTCGTCTATCTGATACCACAAGTAAGTTATCTTTGTGACCATGAGCAGAAAGGTTATCTATTTCCTAAGCCTGACTATGGCAATTGCTGTTGTGGCATTGATCTGGCTTCAGACAATGGCAATTAAGCGCACTTCGCAGCTTAAAGAGGAGCATTTTAACCTTTTGGTCAACCGTGCCCTTGAGGACGTGGTAGAGAAGTTGGAGAACGAAGAAATGAACCTTTTCCTTTTTGGAGAAGATAATACGACCACTCCAGGTGGAAGTACTGGATTTTTCCCGAATTCGGACGCTGCTAAGCCCCTAAATGAGCGTGTGGCCAGAGGAGAGCTTAGTCTTTCGTTTAATATGAACGGCTCGAATTATCGCAGCGGAATGAAAACAGAGACGAAAATCTCATTTGGCGACTCCAACCAGGTGCATGTGCAGCACCGAAGCATGGGGTCAATTGAATTCCTTGGGAGCAACCAGCCAAATGGGAGTATGATGCAGAACAAGTTTCAGCAAAGTTCTGCCCGACAGGAAAGACTGATTCGTTCGATGGAATTCAACCTGAACCGTTCGAGTATTCCAGTGAATAAGCGAATCGACCCCGATTATTTAAAGCACTTGTTGAATATGGAATTGCGTAACAGCGGGATAACACTTGATTATCAATATGCCGTTGAATCCCAGATTAGTGGTAAGTCGACTGTTCTGATGGGAAGTGACGGATTTGATCCTGATGTGACCACCCGATACAGGAAGTTGCTGTTTCAGAATGATATCAATGTCAAGCCTAATTTTCTTACTGTATATTTTCCAGAACAACGGGGCTTCCTGATTCAATCAACCGGATTTCTTGTAATTCCGTCGATACTGCTGACATTTATAATTATTGGAATTTTTGCCCTTACATTGCATATCATTTTGCGCCAGAAAAAACTCTCTCTGATAAAGAATGACTTTATCAACAACATGACTCACGAGCTGAAAACCCCGATTTCAACAATTTCTCTGGCGTCTCAAATGCTGAAGGATACATCGGTTGCACATACTCCGAAAACCATTGAACATGTGTCCGGTGTAATTTTCGACGAAAGTAAGCGACTAAGTTATCAGGTAGAGAAAGTATTACAGATGGCCGTATTTAACGAAGGCCGGTTGAAACTCAAGATGTCGGAAATTAACTTGAACGATGTGGCCGGGACTGTGGCTTCCAATTTCCAAATAAGGGTTACTTCTCAGCATGGAGAGTTAAATACGAGGTTTGCGGCAAATCATCCCCTTATCAAGGGAGACGAAGTCCACATCACCAATGTTCTCTTCAATTTATTAGACAATGCAGTGAAATACAGCACAGAAAAACCCGAAATTGAGTTCTCTACCGAGAACAAAAATGGTTGGGTAGTGGTTGCAGTAAAAGATAATGGAATTGGAATTCCAAAAGAACATCAGAAACAAATTTTTGAAAGATTCTATCGCGTTCCTACCGGAAATGTTCACAATGTTAAAGGTTTTGGCCTTGGATTATCTTACGTTAAGCGCATTATAGATGCTCATAACGGACAGATAAAAGTGGATAGTTCACCCGGAAAAGGAACCCGTTTCAGAATCTATCTGCCCGTTAAAGTACAATAGATTATGGAAAAAAAGACTAGAATTCTCCTGGCTGAGGATGACGAAAACCTGGGTTTGTTGCTCAAGGAATATCTCATCGCCAAAGGTTTTGATACCGAGCTGTATCCCGATGGGGAAGTAGCCTATCAGGGGTTCATGAAGAGCCAGTTCAACCTTTGTATCCTTGATGTGATGATGCCTAAAAAGGACGGCTTTTCGCTCGCCAGAGACATTCGTATGGTGAACACCGATATCCCGGTGATTTTCCTTACGGCAAAAAACATGAAGGAGGATGTGCTGGAGGGTTTCAAGCTTGGTGCTGATGATTATCTCACCAAGCCCTTTAGTATGGAGGAATTAATTTTCCGGATTGAGGCAATCCTCCGCCGAACCGAAGGAGAAGGGCAGGAAGGAAACCAGGAGGTTTTCAAATTGGGAATGTACACCTTCGATTCACAGAAGCAAACCCTTACCGATGGAAAGGAAACGCAGAAACTTACGACCAAAGAGAGCGAACTTCTTCGTTTACTTTGTGTGAACGTTAACAAAGTTCTGGAACGCAATTTTGCGCTGAAAACCATCTGGGTGGATGATAATTACTTCAATGCCCGTAGTATGGATGTTTACATTACCAAATTGCGTAAGCATCTGAAGGACGATTCAAGTGTCGAAATTATCAACGTTCATGGTAAGGGGTATAAACTGATTGTATAAAATAACCGTGTGAGGTCTTTAATCAACAAAAAGCCCGAACCTTTATCAAGGTCCGGGCTTTTCTATTCCAGATATTTTTCTAATCGAGTTTCAGAACGGCAAGGAAGGCTTTTTGCGGTACTTCCACATTACCCACTTGTTTCATTCGTTTTTTCCCCTTCTTCTGTTTTTCCAAAAGTTTCCGCTTACGCGAGATATCGCCACCATAACATTTAGCAGTTACATCTTTCCGGACGGCTTTCACTGTTTCGCGGGCAATAATTTTAGCCCCGATAGCAGCCTGAATCGCCACATCAAATTGCTGGCGGGGTATTAACTCTTTCAGTTTTTCACAAATCCTTCGTCCGAAGTTATAGGCATTGTCAAAATGGATAAGAGTTGAAAGAGCATCTACCGATTCACCGTTCAGGAGAATATCCAGCTTTACCAACTTAGCAGACTGGTATCCGATAATGTGGTAATCGAATGAAGCGTAGCCTTTTGAAATGCTTTTCAGTTTGTCGTAGAAATCGAATACGATCTCGCCAAGCGGCATATCAAAGGTGAGTTCGGCCCGGTCGGCTGTCAGATAATCCTGTTTTTTCATGATTCCCCGCTTTTCAAGGCAGAGTGTCATAATCGAGCCAATAAAGTCTGACTTGGTAATTATTTGTGCCCGGATATAAGGCTCTTCAATATCTTCAATCAAAGTTGCTTCCGGCATTCCGGATGGATTATAAACTTCCAGTTCTTCTCCCGCTTTTGTATGGATTAGGTACGAAACGTTCGGTACCGTGGTAATTACGTTCATGTCGAACTCCCGATCGAGGCGTTCCTGCACAATCTCCATGTGTAGTAGTCCAAGGAATCCACATCGGAAACCAAAGCCGAGAGCAGCAGATGATTCGGGAAGAAATGTGAGCGAAGCATCATTCAGCTGCAGTTTTTCCATGGCTGCCCGCAGATCTTCATAATCATCAGTGTCGATGGGATAAATTCCAGCGAAAACCATCGGTTTTACTTCTTCAAAACCAGAAATCGCCTTTTCACAGGGATTTTTCACATGAGTAATGGTATCACCCACTTTTACTTCCCGAGCTGCCTTAATTCCTGATATGATGTATCCTACATCGCCCGCACTCAATTCGTCTCTCGGGTCCATCTTTAGTTTCAATACCCCGATTTCATCGGCCTGGTATTGCTTCCCGGTGGCTACAAATTTCACAAGGTCGTTGGTGCGGATGGTTCCGTTAGTCACTTTGAAGTAGGCAATCACACCACGGAAAGAGTTGAACACAGAGTCGAAAATCAAACACTGCAGTGGTGCATCCGGATCTCCCTTGGGGGCCGGTACATCTTTCACAATGCGGTTGAGTATCTCGGCTACTCCTTCTCCGGTTTTCCCGGAAGCACGGATAATGTCTTCCCGGTCGCATCCGAGCAGATCGATGATTTGATCTTCTACCACTTCCGGCATCGCGTTCGGAAGATCCATCTTATTCATTACCGGAATAATTTCCAGGTCGTGCTCCAGCGCCAGGTACAGGTTCGAAATGGTTTGCGCCTGAATGCCCTGGGTGGAATCAATGATCAGCAATGCGCCTTCGCAGGCGGCAATGGAACGTGATACTTCGTATGAAAAGTCAACGTGCCCGGGAGTATCGATCAGATTGAGGATGTATTTTTGCCCGTCCTGCCGATAATTCATCTGGATGGCATGACTCTTAATGGTAATCCCTCTTTCCTTCTCCAAATCCATGTCATCAAGCACTTGCTGTTTCATATCCCTCTGGCTGACAGTTTCAGTCATTTCCAGGAGTCGATCGGCTAATGTGCTTTTACCGTGGTCAATGTGTGCAATAATACAAAAGTTCCTGATGTTATTCATGGGCAAATTATCTTCTTATGTCCTGATTTTCTTGTCGTAAAAGTATATTTCAAAGTCACGCAAAGATATTCAAATTTTGATAACGTACAGGAAAAATTCAGGGGCATTCTTGAGCTGAATTTTGCCGGATATATGCTATCTTTCAGGGCTTTCATCTACTTGATTTTCTTCTGAAAGAATGATTTCTGTGATGATTTTGCCCTCGTATGATTTTTTCGGACCATACAGATCGGATAAATTTAGTGATTAAGCAGTCGTGCGATAATTGTCATGCCTGATAATATTTTAACTTTGAACCGCCAAATCCGGAACTATTTTCATGGTAATGAAGTTCCGGCCGAATTGTACAGTAATGAAGCAAGAAAATATCCTGACCATCGTTGTTCCCGTCTATAACGAGGAAAGTAACATGGACCGACTGGAAAAAGAACTCTCTGCATTTGTGGAAATTTCTTCTGTTCCAACCGGTATTTTATTTGTCAATGATGGTTCATCCGATGCCAGTCAGCAACATTTGGAAGCCATGTGCGAACGGCATGAAGCATTCTCGTATATTCAATTTCAGGAAAACTGCGGATTGAGTGCGGCCATTAAAGCTGGTATCGATCAGTCGGAAACCCCGTTGGTCGGTTACATTGATGCCGATTTGCAAACCACACCGGAAGATTTCAATAAACTGTTGCCTTTTACCAACGATTTTGCCTTGGTTACCGGAATACGTGTTGACCGGAAAGACAGTTTTGTGAAGAAACTGTCGTCGAAACTGGCTAATAGCATTCGCCGTTCTATCACTCATGATGGCGCTACGGATACCGGTTGTCCACTAAAAATTATGCAAACTCCGGTTGCCCGGAAGATCCCGTTCTTCGACGGAATGCACCGTTTTCTTCCGGCGCTGATTCAGTTGGAGGGTGGTACAGTAAAAGAGGTTCCGGTTCGCCATTTTCCACGCGTCGCAGGCCAATCGAAGTTTCATTTGTGGAACCGTCTTGGCGGCCCGCTGAAGGATTTGTTCGCTTACAGCTGGATGAAAAACCGGTACATCCGTTACGAAATTAAGAAACGCGGTTGATGAGAGACAACATTTTGATATTTAGTGTAGGTTTTCTGGCTCAAATACTTTTCTCGGGACGGATGATTATACAGTGGTTTCGCTCTGAAAAAGCCGGAAAGCCATTGTCTCCTACCATTTTCTGGCAACTTAGCCTTTTCGCTTCCATGATGTTGTTTGTTTACGGCGTTCTTCGGAAAGATTTTGCTATTGTGCTCGGACAGTTGCTGGTCTATTTTATTTACATCCGGAATTTACAGCTTAAAAACCGCTGGAAAACTATTCCGTTAATATTACGCTGGGTATTTTATGTACTGCCCGCTTTCAGTTTGGGGTACCTTTTTTCCGGGGCACCGAATAACATTCATGAAATACTCGGGAACCAGGATATTTCGTTCGGGCTGTTGTTATGGGGCAGCGCGGGGCAGTTGATATTTACTTTCCGGTTTGTTTACCAGTGGATTGATTCTGAACGACAAAACGAATCAGTATTGTCTACCACCTTTTGGATCATTAGTCTGGCAGGTTCGTTGATGATATTTAGCTACGCTATTTTTCGCCTCGATCCGGTCTTATTCCTCGGCCAGTTAACCGGGGCATTTGTATATTCACGAAACCTACTATTGGGGTTAAATCATCCTGGTTTTTTGAGCCCGGTTATCCGGAAGATGGCCGCACGATTAAAAAAACGATCATGAGCAGAGAGAACCGTCAACTTTTAGCACTGCTGGTTATTACCTTTTTCGCCTTTTGGATTCACAATGGTGTGCTGGATGCGAACATTATGGAAGCCCGCAACCTGGTCACCGCCCGCGAAATTTTGCAACATCACAATTGGCTGGTACCGACCATGAACGGTGAATTACGCCTGGAAAAGCCTCCGTTGCCAACCTGGATTACCGCCATTATGATGCAGCTCTTTGGGCAGGATAGTCTGGCGATTCTGCGAATTCCAGCTGCTCTTTCAGCAATGTTGCTGGTGTTTTTCCTATTTAAACTGACGAAAGAACTGACACGCGACGAACATCTTCCATTGCTGGCAGGTGGAACTGTGGCTACCAGTTTCTATATATTCTTCATGGCCCGTACCATTACCTGGGACATTTTCTGCCACAGTTTCATGCTGGGTGCCATCTGGATGCTTTACCGGGGCTGGAACCGAAAGGAGCAGGCCTGGAAGGAGTTCATCTGGGCTGGCATATTAATGGGACTTTCGTTCCTGAGCAAAGGACCTGTTTCGTTCTTTGCCCTGTTGTTGCCATTCCTGATTGCTTTCATGGCTGCATATGGTTTTAGTGGTGTGAGGCTGCAATGGAAACCGTTGATGCTTGCTTTGGGTATCTTGCTTGTATTTAGCACATGGTGGCCGTTGTACATTTATTTACTGCATCCCGAGTTTTCCACGTATGTGGCAGAGAAAGAATCGACTGCCTGGATGAACCGGAGCGTGCATCCATGGTATCATTACTGGAGTTTTCCAGTACAATCCGGTATATGGGCACTACCGGCTGCGGCCGCGGTAATTATTCCGTATGCTCGGAAAAAAATCGGGCAGTTCGGGAATTACAAATTTCTAGCCATGTGGGTTTGGGCTGCCGTGATTCTGCTCTCTTCATTTCCCGAAAAGAAAGAGCGTTACCTGATGCCTGTACTTATTCCACTGGCACTGATCACAGCCTATTACTTCAGGTATCTGATGCACGCTTTCAAGGAAAAAAAAGAAACCAAAGCTGATAATATTTTATACTCTATTCAGGGATACCTGGTTGGATTAGTAAGTTTTGCATTGCCGTTAGCGGTTATTTTTCACAATCATAAGTTCAATGATGGCCTGTCGGTTGGATTGCAAGTGTTAATTTTGCTTGTTTTTTGGGCTATTGGCGGTTATGTTGTCAGAAGTACCTACCGGAAAAAAGCCTTCCGGTTGTGGAGTGGTACCGTTGTGTTGATTCTGGCCTTCTGTCTTTTGGTCATTCCCTCAGCACGAAATTTCTTTCAAAAGAATCCTGACTATCGATCATATAACGACTTGCGTCATTTGGAGAAGGTGCAAAACATGCCGTTCTATTTTAATGGTGCCGTACCCGGAAAGTTTATCCAGGTTGTATGGAGTAGCGGGCATTTAATTCAGTATTGGGATACTGCCAATGCAACTGAGACACCTGTGGCAACACCACTGGTTGTGATGACATATGAGTCTCCGCAGAATGTTTTCAGTGAAAGTTTCCGGGAAAAATACGATTTTGAGGTGTTGGGACATTATGATCTCGACATGAAGAAAAAAGATGGAATTAAAATCTTTTCGAATTATGTGACCATCATTCGGAAGAAACAAAATATGCCGTAATGCAAACGATTTTAGTGACCGGATGTGCCGGATTTATCGGTTCGCATTTGTGTGAAAGTCTTTTGAGTAAGGGATTCCATGTTATAGGAATCGATAATTTCGACCCGTTTTACGACCGGTCGGTGAAAGAGGGAAATCTGGCTTTATTCTCTGAGCATTCTTCTTTTTCTTTTGCAGAACTCGACCTTGCTGAAAAGGATGATTTAACTGCCTTTTTATCTGATAAGAATCCTGATGTGATTGTTCATTTGGCCGGGAAGGCCGGTGTTCGTCCGTCAATTGCTGATCCGTCCGGGTATATTCGTGCCAATATTACAGCTACGCAGAATATTCTGGATATCATGAAGGAAAAGGGCATCCGGAAAATGGCTTTTGCATCTTCTTCTTCCGTTTACGGAAATTGTCCGGAAACGCCTTTCCGGGAAGATATGGACGTTTCCAACCCGGTCTCGCCATACGCTTTTACCAAGAAAAGCTGCGAACTGATCAATTATACCTATCATCATCTGTACCAACTGGATATTATGAACATGCGGTTCTTTACCGTGTTCGGTCCACGCCAGCGCCCTGATTTGGCGATTCATAAATTTACCCGTTTGCTCAGGAATAGTGAGCCTATTCCCATGTTTGGTGATGGTGGAACAGCGCGCGACTACACGTTTGTTGCCGATACGGTGGCCGGCATTGAAGCCGCGATTACATATTTGCTGGAGCATGATGATGTTTACGAAACGGTGAATCTGGGCAATAACCATCCGGTTTTGTTGCGCGATATGATTCAAACCATTGCCGAAGAGGCTGGTGTGGAACCTGTCATCAATCAGTTGCCCATGCAGGACGGTGACGTGGATATTACCTATGCCGATATTTCCAGAGCGAACCGATTATTGGGCTACCAGCCTAAAACTAATTTTCGTGACGGAATAAAGCGTTTTCTTACCTGGTACGACAAAGTTCACAAATAGCTAATTTAGAAAGCAATCATATCCGGTTTTCTCGGATTTTAGAGTCGAAAGATTTAGCTTTGATGCCTTAATTGCATTATCAGGGAGTTCGCTGCCAAAGCTTATGAAACCGAAGAATACCAGAATGATTGTTAAGGCTGGGTGGGTATCGATTGTTGTCAATCTCATCCTGTTTGCCATAAAGTACTGGGCCGGAATTGTGTCTGGTTCTATTGCTATTGTGGCGGACGCCTGGCACACACTCTCCGATTCGGTTTCTTCCATTATTGTCATTTTTGGTGCTAAACTTGCCGGCAAGCCGGCGGATGAGGAACATCCTTTCGGGCATGGTCGCGCTGAGCATATTGCAGCTGTTATAATAGGTGTACTTCTGGCCATTATTGCATTCGAATTTCTTCTTCAATCCGTTGAACGACTTCGGTCGCATAGTGCCGTTCATTACGGAATCATCGCCAAAACTGTCACAGTGGTTTCTATTCTTGGGAAAGAAGCATTGGCGCAATATGCCTTTCGGGTGGGTCGGAAAGCCAAATCTTCGGTTCTGAAAGCCGATGGATGGCATCACCGTTCCGATGCCTTATCGTCAGTGATTATTCTGATTGGGATTTTCCTTGGTGGCTATTTCTGGTGGATCGATGGAGTGCTGGGTATTCTTGTTGCAATACTGATTGCCTATACCGGCTATGAGGTAATGAAAAACGACTTCAGTTTGCTGCTCGGTGAGAGTGCAGATCCTACACTGATTACACATATCAGGGAATTGGTAGAAGCGAATGTTGACAGGGAAGTTTATCCGCATCATTTCCATATGCACCGGTACGGCCATCATACGGAACTGAGCTGCCACATTAAATTACCGCCCGAGATGACACTGGACGAAGCACATCATATTTGTTCAATAATTGAAAAAGCTATCGAAAAGGACCTGGGAATTATGACGACCATTCATCCTGAGCCTCTTCCGATGTCATACGATGATTAAGTTCTGTTACAGTTCGGTTTCCGGCTGAAAATGAAGATTAAAAACCACTACTTCAGGCGTATTTCCAATGCGTACCGGCGGTCCCCAGGAGCCAAAACCTGAAGAAACATAAATATTGGTCTTTTCTTTTTTAAGAAATCCCCAGCTATCTTCGAAAATGGCTTGCGTAAGATAATTGAGCGGCCACATTTGTCCGTCGTGGGTGTGCCCCGAAAGATGCAAATCCACACCGGCTTTGGCAACTTCTTCAAGGTTGAACGGCTGATGGTTCATCACAATAACCGGTTTGTTCATATCCACATCCTTCATTAATTCAGGCAATTCTTTTCGTCCGCCGTCGCGGTTGCGCGCTGATAAATCGTCCCGTCCGACAATCTGAACTCCATTGGGTAAGGTGATAATCTGGTCCCGCAACACATTGATGTTAATGCTTTCCAGGTATGGCAACGTTTCTTTAATTCCGCCAATGTATTCATGGTTTCCCGGAATGGCGTACATACCCATGGGAGGTTTAATTTCCTGCAGGTGTCGCCCAAGTTTCTTCCTCAAAACAGGACCGATATCTCCATCTACCATATCGCCGCATAAAAGGACCAGGTCGGGCTTTTGCTGATTAATGATATCGACCAGCTTTTGTTCGCGACGTTCGCCAATCAATGCGCCCAGGTGAATGTCTGATGCCATTAGTACTTTCATATCGGGAACACCGCTTACCTTTTTCGGTATGGTAATTGAAATTTGCTTCACTCTTGTATGGAGGGC
>ENA-ORXD01000887-ORXD01000887.1-sediment-metagenome-genome-assembly--contig:-NODE-887-length-30903-cov-4.267145_pt1 | contig 30903 bp, 25 predicted proteins | sample MGYA00237862_ERZ511471 | MGnify/ENA metagenome assembly ERZ511471 | reverse complement strand
TAGAGATTTTGATTGTGACCAATGCTGCCGGGGCGATTGATCCGAGTTTTGTCCCGGGTGATATCATGCTGCTCACGGATCATATCAGTTTGCTTGCCATGGCGGGTATGAACCCGCTCCGCGGGCCTAATCTGGGTGAATTCGGTGTTCGTTTCCCGGACATGAGTCAGCCGTACGATCGGGATTTGCAAGAAAAGGCGCGTGAGGCGGCACGTGAAGAGGGTGTCGCTATGCGTGAGGGTGTGTATATTTGTCTGGCTGGTCCATCCTATGAGTCGCCTGCTGACCTGCGCTTTCTGCGGACAATTGGGGCGGACGCGGTTGGGATGTCAACCGTTCCGGAAACCATCGTTGCCCGGCACGGTGGAACGCGCGTTTTGGGAATTTCAGGGATCAGCAATAAAGCCAATCTCGATGGCAGCACAGTGACAACCCATGAGGAAGTTCTTGAAGCGGGAAAATTGATTGTGCCCAAACTGAAAACAATTGTGATGGGTGTTCTCCGCCGCCTCTAAGGGCTGCTAATATTAACCAGGAGATCTTTATGCGCCCATTTGCACTGAAGCGGTACCGGTGGGCGTGTACTTTGCTGTGAGCTATGAAGGATATTTTAAAATTTCTGGAAGATGTCCAGGTTTGGATCTATGTGTTGTTGGGATCGGCCAGTATAATTCCGGTGCGGGAGTTGTTCCTGTCTTGGAAAGAGCTGCGATCATCTGTATTCGGCTTGGAACGGGAAAAAGCCCAACGCCGTTTGAGCATTTCTTTGACCGTGGTAATTTTGCTGGCTATGCTAGTGGCAGCGGAGTTTGTTTTAGCGACCTTTGTGGCGCCTGAAGTATCTATGGGAAGCCCTTTGGCTACTCCAACGCTGGATTTGCTGGCCACACCCACATTATTTGTACAGGAGGATGCTGTGCTTTTGGAAGGAGAAGCTGGAAATGAAGCACAGACGGGACAGCCTACAACACCGCCAGCAACTACTGAAAGCTGCATTGCCGGAGTGATTGAGTGGATATCTCCAGCTTCTGGTGAAGATGTCAGTGGGAGGGTCGAGCTGGTTGGGGTGATCAATGTGGACAATCTTGGGTTTTTTAAGTATGAGTTCAGCCAACCTGGCAGTGCGGCCTGGTCAACGATAGCCGCAGGGAATGTGGATTCGCTGCAAATCCCTGAAGATAGTACAATAAAACAGTTCACTGGAATATGGAATACGGAACAACTGGTTCCAGGAGATTATTTGCTTCGATTGGTGGTAACGGATAATCAGAACCAATTGCTGCCAATTTGCGTTGTACCGGTAAGAGTTATTACACCCTGATTTGGAGTTAGCGATGCCAGAAATTGGGATAAGACCAACCATTTCATCTGATTTATCGGAACTGACAGGCCTGGAGCACTCCTATCAGACCACTTATGTATGGCAGATGGAACGAAGTGTGGAAGACGGGCAAATATCGGTGGGTTTTCGGGAGATTCGGCTGCCAAGAAAAGTGCGGGTAGAATATCCTCGTTCTCCTGAATTAATTCATCAGGAATGGTCGCAACGATTGGAGATGCTGACTGCGACGCTGCAAGAGATGCCGGTGGGATATATCCGGCTGGAAGACCACTTCTCACCGAGCACAGCCTGGGTAACGGACCTGGTTGTGCGGGAGAATGTGCGCCGCCAGGGAATCGCGACCGCGTTGCTGTTAGCCGCACAGCAATGGTCGACCCAACGCGATCTGCGGCGAATGGTAATCAGTCTTCAATCTAAAAATTATCCTGCCATACGGCTGGCACTTAAACTGGGGTATGAATTCTGCGGATACAACGACCATTTTTACGCTAACCGGGATATTGCGTTGTTCTTTGCGCGTTTCCTGCGATAGGTGAAAAATCTATAATTCACCAGACATAAAACCGGAAAAATTGATATACTGGCATATGGAATGATCCTTTTTCTGGAAACTGTCAATCAAATTCTGACTGCGGGGGTGGCGATCACTGCTTTTTCGCTGCTCCTGTACGCTTTAACTTTCAACCTCAAGAACAGGGTGGCCATGGCGTTTGCGATGGTGATGGTGTGTGTGGTGATCGTATTCACTGCGGAAGCCATTGGCAGCGTCGCGGCTACGGTTGCCCAGGTTGAGTTCTGGCTGCGGCTGCAGTGGGTGGGGATTATCCTGCTTCCCGCGGTTTACCTTCATTTCTCCGATATTCTGCTGGCGACCACCGGTAAACCAAGCCGGTGGCGCAGGCGGCTGGCAGTGCGTGTGGTATATGCTGCAGCGATCTTGTTCCTGATCAGCCTGCCAACCGGGTGGTTTGTCGGCTCAGTTCAGATGGATAAAGCCCCCGCGCCTCATCTGGAACCAACGCTTCTCACTGGTATTTTTACGCTATTTTATCTGTCCGTCATGGGATTGACGGGGATCAACCTGACGCGGGCTTATCGCCGCACGACCACCCCTACCAGCAGCCGCCGGATGGCTTATCTGATCACGGGAGCTTTAGCGCCTGCTTTGGGATCATTTCAATATCTGCTGTTTGGCTCGCGGCTGGTTGCCAATCATCTGGCGGTTTTCTGGCTGCTGGCAATTCTGAGCAATTTCCTGGTGGCTGGATTGCTGATCCTGATGGCTTATGCTGTGGCTTTCTTTGGCGTTTCCTGGCCGGACCGGGTTGTACGACGCAGGCTTTTTAAATGGTTAATGCGAGGACCTTTTACCGGAAGCCTGACACTGGCTTTATCTACCATCACCAGCCGCGCTTTGAACGTGATGGGCAGCACAACCACTTCACTGGTGCCGATCGTTATGGTTGCGACCATTGTCCTCAGTGAATACCTGATTACAGTCTTCAGTCCATTGGGAGAAAAGGTTTTATTTTATGGAATGGATCAAACAGATGTAAGCACGCTGCGGAGGCTGGAGGACCGGCTGCTTACCCAAAATGATTTGCGCCAGTTCATGGAAATGGTGCTGGGCGCTATTTGTGATCAGCTCCAGGTGCCGGGGGCGTATATTGCCGGGATAAGCGAAGGCGGCGTTGATCTGATGATACGGGTTGGGCGGGCCAGGTTTGAAGAAGTGGGCGTGTCGGACCAACTTCAGCGTCTGGCATCCCACAATGACGCGCTGCCAGATTGGTTTCAGTGGGGTGACGATATTCTGGTTCCGTTGATGAACGGCAGTGACGAAGAGAATGGAGAAGAAAAACAGGAAACGCTTTTAGGATTGCTGGGCATTACAGGGATGGGTGACCGTGATATGGAAGAAGAGCAGGCACGCGCGCTTCGATTCTTTGCGAACCGGGCTAAACTGGCCTTGATAGAGCGCAGCATTCAACAGCAAGTTTTTCAGTCGCTGCAAACGCTCAGCCCTGAAATGGAGCGCATCCAGCGGATGAGGGCGGCGGGTGGTTACACCGGGAGCGACCTGAACCCCAACAACGAGGAAGAGGACGCGGTCAGCGAGAAGATGAACCATTGGGTAAAGGATGCTTTGACGCATTATTGGGGTGGCCCAAAACTGACAGATAACCCGTTGATGGAGTTCCGGATTGTCCAGCATGAGCTGGGTCAACACGATGGCAACCAGGCCAACGCGCTGCGCGCCATCTTACGAAAAGCGATCGATCAGGTGCGCCCTGATGGAGAGCGGCGTTTTACAGGAGAGTGGATCCTATACAATATTTTGGAGATGAAGTTCATGGAAGGTCGAAAAGTGCGCGAGGTGGCCGCTCGCCTGGCAGTCTCTGAAGCGGATTTGTATCGTAAACAGCGGGTGGCCATTGAGTCGGTTGCCAATTCGATCATGGAAATGGAAATTGAAATCCAAAGCCAAATAAGCAATGATGCAAAAACAGTTGATTAAACTAAGATTAATATGGATAATAGTATTGTAATTTACCCGCAGCACTATGATGCAAGTTAGGGGAGGTGTGTTGGATGTTTTCAGAACCATATGATCCTTTTCTTGAAAAAGATCCGGTTGAGTTAGATGAGGGATGGTGGGAGTCTGTCCTGGCGGACGAAGAGGCATTTATTCAAGCTGCCAGTGAATTAGAAGTTGCGCCTCAAAGCAATCATCCTGATGAAGATTATTGTGTTGATTGGCAAAAAGTTCAGGGCCTTTATGAGCGTGATGAGATCGTTGAACTGGAAGTATACGCCTATAACCGGGGCGGGCTTCTGGTTCATGGCGATGGGATTCAGGGTTTTGTCCCTGTCTCTCATCTGGTTGAAATCGCGGGGATTGATAATGACCAAAAGCGTTATGAATGCCTGGCGAACTATGTTGGAAGCGCGCTTTCCTTAAAGGTTATTGAATGTGAGGCAGTTCTGGAACGCATAGTGCTTTCTGAGAGAGCGGCCCTGGCTGGAGAAGGCCAGCGCAAGGAGTTGTTCAGGTCTCTTGTTGAAGGCCGGGCGGTTGAGGGAACGGTAACCAATGTGACCGATTTTGGGGTGTTTGTTGATCTGGGAGGGGTGGAAGGGTTGATCCATGTTTCCGAGCTCTCCTGGGGCCGGGTGCGGCATCCCTCCGATATCCTCAAGGTGAATCAAAAGGTGCGGACACTGGTGTTGCAGGTTTCAGAAGAAAACGTCCGGGTCGCATTAAGCTTAAAGCGTCTTTGTGAAAACCCATGGGAAAACATTGTTGAGAAATACCGTCCAGGCGACGTGCTTCCCGCGACAGTAACTGCGATTATGCGCTTCGGTGTTTTCGCCAGGCTGAGCGAAGGGGTGGAAGGCCTGATACATATTTCCTCGATGAACTTGCCATCGGGGAGAAAAGATCTTGAAAAGGTTTTTAAACCGGGCGATCCTGTTCAGGTGCGCATCTTGCATATTGACGCAGGGCGTCGGCGGATGGGGCTTGGGCTGGTGAGCACGGCATGAACCGTTCTACCGGGTCTGTTGATCCAACTCCACAAGATCTCGATAAAAAAACGAAAAAGAACCCATCGGATTCCAGGCTAAAAGCTGACAACCCGGCGGGTTTTATGCGTTTCTCCTGGGATATTGTTGGGCTGGGCGGGGTTATTCTGGCGATGTTAACGCTGGTTGGATTGCTGGGTCTGACAAAAGGTGTTTTTATTTCCCCGTGGACTTCTCTGATCAAGCGTAGTTTTGGACAGGGAGGGGTCCTTTTCGCGATGTTGTTGGGGATGTCAGGCTGCTTGATCCTGTGGAAAAGATCAGAAGAGACACCCCGGATCGAATGGGGCCGGATACTGGCTTTGGAGGGGGTGGGCTTCGTTCTGGTCGCGCTTCTTTCCGTTGCCGGGGGACATTTGCTTGAAAGAGCAGAGGCAGGGCTGGATGGTGGGGTCATCGGGTGGGCGTTGGTGTCTGTGGTGGAGATAATTTTACCACCGCCATTGAGCACAGGGTTGTTTTTTCTACTGTTGTTGATTTTCTTCCTGGCTGGGTCAGGGGTGCTGAGCGGGCTGGACCGGGTGATGGTTCGCTGGTCGCAGGAACCGGAAGAAATTGTTGTCCTGAAAGAAGAATTGATCCCCGCTGACCAGCTTGAAGCTGATCAGACAGATGCGGTTCGAAAGCGAATCCAACCCATGAGGGACGAGGGGGTTGAAACGATTGTGTCGCTGGTGCGCGATGAAAAACTTCCGCCTCTGGACCTGTTGGTGAAGGAACGGGCCATGGCACATGATACAGCCGCGATCCAATACACAGCCAATTTGATTATTAAAACGCTGGCTGAGTTTGGAATCCCTGCTGAATACACCGGTTACCGGGCAGGACCAACTGTCACACAATTTGCGATTAAACCCGGATTTGTTGAAAAAACCGGGCCGGAAGGGGAAACAATTCGGCAAAAAGTCCGCGTTTCTCAAATTTCCAATCTTGCGAAAGACCTTACCCTGGCGCTTTCCGCAGAAAGATTGCGGATAGAAGCTCCGGTACCCGGGCAGGATTATGTGGGAATTGAGGTCCCAAACAAGGAGATTTCCATTGTCCGGTTACGCCCGCTGCTGGAATCCTCCGCATTTGTGAAACTGAACTCACCGTTGGGGCTGGCACTGGGAAAGAACGTGTCTGGCCGTCCGGTTGTGGCAGATCTGGAGAAAATGCCGCACCTGTTGATCTCCGGCACGACTGGCTCTGGTAAATCTGTCTGCATCGCGGCTATCACGATTTGCCTGGCGATGAACAATTCTCCAAGGGATTTGCGTCTGGCAATGCTGGACCCCAAAATGGTTGAGCTGGTGCGGTTCAATGGCTTACCTCATATTTTTAATAAAGTGGAAACTGAAACACTTCGCATGCTGGGGGTTCTGCAATGGAGCCTGGCAGAGATGGACCGGCGGTACAAGCTCTTTGAGACGGCCCGCACACGCGATCTGAGAGGGTATAACCAGAAAATGATCCGCCGGAACAAAGAGACTCTGCCGAGAATTGTGATCTTGATCGACGAACTGGCAGATTTAATGATGTCCGCTCCGGACCAAACGGAACACAGTATTGTGCGCCTGGCCCAACTGGCGCGCGCCACCGGGATCCATTTGATTGTGGCCACCCAACGACCCAGCACGGATGTGGTGACAGGGCTGATCAAAGCCAATTTTCCGGCCCGGATCGCTTTCAATGTAGCCTCATCGGTTGATTCCCGGGTGATCCTGGACACCAATGGCGCGGAATCGTTACTGGGGAATGGCGATATGCTTTTCCTGCAGCCAGAAGCGGCAAATCCCATCCGCGCGCAGGGTGCCATGGTGATGGACCAGGAAATTGAAGAGGTGGTGGACTTCTGGCAGGAAAATAATCCGCTGGAAGATGACGCCGCGCCCTGGGAAGAACTGCTCCGGCAGGAAGTGGATGAGTCAGACCAGCTGCTCGAGCAGGCTGTTGAGCTGGTACGGCGCACACAGCGCGCCAGCGCATCCATGCTGCAACGTCGTTTGCGGGTGGGATATCCCCGCGCGGCGCGGTTGATTGACGAACTGGAAGAGTTGGGGGTGGTTGGGCCATCCCAGGGAGGGGGGCGCGAACGGGAAGTGTTGATTGAGCCTGAAGGCGAGCTGGAAAAGGATGAATGGGAAGATGAATCGGATGTTGAAGATGGAGGAGATGATTGAGCGTCCGTAAATATTCATTTGCTTGAGTATAACGAGAATGACATCTAATTTCTTGACAGTTCTGCGGGGGTAAGATAGCATAAACAAGAAAAATACTTTTAGTGTGAGTGGTGCCCAGTGGAACATGCGTTCGAGGAAAACAAAAAGAAAAATTTTACGGATCTTATGCGAGTGATGTTCAAGGGAATATTGGAGCCAACTGCAAGATTTCTCAACCGCATTGGACTGAAACCAAATACAGTGACCATTTCCGGTCTGGCAGGTCATGCCGTGGCGGCATATTTGATTGCCCGCGGGTATGTTAGCTGGGGTGGTTTGTTGATTTTATTAATGGCTCCTGTTGACGCACTGGATGGCACCATGGCACGTCTACTTGGGGAACCATCAGCCTTTGGGTCTTTTGTGGATTCAGTTACCGATCGTTATTCGGAACTGGTACTTTTTGGCGGTTTGCTGATTTATTTCTTGCAGCAGCAGAACTGGTGGGGGTGTGGGCTGGTGTATCTGGCAGCAGCTGGTTCAATCCTGGTTTCTTACACACGCGCGAAGGCTGAAGGACTTGGTTTTGATTGCAAGGTTGGCATTCTGACCCGCGTGGAAAGGTATTTTGTGCTGGTTCCTGCTTTGATATTCAATATTCCCCTGATTGGTGTGGGGGTTATTGGTTTGCTGGCGAATTTGACCGCACTTCAGCGCATTTTACATGTCCGGAAGCAGGCGCATGGGCTGATGCGCAGGGATTCATAACGCTATATGGGGGAGATGGTAACCTAAAATTTTTGAAAGGAATTATTTAAAGATATGAGAGAAGGCTTTTTTATTGGTCCCTTGTTCGTGCATTATTACGGCATGATTATTATGTTTGGCGCGCTTGTGGCCGCCTGGATGGCTGCAAAACAGGCCGAAAAACGCGACCTTGACCCGGATTATGTGTGGGATATGCTGCCCTGGCTGCTGGTTGCCGGCATTGTTGGGGCGCGAATCTGGCATATTCTGACACCGCCCGCTTCCATGGTGGAGGTGGGGATCACCACCCAATATTATCTAACGCATCCACTGGATGCTATTGCCATCTGGAATGGTGGTTTAGGTATTCCTGGAGCTGTGATGGGGGGGCTGGTGGCCGCGTGGATCTACACCCGCCAGAAGAAAATCTCGTTTGGGATGGTCGCGGATATTGTCGCGCCTGGTCTTGCAGTTGCCCAGGCTATTGGGCGGTGGGGTAATTTTATTAATCAGGAACTGTACGGCGCGCCAACTGATTTGCCGTGGGCGATCTTCATTGATCCCGCATACCGGCTCCCAGATTATCTGGACCAGGCTTACTACCACCCGCTTTTCCTGTACGAATCCATGTGGAACCTGGCCAATGCCGCCCTGCTGTTGTGGGTTGCGAACCGTTTTATGGATCGGTTGAAAAACGGAGATGTTTTTCTGGTCTATCTGGTTGTCTATCCTGTGGGGCGGTTCCTGCTGGAATTTTTACGGCTGGACCCCTCCCCGATCGGCACTTTTAATGTCAACCAGACATTGATGGGTGTGATCGCGGTGGGCGCTTTGATCACTCTGATGATCCGGCATCGCAAAACGGTTGGGCCTGGGAGTGTTGTTGATGTACCTGCCGCACACCCGCTGCCTGCCGACGCTTTAGGCGATGGGGGAGTAGTCTCTCCCGTTAAAGTTGAAACCGTAATCTGTGATGAAAATGACTCTTCTTCCGCCGAAATTAGAACGGGTGAAAACCCGGAGGGTGAGTAAGAAGCAAACATCTGATCCTTTTTGCACTGCTCTGGCTTACAGGTTTGTAAGTTTCAACACAAAGGCTTATGGGTATGCTATAAATAATGGCAATTATGATACACGCGGAGGGTTTGACCAAGCAATTCGAGGATTTTCTGGCTGTAGACGATGTGAATCTTGAAGTCTCAGCGGGTCAGGTTTTGGTGCTGCTGGGTCCAAACGGCGCTGGAAAGACCACCACAGTGCGGATGCTCACTTCAATCCTGCGACCAACGCGAGGTACCGCGTCGGTGGCAGGATTTGATGTTGTTAAAGACGCTCATAAAGTTCGCGCGGTGGTCGGGGTGCTGACAGAGCATCACGGACTTTACGCGCGCATGAACGGTGTTGAGTATTTGAATTTCTTTGGGAAATTGTATGGACTGGATCAGAAAACCAGCCGGCAGCGCTGCGCAGCTTTGTTGGAACAATTTGGCTTACAGGATGCGGGGACGAAACGCCTGGGACAGTATTCAAAAGGGATGCGCCAGAAGTTATCCCTGGCGCGGGCTCTGTTGCATGAACCTCCTGTGCTGCTCCTGGATGAACCCACTTCGGCTATGGACCCGGAAAGCTCGCGCATGGTACGGAACGCGATCTCCGGTTTGCGCTCAAAGGACCGGACGATTGTGCTTTGTACCCATAATCTGGCAGAAGCGGAGGAATTGGCTGATCAGGTTGCCATTATCCGGGGTGGGCGTATTCTGATGAGCGGGATGTTGGAAGATTTGAAACGAGAATTGCTCGGACCGACACAATTTGAAGCGGTGCTCGCAAACCGGTTGAATGGTTGGTCCGGAGAGAATCTGCCCGCGGGGGTAATTTTGACCGGCCGTGATGAAAACGCGCTTCGCTTTCAGGTGCAGTCTCCTGATGAAGATAACCCGCGTCTGCTGCGGTTTTTACTTGACCAAAAGCTGGATGTTAAATCGTTTAACGAGCTGCCCCATTCATTGGAAGCTGCTTATCTGAAAGCCGTAAGGCTGGCCACAGAAGGGGAACAACATGATTGATAGACTGCGGCCAGCGCTGGTGATCACTGCCCGAGAGGTCCGCGACCAGTTAAGAGATTGGCGGATCATATTTCCTGTTGTGGCTTTAACCGTTTTCTTCCCATTTCTGATGAACTTTACTGCCCAGAAAATGCTGGATTTTGTGAACCAGTACGGGGCCAATATCATTGGCGAGCGGCTGGTGCCTTTCCTGATGATGATTGTGGGCTTTTTCCCGATCTCGGTTTCTCTGGTGATCGCGCTGGAGACTTTTGTGGGTGAAAAAGAGCGCGGCAGCATTGAACCGCTGCTGAACACTCCGTTGGAAGACTGGCAGCTTTACCTTGGCAAACTTCTGGCCGCAGTAATCCCGCCGCTTTTGACCAGTTATCTGGGCATGGCAGTGTACACTGTGGGGTTGGCGATTGATAATGTGCCTCTGCCAGAATTCAACATCATGGCGCAGGTTCTGGCTCTGACCACGGTTCAGGCGGTGATGATGGTGAGCGGGGCAGTAGTGGTTTCTGCTCAATCCACTTCGGTGCGCGCGGCCAATCTGCTGGCCAGTTTCATTGTGATCCCGGTCGCGTTGTTGATTCAGGGAGAAAGCGTATTGATGTTCTGGGGCACCAACGGCGCTTTATGGTGGGCTGTTTTAGGGATCACTGTACTCACCCTCTTATTGGTGCGGGTTGGGTTGGCGCACTTCCAACGAGAAGAATTGCTGGGTCGGCAGATTGATGTGCTCAATATCCGCTGGGGTTGGCGGTTCTTCCGGCAATCCTTTACCGGCGGCGCGAAGAACGCGGCAGAATGGTATTTAAAAACCATTCCACAAACCCTCCGAAAGATGCGCGGTTCAATTCTGGTGGTGACAGGCTTTGCCGCAGCGGGGGTAATGATTGGCTTGAGCCAGATCAACCGCTTTATGATCCCGCTGGACCAGACTTCTCTGCAAAATCTTGATGAACGCCTGAAAATGATTTTACAAATCTGGCCGTTGTTCTCCATCGGCCCGGTGCTGGCGATCTGGTGGCAGAATGTGCGGGTGATGCTTCTGGCAATGGTGGTGGGTGTGTTTTCCTTTGGAATTTTAGGGATGCTGCCATTGATCGCGTCAGTCGGTGTTGCGGGATATCTGCTGGGGCTGCTGACTGCCAACGGCATTTCTGTGGTTTCCTATTTGGGTTTTGTGCTGCCTCATGGGATTTTTGAAATTCCGGCAATTATCATGGCCACAGCCGCAGTATTCCGGTTTGGGATTATGCTTTCAACACCTACCCAGGAAAGGACTATTGGAGAGGTGTTTCTATCAGCCCTGGCAGATTGGTTCGTGGTAATGGTTGGGGTGGTGATCCCGGTGCTGTTGCTGTCGGCAGGAATTGAGGCCTGGCTGACGCCGCGTTTGGCGATGTTATTTATCTGAATAATTGCAAGAAAGGAATCCTCGAAGCCAAATGGGGAAAATAATCATATTAGGTTCCGCTAGTGCTGTGCCAGATGAGCAGCATGAAAATACTCATTTCTTGTTGCAAGAGGGTGAGCATACTATTTTGATTGATTGCGCGGGGAGCCCTGTTCAGCGGCTGTCCAGGGCCGGGGTGGGATTGAATTCAATTACGGATATCATTGTGACACATTTTCATCCAGATCATGTTTCAGGAATCCCAATGCTGTTGATGGATATGTGGCTAATGGGGCGGAAATCCACAATCGATATCTATGGCCTCAATGATACTTTGGAGCGGATCAAAGCCATGATGGATCTGTACCAGTGGGGAAACTGGCCTGATTTTTATCCGGTTCATTTCCATGGATTACCAGAAGAGGAAGGTGCCGCGGTTCTAAAAACCGATGGTTTGCGGATCACGGCTTCTCCCGTCCGGCATTTGATCCCTACCATTGGGCTGCGGATTGAATTCCTTAAAAATGGAAAACTGGCGGCTTATTCCTGCGACACAGAGCCAAGTCCGAACGTGGTGCGGCTGGCAGAGGGGGTAGATGTGCTGTTCCACGAAGCTGGAGGACCCTTTGTGGGGCACACTTCTCCATTGCAGGCGGGGGAAATTGCCCGGCAGGCCGGCGCAAAATGTCTTTATCTGGTCCATTACCCGACGCGCAATGTTGATACAGCGAACTTTGTGAAAGAAGCCGCTACATTGTTTGACGGGCCAGTTTATCTGGCTGAAGATTTGATGACGGTTGTGTTTGAATAATACAAGGGCCGCGAGCTCTTACCAACCAACCAGGAAAGGTTCCCATTCCTCATATTGATTGAGATGCCCGCCGAACAAGTAATAGGCGGAGTTGGGTGGTTCGCGAGGAACACTGAGGAGCTTCATCCCCGAATCAAGCAGGGTTCGCCCCCCCTTGCGGTGATTACATTGCGGGCAGGCCGCGACCACGTTATCCCAGCTATGGGTTCCCCCAAGATGACGGGGAAAAACATGGTCAATGGTCAGATCTTTAGTATGTTTTCCACAATACTGGCAGGTAAAATTATCTCGCCGGAACAGTTCTCGCCGGGTAAGTTTGATGTGCGGCCGGGGCCGGCGTACCAGTTTCTGGAGCCTGATCACAGAAGGTCTGGGGAAGGCGTTGTTAATAGTTTGAATTTTTCCCCGGCCGTTGACGATCATGGTGGCTTTTTCGGTCACCATAAGCCCAACAGCTCTGCGCATAGTGCAGACATGAATGGGTTCAAAATTGGCATTAAGCACCAGAACAGGTTCTGACATACTCACTCCATGAATGAGATTATAGCACGAGATATTGATCCTGCGCCAAACGGCTGGCCAGGTGTTTCGACGCCAGCCGATAAATAAATTTCGATTATTTTCAATTATAATTACCAGTATTAACGGAGATTTAGAAGAAGGTTAACTTTTTCTACGAAAATCCGGGTTTTAATCATTCAGGAGGCAACAATGAATATTGATGAGCAGGTCGCTTTATTGATGCAGGGAACGGAATACGGGGATGAGAACCTCAAGCAGGCCATGGCGCGGGAATTGAAAGAGCGCCTGATTGAAGTGGAAAAGGAAGGCCGCCCGCTGCGGGTGTATTGTGGTTTTGATCCGCGTACTTCCTACCTGCATCTTGGACATACTGTCCCGATGAATAAACTGCGCCAGTTCCAGGAGCTGGGGCACGAAGTCACCTTTGTGGTGGGAAATTTCACCTCGTTGATTGGCGACCCCTCTGATAAGGATGTGCTGCGCCCGCAGCTCACCGCTGAGGAAGTGGAACATAACGCTCAGACATACGCCGACCAGGCTTACCGCATTCTCGATAAAAATAAGACCCGAATCCGCCACAATGCGGAATGGCTCTCGACGCTTACGTTCAAAGACTTGATCGAATTGGCATCGAATTTCACCATCCAGCAGTTTATGACCCGCGAAAACTTCAAAAAACGCTGGGACAAAGGGGATCCGATTTACCTGCACGAGACTTTTTATTCGATCATGCAGGGGTATGACGCTTACGCGCTGCGCACCGATGTTCAGGTGGGTGGGACTGACCAGCTCTTCAATATTGTTACTGCGGGGCGCAAACTGATGACTTACCTGGGTGAGAAGCCCAACATTGCAATCATCCTGGGGATTTTGCCGGGCACTGATGGCGTGGTGAAAATGAGCAAGTCGCTGGGTAATCACATCCCGATCTCTACGACTGCTGAGGACATGTACGGCAAGTTGATGAGCATCCCGGATATGGCTATGCCGGCTTACGCCCGCCTGACCACAACCTGGACTCCACCAGAAATCGAAGCCTGGGAAAGAGAAATCCGCAATGGAAAACTGCACCCCCGGGATGCGAAGATGAAGCTGGCCTTTGAGATTGTCAGCCAGTTTTACAGCCTTGAGGAAACTGAGGAAGCTCAGCAAGCTTTTATCAATCTTTTCCAGAATAAAGATATCCCGGATGAGATGCCGGAATATACGCTTCGGGATGGGCAAACGGTACTGGAAGTGCTGGCCGATGCTGGATTGATCGAAAGCAACAGTCAGGGCCGGCGGCTGCTCAAACAAAATGGAGTCCGGCTGGACGGGGAAACCCTGACGGATGCCAATGAAGTGTTCCCGCACGCCGGAGTGCTTCAGGTTGGCAAGCGGCGCTTTATCAGGGTGGTTTAGAAGCAACAAAAACCGGAATCAAACCGGGTGAAAGTTTGGAGAGACGACACAACGCCTGATTTTTTGGCGTTGTGTTTTTTAAGGCGGAACCGGGTTTCAGGGGTGGATGGTTCGATCCAGCAGAGTAGTGCCAATTTGCCAGGCTAACTCGGGATCTTTTGATTCGATGACAACGGCAATGGCAAGCGGAGTGCCTTTCCACTCCGGCAAGGTGCCGCCGATGAACCAGGTGATTTGATCCGCGTTCACCCAGGCGCTGCCAACACTGCCCCAGGTGGGAGTGCCCTCCACGGTGAGCATTTCCACCCCCGCTGAGGTGTTGTTTGTGAAACCAGGATGGGTTTCGTCGTCTGGAGAGAGCACTACCCAACCCTGAGTTGGGGTGTTCACGGCCAACGCGAGGCGCGGTGTAGGAATATTCCCGCCGGTGCTCAGAGAGGAAGCAGCCAGCGCGACCTGCATGGGAGTGACCGAAGCCCCGCCCTGTCCTAAAGCCGCCAGCCGGGCATCATTCAGGGTGGAGGCCGGATCGGCGGTGGCAGAGGGGAGGGCGATATTAGGAACCCGATCAAACCGCGCTTCAGTGTAGATTTGCCTGATTTTTTCAAGCGACAGGGCTTCTCCCAATGCCTCAGTCGCGCCCGGGCAGCCAGCGGAGATTAGTTTTTCCCAGTTCAATTGCCCGGTCTGCGGCAGGGCACAGCCCCAAGGCTGATCGTTAAATGAGATGCCGGTTTTTGTGGGGATATTGGATAAATTGTTCTGTGCTGTATTGGCCAGCATAAAAGGACCAAATGCTGTCCCCAAAGGATATTTCCCTTGCACTGCGCGGTTTATCAAAGGAGCATCCGTGGATTGGGAGAGATCTTCCCAGGAGGCATCCAGTTGGTTGGCATTGTAATTGGGGTGTGAAGACAACGCCAGGACTTCGCCGTTCTGCGCGTTCAACAATACCAGGGCACCTTTCTGGCCTTCTAGAAGTTTATCCGCTGTCTGCTGCAGTTCCAGATCAATACTCAGACGAACTGCCAGCCCAGGAGGAAGTTGTCCGTAAAGCAGGTAACTGGACCACACAGAAGAGGTTGGTGAGCCGCGCATACCGCGGAGGTATTCATCCATACTGGATTCCAGCCCGGTCTGACCATACACCGGATGGGTGTAACCAACGACCGGGCTGAGGGCGGGGTAGGAGTAAATGCGTTGGTAACTGCCAGGTTGGCCGATGCTTTCTGCCAGGGGGATATTCCCTCGATCGACCATATCGCCGCGGCGCACATACTGGGAAGCGATAAGATAGCGAGCGTTATCCGGGCGTTCCAGCAAATCGCCCGAACGGATGATCGCCCACCATCCATTGATTATTCCTATCCCAACCAGAGCGACCAGCACCAGACCTATGGTAAACAGGTAAGGCCGGGTATTGATGGCCTTAAGGGGTTCAAATTCAGATTGCGCACTGATCAACAACAAAAAGAGCAAGGCAACATATGATGTGACCAGAGAGGAGCCGCCATAGGATACAAATGGCAGGGTCACCCCGGTAAGGGGTAGCGCCCTCAAATTACCGCCGATGATGAAAATACTCTGGATGACGAGATAAAAGGTTAAACCGGCTGACAATAAACGGTAATAGCTGTTTTTAGAGCGGAGCGCGGTCATTACACCGCGCATGGCGGCAAGCCCAATCAGAATCAGGAACCCCAATGTACCTACCAGGCCGGCTTCTTCCGCGATGGCGGAAAAAATGAAATCCGATAGAGCTACGGGGACAAGGCCAGGGCTGCCAATGCCAGGTCCACGCCCAATAATACCTCCGGCAGCAATTGCCAGCAGTGATTGGATGATCTGGTAAGAACGCCCGCTGGAATCCAGCCAGGGATTTACCCAGCCTTCCACGCGGATTTTGATCACATCATAGAGCTGGTAACCCAGGACGCCCGCAACCAGGATCAACCCAATCGCGAGCAGAAGGATACGACGTTTCCCGGAGGCGAGATAAATAATCAGAAAGTACAGCGCAATAACCAGAGAAGAAGTTCCCAGATCGCGCTGGGTGAGTAGCATTACCAGTGCCGCGCCAGAAAGCACCAGGGTGGGAAGCAGAAGCTGAATCAAATTGAAGTTGAAAGGCAAACGATCAGCCAGGTAAGCGGAAAGATATACGATCAGAAGCAGTTTGAGAGGTTCGGACGGTTGGATATAAACCCCCCAGAATCCTAACCAGAGTTCCGGTCCCTCGCCGGAAGGATAAGTGCCAAACAAAAAGGTAAGAGCAGTTAACCCCAACGCAGAGATGAGGGAGATGTATTTGTATCGCCGCAGAAGCTGAAGGATTTCCGGTTTTTGAAGTCCCCACCAGAAAATGGCCAGGGAGAGAGCCAGCCAGGTGGATTGCCGCAATCCAAAGGTGATGTTTAGACGGTAAATGGTCAGCAATCCCCATCCTGAGAGAAGCGCCGCGATTGGAAGCAGGTAAGGGTCGCGCACAGGGAATTGTCTCAGGGTCTGGCGATGTACCAGCTCGAAGCCAACCAGCCAGATGACGAATCCCAACCAATGCTGCCAGCGGTAATTGACCTGCCAGTTATGCAGACGTACTGCAGGTGAGAGGGTCAGGATCAGAGCGTACAGCCCAAGGAAAAGGGCCGCGAGCCGCATCAGGCGGCTTTGAGTCTGGTCCTGGGGCGCGGAGGTGGGTGAAAATATGTTCATTAATCGGATGTGTATTTGTTGATTAACGGGCCCAATCTGGCAAGGGCTTCGGGTGGAATAGATGCGGCTGGCGTTTTGAAGACGTCGGCAAGGGCGTTCTGGTGCTGGCATTGTATTTCTTCCGGCAGGTTCACAACCAGGGCTTTTAAGGTTTCCAAAACGAAGGCATGGTTTTCACCCTGGATGGTCTGTAGATTTTTCGCGGCAGTCCCTTTTGGGTGAACCGGGTTTGGTAAATCATAACGCGTCACGTGACCCAGCACAGCATAACACATCTCCGCTTCACGTGCCAGGAAAGCTTCCGGACAGGACGTAGTGTTGATCATAGAGACTCCCCATGCCCGGTACATTTCGGACTCGGCAATCGTGGTGGTGCGCGGGCCGTCCGTAGTCAGCAGAGTGCCACCCAGATGCACTCTGGTTTCGGTCTGGATGGCGGATTGGTATAGTTCTGTTGACAGATGAGAGCAAAATGGAGCGGAGGCGTCGATGGAAGCGACGAACCCCTCCCCAAAGAAGGTCCGCGGGCGGGTAGTAGTGAAATCTAATAATTGCTCCGGGATAATAAGATGCCCAGGTTCAAAATCGCTTCGCAAAGACAAAAATGCGCTGATGCTGATCAGCCGGTTGACCCCCAATGTTTTCAGCGCGTAAATATTAGCGCGATAATTGATTTCGGATGCCAAGTATTGATGTCCATTGCCGTGACGAGAAATAAAAGCCACAGGTTTTTCGTTCAATAACCCGGTAATGACTGGTGCGCTGGGCGGGCCAAAGGGCGTAGTCATTTCAATGCTCTTAACCGCTTCAAGCTCTTTGATCTCATAAAATCCAGAACCGCCAAGGATTCCGAGGGATGTTTTCATAATTTACTTCCTTCGCATATTACTTTACGTCAACTGGATGGTTATGGTAATCATAGCATACATAGGTTTCAGCAACAACTTGATCGTACCGGTCTGTTTGAAGATAAGGGCAGCAATTATCAATGACTTCATATTGGAATATCTAAAAGATTATACACAGCAGGTAATGATACCGGGGATTGTTTACAATCAACTCTTCTTGACCAAAGAATTTGCATGTGATATTATGGCACAAGAGGTATATTGACGTATGCAAGATTCAAGGGTGAATCAACCCATGGTTTACGAAGAAGATATTGCTCCAGCAGAACCCATAAACATAATTGACACTGCGTCTCCGAAGAACCCAAAAAGAGAATGGGGTGAAATCTGGGAAAGCCTGCTCCGGATGGGACTGGGTGAAATTGCTATCCGGGTTGGCACGGGACTGGCTTCGATCGCGATGGTGTTGCTGGTTGTGTGGGTGATGAGTAATTTTTATCTGGAAGGCGACCTGACGGGGGGGCGGGTTGAGGTAATAGCCGCGCCTTTACCTACTGCAACCCAGCCAATTGAGGTTGCAGCAATTGAATCGCCGTACGCTGGCGCTTTTAACCGTGGGATTGCCCGGGTGGCGCAAATTCATACCCAGCTTCCCGCAAAACCGCGTTTTGATGTGATCAGTTACACCGTTCAAAAAGGCGACACAATTTTTGGGATCGCGGACAAGTTTAATTTAAAGCCCGAAACCGTTTTATGGGGTAATTATTACATCCTGGCGGATGACCCGCACCGCTTGCGGCCGGACCAGGAACTGAACATCCTCCCGGTTGATGGGGTGTATTATGAATGGCACGCCGGGGATGGGTTGAATGGGGTGGCGCAGTTTTATGGGGTCGAACCTGAAGCGATTATCAACTGGCCGGGAAACTACCTGGATGTGAATGCTCTGGGTGATTTCTCCAATCCCAATATTGAGCCGGGTACCTGGTTGATCGTGCCGGGCGGCTCGCGGGAATTTGTCTCCTGGAATGTTCCCCGGATTACCCGTGAAGACCCGGCGGTTGCGAGCATAATGGGCCCCGGGGCCTGCGGTCCGGTAAACGATGGGCCAGTGGGAACGGGCACTTTTGTGTGGCCGAGTGTTGAACGGTATCTATCCGGGTATGATTTCTCTCCAGAAACCAACCATTACGCGATTGATATCGCCGGGGATACGGGGTATGCCATTTTCGCGGCAGATTCCGGGGTGGTTGTTTACGCGGGCTGGAATGACTGGGGTTATGGGAATGTGATTGTGATTGACCATGGCGATGGGTGGCAGTCTCTGTATGGTCACCTGGAGTATCTGAATGTGGGTTGTGGTTCCTATGTGTACCAGGGCGATGTGATTGGTGGAATGGGATCCACCGGTAATTCCAGCGGCCCTCACCTGCATTTCGAACTACGCAGCGATCTTTATGGCAAAGTCAACCCCTGGAACTTCCTTCAATAAGACGTTTTGACTTGAAAATTCTAAGCATCTCTTGCGCCGCACTACACCGCAGAGGTGCTTTTTATTGTTCAGCACCTTGCCCGAAGTGGAAAGTCGCCTTTATAATCAAAATACTGGTACAGGTGAGGAAGGTGAATTTGACTGGACAAAACGAGAAGTGGCAGAACCTGCTGCATGAAAATGGATACCGCCTGACGGACGCGCGCCGGGCGGTGATTGAAGTGGTGGCAAACACCGATCGGGTTTTGAAACCGATTGAGGTGTATGAAATTGCCAAAGAAACCTACCCGCGATTGGGATTGGTAACGGTTTACCGCACATTGGAAAAGCTGGAAGCGCTAGACCTGATCCTCCGTGTACATCAACCAGTCGATTGCCAGGCGTTTGTTCCGGCCTGGGAGGGTCACAAACACCTGTTGTTGTGTACCCGGTGCGGGCGCTTTGAGTACTTTGAGGGGGAGAACCTGGAAACGTTTTTCAAAGGGATTGGTCAGGAAACAGGCTATACCATACAGGACCATTGGATGCAGCTTTTCGGGATCTGCGCCGCCTGCGCAGAAGATGGCGAGAAGTAAGCATTCTATTGGGATTTATTCAGTAATTTTTTGGAGATAAACTGAAAACTAAACCATCAGGGGGTTGGGAATTTGCCGATCTCCTCCAGGAAACTGGTCTGGTAGACGACCAGTTTGCCTACCCAGCCGTCTTCGGCGGAGCCGGCCGGGTCGAGGATAACATCATATTCCCCGGGCGCGTTTGGGGCGGAAAAAGAAAGTGTCTGGGTGGTGTTGGCTGGAGCCTGAGCTTCAAAGAAGATCCACTGGCGATCAGCATTCTGTAAAGGAACTTCCACGGGGCGGGCCATCAATATCCAGGCGCGCGTGACAGGCGTGGAATTATCGAGGGTCAGATCAATTTCTTGGCCGGATGGGACCTTCCATTGGCGAGGGCTAAAGTCGTCCTCGCGATAACTGACCTGAATGGAAGTGGATATGGTTTGATAGGGGTCAGGCGCACAGCCAACCAGAAGGACGGCGTAAGCCAGAAGTAGACCGTATAAGATGTTTTTCAGGGTAGAAATTCGCATTGCCGCGCTCCGGAAAATAAGGTCAGGCCCAAACTGATTGTATAAGAATGCGCCAGATGACGCAAGCGGGCCGGGGGAATTTATAAAGAAGATGCGATTTCATTGAACATGATCTTGATTAAATAGAACAAAGGTGCTATTATTTATACAAGTCTTGATTTCTATTACTCTACAGAGGTAACTGTGAACGTTCGATGGGCAATTTTTCCGGGAATTATTTTTGGCAGCCTGTGCGTATTCTTTTTAGGGAACCTGATCGCCGGCCCAGATATTGTGCTGGCATTTTCAGAAGAAGAGGTCATAGAAGCGCAAATAGAAAAAAGTAATTCGGATCAGAAGCAGAAAAAAGAAAATGAAAATACCAGTGAGGGGTGTCAAATTTCATCCGCGTACTGGCCTGAAGTACGACAGTGGTGCGATCTGATCCAGGAATACAGCCACAAAGCAGGTCTGGACCCGAACCTGGTGGCGGCGCTAATCACGCAAGAGAGCGGTGGAAATGCCAACGCTTACTCCTCGAGTGGGGCAGTTGGATTGATGCAGGTCATGCCGCGGGATGGGCTGGCAGCGGGTTTTATGTGCATCAATGGGCCGTGTTTCGCTTCCCGCCCCAGCATGGAAGAGCTTTACATCCCTGAGTTCAACATTTCTTACGGCACCAATATGTTATCCGGCTTGGTGAACAAACATGGAAGCATCCGGGAAGCGCTGGTAGCGTATGGCCCGCGCGATGTTGGATATTATTATGCTGATAAAGTGCTGGCTATTTACAATAATTATCAGTGATTGCATTAAATCAAAAAATCGCTGATTTCACAGCGATTTTTTGATTTCTTTACAGATTAATTAGTCCATGCTGACGACCTGGGAATCCCATCGATGCCAGGCGCCATGGTGCTTTTCAAGAATTATTTTTCCTTCACCAGGGGAATCCAAACCTAATTTCTCCATGTCTGCGTCAACCATGATTCGGACCAGGTCTTTGAAGAATACCCGCGGTTCCCAGTTGAAGATTTGTTTGGCCTGAGTAGGATCGGCGAGAAGGTAATCCACCTCATTGGGGCGGAAATACCGCGGGTCAATCCGAACGTAGTCATGCCAGTCGAGGTTGACATAGCCGAAAGCCTCATCCAGGAACTCCCGGACGGAATGGGCTTCACCGGTGCCAATCACAAAATCTCCAGGTCGTTCATGCTGCATCATTTTCCACATGGCGGCAACATAATCCGGAGCGTAGCCCCAATCCCGTTTGGCGTCCAGGTTACCCAGGTAGAGGTGCTGCTGTTTACCGGCCACAATATTTGCCAGCGCGCGGGTGATTTTTCTGGTGACAAAAGTTTCACCGCGGCGCGGCGATTCGTGATTGAACAAAATACCATTGCTGGCGTACATGCCATACCCTTCGCGGTACTGCCGGGTGACCCAGAACGCGTACAGCTTGGCTGCCGCGTAAGGGCTTTGCGGGTAGAAAGGAGTGTTTTCATTCTGTGGTGGCGGCGCAGACCCAAACAGTTCGCTGGTGGATGCCTGGTAGAAGCGGGATTTTACGCCTGCGCGACGCATTGCTTCCAGAATGCGGATGGTTCCCAGGCCAGTCACGTCACCAGTGTATTCAGGCATGTCAAAACTAACCCGAACGTGGCTCTGAGCAGCCAAATGATACACTTCATCCGGTTGTACTTCATAGATGATATCGAGCAGGGATTGGGGGGAAGTCAGATCCCCATAGTGCAAATAAAGTTGTACTTTATCCCCATTTCCGTGCGGGTCGCTATAAATGTGGTCAATCCGGCGGGTGTTGAATGTACTCGCCCGGCGGATCAGACCATGTACCTCATATCCCTGAGCAAGCAGCAGCTCTGCCAGGTAAGAACCATCCTGACCAGTGATCCCTGTAATTACAGCTTTTTTCAAAATGAACCTCCGAACAAGTTGCCTGTTTCCTGAATCAATATGGGAAACAATAAACTTTCACGATGAATAATATACCTGTTTTGATGTTTTGAATTCTGGTATATTCCCCGATTGACATCTGGTATTGTGTAAGTATAACCACGGCTGTTTGAACTGTCAAACCAAAATCTTAAGAACCATTTAACGTTATCTGGTAAAATCGGGCAGTGTAAGTTGTTCACTTCAGGAGATATTGTTTGAGAGGAAATGTAGTTCTTTCGATTATGCGCTGGGTGGCGCTGCTGTTATTGTTCATGGCAGCGGTTCTAACCGGTTGGCAGCTGGTGCAGTACAGCCGGATCCGTTCCACCTTTCCCCCGGGATTATATATCGCGGGTGTACCAGTTGGTGGTTTGGATCAGCAGGAGGCTGCCGAAAGATTGGTGCAGGCTTATGGTGTGCCTGTAGAGCTGCGCTACGGAGAATCGGTCATTCAGATCAAACCGCAGGTGATTGGTTTTGAACTGGACCTGGATGTGATGCTGGCGGCAGGCGATCTGCAGCGAATCACACAACCTTTCTGGAGTGCGTTTTGGGATTATTTGTGGAATCAATTACCAACCCCGCAGGCTGTTCCGCTGAGCGCGCAGATTTCTGAAGACCGTTTGCGGACTTATTTGCAGGATGAGATCGCGGTACGCTACGATCAACCAGCTAAAGAATCTGTGCCTGTACCGGGGACGACGGAGTTTAGAACCGGGGAACCCGGCAGCATGCTGGATATTGAGCGGGCAGTGGTGTTGATAGAGGACGCACTGCGATCCTCTTCAGGGCGAACGGTGAATCTGACGACGGACCGGGTAGAGGCATCCCGTCCTTCATTGGCTAACCTTGAGATTTTACTGAAACAGATCATTGACGTTTCCGGATTTGATGGCTTAACCGAGATTTATCTGCTGGATCTACAAACCAGACAGGAACTGAGTTTTGCGTATGAGTTAGGGGAATCCATCCCTCCGAATGTCGCTTTTACCGCGGCCAGCACCATGAAGATCCCGATCATGGCTTCTGTTTACCGCAGGGTGGATGATCCCGCGCCAGACAATATCACAGAAATGATTGAGCTGATGATCGAACGCTCAGAGAACGATCCGGCAGACCGTTTGATGGAAGAGGTCATGGACCGCAACCTGGGACCAATGCAGCTTACCGAGGATATGCAGTATCTGGGATTAGAGAATACCTTCCTGGCCGGATATTTCTATATCGGGGCGCCGCTGCTGTACCGCTACGAAACACCAGCCAATACCCGCACAGATGTATCGACTGACCCGGATGTATACAACCAGACTACGCCGGTGGAGATGGGGTTGCTGCTGGATGATATTTATCAATGCTCGCTGAATGGCGGTGGTACTTTGCCGGCGGCTTTCCCCGGAGAAATCACCCAGAATGAATGTCAGAAAATGCTCGATTCACTGATCGGCAATGATATTGGTGTTCTGATCAAGGCCGGGCTACCAGAAGGGGTCCGGGTCGCGCATAAACACGGCTGGATCATTGAATATGATGGGTTGCTGCACACCATGGGTGACGCGGGGATTGTGTACACACCTGGAGGGAACTACGTGCTGGTGATTTTTATGCACCAACCGACCCAACTGGTGTTTGATCCTGCAAATAAGATTTTCTCTGATCTGTCCCGGGCCGTATATAATTATTTCAATCTGGCTGAATAAAAAGAAACACACTGCCTGAAGCTGATCTATCAGGCGGTGTGTATTTAATCCAGGCAAATCCGGTTACCGGCGTGGTTCTGCGGTTTCGCCGTATAATGCAGAGCGCAGGTTTACATACAGCTGTTCCGGGACCATCCGCATGGCGGCGCATAGTTCATCCTGAAAGTTGAGCAGCTCGGGCAGGAAGTTTTCAATCCGCTCCTTATCCGTGGGGTAGCGTTCCCGCAAGGCGCGCAGGCGGTCTTCGAGAGAGACCAAATCGTTATTTTCCACCAGTTTATCCGCAAAATAAACCACTTTCTGTTCCCAGGTTTCGGGCGAGCGTTCCTGATCGGTAAGGCAGAACAATAGGTGCCGGCGGGCGATTTCTGCCAGTTCGGGTTGGTCGCAGGCGATTAACAGTTGGGCTGCAAGGCGTCCGTGATCGACGCTGCTGGCACCGGTGCGCAGGGAAAGCAGTTTGGCCAGGTCGTGGAGCATGCCGCCGCGATGAGCCAGGATGGGGTCAACTCCCTGGCGGGCGGCACGCAGCCAGAGGGCGAGCTGGTAAGCGATAGCCGCAACTGTCTGGGTGTGAAGCAGGAGTTTATGAGAAGCGTTCTGCTCCAGCAGCCAGGTGAGGCATAAATTCCAACCTGGAAATTCTCGTTTTTCGATCAGGTCCGGCAGCTTGGACATAGAATAAAGCTCTTGGGTATGCACCGGCACCAGACCTGGGCACGGCTCCATTTCCGGGTTGAACCACATAGCGCGCCAGCCGGCCTGGATGGCACCAAGGACATCAGCGCGATAGTCGTCTCCGATCATCATCAGGTTGTTTGGGGATTCCCCCAGGGTCTTTTCCAACTCGCGAAAGAAACCAATTTCTGGTTTTCGATTGTCATTCAGTTCACGGGCGGTGTAAACAGCACTGAAGAAACCATCCAGTTCTACCCGGGCCAGCGCCGCCCGGACCTGCTCGGCGCCGGAATCCGCCGCGTTGGTGGCCACCACCAGGCGGTAATGCGGTTTAAGCCGCATCAGCGCGGTTTTAATCCCTTTTACCGGGGCAACTTCAGACCATTCCGCCATTGGGCCGCTGTATTCGGGGAAAACCCTCATCAGGGTGTTGCCCCAATCAAACACCAGGGTGTGAACCGGATCGAAGGATGAAGCGCAGTGTTGTTTTTGGGTTTTCATGGGTTCTGCTCCTCAAAACAGGCCATTCATCTGTTGAAAAATGATCAAAACAGGTTATAAATAAGAAGGCTGCGAATCCACAGCTTGCTTTTTATTGAAAATGACAGACAGCAAGGGAATGGCAGCCAGGTTTAACACGCCAATGACCACAAAAGTCCACCGGTACCCGATTGAATCCACCATCGCTCCACTGACGCCAAGGCCAATTCCGGTGCCAATATTGGCGATTGCCATCAGAATGGCGAACATGGAGGCAGCAATACGCGGGTCGCTGGATTTCATTGAAATGGCGAAATATACCGTTTCATAATAGCCATAGGCCACACCAAAAGCGATTACCAGCGGCCAGGCCATGGCCGGGCTGAGAATGAAGGATAAGACGATGATGGAAAAAGTGGAAATCCCAATAGCCCAATGGACAGAACGCCGCTGGCCAATGCTATCCGTCAGCCGGCCACCGGTCAGACCCCCGACCACCACCCCAATGCCCCACACGGTGGTAATGAACCCCGCTGTCGTGATCTGGATGCCAAATTCGGTCTGGAGGAAGGGGTTGACCAGCTGGTTGGCGGCGTTGATGATCAGAGAATACAGCGCGCCAAGCAGGCTGAGGGCGATGATCCCGCGTTTCTTAAAAGCCTTGAAGGCCTTCCATTCGAATTTGCGCTCGGGAGGGCGTGGGGATTCTTTGACGCGCAGCACCAAAGGCAGCGGCAGCAAACTGAGTACTGCCAGGGCGTAAAAGGCCATACTCCAGGAAGTGTTTTGGACCACCAGACCGATTACGGCTGAGATCATCACCACTCCCAGCGCCCGTCCCCCAACCATGAAACCCTGAATGGTGCCCTCTTCCGCTCTGGGTGTGGTGTCTAGGGCCAGGCCATCGGTGCAGGTATCGTATATTGCCATTCCGGTTTGCAAAAGGAAGGCCAGAGAGACAAACAGCCAGAAATGGGTCCCGGGATTGATTTGAGGGACTATCAGCAGGCAGGCCGCCTGGACCAGCAGGCCAAACACGATGTAAGGTTTTCGATGGCCAAGATTGAACAGGTTAACGCGATCGCTTAACATTCCCAGGAAAATCTTCAGGACAAACGGGATCAGAGCGATGGTTCCCATCAAACCAATCTGGCTCATTGTCAGATCAAAGGAGAGCAGGTAAAGGGAGTTAAGAGCGGTGAAGTAACTGAGAATAGCACCCTGGGAGAAGTATAGCAGCCCGAACATGGTATAGCGAATAATTTTTGAAGTGTTGCCCATGGGACCTCTGCTTTAGGAGCGGTTATGGTATGCCAGTGGGTTGCGTCACTGAAATGCCAGCTGTATGGCCGTGATTGAAATGGCAAAATAAGCCATTTGGGAAGGTTAAACATGAGTATAGACAGGAGCGGCGTTCAAGTCAAATGTTTTAGAGGAATGTTGGTATAATTTTGATGTTTAGTTCAGAAAGTTGAGGAACAGGACTATGAACAATATGCAGAATCGAAGATTCTTCTGGATGCTTTTTGTGTTTATGACCGGTTTGCTGCTGGCTTCCTGCGCTGGCACACCTGCTGAGCCGGCTGGCGACCCGAATTTAATCTATACACAGGCCGCCGGGACGGTTCAGGCCCAACTCACAGCCGCGGCGGCCAAACTGCCGACGGCAACGGAAACCCCCGAGCCTACCGCGACCGCGGAGCCAACGGCAACCGCTGAACCCACGGAGATCACGCCGACCCTGACATCGATGGCAACTCTGCCGGTTCAAACCCAAGCCGCGGCGGCTACACTGCCACCCGCGTTTCCGACCGCCACCCAGATCCAGACAGTGCAGGGAGACGGGGCGCTTTTCCAGTACAGCAGCCCACCGGATGGCTCAACTTTCTCTCCCGGAGAAGAGTTTGTGCTGGCCTGGGGCTTCAAGAACATCGGTACCACAACCTGGACAACCGATTATAAGTGGGTGTGGGTAGGAGGCGTCCAGTTTTCGAGCGTGTTGAGCGGAAATCTGGATGCTCCAGCAGCCCCAGGAGAAAAAAGCGAATTCAGCATGTGGGCTCGGGTACCCTCTGAGCCGGGGAAATATGTTTCCTACTGGAATTTGTTGAACGCTCAGGGTGTATATGTGCAGCAGTTCTATTATCCTTTTACTGTAAAGTAAAAAGATAACCCCTGATCAACTTTTGTGGATTGGCTGAAGAAAATCAAATCGGCCAGTCCTGTTCATGATGATTAGAACAAATTTAGAGTTAACCGCTTTATCTTGCAAGGACTTCGGGATTAAAGTATAGTCAAGAAACGAATGGTTCAGGTAAGAGCAAAATAACATGGAAAGAGCTACAGGTGATATGGAATCTGAAGAGAAAGCAACATCTTTCTGGTTAGACCGGCCACTTGCGTCCATTTTGCCAAAATGGAATCTGGAAACCCTGCTGGTTTTAATAATTCTGGTGATGGCGATATTCAGCCGTTTTTACCAGCTTGACCTGCGGGTGATGAGCCACGACGAAATCAACCATGTGGTGCCCTCCTACGAGTTTTACCAGGGCAACGGCTACCGGCATGACCCGGTTACCCACGGCCCGTTTCAGTTCCATCTGGTGGCGCTGTCGTACTTCCTGCTGGGAGACAATGATTTCAGCGCGAGGGTTCCCGCGGCGATGTTCAGCTTCGCGGCAGTGGCCGCGGTATTGTTCCTGTACCGCCGCTATCTCGGACGGGCCGGGGCACTGGCTGCCGGATTCCTGTTCCTGATCTCTCCTTTCATGCTGTATTACGGGAGGTACACCCGCAACGAGGCCTTTATTGAGCTATTCGGGGTGTTGACCCTGTATGGGATCCTGCGGTACCTGGATAAAGGCGATAAATTCTCTTTATTCCTGCTGACCGCGACCACAGCGCTCAACTTTGCCACCAAAGAGACCGCCTACATCTACACCGCTCAGCTTCTGCTGTTCGTGGGGGTGTTGTTTTTGGAAGATGTGGCCCGCGCGCGGTGGAAAGATACCCGCTCCAGAGACCGCTTCCTGACCCTGATGGTGGTGGCGCTGACGCTGTTCATGCTGGCGCTTGGGTTCGCGGTGTGGAACGCATCGGCGGCTGGTGCAGGGGAGACCCCACTCACGACCACTGAGGAAAGTCCCTTGCAGATGCCCGCGGGAGGCTTCACCCCGCAGTTCACTCTGGAAGTGCTGGCGCTGGCGGCTTCGATTGGGGTGGCTGTGGTGGCCCTGTTTTTACTGATCCGCTCGCTGGGTTGGGATGAAATCCGCAAACAGCGTTCGTTTGATATCATGGTTTTGATCGGCACGTTGGTGCTTCCGCTGTTGAGTGCCTTCCCGATCAAAATAGTAGGATGGGATCCCCTCGATTACAGCGCCAGCGGGATGATCCGCACTTCCATCATCATTGGGGTATTGTTCGCCATTTCAATCGTGATTGGTCTGTGGTGGAAGCGGGATTTATGGATCAGTAACGCGTTGTTATTCCTCGGAATCTTTATCGTCTTTTACACCACGATTTTCACCAACGGCAAAGGCTTCTTTACCGGTCTGGTGGGTGCTTTGGGATACTGGCTGGACCAGCAGGGTGTGGAGCGGGGCAGCCAGCCGCTGTATTATTACGCGCTGGTTCAAATTCCAATCTATGAGTACCTGGCAGTTGTGGGAACGCTGCTGGCGGTTTATTTTGGAACACGTTACCGCCGGTTTGCCACCCTGGCAGGCTTTTCGCCGGCTCTCCAACCTGAAGAAGTGGAGCCGGATCCTGTGTTAGTGGAACCCGATGAGAATGAAGACGTGGAACCGGTGTTTGAAACCCCGCAGCGGCGCAAAGTACCAACACTCTCGCTGTTGGTGTATTGGAGTATAACCAGCCTGATCGCCTACAGCATCGCCGGTGAGAAAATGCCGTGGCTGACGGTGCATATCGCCCTGCCGCTGCTGCTGACCGCGGGATGGGGATTTGGTTATCTGATTGACTCGATCAACTGGAAACGGTTGTTCAGCCAGAAGGGGCTGCTAACCCTGGTGCTGCTGCCGGTGTTTATCACCAGCCTTGCCATGGCAGTGGGCAGCCTGTTGGGAACGCAGCCGCCATTCCAGGGAAACACCATTGAGCAGCTTCAGGCGACCAGCACATTTCTGCTGGCAGCGCTTTCGTGTGTCGCGAGTGGGGTTGGGGTTATTATCCTGCAAAAAGATTGGAAATCGATTGACACCACTCGTTTGGTCGGAGTGGCTTTTATCGGTTTGTTGGCCCTGCTGACCATGCGTGGCAGCTACCGGGCCTCATTCATCAATTATGATAACGCCAAAGAATATCTGGTGTATGCCCATGCCGCGCGGGGCCCGAAAGATATCCTGGAGCAGGTTGAGGAAATTTCCCAACGCATCACCGGCGGGAAAAATATCAAGGTGGCGTATGATAATGACGGTCTGTATCCATATTGGTGGTATTTCAGAGATTACCCCAACCATCTGTGGTACACCGATAAACCGACCCGTGAACTCCAGGATTATCCGCTGATCATTGCCAGCGATTCTACGGCTGGCAAGCTGGAACCGATCGTTAAAGACAACTATGTCTCTTTCGACTACGCCCGGTTGTGGTGGCCGAACCAGGATTATTTCAACCTGACCTGGGAGCGGATCTGGAATGCGGTCTCGGATAGAAAAATGCGGGCGGCGATCTTTGATATATGGTTGAACCGGGATTATTCTTTGTACGCTGAATTGACCAACAACCAGAACCTGACACTGGAAACCTGGCAGCCCAGCAGCCGGTTCAAATTTTATATCCGCAAAGATGTTGTTTCCCAAATGTGGGATTACGGAGCTTCACCTGTCCCAATAGAGGAACTGATCGTCACCGACCCGTATGAGGGCGGGGAAATCATGTTGATGCCGGATCAGGTCATTGGTGAGTTTGGCGTGGAACCAGGCAAACTCCAGAATCCGCGCGGTCTGGCAGCCGCGCCGGATGGTTCGGTCTATGTGGCAGATTCCCGCAACCACCGCGTCCAGCATTTCTCGGCCACTGGTGAGTTGATCACAAGCTGGGGCAGTTTTGCGGACGCGACAGCAGGAACAGCGCCCGGTGGTACCTTTAACGAGCCTTGGGGCATGGCCGTAGCGCCGGATGGGTCTGTTTATGTAGCCGACACATGGAACCACCGTATCCAAAAATTCACCGCGGATGGAAAGTTCATCACCATGTGGGGTTACTTTGGACAGGCCGAAGCGCCAGACGCTTTCTGGGGGCCGCGTGATGTGGCGATTAGCTCAAACGGGCAGGTTTTTGTCACCGACACTGGCAATAAGCGGATTGTGGTATTCGATGAGAATGGTGACTACATCACCCAGTTTGGCCAGGGCGGGATAGAGCTGGGCGACCTGGATGAGCCTGTGGGTCTGGCGATGAGCGGGGACGATAACCTGTATGTGGTTGACACCTGGAATAAACGGGTAGAGTTGTTTGCTCCTGTTCCGGAGGAACAGAACTATATTGCCGTACAGGAGTTTGAGGTTTACGGCTGGTTTGGAGAATCGCTGGAGAACAAACCGTATATCGCGACAGGCCCAACGGGTAGTATTTACGTGACAGACCCCGAAGGATACCGGGTGATTGAGTTTGACGCGGCGGGCAATTTTGTGCGCTATTGGGGGCAGTACAGCACTGGCATTGATGGCTTTGGCCTGGCATCTGGCGTCACGGTGGACACGGAAGGGCACGTATGGGTCAGTGACGCGGAGAATCACCGGCTGCTGAGATTCACAATGCCCTAGTCGCTTCTCCGGTGGATTAAGGATAAAAGAAAGCACCCGTCACGGGATCGTGGCGGGTGCTGTGGTTAAGGGCGAATTGAGATCAGCGCCGACGGTCATCGTCGCGGTCATCTTTTATAAAAATGTTGAGCGTAAAACTCACCAAACTGACAATCACCGAACCCAGAAATGCCGGCCAAAAGCCAT
>ENA-ORXD01000885-ORXD01000885.1-sediment-metagenome-genome-assembly--contig:-NODE-885-length-30916-cov-4.809332_pt1 | contig 30916 bp, 20 predicted proteins | sample MGYA00237862_ERZ511471 | MGnify/ENA metagenome assembly ERZ511471 | reverse complement strand
CAAGCAGTAAACTCAGTTCGTTCAAATACTTTGGAGTAGCCGCATAATCACCACTATAACCTTCGGTAATGAAAACCACCGGTTTGTCATAATCGAGATGGGAAACAATAACCCGTTGAGCAAAACTACCTTTCCCGGGATGCTGGTGATCGAGTGGTTGCCTGACCATAACCACCCAGGCTTCCTTGAAGAACTCGTTATTCTCCATTTTCTCCACTGAAATGACATCAGGGAGTGCCTTCAGGCGTTGTTCAAGTGTTTGTGTATGTGCCTGTACCGTCTGAAAAACCAGCAGTAAACTAAAAAGTAAAAGCGAACGAAAACGAATCATATCAACCAAATTGGGAGGTTAGAACTCTGTTATCGAATTAAAAATCCTTCTTTTAACGGGTCATCCGGATCGACGAAAAAGTGATGCTGTCCTGTAAAGAATGCTGTACCGGATACTTTCGGAATTACAGCAGAATAAGGTCCGAATGTAGTCATTTCAGCTATTTCCACATCCATGGTAGTGCCGATCAAACTTTCAATCACCAGTTTTTCGCCTGGTTGCAAACCATCCTTCACTGCATGGAGTGCTGCTCTGGCGCTGACGCCCGAGCCCGTAGCCGAACGATCGACTTCACCGTTGGCAAAAACACATACATTTCGACTGTGGTGGCTCACATCATTAGGTTTCCCGGTGAAGATTATTCCGTATAAAAAACTGAGATCTGCTTCAAACGGATGGACAATATCAAAATTCCGGACCACCGCTTTCTTTATTTTTTTGCCAAGATCAATCAACCTGGTTACCTGTTTCGGAACCAGATCAATTCCCATTTCATCGGCATCAACAAATGCATAAAATGTTCCTCCGTAAGCCACATCAAGGCGAACCTTTCCAAAATCGGGAACATCGACCGTTTGATCCTGTAACAATACAAATGAGGGGACATTGTGAAAGGATGACTTCACCACATTATTTCCATCCATTTCCGCGAAAGCGTTAATACGTCCGGGTGGAGCATCAATGCGAATCAATCCGTCTTCAGGATATTGAATCAAACCTGTCTCGATGGCAAACTTCACCAAAGCAATAATGGCATGACCGCACATGGTGGAATACCCTTCATTGTGCATAAAAAATACACCGAAATGTCCGTCAGGTGTAACAGGAGGCGTTAAAACAGCTCCGTACATATCTGCATGCCCTCGTGGTTCCCACATCAGAGCTTTCCGAATATGATCCAGATGCTTTCGGAAATAGCGGCGTTTTTCCAGAATAGTTTGTCCGGGGATCTCAGGAAGCCCGTCGACAATAATGCGAAGAGGTTCACCTCCGGTATGCATGTCAATGGTATTGACCTGTATCCAGTTTTCAGGCGGCTGCCACCGCACGTTCCTCAGCCCTTCATTCATCAGGTAAAAAATAAATAATCAGTATCACATGCAAGAAGACGAAAGATACAATCCTAACGCGAAGTTTGCAATCAAATTGTAATCTCACCCGATGGAATTTTTCCGGAATCACAAAGTCAACCGGTCACTTCTGCATGTTCGGTCCTGCGAATGATTTCATCCTGCAAATCTTTTCCCAAATCGTTGAAGTAATCACTGTACCCGGCCACACGAACAATCAAATCACGGTAATCTTCCGGAGTTTCCTGTGCTTTGCGCAGCGTATCGGCCGATACAACATTGAACTGAATATGATGACCGTCGAGACGGAAATAGCCACGAACCAATGAAGCTACTTTTCCGATAGCCGTTTCATCAGCAAAGAAATCAGGAGAAAACTTCTGATTTAGCAATGTCCCGCCAGTCCGGAGGTGATCAATCTTTGCGGCTGATTTTATTACGGCAGTCGGACCATGAACATCAGCGCCCTGTACAGGAGATATTCCTTCTGATAATGGCATACCTGCCATGCGTCCATCGGGCATGGCTCCCATTACGCTGCCAAAATAAACATGACTGGTAGTTGGCAATAAATTAATGCGATGAAAACCATTACGGGTATTCGGTTTTCCATCAACGGCGTTGAAGAAGTGCTCAAACACCTGATTAGCCTGCACATCTGCCTGGTCATCATCATTCCCGTACTTTGGTGTTTCGTATAACAAACGGTAACGCAATTCCTCGTAACCTTCGAAGTTATGCTTCATCGCATTAAGCAGAAGTTCCATCCCGATATTCTGTTTCTCAAAAACATGGACTTTGATGGCAGTCAGGGCATCGGTTATAGAACCCAGTCCAACCCCTTGAATGTAACTGGTATTGTAACGGGCTCCACCAGCCACGTAATCCATTCCGTTGGCCACACAATCATCAATAATAAGCGACAAAAACGGAACCGGCATATGCGTGGCATAGATGCGCTCAATAGCATTGTTTCCACGAATCTTCAAATCGATGAAATAGTTTAGCTGCCGCTGAAACGCATCCAACAAATCGTCATACGAAGTAAATTGGGTCGAATCCCCGGTTTGCAGCCCCAGCTGTCTTCCCGAACGGGGATCGTGTCCATTGTGCAGGGTAAGCTCCAAGATTTTAGGCAGATTAAAATATCCGGTCAGGAAATAAGCTTCGGTACCGAATGCGCCCGACTCAACACATCCGCTGGCACCGCCATTTCGTGCATCGACCAGTGATTTTCCCTGCCGAACCAATTCCTGGATAATGGCATCGGTATTAAAAAGCGAAGGCTGACCGAAACCGGTTTTTACAATTTTAATAGCTCTCCGCAGAAAACCCTCGGGATTTTTCTTGCTGATTTGCACCATGGAACTGGGCTGAAGAATCCGCATTCCTTCTATCACATCGAGCAACAAATACGAAAGCTCGTTCACTGCATCCGAGCCGTCTGGCTTTACACCACCCAGATTAATTAATGCAAAATCGGTATATGTGTTACTTTCCAGAGCTGTCACTCCAACTTTGGGCGGAGACGGATGGTTATTGAATTTCACCCAGAAAGACTGCAGCAATTCAGTAGCTTTCTCCTTATTGAGCGTTCCTTCATCCATTTCCTTCCGGAAGAAAGGATACAAATGTTGATCGAGACGCCCGGGATTAAATGAGTCCCAGGGATTCATCTCTGTAATTACACCTATGTGCACAAACCAATAATGCTGCAATGCTTCGTGAAAAGTTTGAGGTGCATTCGCTGGGACTCGACGGCAAATCTCAGCCATCTCATGCAATTCAGCTTTTCTCACGATGTCGGTTTCCATCTGAACCATTCGGTCAAGCTTTTCAGCATGACGTTCGGCAAACTGAATTATGGCACGGGCAGTTATCTCCATCGCGCGTAATTCTTCCCGCTTATCGTAAGCAGCCGGATCGTTCATAAAATCCAGCTCCTTTTCAGTCCGGGAAATATCGTCGATGATATCGTTCATTCCTTTCCTGAATATCTTTTCACCGGCAACAGTGTGACCCGGAGCCCGTTGCTCCTGAAACTCAGTAAAAATTCCGGCATCGTAGGCAGCCAGCCACTCCGGAGCCATGTTCCCAAAAATCCGTTCTCGATTGGTTTTTCCACTCCAGAATGGAATCACTTTTTCGGCATAAACTTTCCGGAACTCCTCATCTACATGAAAAGATACCTTTTCCCTCGAATGCAAAATTTCCAAATCCTTCAGCGAATGCAGACAGATTTCGGGATAGGTAGGAGTAGCCTTCGGTGCAGGCCCGCGTTCGCCAACAATCAGTTCATCAGGATTGATGCATATAAGCTTGTTAGATAAAATATACCGGAAAGCCATGGCCCGCATCACAGGAACAGAAGTTCCGTGAGCTGCATCGCTTTTATAAAACTCGGTAACCAGCATGGCCCGTTCTGCCGAAAGGCAGTTAGGTGCATTGAGAGATGCCTGGCGCAATCGTTTAATTCGTTCGTTCATACTTAATTAAATACCACGTATTGTTGATTTATTCTCCTGTCCACCTATTATCCTCCTATTGAAACTTTTGCTCCCATCTCACGAAATTCTTCGGCCAAATCAGCCAATTCCTCTTTTCTCATGGAGGGAACTCCATTCATCCGGTTTTCAAGCTGAAGAGCCTGATATTTGTGACCGCCGGTAGCGTGAAACGGCAAGAAGTCAATTCCTTCAATTTTTTCGAGGCGTGGAGCTAACAATTCTTTCAGTTTCTCGATTTGTACGGGCTGATTATTAATTCCGGGAATAACCGGAAAGCGAATTTGCACCTTTTTCCCGGCCATAAGCAATCGATCGAGATTGTGAAGGATAGGGTCAAGCGGAACATTGGTATAATGCATATGTAATGTCGAATCGGGGTGTTTGATGTCGAAATAGTACAAATCAGTCAATGGCATGGAATTATCCAGCACCTTTTCCGAAGCTACGCCAGAAGTGTCAATTATCGTGTGAATTCCTGCATCCTGACAAAGTTTCATCACTTCGAAAAGAAATTCAGGCTGGTACAATGGTTCACCTCCCGAGAACGTTACTCCACCACCCGATTCATTCATAAAAACTTCATCACGAAGAATTTCACGAAACAGGTTGGCAGATTCGATTTCGTAACCTGATTTTTTAGATTGCTGAAAAGTTTTTCCGCTAACCGAGATATGCTTTTGCCATGTGGAACAAACCAGCGACTGGCTCTCCGGATTATGACACCACCAGCAACGAAGCGGACATCCCTGCATAAACACAGTGGTTCGAATGCCGGGCCCATCGTGTACGGCAAACCGTTTGATATCAAAAATAATTCCTTTCAAAGGTAATGGTTTGGTTCTTTGTTAGTCTCGTATCAAGATATCAATTTTTTGCGCATTCAGGCATGAGTTTTTCCCTAATGAATCCACTTTTTGTACAATCCGTCCGATTGTCTACTCCAACGATTTGGCAAATCTTGAATTAACAAACAGGATATCGCCGGTATTTTCGTATCCCTGGAACAAATCATCGTCATGTTTAATTTGCGACGATTCAAATCCAATCATTGTCAATCCGGCATCATGTGAACGATCAGCTACCAGTTTTCGCAAACCGGTATCTTTGTCATGCGGAATAATTTCTATATTGATAGGCGAGATGGGCAAACGACCTTCTTTCAATAACTTTTCCAATGTTTTCCGAACCTCTTCCATCTCTTCCTTTCGACAGATGGTAAATATCTTGGTTGGGGATTTACTCCACACCGGATGGCCGGTAATAATATAACTAAGCAGAATCATCAGGTTGGCATTCTCCACATCGGATGTCTGTATCCAGACATGAATTCCTCCTTTGTAATTCGGTGGCATATGGTAAGTAGTCAATACCAGAATATCATATCCACCGGCCCGTACCAGGTTAAAGTTATCGCGGATCAATTTTAGTTGAGCCGGATCTCTCCTGTCATATTCAAATACAAAGGTGTTATTCTCCATTCCGGATACACCCGGAAGTTGCACAACCTGGGCAACCGCAGAAGTGTATGACGGCGAAACCATGGTATACAAATAAACAAGGTTTGGAATTCGTTCGGTCAGCTGGATCAATTCCTCCTGAGCACGCTGTGCTTCAGCCGTTGTTTCTTTTGAATAATACCCATCCACGAGGTGAATGTAGGTTCCGAATCCAAAACGATACGAAATCCAGCTGACCAGCTCGAATGTTCGTAGCTGAGTAAACGAACTCCTGGAAACACTAATGACCGATGGACGCCACAATTCGGTTCGCACCGGTCGCCGTGTTTTTTGCAAAAATACCTGAAGTCTTCGGTTTAACTGAAAGAATGCATTGCGAAAGAGAAAAGCCATTCCCCTGCGTTTCCGCTGATAGCGTTGTACCGCCTGGTAAAGCGTAAAAATGACCAGGATAGCCACAAAGGCATATGCTGTACTCATTTTGAACATCAGCCAAAAACTCATCAGAAAGCCTAGCAATGAAATATACCACCGCGATCGAAAAGTTGGTCGATATGATGGATCGGCACCAAAATGATTCAAGAAGGAAATAAGATTTAGCGAACCATATGTAACCATGAAAAACATGGAAATAATTTGTGCGACGATATTTACATCTCCGAGCAAAACAAAAATAAAGGCTATAATAACCGTTACAATAGATGCATTCGCGGGTTCATTCCGGGCATCATTTCGCGACAGAAACCGGTTAACTTTCACTGAAGGAAAAGAGTTATCCTGAGCTATGGCCTGTAAGGTGCGTGGTGCCACCATTACTGAGCCCAAAGCCGACGATATAGTTGATGCCGCCAAGCCGATGGGTACCACTAATGCCCCACCCAGCGCAATTTTCCCCATCACCATCTGATCATTGAGCAACAAATCAGAACTGGCAGACACATATAGTTTCCAGGCAATGAAAACATAAACAATCATTCCCAACACTGTTGCTGTTAGTGTTCCCACCGGGATAGAACGCTTGGGATTCTTCAGGTCACCCGAAAGTCCCACACCTGCGGTCATTCCGGTAAAAGCCGGAAAAATGATCGCAAATACAATATAGAACTGACTCATGTTCTTTACTGACATAGGAACTTGATGATACACCCCTGTCGAGAAATATTCCGTCTGTCCGGCAAAAAACAGTCCTAACGCAATGAAAAGAATAGCAGCTACAACGTAAAGCGCTTTCATACCAATATTGGCTCCCCGCTTAACAATAGCTACACCGAGCAAAGCCATCACAGGTAAACTGATAGCCTGCCGGGGTAATACCCATCCAAAATAGTTTTGCCACCAATCGAAAAAAGGAGAAAAAGCTTCGGTAAAAGCGATGACGTAAAAAGCAACCGATATAGCTTGCGAGGAATAAAGGGCAAGTCCAATGGTCGCTCCGATATTCAGTCCAAAACTGCGTGAAATGATGAAATATTCTCCTCCACCTTCGACTTTCCGGTTGGTCGCAATTTCCGACAAAGAGAGAGCTGTTGGAATGGTAACCAGGTGACCAATAATGATGATTCCGATAACGCCGAAAAAACCGACGGTTCCCACAGCATATCCAAAGCGAAGAAACAAGATAGCTCCCAGAATCGTGCAAATGGCAGTGATGAATACAGGAGCAGTGCCGAAGCCTTTTCTGGCTGTAGAATCAGTTTTCGGAGTCGAACTCATACAAGTAACAGATTAAGTTTGTCTAACCAACAAGCCAACATCTTTGGGGTTTCGTTCAGATACAAAAGAAGATTTTTCAGGCTTAGCCGAATATCTTAATTTTAGGCCCAATTTGGTCAGTCATGGATAAGCAAGATATCGAATTAGAAAGTGTTTACAAAGAACTTTGTCAAAAGTTTGAGCAGGGAAAATCGAGGCAGGATGCAAGGATTCTTCAGGCTTTCCTGAATGATGAGCGTATCATCGATTTTCGAGGAAATAAACCACAATATATTCAATTAAGAGCATTTCGGGCTGAGACTTTTGCCATGTTTGGCCAGTACCTGAAAGCCTCGCGCGAATACCAAATGGCTGTCAGTTATGCCCCATCTGCCGGGCAATGGGAATTAATGCTTCAGCAAGGTTCCATGCTATTGTGGCAATTAATAGCAAAAAGGCAAGCTAACAATCAGCAAGATATCTCACTTCGGAGCAGTAATATTCTGGCAAAAGCCATGGAAAATATCCCGGCAGGAAAAAACAAAGTCTTCCATCAACTTACCATTGCCGGACTCCAGTCATTTCTCAATGGATTAAATGAGCAAACTGAAGAAGCTGTTCGCTTATTAAAAAAGATGGTCTTTTTGCCGGTTCCCATTCCGCAGTACAACAATAAACAGGATTTAGTCGTACTCTTCCGGCATTATTTCATGGGCATGGCAGTAGCCATTGAAGCAAAAGACAGGCAATTGCTTCTCAAAATGCTAAAGGTCATATCCATTGACGATGAAACTTTATATGGAGAAAAAAATCTGTTTCGACTACTTTGGGAAACGATAAATCAAACATTTGACATGCGTCCGGAATTTGCGGAAGGATTCAATAACTTATATAATCAGCGGGCTAATCTGGCTCCGGCATACCCTAATCTCAGATATTTTCTCGATAGTGTGGGAGCAGGTATGTACACGGCTCTCGACCTGTTTCTCAGCGAATTCAAATAGAACGGGGAATTAAAGAGCAATAACGCCCTCAATTTCGGACGCCTTTTCATACACCCGAATAATAGCATCTACATCGGACATAACTTCTTTGCTGCTAATGGCAATGTAACGAATGTCGCGGCTGGTTCTGAAAGAGAGTCGTTCGGGCTCGGGAAAAAGCTGTTTTACCTTTTCAATTTTCATTGAATCATTGGGCACAATAAATTTGAAAAAGTATAACAAAGGCCACTTTTCCTCCTCCAGTAAGGTTGCTCTGAGTTTTCGAAATTGTTCATCCATGGCATTCGTATTATTTCAGTACAAAATTAACACCCTCATTCGTTTTGGCAAACATGGGCGACGGCTTTCACCCAAGACCTATTTCCCTGCAGGATGAACAAATTCCTTTCAGATAATAATGATATTCATCGACAATAAAACCCGACATTGGAACATTCGGCAATTGCTCAGGACTAAGCGTAAAATCGAAGACACCATCGCATGAACGGCATTTAAAATGACCATGGATAGCGGTATCAGCATCGTAACGAATTTCATTATCCTCGATATTCAATGCGACAGCCACACGCTTGCCTGTGAATAATTTAAGGGTATTATAAACCGTAGTTTTTGATAACCCGGGAATTTCATGCAACAAATCCGAATAGATCATATCCACAGTCGGATGGTTATGCTTCTCGATAAGATATTGCATAATCTTTACCCGCTTGGGCAACGGACTAATTCCCTTTTGTCCCAGAAACGATTTTATTTTTGCTTCATCAATCATAGATTCTGAAATAATTACAAATTTAAATATTTTTAATTACGCCCGACATCATCCTATCTCACTCGACAACAGAAAGAAAACAAACGACAATATTTTCCCAGTAAAATATGACACTTTCTACATATAAATTCTCTCTATTAGGCTATCAATATTATTCATACAAATCCCCTTTTATATTTGAAATTTATACATAATTTTGTAATGATTACAAATTTTGAAAACAGTTAATACATATAAAAAAGAACATTATGAATTTAGTAGGAAAAAAAGCACCAGTATTCAATGCAAATGCCGTTGTAAACGGAAATGACATTGTGGAAAACTTCTCGCTGGAGCAGTTTATCGGTAAAAAAGACGTAGTATTTTTCTTCTATCCGCTCGATTTTACCTTCGTTTGCCCCACCGAGCTTCACGCTTTCCAGGCTAAAATCGAAGAGTTCAAAAAACGCAATGTTGAAGTAGTTGCCTGCTCTGTCGATTCTGAATTCTCACACTGGGCATGGTTAAACACCGAAAAGAATAACGGCGGTATCAAAGGTGTAAAATATCCTATTGTTGCTGACCTGTCGAAAACCATCTCCGAGGCCTATGGTGTATTGGCCGGAGAATATGATTTGGACGAAGAAGGAAACTCCGTATTCAAAGGTGCGCCGGTAGCATACCGTGGATTGTTTCTGATTGACAAAAATGGTGTGGTACGTCACGAACTGATTAACGACCTTCCACTGGGTCGTAGTGTAGATGAAACTCTGCGTATGGTCGATGCTCTTCATCACTACGAAGAGTATGGTGAAGTTTGCCCGGCCAACTGGACTGAAGGTCAGGACGCTATGAAAGAATCAGCTGAAGGAGTCGCTTCTTACTTGTCAAATCACTAATATAATTGGGGTAAAACCACATAAGACGTTATTGCAGCTTTTGAGCTTTATCAACCAAATCAACATCAATCTGCAGTTACAACAATAGTTGTTGAACGCAAACGTCAAGAACTCCATATTTTATGTGAAAAGCTGTCCCCATCAGGACAGCTTTTTTTGATATCTGTTCATATCGAAAGGATTTCTTATTTGATCAGAATTTCATACTTAAGACCTATGTTTTGCTGTTTTTAACAGTACTTCTCATGAACGTCCTAAATACTTAATCTTCTTTAACTTCAATTAGAACGGCTTAACCAAAAACCGCCGCATCTTTGTAATGTAACAAGAGCAAGTTTTTTTCATAGAATTAGGTTAGTTAGGTTAAGCAGAAAAAGGATGCACGCACCATGCATCCTTTTTTCCTTTTTATGAACCCCACAAATTATCTGAATAACTTCACATTAAGCTTATTTAACCTCGGTTAAAACGAGTTCACATAAAAAGAAACCAACTTTATAACAGAAAAGCAAGACAATTTTTTTCATAAATGTAGGTTTGGTTAGATTGAATCGTAAAAGAGTAAGGATGTCAGTTTTGGCATCCTTACTCTTTCTTATTTTATGGCATAACTGACCAGTGAAAAGTAGAATTCTTCTTTTGAGGAAGCGAAACGGTCTTTTAGTTTTTATTAGAGTCCTTTACCACGAGTTAACCCAACTCCCCATTATCTTTGAAATACACAGGGACATTTTCACAGGATTAATTGGATTAGTGAAGACAGAAAAAGGGACATTCGACGGGATGTTCCTTTTTCTTTATCCCCACACCTACGATCACCTGTCTTCTCAAATATTTACCTGAATTTTCAGATTCATTAACGTCGATTAAAACGAGCTAACACAATAATGATACACCTTTGTTGACGAGATAAGAGTTGTTTTTACAGGAATTATTGGATTAGGTTAGGTAAAGCTGAAAGGGAGAATCAATTGATTCTCCCTTTTTTCATTATGGAATGATAAAACTTCTTACGCTTATGTCACCTGAAACAGTCATTGCAAGCACAATTTTATACTTTTTAACGGATACTTCTGCTAATCAGTCAAATTATTAGAACTCTTTAACCTCGCTTAAAACGAGCTAACACTATTTCGCTGCATCTTTGTAATGAAAACAAGGAGCAAGTTTTTTTCATAGGACTAGTTAGTTAGATTAGGTTAGGTTAAGCAGGTTAAAGGATGTCCGCCCGGACATCCTTTTTCTTTGTTATTGTTTCGTATCCATTGGATGTTTTGCCTGCTCGTAAAACTTGTTTTGCATCTCGAGAATGCTGTTATCAGCTTTCACTTGCTTCAGCATGGTGACCAACTGATCTACTTGCGCATTCAGAATTTTCTCGCCCAGTTCCTTTTTAGCCAATGAACCATCGCCACAATAGTGGTTCGGATATTTGGCATACCACCAGATGCCTTCGTAATCATAGTCAATCCCTTTAATCCGGTCCTGGTCTTTTCCCGATTGGGAAGTAGCTTTATCCATGTGTACTAAATCGGGGCGGTGAGCCAACATCACCGAAGTTTCAGATTGTCCCGCATGGCCCGAACCACCCGGAACCAGTTCCTTGTTTATCTCTTTATATGCTTCCGTACTTCGGTTTGGCTGGAATAATACAACAGCATAATTCTTTTGCGATGCCAACTGGCTTTGGCAGAAGAATGGAAGGAAACTGCTGTTACCGCCGTGTCCGCTTACTAAAACAATCTTCTTAATGCCATTTCGTCCCAATTCATCACAGGTTTCCTGCAACATATTCCAGATTAGTTTCTGGCTGTAGGCTATTGTTCCCGGCTGATGCCGCGCCTCAAAAATCTGTGAGAAATAATAAGGAGGAAAAACAATTGCATACTCTTTCGCGGCAGCACGTAAAACCACTTCACGTACATCAATCAAATCAGTTCCCAGAGGAAGATGCGGGCCGTGTTTTTCCAACACACCTATCGGGATGATACAGGTCGCATTCGACTTATCGACAGCGCTGATATACTGAGGAGCTGTCATTTCTTCCATTTTCACCGGAAGATCTTGTGCGAACAAGGGGAAAGTCAGGGCACAAAAAAGCACCGTAAAAAAAGTCTTTTTCATGGTTTTGTTATTTAGTTAGTTTCCGAGAGTGAAAATTACCAAATATTTGGAGAATAACACCATGAACATGAACGGAATAAAAAAGCCCCGACCAGACAGGCCAGGGCAAGCTAAAAACAATCCTATGAAAAAAATTTACCTTTTGATAAATTGCCCGGCAAAACGTTTTTCTCCGACATTTATAGTCAGGAAATAAACACCCGAAGCAAAATCGCTAACATTCATTTGTAAGGGACCTCCCAACGATTCAGTATTGAATCGTCGCAATAAGCGGCCATTTATGTCATGAATACTGATAACAGATGCGCCGTAACTCTCCTGCGGCAGTTGCACCGAAAGAATGTCTTTTACCGGATTGGGGAACAACGTGAGCTGGCCATTCTTCAGGTCGTTAATTCCCGTCGTTATATCCTCACTCGTCAGCTCCACAGGTTTCAGCCAGAAAGTACCAGTACCGGTCGAACCATATAACCCGTAATTGAAATACAGGCGCATTCCCTTAATCTGATTGAGCTTGAAAATATTATCCGGATTCTGACCAAAAATATGAGCATGAATATGATATGCCCCATCATCATTGGGCGAATCAATCTTCAGCAGGTCGGCCGTATTCACATTGTCGTTTACATCGACTAACTCAAAGCGCATGTTAGAAGGCGCATTTCCGGCTTCAGTTTTTAACTCCAACACCGCTGTTGATGACGTTGTCAAATCGTAAATGCCATCGAAAGGATAATAAATCGCCGGTGAACCGCTGGGATTCTGAACATCATAATCCACCTGCAAATCCTCACCCGTCATCGAAAGACCGACGGTGTTATTATTTGAAGGAACTACCTCCCAATTAATATTCCCATTCACTGCATGCGGGACAAACCATGGATCCGATTCCGGGACCTTCACCACAGCAACGTGCAGTGGATTCGAACTATAAGTGTCACAAGGTGTTGTTACCGCCACCGAAACATCTCCGGAAGTACTTCCCCATTGAACCGAAATACTATTGGTTCCATCGCCCGAAACAATGCTCGCATCTGCAGGAATCGTCCACGCATACGTAGTAGCATTATCTACCACCTGCGTGGAAAACGTCACCGTACTTCCTGCTGTTGCAGTTGCCGGTCCTGAAACCTGAGGGGTTGGAACCGAACCACTATAAACCCGCACATAATCCACCTCCATGGTTTGCGGGAAAACAGTTGTTGCATCCGGACTTCCCGGCCAGTTTCCGCCTACAGCGATATTCAGGATAATAAAAAACGGCTGATGAAAAGCGCCTAACGAAACTGGTGTAATATCCAGCGTACAATACAAATTATTATCGAAGTACCAGTTGATTTTCTGACTGTCCCACTCAATGGCATACACATGAAAATCATCGGCCAGTTTTGTTGGATTGGTATAAGATAATCCATAAGAAGCATGACCATTATTATCCCAGTGAGCAGTTCCATGGACCGTATTGTCATTGTCACCGCCACCAATCATTTCCATGATATCCAATTCACCGCATGCCGGCCATGAAGTTCCTTCGAAAATACTCTTTCCCAACATCCAAAAAGCCGGCCAGATGCCCTGTCCGTAAGGAAGTTTCATTCGGGCTTCAATCCGTCCGTACGTCCAGTAATTGCCAGAGTTATAAGTAATCATCCGAGCTGAGGTATAATCACTCCCCTGGTAACTTTCCTTGCGGGCAGTAATAACCAGATTACCGTTCTTTACTTCTGCATTGGAAAGCCGGTCGGTATAATATTGAAGCTCATTATTTCCCCAGCCGCCCGCACCGGTTTCGAAACTCCACTTTTGCGGATCGGGCGAACCGGTATAGTTGAACTCATCGCTCCAGACCAACTGCACACAATTCTGAGCTGCAATTTGTGTCGGGAACAAAGCCAACAAAAGGAATAAGCCGAACAAGTACTTCATCGTTTATTTTTTCTTCTTTGAGTTATTTGCTCTTCTGGTAGACCCGAACATAGTCTACATCCATCGTTTGCGGGAATACCGAATCGTCGATTCCTTGCTTTCCGCCCCAGTCGCCACCAACGGCCACATTCAAAATAAGATGGAAAGGTTGATCGAACGGCCAGGCTTCGAAACCGGTGTGCTCGTTTTTAAACGTAAAATACTTTTGATCGTCGACGAACATACTCATCTCGTTCGCATCCCACTCAAGCGCATAAACATGGAATTTGTCATGGCAATCGGGAACCGAAATCGCTTTCCCAACCTGTGTTCCTAAAACATGATTATATGCTTTGGTATGAACTGTTCCGTGAATCGTATCCGGATCGTAACCTACGTTTTCCATAATATCGATCTCACCACTATCGGGCCAGCCGCCATACTTCCAGTCAGTAGACAACATCCAGATAGCCGGCCACAAACCTTTGCCTTTCGGCAGACGAGCTTTTACTTCGATGCGGCCATATAGCCAGTCTCCTTTATGAATAGTCCGAATGCGAGCAGAAGTATACTTCTTACCACCAAAATCTTCCTTCCTTGCAGTAATGGTCAACATTCCGTTGGATACCTGTGCATTCGCCAATCGTTTATCCGTGTAAAATTCTGCCTCGTGGTTACCCCAGCCCGTTTCGTTCCCATGTGTATCGAAACTCCACTTGGTGGAATCGGGCAAACCATTGTAATTAAATTCATCATCCCATACGAGGGTCCAGTCTCCCTTCGTCTGAGGAACAGCCTCAGCCTTGCTCTCAGCTTTTTGGGCGGTTGTATGGCATGATGCCGCCACCAGCAATAAAAGAATTCCAGATAAGATCCGTTTCATCACATTAATTTTATTGTTCAGTTATCGATCGAATAATTGTGTTTCCTTCACAGAAAATCCTGCTGAGAGGTTAGCCACCGAAGCCGTGAATTTTCCTTTTTCCACTACATACTGCAGCTGGTGGTTGACAAAAGCCAAATCACGCGTATTCAGGTGGAAAGTCACTGTTTTCATCTCTCCCGGTTTCAGATCAACTTTCTCGAATCCGCGTAGTCGTTTCACATCAGGAGTGATGGACGCATACAAATCAGAAATAAAGAGCTGAACTGCTTCCTTTCCTTCCCGGTCGCCCGTATTTTTCACTGTTACCGAAATAGTAAAATCATCCTTCCCGCTAAGCTCTGACTTATTTATTTTCAAATTAGAATAAGTAAAGTTAGTGTAACTTAGGCCAGCACCAAAGGGAAATTGCGAAACAACATCACCTTCGTAGTTATACATTCCTTCCATTTTCTTCTGTGATTCGGAAGGTTTGTGATTGTACACCACCAGCGAATTAGGATAACGAGGGTAAGTATAAGGCAGCTTTCCGCTGGGATTCACTTTACCGTAAAGCACATCGGCCAGCGCATCACCTCCAAAATTTCCCGGAAGGTAAATCTGCAGAATGGCCTGCATCTGGTCGGCAAATTTACTAATCAAACGTGGACGACCTTCGTTCAGTACCAGAATCACCGGTTTTCCGGTAGTAGCCAATGCTTTTGCCAAAGCTGTCTGGTTATCCGAAATGTACAAATCGTTCAGGTCGCCAGGTTTCTCTGTATAGGTGTTTTCGCCCAGGCAAAGCACAATGGCATCGACGTTAGCGGCAGCTTTCACCGCCGCATCGATATCCACATTCTGCTCTTCGTTGTAGGTACCATCCATTTTATATTCCACACCGGGAACATAGGTAACATTTTCAGCTCCCGCATGATTCCGAATAGCCTCCAGGATAGTATTGTAATTCCCGGCAAACTCTTCCACTTTCTCGCCTTGCCAGCTGTAAGTCCAACCACCGTTCAGCGTGCGCATAGAATTGGCATTGGGGCCGGTGACCAAAATCTTCGCATTCGCGGAAAGCGGAAGAATATGGTCGTTATTGCGCAACAAGGTGATGGCTTCAGCAGCCGCCAGGTAAGCATCGTTCTCGAATTTCTTGGAAGCGAAATCAGGATAATCGGCCAGTTTGGTAACAGGATTTTTGAAAAGCCCCAGTTCATATTTTACACGCAAAATGCGTCGAACCGCATCGTCGATGCGTGACATCGGTACTTCACCTTCGTTTACCAACTCGATGAGATATTTACAGAAATCGAAGTTGTAAGGAACCATCGACATGTCGATGCCTGCATTGATAGCCATTTTCACTGCTTCTTTCTGCGTACGGGCTACGCGATCGCGGTTGTGCAGGTTTTCGATATCAGCCCAGTCGGTAACCACCAGACCATTAAATCCCAATTCCTGCTTCAGTAATTTGGTAATAATATCATAGTTGGCATGTACCGGAACACCGTTGATGATACCAGAATTAATCATCACGGAATGTGCACCGGCATCAATCGCCTTTTTGAACGAAACCAGGTGACGTTCTCGCAGATCGATTTCAGGAAGAAGAGCAGGTGTCCTGTCTTTTCCTGAATTAGCTGCCGAATAGCCCAGGAAGTGCTTCATACATGAAGCCACATGCACCGGATTATCAATATCGTTGTTTTCTCCTTCATAACCTTTGATCATTTGGTATCCCATTTGGGCAACCAAATAAGGATCTTCGCCAAAGGTTTCCCACATGCGGGGCCAGCGGGGATCTATGCCTAAATCAAGGACCGGAGAAAAAGTCCATGGAATGCCGCAAGCGCGGGTTTCGTAGGCACTTACTTCAGCTTCTTTTCGCACGAGCGTGCGGTTGCGGGTAGCCGCCATAGCAATTTCCTGCGGGAAAATGGTTGCTCCGGCGGTATAGGTAGCACCATGAATTCCATCAATGCCATAAATAATCGGGATTCCCAGGCGGGTTTCTTTTGTGGCAACTTCTTGTAGTTGAGAGATAATTTCGTTCCACTTTTGTGGCGTGCGGGCTCGGTTATTGGCTGTATTTAAAATGGAACCGACTTTGTAATCGACCAATGCCCTGCGAACCAGATTCGTGTCCAATTGTAACGGTTCATCGGATGAAAATTGATTGGGACCTTTGGTAATCACATCAAGTGTGACCTGACACATCTGACCCACTTTTTCTTCCAATGTCATTTTCGACAACAGCTTGTCGACTTTCGCCTCCACTTTCGGATCAATTTTTTGCGCAACAGGTACAAATTGCTGTGCCTGGATCGTGTTTATTCCACTAAGCACAAACAACAAAACCACCGACAACCACTTAAATCTCATAGTTAATATCCTTAATAAAATTTTATATCCACAAAAACTGATTAACAAACAGGTCCCAAAATTTGAGAAATCCGGAGATGCACGATGACACCTCCGGATATATTAATCACAAATCCAAATGTTAAAATTGAGCAGATTTGATACCCTCTACTGACGGGCCTTGCAATTCATCGAAATAAAAATCGAAGTCAGCACTGTCGTCTCCAGGGTTGAGCATAATACGAACCACATTGTAATAATCATTGTCGTAACGATCGTCGGTAGTTACGTCACTTGACATCAATGGAGCCAATCCTGGATCCCATGAAAGGTCGGCAGTAGCGGCGCCAGCAAAATCGAACGTAGCTAACTCCCAGGTATTGTCGCTCTGAATAGTGTAGTGCAGTTCAACACCTGTCTGCCATGCATTGCCACCCATATCAGTGTTTTCGAGCTTCAGCAGCACATCCTGCCCTGCTTTTCCGTAAACCATTATCTGGAAAGTATGGACAGTACGCAAGTCGAAACGATAACCGGCAGGCAGCTGCAAGTAAGCATTGGCCCACTGCTGGTGCGATTTGCTGTAATGTGCCACGTAAGCGGTTTTATTCGGGTAGACTTTCGACGGGTTGGGAACGATCTCAACAGAGCAATCCTGACCCAAAACCGGTTCCATTTGCACTTCACTAAAATCATTGTACATCACCATCATATTGGGCTGGAACGGTACATAATCCGGAGAATTCTGAGCCACGTCAACGGTGCTGTTTTTCACCTGCTCCTCATTTGCTTCGAGCGTTGCTGTCACCGTATAGGTTCCTTGCCGCATGTAGGTATGTGATACTGATTGCGTGTAGTCGCTTACCGTAACCGGATCAGTTCCGTCGCCAAAATCGTAGGTCACCTGGCTGATGCTGATTCCTGAAGGAACCTGCACATTAGCCAACGAAATATCAAATGTATTGGCATCCGCTCCGGTTGCAACAGACAAATCCCATTTGACGGTCGGTTTTACATATCCTTTCGGGATAAGCAGATAATGCCATGCATTACCGTCTGCACCGATAGCAACCAGTTCCAGTTTGTTTTCCGAGATACTGAGGATTTCGTACTTGTTATCGACAGCACCAACATCAAATGTCGGGAAGATAGGCGTCGGGCCACTCATCACCAGGTACTGCTTGCCATCGACATTCGAGATTGACCATGAACCAGGTTCCGGAGTATAATCAACCGTCAAGTCACCACCGGCATCAACAGGATTCGAATAGAACGAGACACCCGACTGATAGCTTTTTACAAAGGATGTTCCATGGTTCGTGTAAGTAACCACAAATCCGTTGAGTTTGAAATTCAACTCGTCATCATAAGCTCCAGTTCCCTTTTTGTCCAAAGGAGCAGCACTCCACCATGTTGTTCCATCGGAACCAGCCGGGCCTACACCATAATGGCCCTGTGCCAATGAATCCACAACCCAGGTCTTACCATTCAGGTTATCAGCACCCCCACTCAACGCGATGATGGCCGGATCCTGGAAGTAAGCATAATCTGTAGTTTCCTGTGTGTACGACTGGGTAATGGTTGCAGAACCACCAGATGTGTACAACGTCATCTTAACGGTGTAATCTCCTGCCAGCGGAAAATATGGCGTAACCGTTTGTCCGGTAGCAGTCGTTCCGTTACCAAAATCCCATTTAGCAATTCCGGTAACGCTTGAAGTATTGGTAAATACCGGGTGATAAGCATCTTCACCCTGACCAATCGTAAAAGCTAACTGATCTTCTGTTGGTTTGGCTCCCAACTGGGGACCATCCAATACCTGGGGATCGCATGACGTAAATGCCATAGCCAGTCCGCCCAGAATTAATATATAGTTGAATATTTTATTGATTCTCATTTCAAACCAGTATTAATATTTCAAATATTCTTTTTCGTTCCGAAATACGGACTAGTAGCCTGGATTTTGTTCCAGCGTTCTGTTAGTATTGTCGATTTCCGACTGTGGAATAGGCAGGTACTCGTTGCGACCCGACTGCCAGTTACGATCAGCCAACACGTTAGCTGCACGTCCGGTGCGGACCAAATCCCAATAGCGGGTACCTTCAAAAGCCAGCTCCAGTCGACGTTCGTTCCAAATAGCCTGAACCAAATCGGTTCCTGAAGCGGTAACATCCGCCAGACCAACACGTGAACGTACCTTGTTCAGGTATTCCTGCGCTTTAGCGTCGTTTCCGCTACGAGCATAAGCCTCAGCTCCCATCAACAATACATCGGAATAACGGATAACCCGAACATTGTTGTTATAGTTAATCATCGGTTCACCCTCCGGAGCTACATTCTCTTTCAGCGGTGCATACTTCTTGATAAAGTAGCCGGTATTCTGATAACCTGGCTTGTACTTCACCGCAACACCGTCGAGCGTGGCGTTCATCATTCCGGTTTCATCCATGGTACCATCTGAAACGTCAATGACAGAATACTGGAACCGCGGATCATCTTTCATTGTGCTAACCAGACTTTCAGTAACCGGACAGAATCCCCAGCCAGCCTGATAAGTCGGACCGTTAAAGTCGCGCATTCCCATCATTACAACGGCAATATTACCTTCGCCACCGGGCAACCATCCCCAGTCGCCCCATTTAGAATTGTTGGAATGCTGAATTTCGAAAACCGACTCTACGCTGTTTTCACCGGCATTAGAGAAAATCTGTCCGTAATCGGGAAGCAAGTCGTAAACACCAGAAGTAACCACATCATCGATAAGAGACGTAACTTCCGACATCCGGTTGTCCTTGTTCTGGAACAGAATCACGCGAGCCAAAAATGCTTCGGCAGCTCCTTTAGTAATTCGTCCGGCTTGATCGCTCGAAACGGACAGAGGAAGATCAGGAATAGCTTCATTCAGATCCTTCTCAATCTGAGCATAAATATCAGCTGGGTCGCTCTGTGGAAAGTCATATTCTGAAGGATCGAGCGTTTTCAGGATTAACGGAATACGTCCAAACCAACGTTCCAATTGGAAGTAGTAGAAAGCCCTCAGGAATTTCACTTCCGCTGTTGTGCGCTTCGCAAAAACTTCCGTAACGGTTGCATCCGGAAGTTTTTCCAGGAACAGGTTGGCACGGTAAATACCGCTGTAGTAACGTCCCCAGATACTGGCCTGCGGACCCAATGTTGGAGTCAGGCTGAAATTATCCAGCGCGACCCATGAAGGTTGGTCACCGGCATTTGCACCACCGGCATAAGCATCGTCCGAAGCCACGTTCGACAGCGTTTCTTCTGGAATATATCCCTTAAATCCGCCCCACTGCAATACGTCGTATACAGCGACCATCGCATCGAACATATCCTGCTGATTCTTGTAAAAGTTGTCCTCGACCCTTTTGTCCAACGGTTTCATGTCCAGATAATCGGAGCACGACGTAGCGAACAGGATCACCGAGGAAATAACGGCAACTTTGAGAATATTTTGAATTTTCATCGTTCTAGTCATTTTCCTGTTAAGCATTAAAATGTAAGGTTTACACCCATCATGTAGGTACGTGGCTGAGGATAGATACCCCGGTCAATTCCTCCGTTGATTTCCGGATCGAAGCCTTTGTATTTTGTCAGGGTATACAGGTTCTGAGCTGACCAATAAATACGCAACCTGGAGATATTCATCCAATCAGCAGCGCTCTTGGGCAGCGTATAACCAATCTGCAGATTCTTAATCCGGACGTAGTCGCCGTTGTGTACATACAGGTCGGACGAACGGTAGTTCCGGTTCGTGTCGTTCAGCGTTACGCGAGCGTGGGTTGTAGAAGTTCCCTCTCCCGTCCAACGATCGAGTACCTGGGTAGTGTAGTTGGCATTCGCCAAATCGTAACGGTGAGAAGCATCATAAATATCATTACCGGTTACACCTTGCAGAAACAGGTTGAAATCCCACTGACGGAAATCTCCGCCAAGGTTCAAACCGTAGGTCCAGCTAGGAGTCGGATCACCAATCATCGTGCGGTCCAAATCACTGATAACCTTATCACCATTTACATCCACAAAACGAACGTCGCCGGGAACGGCACTCTGTCCGTAAGTAGAATTATATGCGTCAGCTTCAGCCTGATTCTGCAGAATTCCATTGGTTTTGTAACCGTAGAAATAATTCATCGGTTTACCTTCTTCGATACGGGTTATCTGCATTCCTTCCGGTCCCCATGTCTCTCCAGTGATATAACCCGACTGGTTACCGATTTTTTGCACTTCGTTCTTCAGGTAGGAAATAGTGAAGCTGGTATTCAGATTGAATTCACCAATTTTCGTTTTATAACTAAATTCTCCGTCAACACCCGTGTTCAGCATATTGCCAAGATTCGTAAGCGGTGCATCATTACCTACCAGGGCAGGAATTGGAGCTTTCACCAACATGTCACGGGTCTGCTTATAGTAATAGTCGATGGCAATGCGGAATTTGTTTTTCCACAATCCCATGTCTAAACCGATATCAGTTTGCTCAACAGTCTCCCATTTCAGATCTGGGTTCGAAATTGCCTCGGGGCTGGAACCGGGAGTCAGTGTTTCATTCGTTCCGAAAGTGTAGCGGGCTCCGCTTCCGATAAGAGAAGTAAAAGCATAGTCATCAATTTGCTGGTTACCGTTTTGTCCCCAGCTACCGCGAATTTTCAGGAAGTTGATCACGCTGTTGTCAGCCATAAAGCCTTCCTGCGAAAGCACCCAACCAGCCGAGAACGACGGGAAGGTAGCATACCGGTTATTCTGTCCGAATTTCGAAGAGCCGTCCACACGAACCGTACCGGTAAACAGGTATTTATCTTTGAAACTGTAGTTTACACGACCAAAGTAAGACAACAAAGAAGAATGCCAGGCATAACCATAGAGGTTTTCACTCGCTTCATTCTGAGCATAATCGAAATAGTTCATGTTCGGATCGTAGTAAGGCATACCTTGTTTCGAACCGCCCATCGTGTTTCCTTCACTCTTGTAAATGGTATTACCTAACAGGAAGGTAAAATCGTGAGCATCATTCCAGAGATTGTGATAGGTAACCGTATTCTCCCAGTTGTAATTCAACGCTTTACTGGAAGCACGATGCATACTATTGTAATCCTGATAATTGGTAGCGTTCAAATAGTGAATTGGAGATGAACTATCGTCACCCCAGAAAGCAACATCCGCACCAAAAGTCGAACGCAGCTTAATGTTCTTCAGGATGGTCAACTCGCCATAAACGTTACCAACAAATTTATCGGAGTAACCTTTTGCATGACGAATGGCCAAAGCGGCTACCGGGTTCACAATCTCAGAAGTTACATACGACGAAATTCCATAAGGATTGCCGTTAGCATCGGTTACTGCATTAGGAAAGTTGCCCAACAACTGAGCAGCCTGATCGGGATCAGTCACCACAACCGGGGTAATCGGGTCCATGTTCAGGGCACGTCCCAACGGAGAACCCCATTCGGTATTCTCATCGACACTGCGGCTTTTGGTGCGCGAGTAACCGAAGTTGTGACCAAATTTGAAAATTTTGGAAACATTGTGATCGGCGTTGAAACGAAGCGTCAGACGCTCGTATTCTGATTTGCCCTTAGCTACAATACCTTGTTGGTTAAAGTAAGAAATGGAAGTCAGGAATTTTGACTTTTCATTTCCACCGGAAATGGTAACCTGATGATTCTGAACAGGAGCATCATAATTGAATACTTGATCCTGCCAGTCGGTGCCTACACCGTAAGAATACGGATCGGCAAAAATAGGTTGACCACCACCATTCACCGAAGCTTCGTTCATGATAACCGCATATTCAGTAGCATTCAGAACAGACAGCTTCTTCCATGGATTCTGGATACCATAATAACCGTCGTACGAAACGGTCATTTTGCCTGCTTTACCATTTTTAGTTGTGATCAGCACAACACCATTCGCACCACGCGAACCGTAAATAGCAGCAGAAGCGGCATCTTTCAGCACCTCGATGGATTCGATATCGCCGGGGTTCAGGTAATCGATACCTCCGTCGACCGGAACGCCGTCTACAACAAATAGCGGCTGGGTTCCTGATTTTATAGAAGAAGTACCACGAACTTTAACGTCCAGTCCGGCACCAGGCTGACCCGAGTTGCTGGTAATAATCACACCAGCCGTACGTCCCTGCAGGGCCTGCTCGGTACGCAGGTTAGCCGTTTTGCCAATATCTTCCGAATTTACTTTAGCAATAGCACCGGTTACGACACTCTTCTTTTGTGTACCATAACCTACGACCACCACTTCATCAACTCCCATCATTTCATTTTCCATCTGTACGTTGATGACAGATTTCCCGGCAACGGGAACTTCCTGTGATTTCATACCAATGAAGGAAAAGACAAGGGTGGCATCACCATCGACGTTAATTGCATAATTACCATTAACGTCGGAGATTGTTCCGGTAGTAGTTCCTTTTACCGATATACTTACACCCGGAACCGGCGAACCATCTTCAGCGCTGGTCACCGTACCTTTTACATTTCGTTCCTGTGCAAAACCCAGTGTCGCCACCAGGACCAGAAACGTTAAAATGAAGACTTTTTTCATAGAGTAGGATCAAAGTTTAAAACAACATCGATTTAACATTGACTTTACAAATACTGCCACAAAAGAAGTCTTCATATAGTGTGTGGAAGAATTCCACCACCCAACAAAAACTCATCAAACACTTTTTAACAATACATCATTTTTTCATCATGGTATTTTTAATTAATTTATTTTAAATGCGTTACAGATTGAAAAATACAAAAAATGCCATTCCACAAATAAAATTCGACTACATCAAATGGGAAAAGAGGAAGGCTGACAGAGGTATGACCAATATTAAGTCAATGTAAACTACCAAAATTGTAGGAAACAGGGACTTTTTGTTCAAAACACAAGTAAACTACAATCAACTAGCAAATCCAGGTAGAGAGTGTGAAGCAGAAAAGAATTGTATTCTCTTATTACAAGAGGACGTAAAAGGAGAGAAACGGAAATTTTCAAGTACTACACTAAAAACTAAGAATAAAATCGGTGAGATTGTCGTGACGTTGCAAACCTAGCTTTTTACGTAACCGATATCGACTGATCTCGACTCCCCTCACAGAGATATTCATCAAAGCAGCAATTTCCTTGCTGGAAACATTCATTCGAAGGTATGCACATAATTTCAGCTCTTTGGGAGAAAGCTCAGGGAACTGTTCTTTTATCCGCGTCAGGAAATCTTCGTGGACAGTCTCGAAATGCGTTTCAAAAACCTGCCACTGTTTCTCGTTGTCTACCTGACGATCAATGCGCCTTAAAATACTCCTCAGCCGGGCCTGTAAGCTTTCATCCTTCACATCCTCGGATGCTTTTCTGAGATCATTTTTGATTTTGTAGAGCATCTTGTTTTTCTGGATCATCTCCATCGATGCATTGGCTAACTCCTTCTCTTTATGCACCATTTCATTTCGCAACTTCTCATTACGTAAACGGATGATCTCCTTATCAGACTCCAACTGCTTTCGTTCCAATTCCTCCTCCCGCCGGGCATAAAGCTCCCGTTGCCGAATGGCTTCCTTCTCTTTGGAACGCTTCATCTTCCAGCGAAGAAAATAATAAACACCCCACACGACCAACAAAAACAAAAAGCCATAAACGAGATAAGCCCATACACTTCGGTACCAGGGAGGTAATATAGTAAAGCGATACGTGGCCGGATCACTCTCTACTCCATAACGATTAATTCCTTTTACCATAAAAGTGTAATCTCCTTCCGGTAGGTTGGTATAATCACGCATGGTACGTCCCGACCAATTATTCCAGCCATCATCGAATCCTTCCAACTTCAGTTGATAAGTCACATGGCCAATGTTTTCCATATCAGCAGCAGCAAAATAAAAACGAAGGTCGTTTTCCCGATAAGGGATGGAAGAAACCTGCTTTTGCGGCCCGTTGCCGTAAAAAATGACCGAATCGGTTTTAATAACCGACACTTCACTAATCAACGTATAAAACTTGTTATTCCATGATTTGATGAAAGTAGGATCGTAATGAGCGACACCATCGTCATACCCAATAAAAACATTCTGGTCGTCAACCGGCAAAACAAATTCGAAAGTAGGAAGAAACCGTCCCGATAAACTCCGAAAGGGGGTTTCAATACTACGATAGGTTCCGTCGGGCTGCTTTTGCATTACACCTGCCTGATTATTCCGGAAATACCAGATATTACCACTTTTATCTTCACGGACATAGCTTAACCCCTTTAATTTCCCGAACAACTCGGAATAGGTTTCGCTTTTGCGAAAACTGTTCGTGCTGGGAAAATATTGATACACGCCATCGGTGGTCAAAAAAACCAGTTTCCCTTTCAACCGATAAATTCCCACATTGGTAGCCTGAGGCAGCCCCTCCTTCTTTCCATAAAGCTCGGTACGAATGACATTCGTATAATCGTCACTTATTTCTATCCGGAAAACTCCACGATATCCGTGTTCCATCCAGATATTTCCCTTATCGTCAAACTCGAACTGCCGCGATGACTCTTTGAACCCTTCAATTTCACGTACGTATTTCCAGCCTTCGGGACCTCTCCTAAAAAGCGATAAACCATTATAATGCCCTCCAACCAGCAACTCGGGATGCCCAGGAACCTGCCTGAATCCCCAGTAACCGGGAACAGATGAAATCCGTTGCGGCTTACCGTTCGTTATCTGGTAAGCGCCCACGTTGTGGCCAACGAGAAGGATATTATCAAACACTTCCAGTGACCAGGCCTGCCCACGGGTCGCATTCAACATGGTAAACGTGCCCAAACGCTTAATCTTCTTATCCGGATCCCATGTATGGTAAACTACTCCCTGGTTGGTTGCGAGATATATTTTCCCTTTGTAAATCGCGGCAGAATAAGTAGCTCCAACTCCATTATTAAATCCGATGAGCGACAGCGGAGAGTTGATTTTTATCTGTGAAATTCCGTTATCGAGTCCCAACCACAAATTATGATCGTTATCAACAAAAACAGAAAGTACGGTATTGTTTTGTAAACCTTCTTCTCGACTGATATTCTGAATAATATTTCCTTTTGAATCAGTAATGACAACTCCATGAGAAATGGTTCCAAAAGCATAATGGTCACCATCAATCTGGGCTATTCCCTCTACACGGTTCGCTTTCAAAACCTGGTCAGCCGGATTATCCCAGGCAACCATCTCTTTTCCGTCATACAGAAAAACACCTTCGTTCAGTGTCGCAATCAAATACCGGTTTCCCGGAAACGGCAAAATTCCCCAGATTTCCTGACCAATTATTTTTTCCGCTCCGGGAAGGTTTACCAGCTGTCCTTTGACAAGTTCCTGCAAACCCTCCGCACGGTTATCTACCCAAAGGCGGTCATTCACTTTAAATGAAAAATGGAAAAGCTCATCTTTTCCCGGATGCATAATCTGAAACGTCTTGCCATCCCATATCATGAGGCTGGTATATGATTGAAAGACCAGTTGGCCATCAAAATTGTATATACGCCAAATCTCGCCAAAGTTTTTTTCGTTGTCCGGAAGATGAGACGACAAAGAATGATAAATCATGCGCCCCTGCTGGTCAGGGTGGAAATAACCAAATTCGTTGAACCCTCCAACGTAAATCCGGTTTTCCTTTTCAATCAACAACGAACGCACAATAGATGAATTGGGTAACGGATAGGTTCTCCAGTTGACACCATCAAACTGCAAAAGCCCGTTATTATTGGCAAAATACATTTTGTCGTCCGCTCCCTGGGCCATAGCCCAGCTTTGCGTACCAGCATTATATTCCTGTTTGGTGAAATTTTTAATAACGGGCAGACCGATGCTCTTTATCGCTCCCTGAAGCGATTCACAAACAAATAAAAGCAAAATTAAAAAAACGGATACTATCCTTTTATCCATCATAAGTCTCCCATCTTACCTGATCATTTTTTCCAGGTATATCAAATCACTTATTCGAAAAGGCCTTCATCTCTCACCAGCATCAGAATAGCCGAATGGGGAAGAATAACATACTTTTCCTTATTAAATTCGATTTCGTAACCTGATTGACTTAGATAAATGGCTAAATCTCCGGCTTGCGCCTGAAGGGGTACGTACTTTACCTCTTCATGCTTATCCTTCCAGGGTTCATCTTCGTCCGTCATGGCCGGAATGGGAAAACCCGGACCAACCTTAATAACGTAACCAGTCTGAACTTTTTCTTTCTCTACGGCTGTGGGGGGAAGATATAACCCGGATTTCGTCTGCATATTCGGACTCTTGGGTTTAACCAATACCCGATCTCCTACCAGGATAAATTTGGCAATATCCTTCTTATCAATATCCAGCGTCATGTCAAGTTAAATAGTTTATCAGGACAAATATAGTACTTTGCTCAAAACTAAGTCCTGAAGCATAGTACGGATAACGGAAGTTTGAAATTTGGGATGAGTTTAAATAAAAGGTTTACTGAAAACAAAAGCCCCGCATTCCTGCGAGGCTAAATTCGGTAATAATGCGGAGAGTGAGGGATTCGAACCCCCGGTACCCCGAAGGGTACAACAGATTTCGAGTCTGCCCCATTCGACCACTCTGGCAACTCTCCAAAAGCGGTGGCAAAGTTAAAAATATTCGACAATAACAGACAAAGTAGTCTTAAAAAATTCAGTACACTTCTATATGCACAATCAGTGCCTGTAAAATTATAAAATCACAGTAAATTGAACGAATCCCATTTCCTAAAACAGCATAAAAAAAGAAATAATTTTCATCATTGATATGTGGAAAAACCGTTATTTCGCACCAAATATTACCTCAAATGGAATCCATTAAAGAAATTTTCCGAATCGGTAATGGCCCGTCATCGAGTCATACTATGGGACCAAAAAAAGCGGCTGAACGTTTTATGGCCAGAACACCTGATGCAGTACGCTACCAGGTCACATTATACGGTAGTCTGGCCGCAACTGGAAGAGGCCACTTAACGGATATAGCTATCCAGAATGCTTTGGGAGCTGACAGAGTAACCATTCAGTGGAAACCGGAAACATTTTTAAAACGTCATCCCAACGCACTAAAGCTGGAGGCACTCGACAACAAAGGACAGGTTACCGATAGTTGGACGGCCTACTCCGTTGGTGGTGGTGCCATCGTAGACGATATGACTGAACTAGAGACGGTCTCGGTTTACCCGGATTCTACAATGGACGCTATCCTGAACTGGTGCTACGAAAACGGAAAGAACATTTGGGAATATGTAGAGGTGAACGAAGGCCCGGAAATCTGGACTTACCTGGAAAAAGTCTGGCAGGTAATGGAAGCTGCTGTGAAAAGAGGACTCGATACTGAGGGGACACTACCTGGAGTTTTGAAATATCCGCGAAAAGCGGCTGGCTATTATGCCAAAGCGAAAAACTTTAAACCGGCTATTAAAAAGCGTTCATTGCTTTATGCCTACGCACTGGCTGTTTCGGAAGAAAATGCAGCCGGAGGAGAGATTGTTACCGCTCCAACCTGCGGCGCCAGTGGTGTATTACCGGCGGTGCTTTATTACATGAAGAAATACCACAAAAGTTCGGAACAGAAAATATTGCACGCACTGGCAACTGCCGGATTAATTGGTACGCTTGTAAAGACCAACGCTTCTATTTCCGGAGCTGAAGTGGGTTGCCAGGGAGAAGTAGGAACCGCTTGCGCCATGGCTTCAGCTGCTGTAACACAGCTTAGCGGAGGTAGCATCTTCCAGATTGAATATGCTGCTGAAATGGGACTGGAACATCATCTCGGATTAACCTGCGATCCCATTGCCGGACTGGTTCAGGTGCCTTGTATCGAACGAAACGCCTTTGCCGCGGCGCGTGCACTCAATCATAAAAATTATGCATTGCTTTCCGACGGACGTCATCTCATCAGCTTTGACAAAGTAGTTCAAACGATGAAGCAGACAGGACATGATTTGCCGCATCTTTACAAAGAAACCTCAGAAGGAGGATTGGCCCATTTTCATGGTTTGAAACTGTAACCATGCTTAATGTAAAAACCAAAGACGTATTTATCCACATATTTGAATTTATATATCTATAAATCAACATCTTCTTTAAAATCATTTTGAATTAGTGCCATAACAGAGATTTATATGTTATAAAACATATAAGCCTGAGAAAAAGTATATTTTTGCGCTCGAAATCAAACTTAATCAGGCTTTAATCAATGGCATACGTCAACAACACCATGATCGTCAGGCGGGAGCTTCTTTCACGTCTGGCCGGACTCATCAAAAAAGACCAGTTAGAGGATTTGATTGATCGCATTCCTGTGGAAATGTCTCCACGGGAAAAGGGACCGCAAAGGCGTTGCTGTGTTTACAAAGAACGGGCTGTTTTGAAGTATAAATTGATGCCTATTCTCGGCTTTCTTCCGGAAGAAGAAACGGACGAACTAATGCCCCTGTCAGATTATGCGCACCAGGCACGACAACGAACTTCTCTCCGCAAGGAAATTCTTACGGTAGTGGATGAAGCCTGTACTGCCTGTGTAAAGGTAAACTACGTGGTTTCCAACCTGTGTCGTGGTTGTGTGGCCAGTCCGTGTAAGATGAACTGCCCGAAGAATGCCATTACATTCAATTGCAATGGACAGGCCCAGATTGATCCGAAAAAGTGCGTAAACTGTGGAATCTGCAAAAGTGTTTGCCCTTACCATTCCATTGTGCATGTGCCGGTTCCTTGCGAAGAAGCTTGCCCGGTTGGAGCTATCTCCAAAGACGAGCACGGAGTAGAACACATCGACGATGCCAAATGCATCTACTGCGGGAAATGTGTAAATGCCTGCCCCTTTGGTTCCATTTTCGAAATTTCTCATATCATCGATATTTTCAAAGCAATCCATTCCGGAGAAAAAGTAATTGCATTACCGGCTCCTTCCATATTCGGACAGTACAATTACGAGGCGGGGAAAGTATTTGCGGCCATCAAAGAACTTGGATTTTACGATGTTTTGGAGGTCGCACAGGGAGCCATGATAACAACGACCAACGAGGCGGCAGAGCTAAAAGAGAAACTGGAAAGCGGCCAGTCTTTCATGACCACTTCATGCTGTCCCGGTTATGTGCAGGCCGTCGAAAAACACATTTCCAACATAAAGCCTTATGTTTCACATACCAAGTCACCGATGTATTACACCGCGGAACTGGCGCGGGAAAAATATCCGGATGCCAAACTCGTTTTCATCGGGCCTTGTATCGCCAAGCGAAAAGAAGCCATGCTGGACCCCAATGTGGATTATGTGATGACATTTGAGGAACTGGATTCGTTCTTCAAAGGATTTGAAATTAATATTGAAAACTGTGAGCCCATCGAATTGAAATACAGTTCAGCTGAAAGCCGCGGATTTGCTCAATCGGGTGGTGTGACTGAAGCTGTAAAAGTTGCAGGTTTGGCAATTGATATTCGTGCTATCGAGATCAACGGTATCAACAAAAAATCGATTGGATTGCTAAAAGCCTATAGTCGTGGCAAAGCACCCGGTAACTTCATCGAAGTGATGGCCTGTGAGGGCGGATGTATTGCCGGACCAAGTGCACACGTCGATACAAGCCAGGGGAAAAAACAACTGAAAGCGACATTAGAATCGCTTCAGGTATAACGAAAACGAATCAAACTATAAAGCCAAAACAATCACGAGCCGGAATCTTTGACAGGAATTCCGGCTCTTTGTTTCTCTCTGTATTTCATTAACTGAAACTATCAGTCGATAAATTTCGCTTCCACCAAAACGGGAAGATGATCGGATGGGTAGCGCTGATCTTTCGAATCGGAAAGCACGCCGTAACGCAGCACTCTCACCTTATCGTTGACAAAAATGTAGTCAATCCGGTTCTTCAAAGGTGCGTTAAAGTCGAAGCCTTCGAAGGTACCAACCGGACCACAAGGAGGAGAAAGCGTCGATAAAC
>ENA-ORXD01000884-ORXD01000884.1-sediment-metagenome-genome-assembly--contig:-NODE-884-length-30974-cov-3.564132_pt1 | contig 30974 bp, 31 predicted proteins | sample MGYA00237862_ERZ511471 | MGnify/ENA metagenome assembly ERZ511471 | reverse complement strand
ACCTTCTTCTCGGCCAAGGCTTTTCTATAGCGAGCGGGGGCGCGGTTGAGCGAGACCGGGCAGATGATCTCTACACCCGCCTCCTCGGCCAGCCTAAGCGCCACCTCTCTCGCAACGGAGCCCTCCGGCTTATCGAGGCCGGTGCAGGCGAGGACTATGTAGCTCATCCTTCGCCCTCCTCGGCGCGCAGCTTCTTGATGAGGTCAACGGTCTCGGGCCTGTCGGGGAAGGAGATGGCGTCGGGACCGCAGGTCTTGGCGCAGGCGCGACAGAAGACCACGCAATTGTCCGGGTTCGCCACCACCAACTTCAGCTCGCCCTCCCGGCGCTCGAACACACGATGGGGGCAGAACTCATCGCACTCCATGCAGAAGTCGCACTTGTCGTAATCGATTGTGGGGGCCCAGGGGATCTTGCTCCGGGTGACTCCCATGAAGGTCGTTTCAGGCATGGCCGCCACCATCTTCGCTATCTCCCTCCGTGCCGAACCCGCGGAGTGCGGTCGCCACCTTTTCGAACGCCTCATCGGTGGTCATCTCGCGGATGTCGAGCGGCACCATGTCTTTCTTCACATCCATGTCCTGGGCGGCGAAGGCGTCTCGGAACAACTTGTTCTGCATGTTGGGAGCGCAGGCGGCGATCACCAGAGGCCGCTTGGCCTGAAGGAAGTCGGCCAGAAATCGGTCCCCGTCCTCCTCACAGAGTTGCGGATGGATCATGCCAAACTCAACCGGCAGCTCGATGCGAACCCGGTTGATGAAGTCCCAGATGTCCATCTTCTCGAATCCCGGACACTTGCCCGTACAGACACACATGATCAATCCGGGTCGCGTGTCATTCATCGCTATCGCCTTCCTCTGGCCGAGGCTCGTCTCAATGAATGTATTATAACCGTATAAACGGTTGTAAACAACCGGTCCTCCTTCACTGGGACGAGCGCCAAACATGGGCGAGTCTCTCCGGCTAGCGTCCCCGCCGCAGGTCATCGGCAAGTTCGGGCGGCAGGCCGGCGGCCAACAGGGCGCCGCATGCCGCCTCCACGTCGTACTCGACCCGCCTGATCTCGACGTTGATCTCAGCCCCAGCAGAAGACTCCAGAACGACATAGGCGGCACGAGGGTCTCCATCCTTGGGCCGTCCGGCGGAGCCCACGTTCACGAACAGCCTGCCTCCGTACCGCCGGAACCATGGGTCGTGGGTGTGGCCGAAAGCAAGGATGTCGTCGGACTCGCATGTTGCGAGTCGGAGGTAGGTCCTCTCATCCCGGTCCCGCAGCAGGTACTCGTTGATGCGCCGCGGGCTGCCGTGCACCAAGTGCGCCCTCTTGTCGGCGAGGCCCACATGCAGCTCGCGCGGCAGCGTGCGGAGATAGGCCTTCCGTTCGGCCGTCACCGCCGCCACGGTGAATGCGTAGGACGCTTCACCGATCCTCTTGGCCTCCTCATCCGGATAGAAGCAACCGCACTCACCCGTCTCCCAGGCGACTCCTTCGTCGTAGTTGCCGAGGATGCTCTCAACGTTATGAGACCGAAGTAGGTCGATCACCCCGTTTGGGTCGGCGCCATAACCGACAAGATCGCCCAGGCAGTAGACCCTGGCGAGATCGCGTCTCTTCAGGTCGCCGAGTACCGCCTCGAGGGCGAACCGGTTGCCGTGCACGTCAGAGAAGAGTGTTATGGTTTCCGCCGGTCGTTGCATCTCCTCCCCTCTTCCTGCTTCTCTCATCTACTCGGTAGGTGAAGTCCCCATTGTGGGCTTGATCGCGCTAATCGCTGCCGAGACAACGTAGTCCTCGATGGCCGTATGCGGCTCCCACTCACGGATGAACTCGCGACTCTCCTCTTTCGGCCGGATGTCGATGCCGACAAACCCGGCATCGGCGAGCATGTGAGAAAGGGTATCGATGTCCACCGCCCCCGAGATACACGCCGAGAGCAGGGCCATGTTCTCGCGCCAGGATTCGGGGAGTTGCGCTGTGGCCACCACGTCGCTCACCGCGAGACGCCCGCCGGGCTTCAGCACGCGATATGCATCGCGGAACACCGCCGGCTTGTCCGGGGAGAGGTTGATCACACAGTTGGATATGATGACGTCCGCGGAGGCGTCGGCGACCGGAAGGTGCTCAATCTCTCCAAGCCGGAATTTCACGTTGTAGAAACCGGCAGCACGGGCATTCTTGCGTGCCCTTGCCACCATCTCCGGGGTCATGTCGACTCCTATCACCGCCCCGGTCAAACCCACTCGCCGAGCGGCCAAGAAGCAGTCGAAGCCAGCGCCGCTACCCAGGTCGACGACTACCTCCCCGGGTTTCAGGTCGGCTATGGCTTGGGGGTTGCCGCAACCCAAGCCGAGGTTCGCGCCTTCCGGAGCCAAGGCCAGCTCCTCCTCGCTGTAGCCGAGCTGAGCCGATATCTCGTCTGGGCCGGCCGCCGAGGCGCCGCAACACGAAGACGCGCTCGTTCCGCAGCATGACGACCCGGTAGCTACCCCGGCATAGCGGTCGCGCACTGCCTGACGAATCGAGTCATTGTTCTCAGACATCATCCATCTCCTGTCTTTTCTGTTTTGATCGAGTGGTTGGTCATGGTTGGGCAGCCCAGATCCTCCCCCTGTGCTGCCGTGGCAGTCGCTTCGTCGACCTTCGTGGCAGGCCAATACCTGCGCTGCAACCAGAAGGCGACCTTCACGAGGCCGATCATCACAGGTACCTCCACCAGCGGCCCGATGACCGCGGCAAAGGCCTGTGCGGACGCAAGACCAAAAACGGCCACCGCGACGGCAATGGCCAGCTCGAAGTTGTTGGAGGCGGCGGTGAAAGCGAGGGTGGTGCTCTTTCGGTAGTCCGCGCCCATCCGCTTTCCCATGAAGAAGCTTACGAAGAACATGATGATGAAGTAGATGAGGAGGGGAATCGCCACTAGGACCACGTCAAGGGGCAGTTGCACGATGATCTGCCCCTTCAGGGAGAACATCACGAGAATGGTGAAGAGCAGCGCCATCAGCGTGACGGGGCTGATGCGGGGGATGAAGACGTGGTCGTACCAGTTTCGGCTCTTGAAGCGCAGGAGTGTGAACCGAGTAATGATCCCCGCGACGAACGGGACGCCCAGGTAAAGGCCCACGCTCTTGGCGATCTGGGCCATGCTCACGTCCACGCTTATTCCTTCCAGCCCGAACCACGTGGGGAGCACGGTCAAGAAGACGTAGGCAAAGGCAGAGTAGAAGAGCACCTGGAACACCGAGTTGAAGGCCACGAGCCCGGCGGCGTACTCGCTGTCCCCCTTAGCCAACTCGTTCCAGACGATGACCATGGCGATGCAGCGGGCGAGTCCGATCATGATCACGCCTTGCATCAGCGCCGGCCTGCCGGACAGGAAGAGGATGGCGAGGAAGAACATGAGAAGGGGGCCGATGATCCAGTTCTGCACGAGTGAGAGCCCGAGGATCTTGGTGTTCCGAAAGACATCCCCCAACCCCTCGGAGTGGACCTTAGCGAGCGGGGGATACATCATAACGATGAGCCCAATCGCTATGGGGATAGAGGTCGTCCCGATTGAGGCACTCTGGATGCCTTGGCCGATCCGCGGCCAGAGGTACCCGGCCGCAACGCCGATAGCCATCGCGAGGAAGATCCACAGGGTCAGGTACCGGTCAAGAAAAGATAGCCGCTTCACGCCTCTCACCTTCTGCCAACAGCTTCGCTCGACATCCATCCTCTCGTACACTCGCATACACGGTTATAATGGTATCGCAGATTTCCTCCCCGTGCACTCGCGCGTGGTCGCGAACAACCCCGTGTCTTGGAGTCCTGCCACCGGCACGATACCCATTAGGCAAGATTGCCTAATGGGCCAACTTGCCGTTTGGGCAGCGATAGCCTATAGTGTGCCGCATGAGCGAATCAGGGCTGAGAGAGGTCAAGAAGGAGGCGACCGCGCACGCGCTGGCGGAGTCGGCCTTCGAACTGGCTTTGGAACGGGGCATGGACGGCTTCGTCATCGATGACGTGGTGAAGCGCGCGGGATACTCCCGTAGAACATTCGCCAATCACTTCTCCTGCAAGGAAGAGGCGGTGGCGTCGGTACTCTTCATAGGCGCAAGCAATGCGCCGGTCTTCATTGCTGATTTTCCGGTGGATGCGCCTTTACTCGACGTTCTTCAAGCCTTGATGAAGAGACAACTGAGCGCCAAGATGCTGGAGACGGTGCGCGACTTGGTATCGCTCTGCCGCAGATACCCATTTCTAGAGCCATACATCCTTGCGACCGTCAGACACATACGTCATGCGACGGTTGCCGCGTTGGTGGAGTTCGCCCAAGGACGCTACTCCGACCAGTACGTCCATACGCTGCTCGCCATGGCCTACGGCTCGCTCTCGCTTGTGTTCGACGGCAGCCTCGACGTCTTGCCTCCTGGACAGTCCGATACCGACGGTTCTGGAGCTGTGACGTTTGAAGAGTTTCTCGACGTCACGTTTGGCTATTTGCGCAGCGGCTTCTAGCCGCTTGATAGCCAAGCCGCCTCCAAACCCACCCCCTCAAGGAGACCAGATAGATCATGTCCAAGCTGCTGTATAGAATCGGTCGGGTTGCGTACGATAAGCCCTGGTACTTCATCCTGACTTGGGTGGTCGTACTCGGTGTGGTGATCGGCACGCTTGCCGGCAACGGCGTAAGCGTCACCTCCGACATGAAGATCGAGGGCACCGAGTCTCAGAAGGTGCTGGACCAGCTGGCCAAAGAGATGCCTGAAGCTTCCGTAGGACAGGGTAGCGTCGTCTTCGTCGCGCCGTCCGGGGAAAGCCTAACGACTCCTGACCGAGCGGCCGCCATCCGTGACGGTGTCATGAGTGTCTACGCCCTCGACCAGGTGATCGATCCGGTTGATTCCGCCGCGGCGTCTGATGGCGAATCGACGGCTGCGGCAACCGAAGGAGCCACGGACCAGTCGACGGCGGGCAGCGCGATGCCGTTCGGACCGCTACTGGTCGATGGTCAGCCCGTTCCCGGCCTGCTGGTCTCAGCAGACGGCAGTGTCGCCTTGTTCCAGTTCCAATTCAGCGAGCAGATCCACGCACTGCCGGAAGGCACCGTTGCTTCGGTCATCTCCGCTGCCGACGGAGTGGCGGCCAATACCGGAATTGCCGCGCTCCCGGGTGAATCGCTCCGTGCAATCGAACCTCCCATGGGGCTCAATGAAGTCATAGGCTTGGTCGTGGCGGCGATCGTTCTTATTCTGACCCTCGGCTCGCTGACGGCGGCCGGGCTTCCCATCTTGACTGCGCTCGTCGGCGTCGGGATCGGCGTGGGCGGAGCTTATGCTCTTTCGACCGTGATCGAGTTGAACTCCATGACTCCCACGTTGGCGCTCATGATCGGGCTGGCCGTCGGGATCGACTACGCGCTCTTCATCGTCAATCGTCAGCGTCGTCTCATTCTCGGCGAGGGCCTGAGCGCGCGAGATGCGATCGGCCGGGCGGTGGGTACCGCCGGGAGTGCCGTGTTCTTTGCCGGTCTCACGGTCATCATCGCGCTGTGCGGTCTCGCGGTTATCAGGATCGGTTTTGTAACCACCATGGCCTTGGTCGCCGCGGTGACGGTAATGGTGGCCGTCCTCATCGCCCTCACCCTACTTCCGGCTCTGCTCGGCTTGATAGGCGAGCGCATCTGTTCGCGTAAGGCTCGAGAGAAGGGCCTCCTGCGTGAGCAGAATCAGTACAGAGGATTCGCACACCGCTGGGTCAGTGGCGTCGTGCGGTTCCGCTGGGTGGCGATCGTCGGGATCGTTGTTCTCCTGGGTGTCATAGCCGGCCCCATGGGCGACATGGATCTGGGCATCCCCTCCGGTGCCACGGCAAACAAGGACAGCGATTCTCGCCGGAGTTACGACGCGATAGCGGCCGGCTTCGGAGAGGGCTTCAATGGTCCTCTCATAGCCGTGATCGAACCAAAGAACGCTTCCGACCTCATCACTCTTGAGACTCTGGGCGGCGTCGCCCAAGAACTCCAGGCGACGGAAGGGGTCGCCGTCGCGCTCCCCGTGGGCACCAACGAATCCGGAAGCATAGGGATCCTCAATATCATTCCGAAGTCTGGTCCGAGTGATGCCGAAACCAAGGGGCTTGTCCAGAGGCTCCGAGCCGCGGATACCAGTGTGGCGCAGACCTATGGGGTGACGGTAGGAGTCACCGGGATCACCGCCATCACAATCGACATATCCGATAAGCTTGCGGGTGTCTTTCCCGCCTATGTCGCCATCATTCTCGGGTTGTCGCTGGTCATCCTACTGCTCGTCTTCCGGTCCGTCGCTATTCCGCTCAAGGCTTCGATCGGGTTCCTTCTCAGCATCCTAGCCACCTTCGGCCTGACCACGGCAGTGTTTCAATGGGGATGGCTGAAGGAGCTCTTCGGCTTCGATACCGGTGGACCTTTGGTCAGCTTCATCCCCATCATGATCACCGGGATTCTCTTCGGGCTGGCGATGGACTACGAGGTCTTTCTCGTATCCTCCATGCGCGAGGCACACGTCCATGGGCACCGCGGCACCGCCGGCGTTATCCGCGGTTTCGACCAGAACAGCCGAGTGGTGGTGGCTGCGGCGATCATCATGGTCTCGATCTTCTCCGGGTTCGTGTTTGGCGACGAAGTCATGATCAAGCAGATAGGCTTCGCCTTGGCGGCGGGGGTCATCATCGATGCATTCGTTGTCCGGATGACTTTCGTTCCGGCCGTCATCGCGGCTCTCGGTGAGCGGGCTTGGTGGTTGCCGAAATGGCTCGACCGACTGCTACCGAATCTGGACGTCGAGGGCGACAAGCTCATGGCTGAGCTGAAGAAGCGAAGCCCCAAGTCCGAGAAGGTGGAGAGTGAGGACCGTGAAAGTGGGAAGAGAGTTCTGCTAGGTCAAGAGCGGCCGCCAGCTACAGACGTAGAGTAGAAGCTGCTCTACGTCTGCACCCGCGCCTCGGGCGTCGTTACCGCCGACGTCTGGATCCTGCTCCCCAGCAGTCTCCCAGGCGGGATTGCTCGAGTTTGGCTTGGGTGGTGGCGTCCTTTTCGTTCGGGCAGAATCCCTGGGACATGCGGCCGTTGCACCACACTCGCCAGAGCCACAGTGGCCTGTCGGACGTCGACGATTCTGCTTCGTGGATTTCGATCCTCATGCGGGGTATCCTCTCGCTGTCTGGTGCTAGCCGAGTCTCGGTTGGAGTCATTCGGAGGGATCCAAAGAGTCATCTCTAGTCTAGCACTACCGCACGCGGGCGGTGCCCACTAACCCCCGTCCGGACGTGCGGCGAAGTGCTATCCTTCATCGGGTTCACTGCTGAGGCGTAGGAAACCAAACCTTTGGGGACAGGATTGGCAACTGCCTTCGCCCAGCCGGTTGTCGGACGTTTGGCACAGTCTCCCGGTAGATGCCATCTAATTACAATGGTCTGGAGACGGAATGCTTCTCTATCTGGTCAACCCTTCGAATCCGCTCGTCAGCATTTCGCTCAACCGGAGTAGCTATTGGAATCGGTTTCGCCTCTGGAAGCCGCTTGGATTGCTGGTGCTCGCGGGTCTTACTTCGTCCGATTGGGAGATAACGATTCTCGATGAGAATCTCGCTCCCATCGACTACGAAGCCCTACCGCGGCCCGATGTAGTCGGCATCACCGCCTTTACCTCGCAAGCACCCAGAGCCTATGAGATCGCGGAAGGGTTCCGTGCCCGTGGTGTCCCGGTGATCATGGGCGGTATTCACGCGACCATGTGCCTGGAGGAGGCTTCCGCGCGGGTGGACTCGGTGGTGACCGGCGAGGCGGAGTCTGTATGGGCGGAAGTCCTCGATGACGTACGGGCCGGATGCTTGAAGGTCCGCTATGACGGCGGCCGGGCTACCATGGATCAGATCTCTCCGGCCCGTCACGACCTTCTCCCCGATGGGTACGCCTTCGGGTCGATTCAGACCACCCGAGGTTGCTCACTCAATTGCAGCTTCTGCAGCGTTACCGAATTCAACGGCGCGCGCTATCGCCAGAGGCCCATTGAGGCGGTGGTGGAAGAATTCAAGTCGATGCCCGAGAAACGGGTCCTCTTCGTCGATGACAACCTCATCGGCCGTCTCCCGCAGCATATCGAGCGGGCCAAGGAACTGTTCCGGGCCTTGGCTGCCGCCGGTACCGGTAAGTCCTGGATCGGTCAGACCACCATCAACTTCGCTGATGACGAAGAGTTGATTACCCTAGCTGAGAAGGCGGGCTGCATAGGCTTGTTCGTCGGTTTCGAATCCGTGACGCCGGAGGGCCTTCCGGAGTTGGGCAAGAAAGCGTCCATGCTCTCTGGACGCAATATCCCCGCGGCGGTGGAGCGCATCCGTCGCCACAATATTCTGGTGGTCGGCTCGTTCATCATAGGTCTCGATTCCGACAGGCCCGGGGTGGGCAGACTGATCGCGGAGGCGGCCGGCCGCTACGGCGTGGACAATATGAATGTGTTGTTTCTCACCCCGCTGCCAGGAACCCGCCTGTGGAAGCAGCTGAAGGCCGAGGACAGAATAGCCATGGGTGCCTTCCCCGATGATTGGAAGTACTACACGCTCAACTATCCGGTTGCGCGCTACAAGTACCTGAGTTCGGGCCAGGTTGTCCGGGAGATGAACGACTGCAACGGCACCTTCTACTCGGCGGCGAACATACTGTGCAGGTTGGGTAGAAACGTTCTCGACGGGCGCAATCCCTTATTCAGCCTGGTCGGCAACCTCACGTCCCGCAGGAACTCGATGCTGTTCGCCCGGGTCTATGCAGCCCTCTGGCAGTCGGGGGGACAAGCAGACGAAACTGAGTCGTTCTTCGGACCCCGTCCAGATATGGTCGACGTGTGGGAGACGGGCTCAGGGCAACTCCGGCGGTTGGCGGCGGCCCTCAAGCTTCAGGCGGCTTGGTTCTTCCGTCAGTGTTAGACTTCGGGAGACCGGCCTCTGCTTTTTCCGCCCTGGTAAAGGTTGCGGTTGATCCACTCTGGTTGCCATTGACCGCGCCGTCTGTAGGGGCCGTCGAGGCGGTATGTTCCGCCCTCCGCGTCGACGCAGGTGCCCGCGCCAACGCGGTCCGCGTGCTTCTTGGCAAGATCTAGGAAGGGATGCCAGCCGATTGGCTCGCGGGCGCTGTCGAGGTCGGCTGGATCCTCGAGACGAGAAACCACGTAGCGCACTTCCTTCTGGCTGCTCATGAGTGGCTTCCCCACTGGTAGGACTTGATCAGCGGCAAATGGCTGGACGGGAGAGGCTTGACAGGCCTTCTGAGAAGCAACTGTATCACGCCTGGGCTCCTGGGGTTCAGCGCCCGCTCGGACGCAGGCGGCAGGGTGCCGTGGAAGGTCGGGTCACCCGTCGTGACAATCTGGTGCCGCCGACGTGCTAGAATGTATCAGCACTCGTTAGGAATCTGCTTCAGGCGCAGCGCCGAGTCTCTCAGCCTCTTCGCTCAGTCTCCAGTCTTTACCTCTCGTTTGTCGCAATGTAACTCCGTTCATGGAGGCTGTAGTGAATTCAGCAAAACTGTACGTAGGCAATCTCAGCTATGAGACGTCTGAAGCAAGCATCAGAACGCTCTTCGAGGCGCAGGGCGAGGTAGCCTCGGTCAACCTCATCACCGATCGCGACACCGGACGCCCCAAGGGCTTTGGTTTCGTAGAGATGGGATCGGCCGAAGATGCCCAGAAAGCCAAAGGCGCCCTCGACGGTACGCAACTTGATGGCCGTGCCCTCAAGGTCGATGTAGCCAAAGAACAAGCTCCCCGCGCTCCTCGTTCGGGCGGCGGCGGCTACGGTGGTGGCGGCGGCGGCTTCGGCGGCGGCGGCTCCAGGGGTGGCAACCGCTGGTAAGAGTCGCTCCACAAGCGTCTTGACGAAACGCCGGCCTTCGGGCCGGCGTTTCTATTTGTGCGATTGGCCGGCTTTGACGTCGTGGATGGCCCGAGAAGCCGAGCGGCGACTCCCCGTGAAAGAGCAGCGCTACTTGAGCGTCGTGTCGCCCTCATCCGTCTGTACCACTTCCCTCTGCAAACTGGCAAGGATGTTGCCGTCCTCGTCCGGGGGGGCGGCATCGAGGTTCACCGAGATGCCGAGGTGGTCCGAGGCTGGCCCGCCGAAGACCGCGGGCTCGGAGCCGCGGAGGCCCGAAGACGCGAAAATGTAGTCTATTCGCTGTACTGGCGCCCAAGACGGGTAGGTAGCCGAGGGGTGACCGGCGGCGGCCATCACGTCGATGTAGTGATCCCTCAGTGCCCCTAACTCGACAGCATCGGCCTCGGCATTGAAATCTCCGGCAATGATGGTGGCCAGTGTGGCTTGAGGGCCGCTCGCCATGTTCATTGCGCGAGTCACGAGCACTTCAGCCTGCTTCGTCCTGACCCCTCCACCATCCTGAAGATGGTGGAGGTGGCTGACGACCACCAGCAGTTCCTGGCCTCGTCCGAGATCGAGGACGACGCCTCCCCAGCCCCGCTTCATTGCCGCGTCCCCTTGTGGCAGCCCGCCCTGGGCGTATGCGACAGAGGTGAGGTTCGTCATGATTGCGTTCCCCCAAGTCTCGCCATGCGCAGGGAAGAAGTGGTAAGAGAATCCCAAGCGTTCGGCCAGGCGAGGCAGCACGTCAACGGATCCACTGACAAACCATCCCCGGCTCACTTCCTGCAGGGCAATTACATCGGCATGCTGTGAGGCGATCTGTTCGGCGAGACGATCGAGGTCCAATCTAACATCTGCTCCGAGACCCATGAAGATGTTGTATGACGCCACGCGAACCGGAAAACCGTTCGCACTCTCTGGCGTCGTCGGGGCATCATCACTCAGGTTGAGGCAGCCTGTCGCTGTCACGAGCGCCCCGAGGATAAGCGCGACCATTATCAGGCGGCGACCCGGTCCGGCCGTGGAGGAATTGGCCGCTTCTAGAACGAGGGGACGAGAGCCTCTTGTACGAGCCGCGGCTCGTACAAGCAGGGCCAAGAATACACATCCCGCCAGGACCAGTACCCACTCCGGACGAAGGGGGTAGCGATAGACAAAACCAAGGTAGTAGACGACCGTGAGCCCGACCGCCGCCGCCACGCTCCCAGCAAGCCCGAGTTCAGACCACCATTGGCGGCCGGACGGCGACGTGCGAAACACACTTGCGGTCCCAACCAGGATCCCGATCGGGAGAAGGGTGATCGAGAGAACGCGCGCGTATGGATTTCCGCTTATGGGACCCAAAAAAGCGAGGAGAATAACTGCACCCGAGCCCAGAAGGGCCGCGAGCAAGAGCCGACGGGTCCGCGCAGGGGAGGCAATGGCATGAAGAGCCAAGGCGAGGGCGGCAGTGTAGCTCATCGAGATGACGATTCGGCTAGAGACCGGTCCCCAGCCGCTCGCCACTTCGAGGCGGGCAGGTAGCGTTCCTAGTACCAGATGGAGAACCAGAACCGGACCGAGGGCCGCCCACCCCGCGAGACCCGATTGGTACAAGCTCCCCGCTGAAGCCGGCGACCGGCTTTCAGACGAAATCGTCAAGCAGGCGGCCAGAACAAATACGAGCAGCAGCGCGACTATTCCGCCAAAAGCGCTCCAACCGTTCCGGAAGATCATGGACTCGGTCTTGAGGGCCATGAGCAGCCATGCATCCAAGGCTAGGCCAAAAACGATGCCCGCGGGTCCGTCCTGACGGGAAGCAAAGCACGTCAGCAGCTGCAGGCACACGACGAGACCGAGAAGCGCCAAGATCAACCGGTAGAGCCCTCCGTTTGTGAACTGGAGGCCGAGGCGCACGACGACCAAGAGGCCGAGGGCGGTGTACATCGGGACCGGTTTACGTCGCAGGACCGTTTTTCCGCCAAAAGCCAATATGAAGGGCGAAAAGGCGATGAGCGCCATCACGACGGCGGGCATCCGCACATATCCCTGGAAAAAGAAGGGCAGCGAGACCGCCCATGCGCGGAGAAGTTCGAGAGTGAGAACGAGTCCCAGCCCGACCGCTAAAGAGCGGCGGTACGCAAACAGGAAGCGAAATCCCCCGAGGTTCACAAGACCCCCAACCGCCGGTCCAGGCCACACTTAGTCGATGCCGGCGCCAAGCAGCCGAGGCCCGTTCCGCTGCATTGTGTGCCCAGTTTACAGGACTGAAAGTCTACCGTAGAATGATTACGATGTAAACAAACGGCGGAGGAGAGCATGGATCAGCCTTCGCGACGGCGGTTGACTAAGACACTCATTGCCGGCAAGGCTCTGGAGATCATTGACGAGGACGGCCTGGTGGGCCTCAGTATGCGCCGACTGGGCGCAGCTCTCGGCGTAGAAGGCATGGCGGTGTACCGCTACTATCCGGAGAAGGAGGCGATCCTTGACCAAGTGGTGGATCTGGTCATGGGAGATCTATGGTTTCCGGACGCGGGTCTGAGCTGGCATGAGAACCTCAGACTAGTAGCTCGCACACTCAGAGAACGTGCTCTGTCACATCCGAACGCGTTACCTTTGGTGGCCGCGCGCCGGCTGCATACCCCATTGCTCGACAAAGTCCTAACGGCGGCTATCGACGACATGTGCGTCCAAGGCCTGGAGTTGGACGCGGCCAGAAGCATAGTGAATGCGCTGATGAGTTTCGTTCTGGGCCACTGCTGGCTGGAAGTCGGGGCCTTCGTAGGCGAGATGCCGGATACCGGAGGATTGACGCGCGCCCCCGTCTTCGCGCCGGATCCCCTCTTGACCTCAGACTGGACACATCCGCGCACGTTGCAGTTCGAGCAAGGACTTGAGTTCTTGCTCGGCGGGGCGAAGCGCCAGAGGAAGTGACCCCCGCTGGTCGGCCGCGCTGCGAAACTGGCGCCTCGGCCCTCCGAGCCCAGTGGCAAATGGCCTCGCGGTCAGCTAGGATTGTGCGCCTGAATGATGGACTTATCCCGCGAACGACGCCATTGTGGAGGGAGCAAGAACATGTTTAACCTGGAAGGCAAAGTTGCTCTTGTTACGGGTTCGGCCCAAGGGATCGGCAAGGCCTGTGCGCTGAAGCTGGCTCAATCAGGCGCTGACGTCGCCCTTTTGGACATCTGCAAGAACATGGAGGAGTATCCGGACTGGAAAGCCCCTGTACCCGAGGCGCTTCAATCGGCCGCCGATGAAATCAGTGCAGTCGGCCGGAAGGCGCTCGCGGTGATGGCGGATGTTCGCAGCAAGGCGCAGGTCGTTAAAGCAATTGAGAACACGATGGCGGAGTTCGGCCGGATAGACATCCTCGTCAACGTCGCCGGTGTAGGGGTCCTCAATTTCCTGGACGACGTGGACGAAGTCTCCGACTGGGATCGCACCATCGACGTGGATCTCAAGGGCACCTTCCTCTGCTGTCAGGCGATCGCTCCCATCATGAGGAATCAAAAATCCGGCAAGATCGTCAACATCGCTTCGATCGCCGGGGTCACCGGTGGGGATACGCTTTTTCCGTATTGCGCCGCCAAGGCGGGTGTGCTCAACATGACCCAAGGTTTGGCGAAGGCTCTTGGGCCGTTCAACGTGAATGTCAATGCCGTCAATCCGGGTCTGGTATGGACACCCATGTGGGCCGTCACCGACAAATGGATTGCCGAGCGCATGCCGCCGTTCAAAGACATGCCCTATGTGCCTAAGCAGGTCTATGACGCGATGGTTGCAAGCGCGACCTGCCTCAAGCGGCCGACCCTTCCCGAGCACATAGCCAACGTCGTTGCCTTCCTCTGCTCAGAAGAAGCGAGCGAGGTCACCGGGCAACACATCAACGTCGACGGCGGGATGGAATTCCACTAGGACTGTGAGGCCCCGGGGGGCAGCGGTCGAGACCGCTGCCCCCCGGGGGCGCCTCCTGCCGTCCGGCGGCCACCCGGCCGGCGGACGATTACTTCGGTTTCACCCAGCGAGCCACCACAAGCGCACCCGTCTTCAGGCCCTGAGCCTGTCCGCGCCGTTCAATCTCCACGGCCTCTTCCGGAGGGTCGGTCTTCTGGAAATGGACGGCGGTAGCGACAGTGCCCGTAACCCGACTGCATTTCAACAGCTCCTCCGGCGAGCGGAAGAACGCCCCCTCGAGGACGTGTCTCTCTCCTCGTCGGGTCTTGGCTCTGCGCCGGGCCGCCCAGGGGCTAAGGCTGTTCAGGGTGCCTACGACTACCACCCCGCCGGCCTTGGTGACGCGGAAAAGCTCATCCACGGCCTTTGTGCCGTCCTCAATGAATTCGAGGGCCGTGATCGAAACTGCCTTATCGAAGGACTCATCCTCGAAAGGAAGAGACAGCATGTCTCCTTGTACTGCGGTAAACGGCCGGCCGGCCGCTTTCTTCGCGGCGAAGCGCAGCATGGGCTCGGAGATGTCGAGCCCGACTACCTCTGCACCGGCCTCCAGATAATCCATGGTGAAAATGCCCGTGCCGCACCCCGCGTCCAGGATCTTGTCGTCTGCGTCCGGTTCCAGCATCTTGAGGACCAGCCGGCACTCCGTATCTTTGACGAGCCTGCCTATCGGGGTTGCGAACCATTCCTCGTACCGCTGAGGCCATTCATCGAAGAGCATCTTCTCGGTCATCTTGAGTCCCATTTCCACCGGAACCAACGCGTTTGCCATCTCAGCTTAGCCTTGTTCCGCGACGAAAAGAAGTGGTGTTGCGCTTGACGGCCGGCGCACGCTCGAATAAGAATTGACGCCAACACTGATCCACTGAAGGGGGACCCAAGGTGAAGGGAACGATGAAAGCGGCACTATTCTACGGCCCAAAGGATGCCCGGGTCGTAGAAGTGCCCATTCCCGAGGTCGATCCCGATGGAGTGCTGATCAAGGTGAGGGCCGCCGGCATCTGCGGAACCGACGTGCACACTTACAACACCGGTATCTTCAAGGAGACAGGCATTCCTCTCGCCGGTGGCTGGCTGATGGGCCATGAGTTTTCCGGTGACGTTGTCGAGGTCGGAGAGAACGTCAAGGGGGTGTCGATAGGTGCCCGGGTAACGACGGTCGATCTCGGATCGTATGCGGAGTACGTTCTCGTCCGGCCCGGTCGCTTCTGGGAGATCGAATTGGTGAATCTGCCAGATCACCTCTCGTACGACGAGGCGGCCACCACTGAGCCTCTGGCGGTGGTGCTCGAAGCCGTGCGACGTGGTGAGCCCAAGCCGGACGACCGCGTGCTCATCATCGGCGCCGGGGTCATCGGTCTGGGATGCCTTCAGGTGCTCAAGTCGGTTTACGGCGTGAAAGACGTCTTTGTGGCCAATCGATCGGAGCGGCGTCTGCAGATGGCCGGCCGTCTCGGAGCCGATCTGTTGGTTAACCCCGTCAAAGAAGACCTCGTCGAAAAGATGCGCGAAGTCACCGGCGCGGAATCCATTCTCTTCCTGGATCGTCCGTCGGCCAAGGTCGATCTCGTCCTTGATTGCGCCGGCACCGCGGTCACTCTGCAGCAGGCCATCGAAGTGGTGACCCCCGAGACCGGTCGCGTCGTCATCGTCGCGTGCTCGGAAAACCCGCCATCGACCATCGACCTGAATTGGGTGGCGTTCAAGAACGCAAACATCCGGGGGGTCTGGGGTTACAGCTATGCCCAAGTCCGTCAGGCGGTCGACCTCATGGCCTCCGGCACGATCGATCGCAAACCGCTGATCACGCATCGTTTCTCCCTGGACGAAGCGCCCAAGGCTTTCGAAGTACAGGGTACGGCGGCCGAATCGATCAAAGTGATCCTGAATCCGTAGAGCGCGCCAGGCCAGGCTGCGCGCCTATTCTCCCTCGACCCCCATGGAGCGTGGAAGCTCCCTCCAGTCAAGAATCTGGTAGGTGCCCACGGTCGGGAAGTAGGGCGGCGGATTGTGCAGCAGGAAGTGGTCGTATGTGTTGGCGCCCTCCCGGAATCCATCATCACTGCCTGGGGAGTAGCGGTAAGGGCGGGTTCTTCCTGCTTCCCACCCTGCAGTCGAGCCACGACGACCTGTTTGCCTACGGGCTCTCGGTGGGCTATCCGATCGGAGACGTGCTTCTTCTTGCCGGCCTTGTTTGGATGCTTTCCAAAGAAGGACTGGGAGCCAGGCTGAGCGTCCGTCTCCTCAGTGCAGGGGTGCTCGTCGGCCTCGGCGCCGACGTCATATACGGATATCAGAACATCCAGGGCACATCTCAGGCCGGCGGCCTTTCCGACGCAGCCTACATGCTCTCGTGGGCCCTTTTCGCCTGGTCCGCTTTCGCCGAGACGGGGCGCAGGCGTGGCAGGATCAACGGTCGCCCGGAGGGGTCAGATGGACCCTGACCGACACGATGCCGAAGCCAAGTGCCGCGCCGTCCCACGTCTATCTGTCGAGGCCGGCTTCAGCGTTCTGGAGCTCCTGGTGATCATCGTCATCGTCTCCACCGTTGTAGCACTGGGTGTGCCCATGCTCCATTCCAGGGCGAAGGCATCGGTGCTCGAGGCCAACCTCCAGAGTATGGGATCCCTGGTGAGCGAGTATGTGCTCGAGGGATACAGACCTCAATACCGCGAGGCCGGGGAAGGCGATCCGGACAAGGATCTGAGCGCTCGGCTTGAACTGAGCCTAAATACCGAGTACGAAAGGGTCTACGTCAATCCTCTTGTAGACGCGGACGAGCGCCAAGGGATTCTCAACGTGGGCCTGGTGACCGAGGAAACCTGCCCGTCGCCGCCGGCAGTCCTTCTGACCAACTCCGCTGACTACCAGTACCTCGTTTTTGGGCGCATGTCTGAGGAGGATCGGCGTTTGGTGCGCGGCTCTCTAATCATCGCCTTCAATGAAACGGGGCGGAGCATCGACGTCTTCTATGTTGATGAAGATGGTCGCAAGTCAACCGACATGACAGGCGTCAGCACGGGTTAGTCGGCGCGGCGTCATGCCTCCCAGCGCCGCGAGCCCTGCCGGATGCTGTGTCCCAGCGAATTGCCCCTGCGGGCGATCGCGATCGCAAGCCTCCTGGTGGGCGGTTGTTCATGGTATTCCACAAACGGCCCCGGCTTGTCGAGTTTCTCTCTTGCCAGACGGAGCACTTCGGCATTCTTCTCGCCGCCCATACTGGCCTCGGCAAAGCCGGTGCAGTGCCCGCACGCTTCGCAATCGGCGATGCAGTGGTTGGGGTTCTCGAAGAAGGGGGTGAGAAAGCCGTCGAGTGCCTTGTTGTCAACGTAGGGATAGTACGAGATCAGTTTCGGCATCCTCGGGTCGAAGAGGAACAGAAGATCGTACAGGTTGCCGTCGTAGCTGCCCTCGATGTAGGTCTCGACAGTCTTAACGAGGTCTCCATGCAGGGCTGAGTGCCGTCCCTGTAGCTTGTACCTGCTGATGCCCGCCCGCTCGTAGAGTTGAAGGTCTTCGGGTCTGACCCAGTTCAGCCGCATGATGTTCATGGGGTCCGCCACGGCCTTGGCCCCGCAGTAGTGCACGTAGTAGGTCTTGATGTCTTGGCGCGAATAGGAGAAATGGGACTCGTGGTTGTAGTGAAACATCTTGTTGGGACAGTCCTTGATGCACAGGCTGTTTATGATCATCTCCACGTCGTCGCCAAATGCCCGGGTGATCTGACGGATGCGTCGAAAATCGCGGGTGACGTCCTCGTCGATCACCATCCTATCCAAGCCGAAATTGCGGTAGTACTCAGCCTTATACGCCGAGTTAATCTGACAGATGGTGGACGCCTTGATGGAGAACGGATGCCCGGACTCTTTGATAATGGTCATGAGAGGCGGCATGCTGACCGTGAAGTGCCTAACGCCCATATTCCACAGGCCGTCGATGAATCGTTCGATGCGGCGGAGTCCGCTACCCGTGAACTCGCTGTTTCCCATGCACGAAGCATTGAGCGTGTAGTTGAAGTCGATGCCCTTGGATGTGGCATAGGCGACGTACTTCTCGAGTTGACCGAGATCCACGTCGGGCAGCAGGCGATAGTTTCTGCCGGAGCCCGAGAAACCCCCGGTGGTTGCCTGCCCGTAGGTTTCGCCGACAGCCGCGTCTTCATGCCGGGAATTGAGCTCCGCCAACTTGTCGATGGTATCGTTTCGAAAGTCGGCCGGAACGCTGAAGAGCTTCAATGTAGTGTCCCTCCGATCCAGGTGACCCCGGTACTTACCACACTATCCATTACCCAAACCGATTCCATGATAGACCTTTAGGCGGTGGAGGTTGTTACGCCCGGCATGGCGCGGGTGCCTGTCCCGTCCGGCACGCCCGCGGGATCAGCGCCACCGGACGTTCCACCGCGGCGCCTTCCGGCGCCACCCGGCGCGCCTCCGCCGCTCTGGCCCACCAGTGTCACCACGTCGGAAATGGTGAATGTGGCGTTCTCCTCACCGGGTGTGTAACTTCCTCCCGAGTAGAGACTGTCGACCACATCGCCCGTGGAGCTTCCTCCCAGGTAGACCTTGTAGCTCATCCCGTTCTGAAGCTGCGCCGAACACAACACAATGGATTGAAACTGCTTGGTTGGGACGAAGGTGAGTACCTCCGTTCCGTCAGCGGTTTCGATATGAACCATCGTGCCGGCTGCCTGCGCGGAGGTGAAGTTCACAAGTACCGAGTACTGAGTAGACGTTTCGTTCGGTGCCTGTGCCATGCCCGAGCTCCCCGCGGCCACGATGTACCCTCCGGTGACCTCGAAGTCGCCGAGGTAATCGAGCGCGCCGTTGCCGTCGTTCGTCGGGCCGTTGACAATCAAGATGCCGTCGGTCATCTCAATACGACCGTTGCAGTCCACACCGTCTCCGTCGGCATCGACGACGAGACGCCCACCGTTTATGAAAAACTTGTTGTTCTCCGAAGGAGTGAAGTCGTTCTGTCCCGGACGGCCATCTACCGAGGAAGAGTCGGCGCCCCCGGCCACGTTAATGCCGTCGTCTGAGGCCTGAACGCAAAGGTCGCCGCCATTAACCGCAATTACGGCGCTCTCCATACCCTCATACGATTTGGCAATCTCGATCTTCCCACCGTTGACCTCGAGAGTGGCATCCGCGTGAACGCCGTCGTCACCAGACGCGAGGACAATGACTCCGCCGTTTAGCAGAATTTGACTGTTCGAGTGAATGGAGTCGTCCGATGAGTCGATGGTGATCGTGCCGTCCTCGACGCCGACAATGACTCCCGCCTTCAGTCCCTTAGCGCTGGGTGCCTCCGTCGTTGCGGCCGTCGACGCGGTACCCGGCTGAACAACCTGATCCTGATTCTGAGGTTGACCCCAATCTCCCCAGTCGTTTCCCGGCTCGCCGACTTGGTCGCTGCTGTTACCGCTGCCACCGCCCGTCGAGAGGTCGAGCGTTCCCCCTGCGACCAGAAGGGTGGTCTCGGCCTGGATCCCATCATTGACCGATGTGATGTCGATCGAGCCCCCTTCGATAGAGACGTAGCCTCGGGTGGGGTCCTCGTCGTTGGGAGCCGTTCGAACATGTCAGATCCATGTCATTCAGAACCAGCCTAACCGTCTCCTTGTCCTCGGAATCGACGAGGATCTGCCCGTCGTCAAGAGTGCCGCTGATGACATAGGTACCGCCGGCCGTGATGGTCACGCCATCTCCGGTCGCCGTAGCTCCGTTCCCCAGCACTTTCGCGGAGTTCCCGGCCAGGGTGATGTTGGTTGCGGTAGTACTGTTCCAGCTCGCGTCCAGGTCCTCCGGGTAGTACGTGACGACCAGCGGCTCCGTCGCCGTCGGGGTCGTCGAGGCATCGGCTTCAGTATCGACGACCCCGTTCACGCACGAGACGGTGGTGGACTCTGTCGCCGAGCTGCTCGTGGGGGCAGAGGGGGTATTCCCATCTCCGCCGCAGCCCGCGACGCCGACGGCCAGAGCACTTGCCGCGAGTAGTACGAGTATTCGTTTCATCGGGCTTCCTATTCAAGATGAGATCCAGGTCGTGGTCTCGGTCTAGACACCGGTGTGTAAACGAACGGTAAAGGCACGCGAGACTGAGTCGGCTTCGGCGCGGCCCCATTTGCGCACTGCCGTGGTTTCAAGCCCGAAATGGCCCCCTGCATCGTGGCCCGCTTTTTGGGGTATTTCCTGCCACGAAGGCGAAAAGATGGGACGAGCGTCATGAGCGATCGTGCCTTGCAAATGCGGAATAACATCTCGCTGTTGATCGACTTTTCACGGAGCCGTCAGGCATTACTGTCGGTGGCTCAGCCGGGCTTGGGAGCCTTGCTGGCCCAGGGGGGCCTGCCTTCCCTCCGTATCGTTGGCCTCGGGTTGGTGGCTTCAGTTTCCGGCATGCTCTCCGTCTTTGCCTCGAATGATCTACTCGATCTGAAAGTCGATCGTGAGGCTGCAAAGCGACAGTCGCGGGAGGCATCGCCTGAGTACGATCTGGATGTCGTGACCGTCCGCCATCCCGTTGCCGCCGGGATGCTCCCGCTGAGCTGGGCCGTGTCCTGGGTGGTAATCCTCGGGGTGATCAGTCTGGTCTGCGCCTTCCTGCTGCGTCCGGGCTGCGCGCTCATCTTCGTGGGCTGCATCTGTCTGGAAGCGCTCTACTGCGGCCTAAAACGCCGAAACTGGCTGAAGACCATTCCAAGCGGGTTCATGGTCGGCCTCGGGGGCTTGGCCGGATGGTACGCCGTCAGAGACTTCGATTGGTACGCGCTCGCCTTCTTCTTCCTGCTCGTGTTTTGGGAGATTTTCGGACGAAATCTCACGAACGACCTCGCCGACATGTCCCACGACGCGCCTCTGGGGATCCAGACTCTCGCGACCGTGCACGGCGCGACGTGGTCGGCGCGAGCCACGTTCTGGGGCGCGGCCGCCACGGTTCCAATCGCCGCAATTCAGCCCGGTGGACCGGCGCTCCGGCTCTTGATGGCCGGGGGGGTGGTGTGGAGTATGGCAGTGCCCGCGCTGGGTCTTGCCCGTTCCCCAGAAGAGAGGACGGCGCAGAAGGTATTCAACAGGGCTAGTCTCTTTCCGCCTGTGGCTTTTGTGATGGTGCTGCTGATATACACGATCAGTCACCTGTCGTGAAACGCCCCAGTGTCCGGCGGAAGGCCTCTGGTGGTCCGCCTCCTCAACGGACGCCTACTGACCCAAGCTATCTGCGAGATCTCTTCAACGGCAGCGCCCGCTACTACGATACGGTCAACCTGATCACCAGCCTGGGCCAAGTAACGCGGTGGCGCAAAGAGCTCATCGGGGCAGTCGACCTTCACGGTGATGAACGGGTGCTGGACGCATTCTGCGGACCCGGCGGCCTCTCTGAGCTGGTTCTGCCATCATTGCGGGCTTCGGGGGAGCTCGTACTGGTTGATCTGAGTCCCGCGATGCTCCGCGAAGCTAGATCCCGTCTGATCGAAAAGCGCGCGCTCAACCAGACCTGTTGGCCGCGTGTTCGGTATGTGGTAGGCGATCTTCTGCGGGACGAACTTAACCTCGGAGAATTCGACGTGGTGCTTCTGGGCTGGGCGCTGCGGTACGTACCCGACACCATCGACGTGCTCCGCCGGATGAGGAGTCTTCTCACGCCGGCCGGCCTTCTGGCGGTCCTGGAGTTCACTCGCCCCTCTGACCGTAGCTGGGCGGCTCCCGCGCACTTCTACTTTCGGCGGGTTCTTCCCGTTGTGGGATCCTGGCTTGCCGGAGATGGAGAACTGCATGCTTACCTCAAGGTCTCGGCGGCCGCGACGCCGGAAGCCGCGGGTTTGGCACGGGAATGTCGGGCCGCCGGTCTTGCACCAATGACCTCGCGAAGCCACTTGGGAGGTCTCGTCACCATTCTCGTTTGCCGGAATCGGCCCGCGTAGTTCGTCGAGCTGCCGACAGACCCGAGTCTGTTTCTGCGGACCAAGCAAGAGCGGGCGACAGGAAGTACTATTGCAGTCCGTCCACCTACCCAAGGAGGAACCGTGAAGGCTGCTGTTACCACCGGCGAAAAACGAAAGATGATCGTCAAGGAAGTGCCCAAGCCGCAGGTTGGTGAAGGGTTGGTTCTGCTCAAGAGCCGCGCCGTCTCCATCTGCGGAAGCGATCTTGAGTACATCGATGGTTCGTACGAGTTCGCGGCGTGGGGCAAGTTGCTCCCGGATGTGACTCTTGGTCACGAGTTCTGCGGCGAAGTTGTGGAGATCGGCCCGGGCGTGGACGGCTACAGCATCGGCGAACGCGTGACCATAGGAGTGGGGGCCGCGCCCTGTGGCAGGTGCTATTTCTGTAGCCACGGGATGCACAGGTTCTGCGTCGGCGGAGATCCGCGCCAACTGGTCTACGATCTGATGGGGAACTTTGGCGCCTTCAATGGAGCCCTCGCTGAGTATTTCTTGATACCAGTCGGTTTTGTGTCTTTGCAGAAAGTGCCGGATCATGTAACCGACGAAGAGGCGGCCCTCGCCGAGCCATTTTCCACCGGCATAGGCGGCGTCGAGGCGGCTGGGGTGAGGCCTGGGGACTCTGTCGTGGTCATCGGTGCCGGCAAGATCGGACTCAGCTCCATGCTCGCGGCGAAGGCTGCCGGAGCGTCCACGGTCATCGTGATCGACGTTGTCCCATCACGGCTCAAAAAGGCTGAGGAACTCGGGGCAACCGCGGTGATCAACTCCAAAGAGACCGATATGGTCTCCGAGGTCGTCAGGCTCACTGAAGCAGGTCCCGACGCGGTCATTGTTTGTGTTCGCGACGGCAAGGTGCTGAACGAGAGCATCGAGATGGTCAGGCGCGGAGGGATCATCGTTCTCGTGGGCTTTGTGCCGCCTACAGAGCTGAATCCCGGCGTCTGGGTTGTCAAGGAACTGAGGTTCGTGGGAACCCAGGGCGGGTCGATCACCACATCCATGAACTTGATCAAGAACAAGGTCGTCGACTTGAAGCCGCTGATTACCGAGGTGTTCCCGCTCTCCGACATTCAGCAGGCGCTCGATTCCATGTACAGTGGCCGAAATATCACCGCCCTGATCAAGCCCTAGAGGTGTAAACAGCCGATTTTTCGGATATATTGACTAGTAAGGAGGGGGAGCGCCCATGTCGGCGGGACTGTTCTCCGTCCAAATTGAGGCCCCAGACCTGACACGGAATCCAAGGGGGTGGAATCTGATCGTTGCCGACGCATGTGTTCCACGACTTAAGGGACAGGGAGATCGTGGACACGCTCCCATGCTCTCGATTGCAGAGCAACACAAGAAACGCGTAGCAGCAGAGACTTTCAGGAGGGCAAAACGGGTATGAAGAAAGCCAGCTTTCTAATCCTAATCCTGATACTGGCTATGGCCTTGAGCCTGAGCTTGGTATTGGCCGGATGCGGAGAAGAAGAAACGACAACGACGACCGCCGGTGGCGGAGCGACCACTACCACCGCCGCGGGCGAGACCACAACGACGGCAGCCGGAGAGACAACCACTACCGCTGGAGCCGGGAGTGACGTCCTCAACTTCGGTGGCCTGTTCACTCTGACCGGCACCGCGGCCGTTCTCGGCGTGCCTGAGATGCAAGGCGTCGAGCTTGCCATCGAGGACGTCAACGCTGCCGGCGGCCTCGAGATCAACGGCAAGAAAGTCAAGATTAACTTCAAGTACTACGACGTCACCGAGGATCCGGCCAAAGTTGTCGACTTCACCCAGCGGCTCATTGCCAACGACAAAGTGAAGGTCATCGCCGGTGCCCGGGAAAACACCCAGATCGCGGGTGAGCTCAAGTTGACCGACCCGGCCAAGGTGATCATCTACAGTGCCGTGGCCTCGACCCCGCTCCTTTCCGTGGGATCCAAGTACGGCCTGAACATCACCGACAACGGGGCCATCGAGAAGCACGCCCTTATCCAGCTGCTTTCCGAGCCCCAAGAAAAGCTCGATTCCTGGGGCCTTGACGGCGCCGCGATCAAGCAGGTCAAAAGGGTTGTGCTCTTCGGCCGTAACGAACTCTACGTGCAACAAGGCGTAGTCGGTGCGAAGGAAGCCTGCGAGAAGCTCGGTTTCGAATGGGCGGGCGACGTGCTCTTCCCGCCCGGTACGACCGATTTCCTGCCCTACATCACCAAAGTCAAGGACCTCAATCCCGACGCGGTGATCCTGGACACCTACTCCTACGATCTCATGATCCCCCCGCTGAAAGACATGCTTCAAATTGGGGGACTTGACTGGACCAAGGGCGAGATTGTTCTCATGGGTAATGACGTGCTTGCTACCCAGCCGTTCGTTGACGAAGCCCTCAAGTCGGGCATCAGCGTCAACGGCGCCCTATGCTTCTCCGCCAGCAAGTCCGAGCTGAGCGACAGGGCCAAAGAGATCGTGGCGAAGATCGAAGCCAAGTACGGTCCCAGCCCGCTGGCGACCTACGTTGCCATCAACTACGACGCGACCATGTTGGTCCTCAGAGGGATCGAAGCGTCGGGGACCGTGGATGACGGCGATCAGATGCTCCAGGGTATCTTGGGGATTACCTACGACGGTATGAACTTCCCAATGAAGATGCTGCCCCAGAAGCAGTTGGATCAGCCTGAGTTCATGCTGACGGTCGAAAACGACAAGGTCAGAGAGATTGGCGCCATCTACAAGGACGAGCTGTACTACGGCTACGCTTTGGAGCTTGCGCCTGCCCTCCAAGAAGTTATCAAGTAGTCGATCGACTAGTTCTGTGAGTGAGGCCGACTCCGAGGGGATCGCCCCCTCGGAGTCGGCCTCCGACATCCAAGCTTCTCACCCTGCCGTTTTGCCCTCATAGCGGGGCCGCGCGGCTCCTCTACTCTTGATGCCGTCCAATCGCTTTCCCATGTTCTGCCCCTGATTCTGGGGCCGTGAACGTGCTCTGATCCTGAGTCTCAGACACCTGTTGACTATGGGCCGCCCGGCGCGTATTTTGAGCGAAGCCGTATCAACTAGAGGTCCAAAGGGGGTGGATCTATGCCGAGAGGAGACGATGGCGTCGTCTCCCAGGGGAAAGAAGAGCCGCGGGTCTCGTGTCACCGTCACGCGCAGGCACTCTGACCGGACAGGCGGCGGGCAGGTAACTGGACCGATTTTGCACCATATGGACTATCACTGGGGAGGGTAGGGGACCATGGAGTGCAATGAGAATGGGTCTGCTGAAGTCAAGGAAGAACGTTTGCCTCTTAAAACGAAGTCGGTTTCTCGCCGTGAATTCCTGAAGATTGCCGGTGTCGCCGGCGCAATGGTCACCGTGGGTGGCGGCCTTGGCGGGCTGGTGGCGGCCTGTGGGGGCGGCGACGAGACAACAACCACCGCCGGCGGAGCGACTACAACGACGGGCGCGACCGGTACCACCGGCTCAAGCGGAGCCGACGCCGACAAACTTGTGATGGGTGGCATGTTCACCCTGACCGGCGAAGCGGCCTGGAACGTGGTGGAGCAATGGGGTGCGCAGCTGGCCATCGAGGACTTCATGGCCAACGGTGGAATTGACATCAACGGGGAGAAGATCCCGATCGAGTTCAAGTACTACGATGTGGGCGTCGACCCCGCGAAAGCAGTCGACTTCACACGTCGTCTTATTGACAACGACAAGGCCAAAGTCATTTCGGGCGCCAGGGAGAACACACAGCTCGCCGGCGAACTGAAAATCACCGACCCCGCGAAAGTCATCGTGTTCAGCATGGCGGCCTCGACGCCGCTTCTGTCCGTAGGATCCCAATACGGCTTCAGCATGGCCGACAACGGGGCCATCGAGAAGCATGCGCTGTTCCAGCTCATTCAGGAACCTGCCGACAAACTGGCCGGCTGGGGCTTGGATGCTGATCGAATCAAGGCCGTGAAGAAGGTCGCCCTCTTCGGCCGCAACGAGCTCTACGTGCAGCAAGGCGTCTCGGGAGCCAAGGAGTCGTGCGACAAATTCGGTTACGAGTGGGCGGGCGACGTCCTATTCCCGCCGGGGACCACGGACTTCCTACCCTATGTTCAGAAGCTGAAGGATCTAGCCCCGGACGCGGTCGTGTTCGACCTCTATTCGTTGGACATGATGATTCCGTGCCTCAAAGACATGACTCAGGTCGGCGGGCTCGATTGGCAGCCGGGCAAGGAGGAGATACTTCTGCTCGGCAACGACGTGCTCTACCAGACCTACTGCGTTGCTGAAGCTGTGAAAGCCGGCCTCAGCCTCGATGGTTGCTTGTGCTTCTCTGGGGGTGCTATTGACCAGGAGCCCGAGAGAAAAGCGAGAGCAGACGCAATCGCGGAGAGGGTGGTTAAGAACTTCGGCGAAACTCCGTATGCGCTGAGCGTTGCCGGATCCTATGATTCCGCGATGTTCATCCTAAAAGGGATTGAGGCCGGCGGCAGCGCCACCGACGGGGACAAGATGAAGCAAGGCATCCTTTCCGTCGAGTACAGCGGTACCAGCTACGACATGAAGATGAACCCGAGCAAGCAGATCCTCCAACCCGAATTCATGATGACGGTCATAGACGGGGCGGCAAAGCAGTTCGGGGCCATCTACACGGAAGAACTCTACTGGGGCTACGCGGAAAAACTTGCGCCGGCCTTGGAAGAGGTTATTAAGTAAGAGCCGACCGCTCCGCCCGGAGTGGCGATTCTGTTAGGATTGGGGCCGGCCGGCCGAGCGGCACGCTCGACCGGCCGGCCAAGAATTGGCGGCATGTAAAGGAGTGCAGAATTGGTTGAATTCTTGCAGACGATTCTAAACGGCATCAGTGTCGGCTCATCGTATGCACTGCTCGGGCTAGGGCTAACAGTAATCTACAGCGTATATCGTCTGCTTAACCTGGCCCACGCCGAGTTTTACATGTTGGGTGGATTTGCTACCTTCTTTACCGTGAGTTACCTGGGGCTGCCTTTCTGGCTCGGCACGATCATCGCCATGATCATGACCGGTATCCTAGGGGTAATTCTGGAGCTGGTCGTTTACCGGCAGTTCATGCGCCGTTCTGGCTTTGACCAACTGATTGGAACCATCGGTCTACTCTTTCTCATGGAGAATGTCGCTCTGTACTTTTTCACCTCGAATCCTAGATCGATCGTCAGCCCGGTCGGAAATAGCACCGTCCGACTAGGTGGGCTCGCAATTTCGGGTCACCGGCTCTTGATCATTGTCGTGACCCTCGTGCTTGTATTGCTCCTGTATTACTTCAATGCACGGACGAAGACCGGTAAACAGATGCGCGCGGTGGCCCAGGACCGCGATGCCGCGCAGCTCATGGGCATTGACATTGTGCGAATGGGTCAGATCGCGTTCTTCGTAAGCTGTGCGCTTGCCGCTGTCGCCGGCGCGTTGATGGGAAGTCTCATGCAGGTCACCCCGGCCATGGGTTTCAACCCTCTGCTCTACGCCATGGTCGTAGTCATACTTGGCGGGCTGGGCAGCAACTTCGGGGCGATCGTTGGTGGGCTCAGCATCGGGATCATCCAGTCAATGGCTGTGACCTATGTTTCCTCCGCCCTGTCGGACATTCTTGTGTATGTGTTGCTCTTCATCATTCTCCTCTTGAAACCGACTGGTCTGTTTGGAGGGAAGGTCTATGCTTAGGCGAGCATATGCGGCCAAGTTGGGATTAGTGCTTGTATTGTTTGCATTCCTGATGGTGATGCCGACGTTTTTGGAAAACCAGTTCTACATCCAGCTATTCACCACCTCGGCAATCATGGCCATTGCCGTGATGGGGATGGATGTGCTCTTTGGCTACGTCGGCTACTGCTCGTTCGGGCAGGCCGGTTTCATGGGGATCGGCGCATATACCGTAGCCGCCCTCACAACCAAGGTCGGGGTTCCTTTTCCCCTGGCGTTGCTGGCCGCGGTCCTGCTGTCGGGCTTTATGTCCTATGTCATCAGTTTCCCGGCCTTTCGATTGTCGGGGATCTACTTCGCCATCGGCACCTTGGCATTTGGACAGTTGGTGTTCGTCATCGCCTATAACTGGACCGACGTGACCGGCGGGGTTTACGGAATCGTGGGTATCAACAACCCGTTTGGCGGGCTGACCGGTTACTACTACTTTGCGTTTCTGATGATGTTCGCCATCCTGCTGCTCGTTCGCAGATTGATCAAGTCACCCGTGGGCGAGGCTTTTGTGGCCATTCGGGAGAATGAGAAGTTGGCGGAGAGTACTGGGGTAGCGACTCTCAAAGCCAAGCGTTTCGCTTTTGTTCTCTCCGGAATGATCATGGGACTCGCGGGAGCGATGCTCGTATGTCTGTGGAGTTTTGCCAGCTCCGGCTCGTTCACCGTCTCGCTGTCATTGGAAGTGCTGGTTATCGCGATCATCGGCGGCGTTGGCACTTTGATAGGGCCGGCCATTGCCGCGTTTGTCTTGAACTTCGTCATGCAGTATCTGGCCACTATCCCGGCATTACGCCTGATTATCTATGGGATCCTGCTGATGCTCATCGTCATGTTCCTTCCCGGAGGCCTGGCGGGGACCTATTTGCGACTGGTGGAAGCACTAAAGGCAAGACGGAAGGAAGGAGAGAAAATCAGTGTCTCTTTTGACAGTACAGGGTCTGAGTAAGCGGTTTGGTGGCCTTCAGGCGGTCGATGACGTCTCTTTTTCCGTCGAGCCTGATGAGATCTTTGGGATCATAGGGCCCAACGGAGCCGGGAAATCAACCATATTCAATCTGGTCACGGCGAACCTCCCGCGAGACAGCGGTCAGGTCATTCTTGACGGGGTCGACGTCACTAAGTACAAGACCCACCAGATCGTGTTGCGCGGCATGGGCAGAACGTTCCAAGATGCCAAGCTGTTCTCGAGCAGCACCGTTGTCGACAACATCCTGAGCGCCGGTTTCTGCCGTCTGGGCAAGAACTTCACGTCGATCATCCTAAAGTCGTACGCGCGGCCCAGTATTCTGGATCGCGAACGGGAGAAGGCCATGGAGCTTCTGGCCTTCGTCGGACTGCGCGGCTACGAAGGCCAGTTGGCGCGAAATCTCGATCACGGCCATCAGGGACTGCTTCAGCTGGGAATCGCGTTGGCCACCCAGCCCAAAGTCCTCATGCTCGATGAGCCGCTGAGGGGCATGAACCCCACCGAAAAGGACGGGGTCACCGATTTGATCTTGAAGATCAGGGAAACCGGCATTGCGGTGGTGATCATCGAGCACGACGTCAGATCGATCATGAAGGTCTGTGACCAGATTTCGGTAATCAACTACGGAAAGAAGATTGCAGAAGGAGACCCACGAGAGATCCGAGACAATCCGGCCGTTATCGAGGCCTACTTGGGGGCTGAGGAAGTTGCTTAAGTTAGAAGACGTAGTTGTGAGATACGGACGCGCGTCGGCACTCCGCGGCCTATCACTGGAGGTTGGTGAAGGCGAGACCGTCGCTCTTATCGGCGCCAACGGCGCAGGCAAATCGACCACTCTCAAGGCGATTTCGGGCCTGGTCAAGACGGCTGGTGGGCGCATCCTTTTTCGGGATGAAGATCTGACCAAAGTGACCGCCAGCCGCATTGTAGGAAAGGGCATTATTCACATTCCCGAAGGCAGGCGGATATTTCCCGAGCTCTCTGTCTACGAGAACCTGGAGATGGGAGCGGGGCTGAGGAAGGACAAGGACAACGTCAAGAAGGAGATCGCCGACCTCTTCGACATGTTTCCCGTGCTCAAGGAGCGGACGAAACAGGCTGGAGGTACGCTCAGCGGCGGCGAGCAACAAATGCTCGCCATTGCCAGGGGCCTTGTGGCGAAGCCAACCCTCTTGATGTTGGATGAGCCGTCGCTCGGTCTAGCTCCACTCGTCATCAAGGAAGTCGGCGAGACCATCCTCCGGCTCAAGGCGCGGGGGATCACCATACTTCTGGTCGAACAGAACGCGATGATGGCGCTGAAAGTCTCAGATAGAGCGTACGTGCTCGAGACGGGGAAGATCGCTCGGGAGGGTAGCAGTCAAATGATGCTGCAAGACGATACGATCAGATCATCCTACTTGGGAGCTTGAGACAGGAATACCGGACACACACATATCCGTAGTCCTCGGCAAGTAGCCCTGTCGGTTATCGCACCGACTGGGGCCGCTGGATCCAACAAAGGCGGTTACATGGCGACTAAAGATCAGCTCATAGGTTTCTACGAGATGATGTACCGGATCATGTATTGGGAGCAGTATCTCCTGGTCATGATCGATGAGGGCCACGTTTCCGGCATTCCCCATATGGGTCGGGGCCAGGAAGCAGTCCCCACCGGGGCGTGTGCCGCCCTGAGAGAAGATGACTACATCATGTATGCCCACCGTGGCTGCGGCTACCAGATAGCCAAGGGGCTTGGCTTGAGCAAGATCTACGGTGACTTCCTTGCCAACATGGAAGGCACCTGCACGGGGCTCGGGGCCGGGATCGTCCACATAGCCTGGCCGGATCTCGGCATCATGGGACAGAGCGGCACCCTCGGTGAAGGCCTACCGATTGCAGGCGGACTTGCCATGGCGGCGAAATACGCCGGCACGGATCAGGTCTGCATCGCCTTCTTCGGCGACGGCACCTCAAATCGTGGGGTCTTCCAGGAAAGCCTCAACGCTTCGAGCATCTGGAAGCTTCCTGTCATCTGGCTCTGTGAGAACAATCTGTACGGCATCTCGGGCGACATCCGTTCAATGAGCGCGACCGGCAATATCGTTGATAGGGCTCCTGCCTACAACATGCCCGGGGTGCTCGTCGACGGCATGGATCCCGAAGCGGTGTACGATGCCGTCGCCGCCGCGGTCGAAAGAGCCCGGCGCGGCGAGGGTCCCACCTTGATAGAGGCCGCAACCTACCGGTACTCCGGCCACTACTACGGCGAGCCGGGCCTCTATCGGACCCAAGAAGAGGTGGAGGAGTGGCTAAAGAAGGATCCCATTCCCAATCTGGCCGCCCGCCTCGTGGCGGAGGGCCATGCTACGGAAGCCGACCTGGCTGCAATCCGGACGAGAGTCGAGCAGGAAGTCAAGGACGCTGCACAGAAAGCCCTCAAAGCTCCCATGCCACCGGAAGGCAGGATGTTTGAGCATGTGTACGCGCCCGAGGCTGTAACCCAGGCTGGGGAAAGGAGCGCCTGACATGGCCGACGTAAAGGACTTGTTGGCCAGACC